>LSQX01274497.1_pt1 | contig 10584 bp, 8 predicted proteins | sample 654561 | NCBI WGS metagenome assembly LSQX01 (sample SAMN04489861, study PRJNA283612) | anaerobic digester metagenome | isolation source: 4 biogas reactors fed with cattle manure at either 37C or 55C with and... | place: Denmark: Kongens Lyngby | collected 2014 | reverse complement strand
CGCTCAGGCTGGCGAAAAGGGCGCGGTGACATTGGCGACGAATATGGCGGGGCGCGGCACGGACATTAAGCTGGGTAAGGGTGTAGTGGAATTGGGGGGCTTGGTAGTGATCGGTTCGGAGAGGCATGATTCGAGGCGAGTGGATAACCAGTTGCGCGGTCGTGGCGGGCGCCAGGGTGATCCGGGCACGACCCAGTTCTTTGTGTCCTGCGAAGATGATTTGATGCGAATTTTTCAGGGAGATAGAATTGCTATTTTAATGAAGAGACTAGGGGTGGCGGAAGATTTGCCAATTCAGAACAAGACCGTGAGTAAGACGCTTGAGCAGGCGCAAAAGCGCGTCGAAGGCTTTAATTTTGATAGCCGCAAAAACGTTGTACAATATGATAATGTGATAAATCGACATCGCAAGGTTGTTTATATGATGCGGCGTAGGATCTTGGATGGAGATAATATTCGTCCGGAAATTAGCAGATTGATGCGAGAGCTGGTTGATGATTTAACACAGTTTAGTAGTCGCGTGAATAAAAAATTTAAAGATGAATTTTTGGTGAATTTTAGGTTGGATGAGGATTTGGTTGAGTCGATTGGCTTAATGCGTAAAGAAAAGGACCGCAAAAAGTTGGCGCTCGCGGCAGTAGAGGAGCTTTATTCTGACAAAGAGATGGAATTTAGCGATGAAACGATGCGCAAGGTGGAGCGAGAAGTATATCTGCAGGTGCTCGACACTTTGTGGATGCAGCATCTCGAGAACATGCAGCATCTTAGGGAGGGGATTCATTGGCGCAGTGTAGGTCAGAGAGATCCCTTAGTAGAATATCGTAGCGAGTCGCAAAAATTATTCGATGGGTTGCAGAGGGCATTGCGCGAGGAAGTATTAAAAATTTTGCTGAATCTAAAGCGGCAAGAAGTGGCTGGTGCGAGCGATGATGAGTATGATACTGAACTGACAAAATTAGCTGAGAAGGCGACCGAAAAAGGTGTGAATGAGGTTAGCGCTGGAGCGAAGAATCTGGATAGGGAGTTCAGTAAAGAGGTTTCTAGTTTGGGGCGAACGGGCAAAAGTGTGAGCAAAAACACTAAGAGAAGCCAGGCTCGCAGGTCAAAGAAAAAACAGAGGCAAAATAAGAAAAAGGGACGTAAGTAGCAAGGATCTGACCAAGAACCGCTAATAGGGGTTTGGGAAGGTTTTGCGGAATATTGTTTATGAAGCATACGATTGACGAAATAAAATTGTCAAATGGGGGGCGAGGGTTATTAATTGACGTACCGGGTGCGAGCGTAATGAGCATGCGGGTATGTTTCCGGGCGGGGAATAAGTTCGTAAAAAAGCCAGATATTTACGAGACAGCACATTTAATGGAGCATATGGCCTTTGGTGCGAACGCGAAGTATAAAGACGAGCAAGCTTATGAGGCGGAGTTTACAAAAAACGGTGCTTATCATAATGCTTGGACGAGTGATACCTTGATTTGCTATGAGGCAGAATGTGCGGATTTTGAATGGGATAGGATTTTGGAGTTGCAGGAACTAACGGTTGCGCAGCCCAGATTTAATGATGATGCGTTGAAGGCAGAGAAAGGCAACGTGCGGTCGGAGCTGACAGGTTATCAGAATGATTATACGAGGTTGATTTGGCCGAAATTACAGCAAGAATTAGGTGAAAAGGTGTTGGCGTATACGGAGAGGCTAAAGACGATTTCAAACATAGAATTAAAAGACATTAAAGAGCATTATAGGCGGACGCATACAGCAAATAACATGCAGGTGATTATCGTAGGTGATCTGAGGAAACGAAAACGAGAGATCGTGCGGATGTTGGCAGGCTGGGACCTTAAGGAAGGGGAGATATTTGAGGTTCCACTGGATGACTATGTCGGTACGGCGCCGATTTTAATAAAGCGCAAGGATGCTAGTAATATGACTTTTGGTTTTTCTTTTGTGGTAAAGCGGAGGCTGGAGCCGGCAGAGCAGTATGCGATGGGTTGCTTGAACCATATTTTGAATGGAACGACAACGAGTAAGATTTTCGGGCAGGCGAGGAAAAAAGGCTTGGTGTACGGTGTGGGCTCTAGTTTGGGGTCGGGAGTTTGGTCTTCGGAATGGGATTTTGATGGCGAAGTGAATGCCGAAAATGCAGGCGACTTGTTCGATCTGATAGCGGTAGAGCTGACGCGCGTAATAAATGGCGAGGTCAAAGAAGATGATATAGTTGCGGCAAAGAGTTATGCGCTGGGTAGACATATGATGTTGGCGCAGACTACAGACCAAATTGCCGATTATTATGGCAGAGAATATTTTACAGTAGGGACCTATGAGGATATGGAGAAAGCCCCAATCATGATTGAGGGGATAAATAAGGGCGCGATTGTTTCCTTGGCTAGGGAGTTTATGCAGAGTGGGGTTTCTGGCTTAGCGGTAGTGGGGAATATGGAAAAGGCGATAGTGAACGAGTTGTGGGAGAGGGTTTTGGGAGGAATATAGCTCTCGAACTTTCTAGACATTGGTTTGGATCTGGTATACTGAGGGAATGGAAAATGTAAAAATTTTAGCGGTAGTGGGGATGAGTGGGAGCGGAAAATCTACTGCGATTGAGTATTTGACAGATAAAAATGTGCCAAAAGTGTATTTTGGGGGGGTGATCTATAAGGCTATGGAGGAGGCGGGAATTGAAAGAAAGCCGGATTTGGAGAGGATTTTTAGGGAGGAGATTAGAGAGCGTGAAGGGAAGGACTTCGTAGTAAAGCGGGTGGTAGAAGAAACACGAAGGCTAATCGAGGCGGGACAAAGAAGGATAGTGTTGGATGGAATGTATAGTTGGACGGAATATAGGGTTTTAAAGAAAGAATTTCCTAAAGAAATGACTGTAGTAGCGGTGATTTTACCGAAAGAGTTAAGACATAAAAGGGTAGCCGAGAGGCCAGATAGACCATTTAATGCAAAAGAGATAAACGAACGAGACTGGAGCGAGATTGAAAATTTGGAGAAGGGCGGGCCGATTGCAAATGCAGATTACTACTTGGATAATTCGGGGACGATTGCTGAGTTGCATGAAGAGGTTAAGCAATTATTGGCTGAGATAAAGTTTTTAGATTAAGACTGAAGCGATCTCGAGTATTGGCAGCGGGGCTGAGTGAGTTTAGGTGTGGTATGATGAAGAGTATGAGGCGGTTAGTGATTATCGATGGGAAGAGTGTGTTGTATAGGGGTTATTATGCAATGGGGGGGTTGTCGATGGCGGATGGGACGCCGACTGGAGGCGTATATGGTTTTACGGCGATGATGATGGAAATCATGGAAAAGTTGAAGCCGGAATATGTAGCGGTGGCCTGGGATAAGTCAAAAACAAATATTAGGCGCAGGAAAGAGATTTATAGTGATTATAAATCTGGCAGAAAACCGGCTCCGCCGGATTTCTATGCGCAGATTCCGTATTTGTTGGAGATCTTAAGTGCGTTTCATGTGCCTTTGTATGAGCTGGATGATTATGAGGCGGACGATATTATGGGGGCTTTAGCGAGAGATGCGACCAAGAAAATACCTGATTTGCAGGTGGATTTGGTTTCTAGTGATCTAGATATGTTGCAGATTGTGGGCGAAAACGTCGATATGTATCGGCTGAAGCGGGGGTTTTCGGATGTGGAGAAGTTCAATATTGCGGCGGTGGAAAAGAAGTATGGCTTAAAGAAAGAGCAGTTTTTGGATCTGAAGGCCTTAAAAGGCGATTCGAGTGATAATATACCAGGAGTGCCAGGGATCGGGGAGAAGGGGGCGATAAAGCTGCTACAAGAATGGGGGAGTTTAGATAATATTTATGCGCACATTGATGAGATAGGTGGGGCTATAGGCGAAAAGCTGAAAGCTGGCCGGAAGTTGGCGTATACGTCGAAAGATTTGGGAGAAATAATGTTTGAAGCGCCGATCAAATTTTCACCTGAGGAGGCAGATATATCTAAGATGGATGGTGATAAGGTGGTTTTGGCACTGGAGAAACTTGAGTTTCGCTCATTGATTAGGAGATTTAAAAAGGATCAGATAAAAATAGAGCAAAAAATCGAAAAGTCAGATGAGTCAGATGTTGAAAAAGATAAGGACGGAAGCGATGAGCTGGAGCCGCAGCAACGAAGTGAAAAAGGTTACGAAGGGGTAGAGGTAGCAGCCCCGGAGGGGTTGTTGATCGATTGGGATATAAAGATTAAAATGCATGAGAATGACAACGTCGCCGAGAAAATATTAAAAGGTGGCGTGGATTTTTGGGATTTGGGCCAAGGAGGTTTTTTGCTGGATCCCTTGAAAAGGAAGCAGCAGCAGGTGGAATTAACGACGGAAGATGTGGTGCTTGCGGAGTATCGCAAGCAAATGAACGCATATGCGAGGCTGCCAAAATTAAGGTGGGTGGTAGAGAATTTGGATTTTCCATTGATACCGGTATTGTTCAAAATGGAGAAGAAGGGTATAGGGATAGACGCAGAAAAGTTTATGCGACTGAAAGAACTGTTCTCTGAGGAGTTAAAAGAGATTGAACAAAAAATTTATACACTTGCGGGACACCCGTTTAATATAAACTCACCAATGCAATTATCAAAGGTGCTGTATGGCGAACTGGGATTATCCACTAAGGGGGTCAAGAAAACACAGCGCTTTTATTCGACGGGGCAGAAGGAACTGGATAAACTGAGAGGGTTAAATCCGATTGTCGAGCTGATTGAGAGAAACAGGGAGGTGGCGAAGTTACTGAATACTTACGTAGAGCCATTGCCGTATTTGGCAGATAGTGAGGGGAGAATTCACACGACTTATACTCAGAACGTAACTGCTACGGGTAGGTTGTCGAGTATTAGCCCAAACTTGCAAAACATACCAGTGAGGACAGAGGAGGGCAAAAAAATACGAGGCGGCTTTGTTGCGGGCGACGGAAAGACTTTTGTGTCGGCAGACTATGCGCAATTTGAATTGCGGTTGGCGGCGGCGTTAGCGGGAGATAAGGTGCTGATAAAAGATTTTGATAGTGGGGTGGATATTCATACCAAAATTGCTAGCGACGTGTTTAGTGTAGCTATGGATAAAGTGACGAAAGCGCAGCGTCGCGCGGCGAAGGTGATAAACTTCGGGGTTTTATATGGGATGAGTGCAAAAGGGCTTTCGGATGCCGCGGGTATGACGGTGGGAGAAGCAAAGATTTTTATCGATAAATATTTTGAGTTAAGGAAGCCGATACGAGAATATTTGGACCGGATTTTGAGACAAGCCAAAGAAGAGGGTTACGTGGAGACTATTTTTGGTCGGAGGAGGCCAACCCCGGATGTGAAATCGCCGAATTATCTGGTGAGATCAGGAGCAGAACGGGCGGCTATGAATATGCCGATTCAGGGGACGGAAGCTGACTTGATGAAGCTGGCGATGATTCAAATTGACAGAGAGCTGCCCGAAGGAGCGGAGCTGATTTTGCAGGTACACGACTCGTTAGTGGTGGAATGCAAGAAAGGATTAGCCGATAAAGTAGCTAAAGTACTAACGAAGGCTATGGAGGAGGTATGTCCAGAGCTGGGAGTAAAGCTGTTGGTTGAAGTATCGGTTGGCGAAAATTGGGGCGAGTTATAGGAGAGAAGTATCCAGGGCGAGTGAAGTTGATTTCATGTAAAAAGTATTAAGCTCGAGTCTGAAAAAATAGTATGCCATATTTTAGAGAAGTATGATAGAATGTGAGGGTAAATAAATTAATGAATCAGCTCGAAAGAGCGAAGGAGAAGGTTTTATGCCTGTAAAAGTAGATATAAAAGAATTATTAGAGGCGGGAGCGCACTTCGGGCACCGTACTAGCAGGTGGCATCCAAAAATGGCGCCATATATCCATAGTAAAAGACAAGAAGCACATATTATTAATTTAGAGAAGACGGTTGAGGCGCTGGAAGAAGCTTTGCCGCAAATTACGAAAATTGCCGGGAGTGGCAAGAAGGTGTTATTCGTAGGAACAAAGCGACAGATGAAAGACGCGGTGCGCGAAGCAGCGGAAGCGGTTAATATGCCGTATGTAACTGAACGTTGGGTGGGCGGAACTTTGACGAATGTGGAGACGATTAATAGACAGATTAAGAAACTGAAAGATCTCGAGCGAAAGATGGCGAGCGGGGAACTAGAAAATCGCTACTCGAAGTTGGAAGTGCAACGTTATCAAGAAGAAATTGATGAGCTAAATATTCGCTACGGTGGCATAAAAGACATGAGCGAGCAGCCGGCAGCGGTGGTGGTGATGGACACGATTCAGGATAAGAATGCGGTACGCGAAGCGAGAGTTTTGAATATTCCGGTATTTGCGATCGCGGATACTAACAGCGACCCGACGGGCATTACTTGTCCGATCCCAGCCAACGATGACTCAGTAAAAGGCATAAAGTTGATTTTGAGTTATTTTATTGAAGCGATAAAAGAAGCGAAGGCGAAGACTCCAGAAGTTAAAGAATAATCTTGGGCTATAGCTCCAGGAATCGGGATTTTCTAAAAATATAGGAATTAATAAGAAGGATAAAGGAGAAAATGATGGCAGATATCAAAATAGAAGATATCAAGAAGCTAAAAGAGCTCTCAGGGGTGGGATTGACGGACGCCAAGAATGCATTAGTGGAGGCAGCGGGGGATTTTGAAAAAGCGTTGGACGCAATGCGTAAGAAAGGTTTGACTAAAGCTGAAAAACGTGGTGATCGGGAAACTCGAGAAGGACTGGTGGATGCTTATGTCCATGATGGTCGGATTGCGGCAATTGTTGAAGTTAATTGCGAGACCTCATTTGTGGCGAAAACCGATGAATTTAGGGAGCTAGCACATCAAATTGCGATGCAAGTGGCAAGCATGGACCCGATGTATGTGAGTGCGGCGGATATTCCGGAAGCGGAGCTAAAAAAAGCGCGTGAAGATGCCGAGAAAAAGCTGAAAGACGACAAAAAGCCAGCGGAAATTAAGGAAAAAATTATTGAGGGTAAGATCAAAAAACAATTTGCTGATAAAGTTTTGATGGCGCAAGTGTATATTTTAGATGAGACTAAGACGGTGGAAGCTTTTATAAAAGAAGCAATTGCTAAGACTGGTGAGAATATTATCGTGAGACAGTTCAAGAGAATTGAACTGGGCGTGAGCGAATAGTATTTTTTAAAAAGATTATGATAAACTAAGGAGCGTATGATAGCACAAGATGATGCTTTGCCGTTACATTTGGGGTTTATTGTGGACGGCAATCGAAGATGGGCGAAAGAGAGAGGCTTGCCTACATTGGAGGGTCATAGAAAAGGCCTAGGGCAGGTAGAAGAGGTAGCGGAGGAGTGTTTTAATCGGGGAGTAAAATATGCTTCGTTTTTCATATTCTCGAAAGAGAACTGGAATCGAAGCAAAGAAGAGGTTGATTACTTGATGAAGATGGTGGTGGCAAACGTGAAGCGCTTATCGAAAAAAATGTTGAAGAATAATATAAAATTGGTGATTTTGGGAACTAGAGAGCGGGTCGAAAAGGATGTGCTGGCAGCGATTGATCAGGCGGAAGCGGATACGGCGAAGTGCTCGGCAGGGGTGATGGGTATTTGTTTTAATTATGGCGGAAGGGATGAGATTACGCGAGCGATGGAGAGGATTATTGCTGAGCGGTCCCCGGAAGCTATGCATGACGCGATAGAGGAAGAGGATATTTCGGCCCATTTGGATAGACCGGAGATACCGGATTGCGATATGATTATTCGAACGAGTGGCGAGGAGCGAATTAGCGGATTTATGTTGTGGCGCGCGGCTTATAGTGAATTTTTGTTTTTGGATAAGAAATGGCCGGATATGGTGCGGCAAGACGTAGGTATGATACTAAGTGAATATGCGGCGCGGAACCGTAGGTTTGGTAAATAATTAATATTTGATTGTGCTATAATTTGAGTGTAATGAATATCGTGGTTGGTGTATTGGTTGGGCTTTTGGTGTTGATGATTTTAGTGATAGCCCATGAGTTAGGTCATTTTTGGATGGCGCGACGCAATGGTGTGGAGGTGGAAGAATTCGGGGTGGGGTTTCCGCCGCGGGCGATCGCTTGGCAAAAAAGAGACGGGAAGTGGCGGAGAATAAAAGAGGCTGAGCGGGAAAAGTCTAGGGGTAAAGGTCTGATTGTTTCTTTGAATTGGTTGCCGATCGGCGGTTTTTGTAAGATGAAAGATGAGAATGATGCGGCAACTGCGAAGGGGAGTTTCGGTAGTGCTACACTGTGGGGCAAGACGAAGATTTTGTTTGGCGGGGTAGCGATGAATTGGGGGGTTGCGGCTGTAATATTCACGGGGCTGGCTTTGACTGGGATGCCGCATTTTATTGGGAATCAGTTTGTCGTGGAGTCGGATGTTTCGGTAGAAGCTAGTCCAGTGGTGATTAATGAAGTGGTGGAGGGCAGTCCGGCTGAGGTGGCAGGGCTGAGAGCTGGGGATGAGATTTTTGCGATGTGTGAAAAAGAAAATTGCGTACGCGTGGAGCAGCCGAGTGGAGTTTCAGATTTTAATGAAAGGCATGCTGGGCAGCAGATAACGCTGCAATATAGTCGTGGGAGCGAGTCGTTGCAGAGCATAGAGCTAAAGTTGAATGAGAGGGGAGGCGAGTATTTATTGGGAGTGGCGATGGAGCAAGACGGTTTGCCGCTACGGCGTTCGACCTGGTCAGCACCGATTGTTGGCGTGGCGACGACTGTTCAGTTGACCGGGGAAACATTTAAGGGTTTGGGCCAATTGGTGTGGAATTTGGTGAGTGGTATAGCGATGCAGATAAGCCCGAATTCGGAGGTGCGCGAACAAGGAGCAGTAAATATTGAGCAGGTTGGCGACTCAGTAAGCGGGCCGGTGGGAATTATCGGTTATCTTTTCCCAGCATTTGCTTCTCTGGGCATGACATATCTATTGTATTTTGCGGCGATCATATCGGTTTCTTTGGCGTGCATGAATGTCCTGCCGATACCGGCGCTGGATGGGGGCAGATGGCTTTTGATTATGATTTATAGGCTAAGAGGCAAGAAGTTGACCATGGAAATCGAGGAAAAGATTGTGAGCAGGGCGTTTATGGTGCTGATGGGGCTGATCCTGGCGATAACGGTGTTAGATATTACGAAGTTTTTCGGGTAAAGGTTCGAGGTGGGTGGGTAGATTTGTGATATATTATTAATAATGAATAAGCATGAGAGGGGTAAGTTTGGCTGGAGTAAGGTTTGCTGGATCTTGGGTTTGCTGGCTTGGGTGATAGTTAGTTTGGTGGCGACTCAGTTTGTGGTGAGCTTCTTGATGTTATGGATTTTGGGTGATGTGGCCGCTCAGCCAGTTTGGTCTACAGTTTATTCGGCGATTGTCTATACGCTGTGCCTGTTGTTGACGGTTTTAGTGCCTTGGAAATTATTTAGGATGAAGACGAGCCGCGATGAACTGGGCCTTACTGGTTTGCCGACTTGGACGGATATACTTTTGTCGCCGGTGGGGTTTGCGGCTTATTTTGTTTTAGCCATATTACTGGTAGCGTTAGCGGGAATAATTTTTCCAGGCATTAATTGGAGCCAGGCGCAAGAGGTGGGTTATGACAACTTGATATTAGTGTCTGATCGTATATTGGCTTTTACTGCGCTGGTAGTGGTGGCGCCAATTGCAGAAGAGATCATTTTTAGGGGTTGGCTATATGGGAAGATGCGAACTAAGGTCTCGGCTTGGGCGGGAATCTTGGCGGTGTCTTTGGTTTTTGGATTGCTGCACTTGGGATTTGATATCAATGCTTTGCAATGGAATGTAGCGGTAAATGTGTTTTTTATGTCGGTAGTGATGTGCGTGATGCGAGAGATTACGGGAACGATTTGGAGTGGTATGCTGCTGCATATCTTGAAGAATGTGGTTGCCTTCTATCTTTTATTTATTTTGGGGACGTATTAGGCAGGCGCGGGATTTTAGTGGAGGTAGAGCACTGAAAGCCCCTTGTGTTTTTAATTCGTTTATGCTAGCATACGAGTAATGCGAGGCTAATTACTAAAATAAATAATGAGGAGAAAATTAGATGAAATGGGTTGTTAGCCGTGTTTTGCGGGTGTTTAAATGGAATTTATTGATGTTTTTTATGGTTGCAGTTATGGTCGTGGCCAACGTATATACTGTTGTAAGTTCAATCGGAACAGTCGGCGCTTTGGGGGCCGATGGATATGAGTGGGGAGTGGTGGAAGGCCAGGGGTTACCGGAAGGGATACCGCCGCTAGAAGATGTTGCCTCCAGTGAAGATGGGATGAGGCTGGTTGCGGTGGCGGCCGGTGATAATGGAGGATATATTTACACTAGTAATGATGGAGGAGCAAGCTGGACGGAGCAGATGGGACCGGGAATAAGATACTGGGCTTGTGTGACGTCAAGCGCGAACGGTATGAAGTTGGCGGCGGCGGACTACGCTGGCTATATCTATACAAGTAATGACGGGGGAGTGAGTTGGACGGAGCAGGCGGGATCAGGGATGGGAGATTGGACGGGGATAGTATCAAGCGCGGACGGGTTGAAGCTGACAGCAGCGGTTTCCGGAGGATATATCCGTACTAGTAGTGACGGAGGGGTGAAT
>LSQX01249601.1_pt1 | contig 10584 bp, 7 predicted proteins | sample 654561 | NCBI WGS metagenome assembly LSQX01 (sample SAMN04489861, study PRJNA283612) | anaerobic digester metagenome | isolation source: 4 biogas reactors fed with cattle manure at either 37C or 55C with and... | place: Denmark: Kongens Lyngby | collected 2014 | reverse complement strand
GAAAAGACATTAGCCATAATTGGATTTATTGTCGAGAACTTAAAGCTTATAAGAAAAATCAAAGTTAAGTACAGATTATTGGTATCATTCCTGATTTTGTCAATTATACCTTTAATAATTCTTGGCGTGGTTTCTTTTAGACTTTCAAAAGAATCCATCAACAAAAAAATAGAATCATATTCTGTTGAAATATTGGATCAGGCAAAAAATAATGTTTACAACAACATAGACAAGGTTGGAACTTATGCTTCCGAAATTTCTGATTCAGTCGATACTCAGAGTAATATGACAATTCTTAATAAAGGTGCAGATGAGAATGAAGAACTGAAAGCTACAACGGAATTAAGAAGTATATTATCAAGAAAACTCGCTTCGGTAAGTTCTATAAGTTTTGCAGGTATATATTTGGAAGGCAAAATAGCAGACTATTCAATTAATCATGACCTTCATGAGTATTTAAAAAGTGAAGAGGCAACAATTAAGGAAATTGCAAGAACAGGACAAGGAGCACCTGTTTGGACAACAATAAAATATGCTGAATCTTATTATATTATCTGTACAAAAGTTATAAATAGCACAAATACAGGGAAAGAACTTGGTTGCATTTTTTTGGGGTTAAAAAATGAAAGTTTTTTGGATGTATATGAAACCATAAACCTTGGAGATGGTTCCGACCTGTTTATCATTGACTCTGAGGGGAGCTATGTTTCGAACAGGAGCGAAGAAGGATTGGGAGAAGTCTATGAAGAGGAGGATTTAATCAAGCTGTTGATGAATGCGAACAAGGTTTCAGCGACTTTTGATTATAATAATACTTTGGTTTCTTTCAAACCTGTTGACAAAACTGATTGGTTATTGATAAGCAGAATTCCGTATGCATATATTAACAAGGAAGCTGACCAAATAATGCTATGGGTAATAGTTGTAATTATAATATGTACTCTAGTCTCCGTTTTATTCTCATTAATCATATCCTTGAGCATATCAGTACCTTTGGAAAAGATGACAAAGCTGATTAAGCAGGCTGAACAAGGAAACTTGGCGTTAAGTATTGAAGATGATAACGGGGATGAATTTGCGGATGTAATCAGGGGATTTAATAATATGCTCGGAAGTATCCGTAAACTTATTGGACAGGTAGGCTATTCAACTCAAAAGGTTTTGGGGAATTCTGTGCTTGTTAACACATCAGCAGATCAATCCTATATTGCTTCAAAACAAATAAGCGAAGTTATACAACAGGTGGCTATAGGAGCTTCAGAACAAGCTGAAAATGTTGCTGACTGTGCGGATAGTATACGATTACTATCAGAAGGCATCAATGTTGTTGAAGATAATATGGAGACAGTAGCTATGGTGGCAAGCAGCACAAAGGAGCTTAGCCAGGATGCTCTTAAAATAGTGAAATCGCTCAATGATAAAGCTTATCAGACAAGCACTGCTTCCGGTCAAGTAATCCAGGACATTACTGTTTTAAGTAAAAGCATGGAGCAAATAGTGAAAATAGTGAAAACTATTTCACAGATTGCAGACCAGACAAACCTTTTATCGCTAAATGCAACTATTGAGGCTGCAAAAGCAGGTGAGGCAGGAAGAGGCTTTTCAGTTGTTGCAAGTGAGATAAAAAAGCTTGCTATACAGTCTAAGTTCTCATCTGAAGAAATCAGGGGCATAATTACCAATATTCTTGAGAAGACCAACAATACCAAAAAGGTTGCAGACAGTGCAAACAGTATAGTAGTTGAACAAATGAGCATTGTAAAGCAAACAGACGATTCCTTTAAAGCAATATACAATTCAATGGAAAGTCTTATGCAATGCGTTACGGATGTTTCCGTCAAGATTAATGATGTTCTGAAATCAAAGGAGAATGTTTCGGAATTCATTAGTAACATTTCTGCAATTTCTCAGGAGAATGCGTCGATATCTCAGGAAGTTTCTGCTACAACCCAGCAACAGACTGCATTTTCCGAAGAATTATCAAACCTCTCAAGAGGGCTTGACGAAATGGCGAAGAAGCTTTATGAAGCAATATCTGTTTTTAAAGTAGAGTAAATTGAAATGGTAAATTTATATAAAATGTCGTATATTGTCTATAAAACTGTTTTGTTTTTTCAATTCTCTGTCAAAAGGCATAAAAGTATGATAGTATAGTAATAAGTGAAATAGTAACGGAAGTTATACTTTCAACATTACATAACATCATACAAAAATACAAAAGGAAAATATTTTTTGTAACGTTTTGATAGAGGTATAGGTATAGATATGGGAAGAGAAAGGGTAATATTTCTTGTTGATATGAATGCGTTTTTTATTGCCTGTGAAATGGCCAGAAATCCTGAGCTGAAGGGCAAGCCAGCGGCAGTTGCGGGGGACCCGAAAAAACGTACGGGTATTGTTCTTACTGCAAACTACGAGGCACGCAAGTATAAAGTAAAAACTACCATGCTTATACATGAAGCTCGAAGATTATGCCCAAGTATTGTCTTTGTCCCGCCTGACCACAAACACTACGAAAAGATGTCAAAGGAAGTAATGAATATTCTGTCGGAGTACTCTCCCGTAATACAGCAAAACAGTATTGATGAGGCTTGGATGGATATGACGGGATGCGAAGCTTTATTCGGCAAGCCTGTGGATGCTGCAACTAAAATCATGAAGGATATAATGGATAGACTTGACCTTTGGTGTTCTATCGGCATTTCAGAGAACAAATTTCTTGCCAAAATGGCATCTGAGCTAAAAAAGCCCTTAGGCATTTCTGAACTGTGGAAGAAGGATTTGAAGGATAAACTTTGGCCTCTTTGCGTAAGAGAGATGTATGGTATTGGAAAACAGACCGAAAAAACTCTTCAGGCACTTGGAATGTATACAATAGGTGATATAGCTGTATGTGATGCGAAGCTTCTCGGTAAGGTTCTGGGAAAGCGTGGAATAGAAATACACAAACTGGCTAATGGCGAGGACTATTCTTTTGTAACTGAAAATCCCGAGTGTAAGAATAAATCCGTCAGCAGATCTACAACACTAAAAAGTAATACTACTGACCTTGAGTATGCAAAGACAGTTTTGATGACATTATCTGAGGAAGTAGGAACCGAGGCAAGAAAGAAAAACTATAAGGGCAAAACCGTATCCATAGTGATAAAATACAGCGACTTCAAAATATTGAACAGACAAAAATCAATGCAACCTACATATCTGACTAAAGACATATACAATATAGGAGTGGAATTGCTCGGGGAAAACTGGAATGCGAGCCGTCCTGTAAGGCTTATAGGTATTGCATTAACCAATATTTGTGATGAAGCCGAACAGATATCCATATTTGATATGTCTGGAGGTCAAGTATATGATAGTAAAGATGAAAAGCTCGAAAAGGCTGTTGATACAATAAGGGAAAGATTTGGTGCAGATGCTGTTAAAAGAGCAAAAGTACTTAAGAATGGTGTAGTGTAATGGTAGATATACCTTTTTATTTTATATTTTTAATCGTCGTTTTAGTCTGGTTTTTTGCAAGGTTTGTCATAATCGTAAAAAACAAGACCTTTAATATTTTCAGAGAGCTTTACTTCTCTGCCTTCATAGTATATTTTCTTATGGTTATAAGTGTTACCTTTTTTCCTATGATAATCTTTTTTGGAGATCAATCTTTCAAAAGCTTAAACCTAATCCCTATGACAGAAACAATTGACATGTTTAATAGAAATTTGGAGAGTGCACTTTTTAATGTTGTAGGCAACATTCTGATGTTTATGCCCCTGGGGTTTTCAATTCCTGTAATGTACAAAAAAGGTGAGAATTTGGGTAAGGTTATTTTATACGGACTATGCGGGTCGCTTCTTATTGAGAGCCTACAGTATTTTATGAGCATCAGGATAACCGATATAGATGATGTGATTTTTAATACAATCGGTGCTGCATCAGGATATGCAGTTTTTAAATTTACAAAGGCAATCATGAAAAAGGTTAAGCTGACAAGCTTGGTTCAAAAGCTTCAGTATCAGGGGAATCAGAGTGTTATATTAACAGCGCTGAAACCACTGTCGATTATTGTTATATTGAGTTTTACTGTGGTTTTTGGTGCCATTTATAATGTTACTTATTCTTCCGAGCTTACCGACAAGGAACTTGCTATTATGTGCCTTGGTCTTCAAGATGGCAAGTTTATTTTATCAAAGAATCATGATGGTAGAAGGTATATTCTTACAAGCGGCAAATATGATAATTATGAACTGCTGGAGGTTGAAACCTTTGAGAAAGTTTTCCGTACAAGATATTTTGCATTGTCTTCCGATAGCATTAAAATAGAGAATAATGAAAGCTCATATAATCTTGAAATAGAATATAAAGGGTCGACAGATAGCTATGTTAGTTATATTTACGGTAATAGTGCTGAAGTTTCTAAAATATCTATAAAATATAAAGATAAAGAATATTCAGAGGACATATCCGCGTCCCCTTACTTTCTTGTTGTGTATCCATATGAAACAGATGATTACATGGATATGGCAGAGAATTTGGATATCAGGTTTTATGATGGGGGAGGGAAAGATATAACAAGCCTTTTCAGAAAGCAGTAAATAGACTCATATAAATTGCTGTAAATAATTGAAACATCAGATAATGTAATAACAAATAATGGGGGTGCTGTTTATGCCTTATACAATCAATGGTATTGGCAGTTGGTATTATGGCAGGAAAAATGAAAATACTTATGAGGGACAATGTGAATTCTGCGGCGTCCATACACATTTAAGCTCTTATGATACCACAAAGTTTTTTGTGTTTGTGTATATACCTGTGATACCCTTAGGAGGGAAACGGGTTTTGGACGAATGTCCACACTGTAAAAAGCACCGTGTCATGAGTCTCAAAGATTGGGAGAAGTTTAAAGAAGAAACAATGGATTCCCTTTATGCAAAATGGATTGAAGAGCCGAATAACATTGAAAACACAATGAAGTTGCTTCAAGCAATAGCATACTACAAAAGCTTGGACAGACTAAAAACCATAGCCCCGGATATACGTTCCCATTGCTCACATAATGCGGAGGTAATGAACCAGTTAGGTCTGATGTATTCGTTGTTCAATGAGTTTGAAGAGGCGCAAGCTGCTTTCAATACTTCGCTTTCGGTAGAACAAAACAGAGATGTCAGTGAAAATCTTGCAGAGGCTTTAATGAAAGATCTCAAACCTGAAGAAGCTGAGCGTTTGGTTGAACATATTATTGAAGAAAGGATTATGGACAGGATTTATTATATTCGTTTGCTTATTGAGTCATATCAATATAATGGGGATCATAGTTCTGCACTGGCAGTAATAGAGAAGTTTGAAACTGCCTTCCCTGAATTAAAAAACAACAAAACTATAATAACATACAGAAGAAAATCAGAGCGCTACCATGATAAACAGCGTAGTATAAAGGGTTCTTTAATTAAAGATAATTTAATCAAAAGGGATAAAAAGGATAAAAAGCATTTATCATTTATACTTCCAAAACTTATTTTTCCTGCTATTGTTACGATTGTATTGATCATTTACGTGATAAGTGCATTTATAATAGGTTTATCAAGAGAAGTATATCTGGTGAACGGTTTGAATAAACCCTACACTGTTGAAGTTAACGGCAAGAGTATAAAACTTGAATCTATGAGCAGAAAGAAGGTTAAACTGGCGGAGGGCACTGCAAAATTTGGTATATTGGATATGAATACTTATAGGCAGGATATGACTATTTACATAAAAACACCTTTTTGGTCACGTCCTTTAAACAAACCTTTACTGGTTGTAAATCCTGACAGAACTGCTGTGTTTTTATGGGAAGAAACACAGTATACAGTTGATTATATAAGTAGTAACTATAAACCCAATTACCGTTTCTATACAGGCAAGAGCTTTTATAACTTGAAAAGTGTGAATTATCTATTTGAAGATTTTCCTGAAACTCTTATGATGCAGGAAGGATCAAAAAAAACCAAAACCAACTTTATTCAGTTGGATGAAGATTATTTGAAATCAAACTACATGTATATTCTTAGTGAGCTTGAACAGGATGTTGCCGAGTCTTATGCAAAATCACGGTTACATTATGAGCCTGATAATGAAGTGAACCTTTATGTTTATTTGTCCTTATGTGATAAAGAAAGCGGCATAAACTTCTTAAGAACAAAATTGGCTCAAAGACCTGTAATAATTAACTGGCACAGAATTTATCAAGATTATATGCAAAGGAATGACCCCTCACATGATTTGGTAGAGGAGTACTCTGATTATTTGGAAAATGAAAAGGATAACAACGCACTTTACTATCTTTTAAGCAGAGTATTGGAAGAACCCAAAGAAGCGGAGGATTTATTGCTAAAGTCTATTGAAGGCAGTGACCCATGTCCCTATGGTTATTATGGATTGGCGTATCAGAGGATGTCAGAAGGAAATTACGAGGAGGCTTTGAGGTTTGCAGAAGAGGCTGTAAAAGCTTTGCCGGAGCAGATGGCTTTTGAGAGTGTTCATGAAGATGCGATGCTGGCGCAAGGGAGATATGATGATTTATTGCAAAAAAACAAACTTTTGCGAGAAGCAGACCCATACGACGGTAATTTAGCAGAAAGAGAAATACGTTTACATATGTACAGAGGTAATACTGACAGTGCACAAAATGCTATTTCCAAATATGTGAGCCTGATTGAAAAAGAATATAAGGGATATAAAGAGTATGAAGGCTCTGTGCAAATTTGGGATAATTATTTAAAAGGAGTTATTGCATATTGTTCAAATGATGTGACAGCCTATAGCATGGCAATTGAAGGAATTGAATCACCTCAGTTTGCTTTTGAGAATGCGTTCATTAAAGGTGAGTTTGACAAGGCTTTAACAATTGCAACAGAAAATAGTTTTGACGGCTCATACTTTCTATTGCTTTATCTGGCACAAGATAACCCGGAGGAAGCTTCTAAATGCTTGGAACAGGCAATAAATATTCTCAAAAACGGAAATACAACTGAGCGTCTTTTGGCAGATTACCTTTCTGGAGCTAAAAATTGGGGAATAGAAGAGATAAAGTCGATAACAGTATTACCGGAAGCAAAACGTATTATTGTAGCTACATTAGGAAAATTAAATCCAGATTATCAGCAAGAACTTTTTGCATTTGCTAAAAAGCTTAACTATGACAATATATTCCCTTATCACTTTATTGAAAAAACAGTAGGGAATAATTAGATGGTCAGAATGATTGGATAGTCTGAAGGATTATGACCTGTATGTACTTGTGCTGGGGATAAGCTACTTTTCTCTAGCACATAACCCTTTGTTTTGCATATCTTACTAGTAGGTTTTAAATATAGATGAAGGTATTGAGCTTAATGGAGGGGGTTTCATGTCAAAAGGAAAGATAAGGCACATGTTTCTTGGTGGTAACACATGTCAAGGATTTTTCAGCTACTACGATTATATATTAAGACAGGAAGATGCTACAAAAATATTCTGCATTAAAGGTGGTCCGGGTGTTGGAAAGTCAACATTTATGAAGAAAATAGGGGAAGAAATGTTAGATAGAGGCTATGATGTTGAGTTTATGCACTGTTCAAGTGATAATAACAGCCTTGACGGTGTTGTGATTCCTGCAATTAAGGTAGCTCTTTTGGATGGAACCGCACCACATGTTGTGGAGCCTAAAAACCCTGGAGCGGTGGACGAAATAATAAACCTTGGTGACTTCTGGAATGAAGCAGGTATAAGGGATAACCGGGAATACATAATAATGGACAATAAAGAAGTTGGAAGGACTTTCAAGAGGGTATACAGATACATAAAAGCTGCGTATTCAATATATGAAGATAATATTGATATAATAAGCCAATGTATTGAAAATGCAAAAGTAAATGAGGTTTCGGAGGAATTAAGGTTCGAGGTTATAGGAGACAGAGGAATAACTTTATATGAAGGTAAAGATAGACGTCTTTTTGCCAGTGCAATAACTCCAAATGGTCTTGTAAATTATCTCGACACAGTGCTTGATACCGAAAAGGTATACGTTATAAAAGGCAAACCCGGAACAGGAAGTGAGAGAGTCTTGGGGAAAATAAAAGATGCGGCTGTTGAAAGAGGTTTTGATGTTGAATCCTTTTACTGCGCATTAAGCCCGCTTAAGCTTGAACACCTTGTAATACCAGAGTTAGGTGCTTCAATTACAACATCGAATGAATTTCATAACACAAATGTAAAGAATTCAGATGAAATAAATCTTGATGATTATCTTGATAATTCGTTAATGGAGAAATATCGGGAAATTTTAGAAAGCAACAAGGCCATTTTTGACACCTTGTTGGATAAAGCAGTGAAAGCAGTTGCTAAGGCAAAATCGGTTCATGACAGTATGGAAAGCTATTATATACCCAATATGGACTTTGATTCTGTGCAGAAATGCCTTGAATCAACTTTGGCAAGGATTCTGAAATATTCTCAAGAGCTATAAGTGAATTTTAGAACCGATAAATACAGTGGCAGCAGAAGAGTCAATAAATAAAATTCTTCTGCTGCTGGAAATCAAACTGGCTTATCATATCTTGAAGGCATTCAGTCTGGAGAATAAACGTAAGCGTCAAATACAACCCGTCTACAACTACTGTTCCTTCTGTTGCATACTTTTATCATTAAGTCTGCAGGATTTAGGCAAATGGGTTGACCATGGCATTAATGAATCCAGTACTTTCTGATCTTTGACATCTACATTTCACTTCAACACCAATTTCAAGTGTTTTTTGGACCTTTAGAAGAATTTTCTGAGCTTTACCACTTTTTAATTCAACCTTTCCAAGAGCATCAATCTTTTACTGCATATTGTTTTCAGTTTGTATTGACGATGAATACCTGAAACTATAAAATGGTTTTATAGAGTTACTAAATAGTGATTGTTTTAATTACAGAATGAGAAGTGTAAAATAAAATTCAAAGTTGATATATTCGCAAGAAGATGCATAAGAAGCGAATGCGAAGCTAAGAGTTGTAATTTTAATGGAATAGAAGGAATGTGTCTTGGGTGCAATAAGTGTATGGAACATAAATTATTAACACATGAGTTAAATTGTATATTAGTTAAGATGGGTAGTTGTCAGGATTTGGTTATATAACACGATTATAAAATGCAGACCTATAAGGCTGATGGTTAATTTATACGATTTTTAAACGCGAGAGGAGTGTATTTCAATGAAAAAGATTATGAAGGTTGGGCTGATCTGCATAGGTATTATTTGTGTTATATGTTTCGTCATGAGTCCTAAATCGAATAAGGATTGGACCATTCGATTCAAGCCAGAGCTGGATCACTTTTTCGGAGAAGTAAACTGGGAGTGTATTTCCAAAGAAACAAAAAAGAGTACAATATATTCAAAATCAGATGGAGCTAAGAGCACTTATACAAATTGGTACATTCGTTTTTATAATAAGACCGATAAAGAAGAAGTCTGGTCAATTACAGATCATGTGCTGAGAATCAATAACGCTAAACATGGATTGTTTAGCCCAAAGAGGTATTCTATCAAGCAGGCATTTTATTTAGAGTTAATGGAAATTTCTTGTGGGTTGGTCGGTAATGATATATTTGATGAATTTATAAGAAGTGAATTATCTGAAAATGAAGCAAATTGCATTGATGCTTCCATACATTATTATGGACAGCCCGAACCTAAATTCTATGATGCACTGTCTGAAGAAGAGTGGTTTACAGCAGAGAAAGCTAGAGCTGAAGATTATTTATCTTATGAGTTGCAAGATTTTCGTATATCCATAAGTGCCCATGATTATTACATAAAAAAATTAACGGTTCAAGAACGACAAAACGTATTTGACAGCCTTGAAAAAATAGAAAAGAAGTTACTTGATAGATATGGTGATATAGCATCTTTTAGGATTTTCTTTGATGCGGAACATAAGGTAGAGTATAGAGATGGACGCAAACAGTAAACTTATTCCATTTGATAATTGCATTGAATGCGATAGCAGAATCCGTACTTGAGCAATTGGGCATTCCTCTATCAAATGCAGTTAATATATTTTTAAGACAGGTTGTTTTGCAGAGAGGAATTCCTTTTGAGATAAAGCTTGTTGCTAAAAAACCCGTTGCCGTTTCCGGATTGACTGAAGCCAAGCTGAATGCAGAGTTGGAAAAAGGCTATGCTGATTTGTGAGAGGGAATACAAAGCCTGCTGAAAGGGTATTGTCAGATATTCGTAGGGATTATGGCATATGAAATATAAAATACTTTTGACAGAACAGGCAGATATCGATTTGAGAAACACTTATGAATATATTGCATATACTCTGCTTGAGCCTCAAATGGCGTCAGAACAGTTGGACAGTAAATAATTTAAAAAGACTAATAATAATTGTATGTAAATAGCGATAGCAGCATCTTCAAAGCGAAGGTGCTTTTTTTATGCTCATATTTGAGGTGGCAAAATGCAAATACCTTTACCTAACAGATTTTTTACTTACTACCAGTTTAAGTGGGAAAAGTGTAAACGAAACGTAAAAAAATGTTCCTGTAGTTAGATCAGCCACAAGTATAATGATACCAGAAAACAA
>LSQX01103408.1_pt1 | contig 10584 bp, 8 predicted proteins | sample 654561 | NCBI WGS metagenome assembly LSQX01 (sample SAMN04489861, study PRJNA283612) | anaerobic digester metagenome | isolation source: 4 biogas reactors fed with cattle manure at either 37C or 55C with and... | place: Denmark: Kongens Lyngby | collected 2014 | reverse complement strand
TTGTTATTCTCGGAAGTGTCACTGACCCATTGGGCATTAGCAAAACATCTCCCTTGAGTTTGCCGCCTGTTAGGTTTGATGCAAGCTCCAGCGCCTCATCAAGACTGCTTACGATATGCATTTTGGTTTTGGAAAAATTGCTTTTATCAAAGTCAGTTACATATATGAAAGTAAATTTCTCAGCAGTATCGGCGTAAATAAAGCCAGTATGGGCCCCTATAGAATAGTTCTCACGAAGTGCATTCTCTCTATCTAGCATATTATCATACCCTGCGATTTGCTTTTCTGTTTCCAAGGAGCCGAAGCCTTCCCGGCTTTCTGAAAGCATTATCATCACTCCGCCGGGCTCTGTGCACTCAAGCATGTGGCAAAGTGTCTTCATGGGCTGGTATACGTTCATATCTTTGGGAAATCCGCCAGCTGATGCGATGACTACAGGATAGAGACGGTCTATGGCTACACTATTCATCTCATCAACCATACGGCACGCCGCAGCATGGGCTTTAACCATGTCTCCTGCAAAGGCTTTGAGTGTTCTGTAATTATCATCTACCACTACGTTTATGATGAAACATGGATCAAGCATAAGAGCGCCCTCTATCATATCCAACTGTAGCGGATTTTCTTCAAGACTACCGCTCTTAACGAGGGAGTTGACGCCGCTTCCAAGTCCATTGTTCAGTGAGAGAGAATGGTTCGCCTGTACAGTGTCTCTTGCTGCGATGCCTGGTATTACACTTTTGCGGCCACCGCTGAACCCTGCTAGAAAATGGTGCAGCACTGCTCCAATAAGGATTACGTGATGGCTGTTTACAGCAATAGAGTTAAGCTTTACAGGTGTACCTCGGCTTGTTGTTCCCATATATGTCAGTTTGTCATCATCGGTGCTGTTATGGTCTAGCACTCTAATACGGTCGTATATTTTATCAGTTACTAGGGTACGCAGCTCCGAATCAGTCTGTGAACGGTGCGTGCCTCGGGCGCTGATTATGATAATATCTTCATCTTTGACACCGATGCTATCCAATCTGTCCAGTAGTACGCTGAGTATCATGCCTGGATTCTGCCAGCTCCGAGTACTGTCGCTGATGATTATACATATTTTTTCACCGGGCTTTACAATATTCTCAATCAGGTCTGTTCCCACAGGATTGTCCAGGGCATCCTCGATGAGTTCTCTGGGCGTTCTGGAAGAAAGCTTTACAGGGTTTGGTTCCAACACCAGTTTGATTTGATTATCCGGCAGATTTACCTTTAGTTCACAGTCTCCGTATTTTAGATAGTAGGACATGGGCTGGATTCTCCTTTTATGCTATGCCGTAGGCAGCGAGATTGCCAAGGCGTATCTTTACTGCGGCAGCGATGTTATTTGCTAGCTTTGAAAATAATATATCACAGAGTCGGGGTTCTCGCAATGTAATGAATTAAGCTCTGGGTCATACTGAGTATCAGGAGTATTAGGAGTATTGTGGAAATAACTTTATAAATTCTTTATAACTTCTTTCTTTCATCTTAATTTTTCCACTCTATGCTCTAAATAGTGGCAGTGATGCCGCAGAATAAAATTAGGAGAGTGGAGTATATGAAAAACAAAAAATTCTTAACCATTATTGCAGTAGTAGTCATGAGCGGCTTGCTGCTAACAGTAGGGGCCATGGCGTCCAATCCCGCAGGAGGCGCTTACGAGCAATTTAAGTCATTACTCGATCAGGAGCATGAACAGATTGAAAACGCGACTGTAAACATGTCTATGGCCATTACGGATAACGGCGAATCAGTAATTGTACTTAATGGCACCATGAAAATGAATACTGTCAGTGAAAAGATGAGCGGTACATTCCTGGCAACGGGCAAGGAGACGAAATCATTTGAAATTTATCAGGATAGTAATGATGTCCTTCTTCACCTGACAGGTTCTGAAAACTGGTATAAGACAACCAACAAAGATGAATATTCAGAGGATATGTCACAAATCCGCAGACGAGATAGGGGCAGAGACGAGGATTTTGGCGAAAACAAGCAATTGAGAGATGCTCTAATAGACACAATAATGGGCGATTATAAGGACCAGATTGCTATGACCGAAGCCAACGGACTGCGTAGATTTTCTCTAAGTTTTAATGAGGGTAACATGCCGGTCTTGCTACAGGCAATGTTTAGGCTCTCAGATATTCAGGAAAATGAAGGGTGCGAAGATCCGGAGAATTTGAGCTTGCTACCTCAAGAGCTTCAGGATGCATTTGCTGACATGAAGGATTTCGAATACGATGTTGATTTTAATGAGAAAAAGATAAAGGCTATAGAAATTTCATTTGCAGTTAACCAGCAAAATCATCTTGAAGAGATGGGTATGTCACTTAGCTGCTTAGGTACAGATACTGAGGGCACTGTTCATGATCTGGACATCGACTTCTCAATGGTATTATCAGACGTTGAAACAACTGTGGTTGATGAAGCAAATCCTGACACTGCAGCAATTATAACTATAGATAGTGAGATTTTTGAAAGCGCCCCCAGAGGTTATAGAAATCACGACTAAGTTCTTTTGAAAGAAAATAAGTATGAGGGTTGGGCAAATGATGCCCAGCCCTTTATCGAAGCAGGAGCGGTTGATGATACGAGGCTATAGAGGCTAGCATCATCTGAAGACATAGATAAAAACAGGTTTTGGACGGATCAGGGAGGAAATCTATGAATGAAATTATTAAGGTAATAAATGCGACTAAGAAATATGAGAATAACAAAGGCGTAGAGAATGTGACATTGACGATGGAGCGGGGAGAGATCCATGTGCTCCTTGGTGCAAATGGAGCGGGTAAGAGTACATTGATGCGTATGATTGCAGGGCTGTTGATGCCGGATTCGGGAGAGATACTGTATTGCAGGCCGGATGGATGTACTGACGAGCTGAAGGATCGGCTTCATGCCGGAGGGTTTCTTATTGAGCAGCCGGAGGCCTTTGGGTATATGACAGCCTTTGATAACCTTATGCAAAAGGGCAGGTACTATGACGATGGAAGGGATAGTGCAAAAGAGGCTTTGAGGGCAGTAGGGCTTGACCAGCGGCAAAAGGAAAAGGTTCGAGGCTTTTCAACAGGAATGAAGCAGAGGCTTGGTATTGCAATGGCACTAACCGGCAGACCAAGATTTCTTGTCCTGGATGAGCCCTCTAGCGGTATGGATATAGAAGGTCGGGCTGAGTTGGACCAGCTATTACAAAAGCTGAAGAATGAAGGTGTATCAATTCTTCTTAGCACACATCTTGTGCATGAGGCTGAAGAAATGGCAGACAGAATAACGGTTATACATGATGGTGTTATGTTAAGGACTTGCTTGAAAAAGGACTTTTTGAAAGAGGGGAAAAGCCTGGGAAAATGGTATCTTGAGCAGGTCCGTATACCGGCAGGTGGGATAGTGGCAGGTGGAACGGAGGAGAGAGTATGAAAACCTTTAAAATTACATTTAGAAATGAGTTTATTCGAATGCTTCATCGAAAAAAAGTATACGCGGGGATGATTGTTGCAGCTATCATACCTCTGGCGACTGCTATGGCCAATATTCTTGCCTTGGGATGGAATAATGCGGTTATCTACTGTGAAGACATGTTTCGTCTGGTTCTTGGTATTTTCACACCGATTATCCTTCCATTGTTTGCAATATCACTGGTGGCAGATGCTTTTACCGATGAACAGTCAAAAGGCAGCATGAGGATGTCTGTTCTTATGCCTGACAGCAGAACTGGACATTTTGCAGCAAAGGTTACATGTTCTGTTACAGGGGCAACCATGATGATGTTTACGCTTTGGTTATCTACCCTGCTTTTCGGACTGGTCCTTCCTTCCCGTGGTGGATGGCTTTTGTCTACAGGAAATTCAATACTTCAGGCAGTGGGATCTCTTTTCCCGATACTTGTTGTTATTGGATTTTCAGCATTGGGAACGCAGCTGATTAAAAGCAGTAGCGGACTTTTACTGGCATTAATAGGCATTGCAATCGCTATGGATGTGAGCCGACTTTGGCTGGGCCGATTTAGCAGCTTTCTACCCGTAAACTGGCTGGGTGCTGGGGCTAACTTAATATATCTTCCTGTTGGAAGCTTACTTGTCACACTTATGATGATGCTGTTATGGACAGTCTTTACTTGCGGAATTGCGTTACTTCGGTTTGAACGTCGAATGATATAGTATTTCCAAGCAGGAAGGATTAAGATATTATAGGAGAGGGGTGAGCTTGAGATGACGACACGAGTTAAAATATTTATTTCATACGTGATTATGGGCATAGTACCATTACTACTTTTTTTGAGTATTGTTTTCTTTGCTATGTTCAAATCTATTTCAGGCAATCCCTTTATTATGAGCCTGAGTGAAAATAATGAAAATGTTTTTAAGAGCATTAACTATTTATCCAAGCTTGAAATACTGGCCCAGGACAGCCCAAATAGCCTGTTCGACAAGGATATGCTGTCTGAGGTTGATGAGATCATTTCAGAGTATCACATGGGGATAGCTTTGGAAAATAGTGAAAAGGAGCTGTTCTATGCTTCTGGCATTTTAAGTGAGTATGGCTTGCTACAAAAAATCCACTCATTACCCGCTAATAAGCGAGAAAGAATGAAAGACTTTGAAGATGAGCATTTCATATCTCCGGATTATCAAATACTTGGTGTCGATGATAATTTTCTGGTCCTTGAAAGAGAGTTGGGAAATGGCCTTGGAGCCTTTTATGTTGTAGTTGAGACAGGGCCTTCTAATCAAGTCTCTGACAAGGTGTTTAAAAGGTTTATGTACCTTTTGTTCATAGGCGTGGTGGGATTAATATTGTTTATGACTTTCATTGTCACCAGAAGCATGATGCAGTCACTGAAAACACTAAAGAGCGGTGTGCGTCATATTTCAGAGGGCGATTTGGACTTTAGTATCAGGACAAATAGGCGGGACGAGGTGGCCCAGGTGGTCATGGCTTTTGAGGAAATGCGCCTTAGGCTGAAGGCCTCAATAGATGGCCAGGTGCGAGAGGATGAGAGCCGTAGGGAGCTTGTGGCGAATATTTCCCACGATCTGAGGACTCCTGTCACTGCAATAAAGGGTTATGTAGAGGGCTTAATAGATGGTACTGCCAATACACCTGAGAAAGTAGATAGGTATACAAATACGATACTTAGCAAAACTGTTGCACTTGATCGGATGATTGATGACTTGTTTTTTTATTCGAGTCTGGATGTGGGAAAGGCGAATTATCACTATGAAATTGTTTCGGCTGTGGATTTTTACAAAAGCCTGTGTAATGAAACAAGGCTGGATCTTGAAGAAAAAGGCTTCGAGGTTCAATGTGTCGTTGATATACCTGAAGATATGAAAGTTAAGCTAGATAGGAGCATGATACAAAGATTACAACACAATCTGGCCGAAAATGCTGTCAAATATGGCAGAGAGTCAGGCCGGGAGGTAATATTTTCAGTAGGCGTAAAAGATGGTGCTATTATTTGTTCCACTGAGGATAATGGTAAAGGTATTTCGGCAGAGGCGCTGCCTAAAATATTCGAACGCTTCTATAGGGCGGATGCTGCAAGGACATCCACCATAGGAGGGGCAGGGCTTGGCCTTCAGATATCCAAGCGTATTGTTGAGGACCACGGCGGTAGGATATGGGCCGAGAGTAGCTATGGAGAGTTTACGCGAATCTCTTGGACGCTTCCAGTGGCCAATGAAACGAATGGGGGTGATATACAAGGTGCCTGACAATATTTTAGTTATTGAGGACGATATCAGCATTGCAGAGCTTTTAAGGGATTACCTTGAAATAAACGGTATGCAGTCCGATATGGCGCATACGGGGAAAACCGGCCTTGCGATGGCGCTGGAGGGGAGCTATGATCTGGTCTTACTGGATTTGATGCTGCCTGAAATAGACGGCTTTGAGGTGTTAAAAAGAATACGTGAGGTTAAGGACACACCGATTCTTCTTGTATCTGCAAGGAGGGAGGATATTGATAAAATAAGAGGGCTTGGGCTAGGTGCTGATGATTATGTCACTAAGCCTTTTAGTCCTGGGGAGCTGGTGGCAAGAGTAAAGGCTCATCTGGCAAGGTTTAGGCGACTGACAGGGAAAACTGTATCTAGAGAGGTAGCCATCAAGGTCAGGGGAATGGAGATAGATCCGGATGCACGGACGGTCAAGGTGGATGGAAGGCTTGTGGATTTGACCTCGAAGGAGTTTGATATACTGCTGTTTTTGGCTAGAAACCCCAACAAGGTTTTCTCCAAAGACCAGCTTTTTGATCGTATATGGGGACTGGAGGCCATTGGTGATACCAGCACTGTTACTGTGCACGTAGGAAAGATTCGAGAAAAAACTGAGGAGGATGCCAAAAACCCACGTTACATAGAAACGGTTTGGGGCGCAGGCTATCTGTTCAGGATGTGAAGGGTTTTGAAATTTTATGCTAATCCTTTGCAATTATGGTATAATTAATTCTTACGAAGCGATATATGTCCCCCGCCTCTATAGGTGGCGGGTACCGATTCGCCTTTCAGGCGGTGAGCATATCTCCCGCCTTGTTGAAACACTGCTGAGGTAAGAAAATTCTCTTTGAACCGAAGTGTTATAATATATTTTATCAGTATAAGTTGTGAGGTAGTTAATGATAACCGAATTTATTAGCTTGCTGTGGCCTGATGAAGAAGCTGCAGCTTCCAATGTGGGAAAGTCTCTAAACGAAGAGGTAATAGCCAATTTGGGTCTTGAAAACCTGTGCCTAAGCGCTGTAGACAAGAAAGAACAAGGTTCTGTGATTCTTGAGGTAATTTCAAAGCTTTGCAGTAATGAAGAGGTTATAAGATATAGACAGGATGTTTTCCGGGACATATTGGAATCAGAGGAGTTAAGAAGGCTGCTTAAGGATTTCCTTTTCCGCTTTGAGGGTCTGGGTATGCTGATTAAAGAAGCATCAATACCTGAGGAACCTAATCTGTGGAAGTACTTTTCAAGGTTCAAGGAGCTGGAGTGTTTTGTAAAGTGTATCCTTGATATCAAACAGGATTTGAAGGAAGTACCCTTGAAATCTGAGGGCCTGCGTAATTTCCGGGATGCGGTGGTCAGAACATCGGAGGATCCAGATTTTAAAGCCTTACAAGCTACTTTATCCAACCTTAGTATTGAAGTAGATGAGATCCAGAGCATTACTCTTGGTATAAATCTGGACACTTCACTGGACCCAGTGGAGGCAACGCTAGTTTCTGTCAATAAGACGAAATACAAAGAGAATTCCTGGCTTCTGAACATGTTTTCTGCACAAAACATTGATGCAACCGGTATCGGTTTTATGTCAAAGCTCCATGGCCTGAGCCCGGACAAAAGGCATCCTATAATGTATCACCTGTATAAAGATATAGAAAATCTTATGAAGCCAGTGGTCAAGGATATGACTGTAAGCCTCAGAAAATTCTCCAATATGCATGGAGGTTTTTTATTAAAGCTGATACCTGAGATTACTTTTTATCTGGGATTTGTTCAGATGCATATACAGCTGGAAGCGGCAGGAATGCCTATGTGTATTCCTGAAATAGCGGGGATCGAGGAACGCCAGTCACATATAAAGGATACCTACAGTATTAACCACGCTTTACAGCTGTTAAATCAACATAAGGATCCTTTCGATGGAATAGTACTCAACGATGCTAACTTTGATGAAAACGGAAGAATATTAATATTGACAGGACCTAACAGGGGCGGGAAAACTGTTTATACACAGGCAGTCGGCCTTGTGCAGGTACTGATGCAGGCTGGAGTGTCCGTGCCGGGAACAAATGCTTGCATAAGTCCTGTGGATTGCATATATACGCATTTTCCTGCAGATGAGAAAAAGACAGTTGCGCTGGGAAGACTGGGAGAAGAGGCTAAAAGGTTCAGCAGCATTTTCGGGGAGGCGACTAGATACAGCCTTATCCTTCTTAACGAATCCCTAGCAAGTACAAGCCATACAGAAGGTTTGTATATTGCTCAGGATATAGTGCGCTCACTGAGATATATTGAGACTAGAGCAGTATTCAATACCCATATGCATGAGTTGGCGGCCTATGCTGACGAGATCAATGATCAGATTGCCGGCGATAGCAAAGTGCTGAGCATAGTTACAGGAATTGACGGCGGAAAGCGGTCTTTCAGGATTGAGCCGGGTCCTCCGCTGGGCAAGAGCTACGCTAGGGATATTGCAGTAGCCCATGGTATTTGTTTTGATCAAATTACTGCTCTTGTTGAAGCGAGGATTCAAAAGAACCAGTAGGGATTCAATTAGTTAATTCACTTTACTCAGTTCAGGGAGTTAGGTGGAGACTAAACTCCACTTGACCAAGGAAGCTAATATATTCATAAGATTCATCGCCGACCTATAGAGGTCAGCATCTTCTGAAGACATAGATAAATAGAAAATCAAATAACCTTTAGATTACCGCTCCAGGAAGGATATAGATTCTCTGGAGTTTTTTCGTGTTGATTTTGTACAAAGCTGTGTGTATAATAATACTAATAATAATTATAACCAGGTCATATGAATAAGTAGTATAAATAATTCACTCATGGTATGGTGATTCTAGTAATTTAGGAAGATTGGTGGGAGGGTGTTATGAAAAAAGGCGTTGAAATTGTTAACAGGGATGGAAGAAGAATAGTAAAAGGTCTTGGCTATTATGACCCTAAAGTTGTCGGAGACATCAGGGAGTTAATCAAAGGTAGCGCGGAAAGGTATGGCGACAAGCCAGCCTTTAAGATAAAGGATAAAGAAGGCAGGATAAATCATAAGACTTATAAAGATTTGGATTTTGATGTCGATTGCCTTGGAACAGCATTGGCTTCTCTTGGACTCAAAGGCCTGCGGATGTCCATAATTGCTGAGAATCGTTATGAGTGGGGAGTCTGTTTTTTTGCAACAGTAAATGGTATAGGGGTATCAGTGCCTTTGGATAGACATCTGCCGCAGAATGAGGTGGAAAATCTTATTGGTAGGGGTAGGGTGGAGGTAATTTTTTATAGCCCGACCTACCACGAAGTGATGCTTGATATCGCTAGCAAAAATTCTGGAATGAAGTATTTCATATGTATGGAAAAAGTTGCTAGCAAGACTGTGGATGATCCCAAGTTTATTACACTGCCTGATATAATCGAAAAAGGCAGGGAGCTTATGGAGGCAGGGGACAGATCCTTTACAGGTGCAAAAATAGATAGGGATTCAATGTCGGTGCTGCTGTTCACATCAGGAACGACCAGTATGTCAAAGGGTGTAATGCTATCTCATTTCAACCTGACGGCAAATGTGACGGCAATTACGTCAATCATAAAAATATATCCAACAGATACCCATCTTTCGCTTCTACCGCTCCACCACACCTTTGAAAACACTGTAGGACTGATGTTCATGGTGCATTCCGGAGTTTGTATAGCCTACTGTGACGGGATAAAGCATATTGTTCAAAATCTGAAGGAGTATAATGTTACAATACTGGTTGCAGTACCTGCTATTTTTGAGGCGATGTATAGAAAACTTCAAGAGGGTATAAAAAAATCCGGAAAGGATAAATTGCTTGCTGTCATGATAAAGGTATCCGACGCACTTAGGGCGGTGGGTATAGATCTCAGAAGGAAAATATTTAAAAGCGTGTTTGCCCAACTTGGTCCTGGCTTGAGGGTAGCAGTATCAGGTGCGGCTGCGCTGGATAAGGAAGTTGTCACAGGTTTCGATAAAATAGGCTTCAGACTGTTACAGGGCTATGGACTGACAGAGGCAGCGCCGGTTATTGCCGCTAATAATGATTTTATTAACGTGCCCGGTTCCATAGGATACCCAATGTACGGTATTGATATAGCCATAGATATGCCTGATGGTAACGGGATAGGAGAAATAATTTCACGGGGCGCCAATGTAATGCTGGGGTATTATGAGGATTCTGGTGCCACTGAAGATTCCTTTACTGAGGATGGATGGCTTAGGACAGGTGATATCGGGTATATAGATGATAAAGGCCTTACTAGGATAACCGGAAGGGCTAAATCTATGATAGTGTTGAACAGTGGCAAAAAGGCTTTCCCGGAGGAATATGAGATCCAGCTAAACAATATTCCCGGTATTATGGACTCTTTTGTCTGGGGAAATACCGCTTTGGATGGCGATGTTCAAATCTGTGCTAAGCTGGTCGTCGACAAGGAGAACACAAGAGATGGCAACGGAGATCTACTTTCTGAAAGCGAACTTGCAGCAAGGTTTAATGCAGCTATTAAAGAGATAAACAAAACCGTGCCTCACTATAAGATAATCCGTTACTTTGTGATGACTGAAGAGGAATTGGTGAAGGCAAATGGTATTAAGACTAAGAGACATATAGAGCAGGAAAAGGTAAAGAATATGCTTGGCAAGACCGGCGTTGATATACGAAAGGTCAGCGGCCGATTTATCGAGCGGCTCTGAGAAGTGGAACATGGGGACGTACCCCGTGTTCCACTTTCGTTGACATTTCATTTATATGACCATAGAATTAAGGGGAATATGAGTAAAAGCAGAGGTAAGTATGATATATACTGTTACACTGAACC
>LSQX01393445.1_pt1 | contig 10585 bp, 9 predicted proteins | sample 654561 | NCBI WGS metagenome assembly LSQX01 (sample SAMN04489861, study PRJNA283612) | anaerobic digester metagenome | isolation source: 4 biogas reactors fed with cattle manure at either 37C or 55C with and... | place: Denmark: Kongens Lyngby | collected 2014 | reverse complement strand
TCAAGTGTGCGACCCCGCATATAGGCCAGCGGGGACACCTCAATCAGTCCTTTTTCCAGGTTGCGCAAATACTGGTCAACCCCCATCAACTCATGCAGGGCATCGTAAAGCGGACGCATGTACGGGTCGACTTTGTTCTGCAGGTCTCCCGGAAGAAACCCCAGCTTTTCACCCGCCTCGACAGCCGGACGTGTCAGGATGATGCGACTCACTTCATGGGCCCGGAAAGCGTTGACGGCCATGGCAACGGCCAGAAAGGTTTTACCCGTCCCGGCAGGTCCGATGGCAAAAGTGATCTCACTGGCGCGGATCGCCTGTACATAAGCTTTTTGGCCTAGTGTCTTGCTGCGTACCGGCCGGCCTTTGGCCGTGACGCAGACGCAATCCGGCGTATAGCCGAAAACCTGTTCCAGATTCCCTTCCCGTGCGGTGTCAGCCAGATAGGTCACCAGCTGAAGATTGATAGGATGGCCTTGCCGGTTGATCTCCAGCAGCTGTTCACAGACTGCTGTCGCTTTGGTGAGGTTCTCTTCAGCACCTTGAATCAGCAGACCTTCTCCTGTTACGTCAATACTGACATCAAGAATCTGTCCAATCAACTCCAGATGACCGTTGCAGCTGCCAAAAACAGCCAGGGCGGCTTCTGTATGATCGACACTGATTCTTTTCTCCATGGAGGATCCTCCTGTTTATGGCCAGGGCAGGGTTTGCTGCGGACTCACGGCCTGTTCTCTAGTTTTTCTGTTTTTATACAAGACTGTATCAGGATGCCGCCGTGTTATTTAACCGGCTGCAGCATGTCGATGCGGAAGGCGATGCTGTCTTCGCTTAGAGCAGGCAATGTCAGTTCCGGCAATACCGTAAAGGTAATGTCATACTGATCATTCTGGAGCTGTGTGTCAGCCATCATCGCCCGCTTCACTGATTCCAGATGGTCCAGAATTGATTTTTCGTTCTGTGGATCCGTGATGGCTTTGATCTCAAAGGGTTCCTGTCGATTGTAGCCATTGCCGTTAATGATGATCTGAGAGCCGCTGTTGCGGATTTCAGAAGTTGCCACAAGCCTTTCGTCATTGATCGCGATCGCTTGAGCGCCCAGGTTGCGCAGTTCATTGACAAACTGCCGCAAAATGCTGTCCCGGATTTCAGCCCCTTCCCCTACACTGATTTTAATGATCATACCGTAATTTCGCGCTTCACGCAAACCAGCGAAAACAGCAGCCCTCTCTTTTTCACGGACAATAGACTCAATCTGGGCATTGCCGGAAGCTTTGTCATTTTCCAGAATACGCACGTATTCGTACAGGTCGGCGTTACGTTCTGATAGTTCAGCATTCTTATTGATATATTCGATCAGCTTGTTCTGCAGATCAGCAATATTGTCTTCAGTGATATTACTCATGTTGACATTTTTCATCTGCAGGGAGATGAGAATACCCAACAGAATGCAAACAATGGTGAAAGCAGCTGTGCGCAGGATTTTCTGTTTCATGTCAGGTGCCCTCCAGAAGCGTGATGTAGCGAGCGATATCATCTGATTCCACAAAGGCCGGCAGCACGACCTCTTCTTCAATTTTCACATCAACTGTCAGACCGATGTCCGGATACTGGCGCATGATAAACTGGCTGTCCTGCTGAATCGCCTCGGCCAGTTGCGCCGGATCTCCAATGGCCTTGACGACAAACGGCGGCAACAGACGGAACTGGTTGCAGCGGATCGTCGAGCCGATGCACTGGATATAGGACACATTGGTGATGCGAAGGTCATTGACCGACAATGCCGCTGCCCCTGCGTTGCGCAACAGGTCCAGGGCATGGCGGATATCGCCGTCATGGACGATCGAGGCGTCTGAATCACGGAGAATATCATAGTCCGGCTTGTCTGCCAGTGTGAGGATGATCCCCGGACCACGCACTTCGGTCAGGCCGGCCAGCAGACGTATTTTCTGCAGTTCAGAAGATAGTTCCGCCAGGCCCCGGTCAATCAGCAGCTCATTAATGGCATCCGTTTTCCGGTTGTTCAGCTGCTCGTTTTCGAGCATTAGTTTGGCATACTGTTCTTCCTGTTTTTGCAGTTCCTCTTCCCGCTCACGGTATATCGTGATCAGATTGCGGGAAGGATTGCCAGAACGGACCGACTGGACATGGCTGGCCATAATAAAGCCAAAAAGCAGCATGATCAGGAACATCATGAACCGCTGGCTCAGAAGGCCTCCATACTGGTTTTCTTTTTTCTTTCCGCGCTCATTCATAGCAAACGCTCCGCTATCTTTTTAAAGGATTCAGGCACAGGGCTTTCCAGTGTAAGCTGATCTCCCGACAACGGGTGCACAAAGGAGAGACGGCAGGCATGCAGAGCCTGTCCTTCCAGGCCATAGGAGGGACGCCCGCCAGCATATAGGGGATCACCGACGATCGGATGGCCGATATAGCGGGTATGCACGCGGATCTGGTGGGTTCTGCCTGTTTCCAGTTCGATTTCCAGCCAGCTTGCCTTGTCGCCCGCCTGCAGCGTCGTGAAATAAGAGATGGCTGGTTTGCCGCCGGCGATAACAGCCATACGCTGCCGCTGCTGTGGATCGCGGCCGATTGGCGCATCGATGGTGCCCTTGGCAGCGGTAACATGTCCATGAACGATCGCCTGGTAGGTCCGCTTTATTTCGTGCCGGCGGATCCGGTCACTGATGGTCGCGTGAACGCGATTGTCTTTGACCACGAGCAACAGTCCTGATGTGTCTTTGTCGATGCGGTGGACGATACCAGGGCGAATGACGCCGTTGAGATCTGAAAGCCGCCCCTCACAGTGCTGCAGCAGAGCGTTGACAAGCGTTCCGTCACGATGGCCCGCGGCAGGATGAACCACCATGCCCTGGGGTTTGTTGACCACGATGATGGCGTCATCTTCGTAGACTATATCCAGGGGGATGGCCTGCGGCTTCACCTCGGTCAGCTCCGGTTCCGGAACATCAAGCATGACCTGTGATCCTGATATGGTTTTACTGGATGGTTTGAGGGGTTTGCCGTCCAGTGTCGCCCTGCCCTCGTCCAGCAGTTTTCGTATATAGGATCGCGAGTGCTCCGGCAGCCGTTCAGCAAGATAGCGGTCCAGTCGCGCCCCGTTTTCAGTGACGCGGATTTTTTGCAGCATGACGGTTCCTCTTCTCTTCTTGGTTCTCGTTTTTCCCGGCAGGGAAAAGATGGTCGATCAGTTTGTTGTCTTTCAGCAGGAAGATGCACAGTAATGCTGTGCCGATCACAATCAGCATGTCGGCGAGATTGAAAGTGGGAAAAACATAGCGGCCGAAATGAAAATCAAGATAATCCACGACAGCCAGGATACGGACACGGTCAATGAGGTTGCCGATGCTGCCTGCGATAATCAGAGAAAGGCACAGACTAAGGCCGATGTGCCTTATATGTGCCAGCAGCCAGACGAGCAGCGCGGTCATCAGCAGGGACATGACGATCAGCAGATAGATGCCCCAGTCCCGTCCGGCCAGAAAACTCCAGGCGGCACCACTGTTTTCCCGCCTGATGATATAGAAAAAGCCTTCAATGACACTTATGCGGTCCGTCGCTGTAAGATTGCGGTTGATCACGAGCTTAATCAGCTGATCAGCGACGCTCAGGATGATGATGATGATAGTCCAGACCATATCCATAACTCCTCAATATTTTCATACGGCATATATCGGCTGGGCCGGCAGCGGCCGCTTACACGGTCACCATAAACCAGACCCATATGCGGCAGGCAGATGCTGTCCCAGGAAGATCTGGCTGAAGCCTGTATCAAAGCTTCCTGCCAGACCGGGTCAGCTGTCCGCGCTCGTTCATAGGCTTTAGCAGCAGTCGGTTGGAGCTGTTGCCAGCGTGTGCGCCACAGGAGCAGATCGGCCAGCCCTCCCTCATGCGCGGCAACTGCCGCCAGCCCGGAATAAAGGTCCGGCAGCGGATCAAGCAGGAAAAAGCCGGGCATCGGTGTGTCTGGAAGCTGCGCACTGAGCAGCGCCAGGTCATATTCCTTAGACGTCAGCTGAGCCGTGAACGGTTCCGTTTCCAGCAGCTCGATTGTGACGGGGATTTGAGCCTGTTTCAAGACTGCTGCTATATCTTCTGCCAACCGGCTGCGACGTTGATCCCGCACCGGCGCGATCAAGCGCAGGTTCACCGGGTTTTCCGGCCAGCCTGCAGGTTCGTCGAGCAGAACGCTTAAAGGTTTCTCTGCATCTCCGGAAACCAACCAGCTGCGCAGCGGCAAACCTAGTGGACTGGGCTCTGCCCAGTCCGGGAACTCGTCGTTTTCGTCACGCCAGCGGCTGATCGTCTGTTTCAGCAGAGCAAGCGTGGCCGCATCATGCAACAGGTGCCCGATGTCTGTATTATAGCTCGCAAAGATTAACTCATTACCACTGAAAAAATCAATCTTCAGGCTGCTGCGCACCGTGTACAAGTGAAGCAGCCGGGTGTCCAGCAAAACCAGGTCAAGCTCATCACGCTCCAGAGCCTGCATGGCTTCAAGCTGATCGCGGCAGGTACGCACCAAAATTTTCTGTGCCTGACGGGTTTCATTCGCATCAACCCGTACAAGATGCAGCCCTTCAGCCGGGTCATAGGCTTCTATTCGGTAAAGTCCGCTGCCGGGGATGATGGTCCAGTCGGCTGACTCGGCAAGGTCTGCGGGTATGATCGGAAAGGTCAAGGCCCAGGCGATCCAGGGGTCCGGCTGGTTTAAGCGAATTTCCAGAACCTGCTCACTGAGCGCTGCTGTCGACTGGACTGCATCCAGGCTGCTGCGCCAGATTGATTGGTTCCCTTCAGCGATAAGCTGCTGCAGCGAGGCGGCAACATCGGCTGCCCTGACTGGACTGCCATCGTGGTAGGTTATATCTGGCCTGATGGTAATGAGCAAAAGTTGTCCCATTTCCAGAACCTGCATGCTTTCAGCCAAATCTGCCTCGATCCGGTCTTCTGGCGTTATGGTATAAAGGCTTTGGTAGACCAGCCTATTGACGGCCTGTCCGGCATGTGTTGTTTCATGAAGCGGGTTGAGACTGTCTCTGGGCGGCCACCAGAGCCGTAGAATACCGCCGCTTGCCTGTGTCGGCAGCGAGCTGGCTGTTGATGGCTCAGCTGCCGTTTCCGGCGATGTTTCCGGGTTCGCAGGGGCTGTTTTACCGGTTTGGGCTGTTTCTGTCTGGACAGACTCGTTGCCTGGCCAGGCAGCACAGCTGCCGGCGCCGCTGAGAAGCGCCAAAGCAGACAGAAACAGGGCTATTCTTTTAACCATGTTTTTGATCCGCAAGGCTTTCATCCTCATGCCTCGATCCTGACGCGCTCAATGTGGCTGGCGCGCCCGCAGACCGGATCTGCCGTCACGACGATCGCGGACAAAGCCGCTTCGCCCTGGGCAATGACATAGCGTGTAGGCAGCTGGCTGACAAAACGGCGCAGCGACGATTCAGTATCCATGCCAATGACGCCATTGGCTGGCCCGGTCATGCCCACATCAGTTATATATGCGGTACCCTGATCCATAATATGTTCATCGGCCGTTTGGACATGCGTGTGCGTTCCGGCCACCAGCGCGACCCTGCCATTGAGATATCGGCCCATTGCGACTTTTTCAGAAGTCGCTTCGGCATGAAAGTCAACCAGTGCCAGACCAGGCTCATCATCCTTTTTCCATCCACACAGGATTTTGTCGGCGCAGGCAAAAGGGTCATCTGCCGGATCCATAAAAACACGCCCCAGCAGATTGATGACCAAGATGCGCCCGGCAGGATGATTAAGGACAAGATGCCCCTGACCTGGCCAACTGGCAGGTCCGTTTGCCGGGCGAATCAGCCGGTCGAATCGGCTGATGGATTGGAGTAGTTCTGCTCTTGCCCAGCTGTGGTTGCCCAGTGTCATGACGTCAACACCACAGGACTGTATTTCTTCTGCCAAGCGTGCCGTTAGCCCCATACCGGCAGCGGCGTTTTCCACATTGGCCAGGCAAAGGTCGATCTCATAACGCTTTTTCAAGTCCGGCAGCATATCTTTGAGCATCTGTCGGCCGGGTGTCCCGACCAGGTCGCCGATAAACAAGATTCGCAATGTAAACCTCCTGTTGTTAACCCGTGTAACCGGCGGATTGGCTATGCAAGGAGCTCTGACCGCTGTCTGACGGTTCTCAGGGCGTCATCATTGCACTGTTCAGGGCCTTGACAAACATGAGTGGTCTGCCGGTACACATAAGGTTTATAGTCTATTTTATCATATACAAGAACCATGAAGAAACAGAAAACGCGGCTGGACCTGCCCGGTCCAGCCGCTTTTCTTTGATGCTCATCCATGATTGCAGGTGATGTTCGGCTCATGCCTTTACTTGGCATAATCCATGACTCTGTTCTCCCTGATAATATGAACCTTGATCTGTCCGGGATAATCGAGTTCATCTTCAATTTTTTTGCAGATTTCACGTGCCTTGAGGATCATCTCCTCATCATGCACTTTTTCCGGGCTGACCATCACACGAATTTCGCGTCCGGCCTGTATGGCATATGATTTTTCCACACCAGGGAAGGAATTCGCGATTTCTTCCAGTTTCTGGATACGCTTGATATAGGTTTCCAGGTTTTCCCGGCGTGCACCGGGCCTTGCTGCTGATATGGCATCTGCTGCCGCGACCAGCACTGAAACCATTGATGTCGGCTCCACATCGCCATGATGCGACATGATGGCATTAATAACATCAGCACTTTCTTTGTACTTGCGGGCAATATCGCCGCCCAGTGTAATATGGGATCCTTCCATTTCGAAATCAGCCGCTTTGCCAATATCATGGAGCAGACCAGCCCTTTTGGCTTGCATGACATCCAGACCCAGTTCAGCGGCCATCATGCCGGCGAGCCAGCATACTTCGATGGAATGCTGCAGGACGTTTTGTCCGTAGCTGGTACGGTACTTGAGCCGCCCCAGGATCTTGACCAATTCAGGATTCAACCCCATGATGCCTGTATCGAAGACAGCCCGGTCGCCTTCCTGCTTGATCGCCTGATCAACTTCCTTGCGGGCCTTCTCCACCATTTCTTCGATCCTGGCCGGATGAATCCTGCCATCAAGGATCAGTTTCTCGATTGTGATCCGGGCAATCTCTCGCCGGACCGGGTCAAAGCTGGATAAGATGACTGCTTCCGGAGTATCGTCAATAATCAGATCAACGCCGGTTAATGTTTCTATGGTGCGGATGTTACGACCTTCACGGCCGATAATCCGTCCTTTCATCTCATCATTTGGCAGCGTGACCACCGATACAGTCACTTCGGACACATAATCTGAAGCATAACGCTGGATGGAGCTGACAATGATGTCTTTAGCTTTAAGGTCAGCTTCTTCCCTGGCTGTTTCCTCCATCTGGCGATACATGACAGCCATGTCGTGACGATATTCGTTGCGTGCCTCTTCCAGAACCTGATGTTTTGCTTCTTCGACAGACAAGCTGGATATACGTTCAAGTTCGAAGACTTTCTGTTTTTCCAGCTCACGGGTTCTTTCCTCTGAGGCCAGCACATCACTGACTCGTGCTTCCAGCGCTTCTTCTTTTTGCTCCATGATTTCCAGTTTACGGTCCAGCGCTTCTTCTTTTTGTTCTGTCCTGCTCCGCTCACGTTGAAGTTCAGAGCGTTTCTCACGAACGTCTTTTTCCAGTTCAAGCCTTGCTTTGTGAATCTCCTCCTTGGCTTGAAGAAGGAGCTCTCTTTTTCTGCTTTCGCCTGTTTTCTGAGCCTCACCGATTAATTTGCCGGCTTCTGCCTCTGCTTGCTCGGCTGCTGCCTGCATCGACTTGGATTTTTTGCTGAAACCAAATTGATAATACGCAATCGTGCCGCCGAGTGCGGCTACGAGTCCCAAAACCAGGCCAATAATAAAATATGGCCAGTTAATGAAAATCACCTCCACTATTCATTTGTCAAGTTGCCATTATGTCCTGAATCTATGAAACATAAGCATAACACTTATTCTATAGACAAAACAGGTCTGCTGTCAATAAGATCAACAGCCCTTTCAGCGTTTTACCAGTTCCCGCTGGGGTCGTCTGGCTGCAACTGAAAGGGCTGTTACAGGCTACAGCTTATAGATGGTCCGGCATAATGCCTGCAGGCGTCTGTACCCTATTTCCCACAGACTTATCGACGCTTTCACCTGTTGCGCAAAGCAAGCTCCTCAGCCGGCCATGCAGCAGCACCTGAAAATTCTACCCGCTGCGCAGGCGGTAAAGTTGTGATGCCTACTTAATCCTTTAGCACACAATCCGGGTAAATCTCGCGTTGATGATAATGGGTATGCAGCAAGGCGTGTGAGCGCTCTCCATTGGGTTTACCCAAATAATCTTTATAGAGCTGGTCAACATCACTGTTTTTGTGTGACTTACGCTCGGGCATCAGTTTATCTTCCTCATAAAGGGCTTTGGCGCGCTCGGTACGCAGATCGATGTCCATCAGATCCTGAGCATGCACCTGAGGCTGGCCGCCGCCGCAGACGCAACCGCCGGAACAACCCATGATCTCGATAAAGTGATAATCTGGCGCTGTACCGGCCCGGATCGCATCCAGCAGTTCACGGGCAGCAGCTGTACTATGGGCGATCGCCACGCGCAATTTCAAGCCGCCAATCTCCAGTTCTGCTTCCTTAACCGGATTTTCAACACCACGTACAACGGTGTACTCGATTTTCGGCATGTCCTTATGCTCGAGCAGGTCGGCTACAGTACGCAGCGCAGCTTCCATAACACCGCCTGTCGCTCCGAAAATGACCGCAGCGCCGGTGTACTCACCGATCAGGTCATTGTCCGGGCCTTCATCAGGCAACATACGGAAGTCAAGGCCTGTCTGCTTGATCATGCGGGCGATCTCGCGTGTGGTCAGAACGGCATCGACATCCCGTACACCCAGAGCCGGATTGTACATTTCATCACGGGTTGCTTCAGTTTTTTTGGAGGTGCAGGGCATAATCGACACGACAAAAATATCTTTGGGATCGATGCCTTTACTTTCCGCATAGTAGGACTTGATGATGGCGCCTTCCATCTGATGTGGTGATTTGCAGGTGGAAAGGTTATCCAGGAACTCCGGATAGTAGAATTCAGCGAAACGGATCCAGCCGGGTGAGCACGATGTGATCATAGGCAGCTTACCGCCGTTCTGGACACGGTCAAGCAGTTCGGTGCCTTCTTCCATAATGGTCAGATCGGCGCCGAAGTTGGTGTCATAGACTTTGTCGAAGCCCATACGACGCAGAGCAGCGAACATTTTGCCGGTCACACGGGTGCCAATAGGGTAGCCGAACGCTTCGCCGAGCGCTGCGCGCACAGCCGGGGCAACCTGGACAACAACGTGTTTTTTCGGATCATGGATGGCCGCCCATACCCGCTCGTCGTCCTCTTTTTCATGCAGGGCACCGACAGGACAGGCGATGATGCACTGGCCGCAGTAAGTACAGGGCGCGTCGGCCATGCTGATGTCGTAAGCGGGGCCGATCCCGGTGTTGAAGCCACGGTTGATAAACGATAGCACATCAACAGACTGTTTGTGGCAGGCCGCGACACAGCGGCCGCACAAAATGCATTTACTGGAATCACGCACGATTGAGTCGGAAAGGTTATCGTAGCGGGTCGGGCTCTTCTCACCTTTGAAGGTGATATCACGGATCCCGTACATTTCACTTAGATCCTGCAGTTCACAATTACCGTTGCGGATGCAGGTGAGGCACTCGCGATTGTGATCGGATAGGATCATTTCCAGGGTGGAGCGGCGTGTCGCCCGCACACGCGGGGTGCTGGTTTTAACAACCATGCCTTCAGTTACAGGGGTTACGCAGGCTGCTGCAAGACTGCGGCCGCCGACAACCTCCACCAGGCAGACACGGCAGGCGCCCACTTCATTGATGTTCTTGAGATAACACAGTGTCGGCACTTTGACACCAGCCGCCCGCGCCGCCTCCAGAATGGTATAGCTTGACGGAACGCTGATCGCAACACCATCGATGGTTATATTGACTTTGTTCATGTATCTTTACACTCCTTCCAGCATCAGCGCTTAACGACGGCCTTGAATTTGCAGGCCTGCATGCAGGCACCGCACTTGATGCATTTGGCCGGATCAATAACGAAGGGTTCTTTGCCCAGGACGCCGCTGATGCAGTCGACCGGACAGCGTTTTGCGCACAGGCCGCACATTTTACACAGATCAGCGATGATGAAGTACTGGGTCAGTCCTTTACAGACACCACAGCGGCATTTCTTGTCTATGACATGTTCTTCATATTCTTCGCGGAAATGCTTCAGTGTCGACAGCACCGGGTTGGGTGCCGTCTGGCCCAGGGCACAAAGCGACCCTTCCTTGATGGCCACTGCCAGACGTTCCAGGGCATCGATATCCTCAATGGTGCCGTTACCGTCTGTAATCTTGTTGAGGATCTCCAGCATGCGCCGTGTACCAATTCTGCAGGGCGCGCACTTGCCGCAGGATTCGTCAACCGTGAATTCCAGGAAGAATTTGGCGATGTCCACCATGCAGGTGTCTTCGTCCATGACGATCATGCCGCC
>LSQX01323246.1_pt1 | contig 10585 bp, 10 predicted proteins | sample 654561 | NCBI WGS metagenome assembly LSQX01 (sample SAMN04489861, study PRJNA283612) | anaerobic digester metagenome | isolation source: 4 biogas reactors fed with cattle manure at either 37C or 55C with and... | place: Denmark: Kongens Lyngby | collected 2014 | reverse complement strand
CGGGCCAGGGTCGCCTTTTCCAGCTTGGTTTCAAACCTAAGGGCGCTGAGCACCTCGTCCGCCTCATTGGATGTGTAAAGTCGGTCGGCCATAATTTAATTCTCCCAGAAGTATCCTTCCTTAAATGTCGTCAGCTCCCGCTGCTGGTCAAACACCAGAATCCCGGCTCCGCTCAGACGGGTTTTAAGTATCCGATAGTAGTCCTTGTCGATCTCAGTGTCAGTAGACAATATGATCACCTGTTCCCCTGCATTGGGAAAGTAGTTGTTCACGATGTTATCGCGGTGGGTGCTGTCCAGACGGGACAGGGGCGTGTCGATGACGATGGGCAGCTTCAATTGACTGGTCTGGGCCAGGCCCCACAGCAGTGAGACGGCAAACACTTCTTTTTCTCCAGCGGAAAGCCCGGATTTTTTAATTTCATGGCCGTTGCGGTCGGAGATGCGCATCTCGTAGGTCTTGTCGTCGATGATGATATCCTTGATCAAGCCGCTACGGCTGGAAAGCTGGCGATACATTTCAAAGGTCTTTTCCTGCAGGAGATGGACCTTGTTTTTGCGCAACCGCACCATGAATTGATTGAGCACCCCGGCAATGGCGTCGCATTCCTGGATAAACTCGACCCTTTCCCTGGAGACGTGGTGTTTTTCGTAGAGTTTTTCAATCTCCAGCTCAATGGCCGTGATCCGTTTTTCAAGGGACAGAATTTCCTCTTCCAAAAGGCGCAATTGTTCGGTCTTGCGGCCGATCTGGGTTGAACAGCCCTCCATTTCAGTCTGCAGCTGCTCGAAAAGCTCTTTCTCCGATTCGGACAGCAGACCGGTCCGGCTCAAACCTTCGAGCCTGCGGATCTGAGCGGCCAGCTCCCGTTTCTCTTCCAGCAATGGTCTGAGCAGAAATATCTCTCCACTTTCCAACGCTTCCATCTTGTTGAGCACCCGGGCCGCATCACGATCGGAAAGATCCAGTATCCGCGCCATCACTCCTCGAGAATCGCCCTCCCTGAGCAACCGGAAGATGCGCCGCTCCAGCTCAACCATCTTTTCGTGCGACAGCGTCTCCCGATAAATCGGCTCCGGCTCTTCCACTACCCGCACGATCCGCTTGGCCAGGGAGGCGGCGTTTTCCCTGATCGCCTCGCTGCCGACGGAGTCCCGTTCGGATTCGATCTGCTGCCGCATGGGCTCGAACAACCTGCCGGTGATGGCAAACGGCAGGGTCTTTTCGCACAACCCCCGGATTTCACTTTCCACCTGGGCCAGGCGGTTTACCGCCTGAACGCGTTTTTTTTCATTGGCACGCATGGTCTCGCGCGTTTCCGGCTCGGCCTGAAAGGCCGCGGTAAACCTGTTCCGGGCATCTTCGAGCTGCTGCCTGAATTCCGCTAATTCTTGCTGCACGTGCTCCCGCTCTGTTTGCCGGCGGGTCAGCTTGCTGCGCTCTTTTTTCAACTCGCTTTGCTTGAAATCCAGGTCTTCGTCGGAAATTTCCACAAACCCCTTGCGCTCCTCGTTCTTGATATAGAGAATGTCAGCGGCCAGCCGGTTGATGTACTGAATGCCCAGGGCGGCTTCCAGAGAGGATTTCAGCCGCACCTCCGAGTGGTCGTCGGCGGCAATGGCCTGTATTTTCTCCCCATCGAAAAAGAAGAACTGGGTGATGCCCGGCGGGATCATGGAGCGGATAAAGTCCTGCCAGATCTCCTGGTTCTGCACCGAGACCCGCTTGCCGTCACGCACCACCACCAGCCGCTCTGTCAGATCCTTGGGTTTGGGGTCATCGGCCACCCCAGCACTCCATGAGCGCTTGACCACCAGCTCCGAAAGGTCATCCATCTCCATCACAAGCTCAAAAGAAACCGATGCATTGCCCCGGGCCTTTTCCCGGCGGTTGATGCTGCGGAAAATTTCGTCCAGCTTGGCGCCGTACAGACAAAAATTGACTGCCTCCATGATGGAGGTCTTGCCCGCACCGTTCATGCCGCCGATCAAAAAGATACTCCGGCCGTCCTCGCCTACCGGGAAACGGATTTCCGTGGCGAACTGAAAGGACTTGTAGTTTTCGATGGTCAGTTTGCGGAATTTCATTTTTAGCCCTCACCAAGTTCCCAGTAGCCTCGCGGGGAGTCGCTGCGCAGCGTTCCATCTTGGGTCATGCGATAACGCTCCCATTTGGCGTTGTTCTGCCAGGCATATTCGTTGGCGCTCTCGCGCCATTCTAAATCGCCGGGCATCAATTTACCTTCCAGTTGCCGACCCATTTCCTCGATTACATCTGCGACCCTGGCCCTACCTCCCAGAGTGCGCAAGGCCCTGATAATATTCTTGCGCAGAACGTTTTTGTCCGTCTTAGGCGTCCGTGACCGTTTTTTAGCTGGTTTCTTGGATTTGGTCACAGAATCGCCAAGACCGAGCCGTGCGTTCAAGTCTTTAACAATCCCGGTGAATTCGTCTGCGAGATGCTGCAAAGTCTGCTCGGACTGGGATTGGGTGCCCAGGTCCGCCGCCAGCCGGGTCTTTTCAGCCCGAAGGGCGTCCGGCACAGGCACACCCATTTTCTCCAGTTTTTCAACCGCTTTGGCGATTTCCCGAAGTTGCGCCTCTTTCTCACCGCTATACGAATTTTCTGGCGTGCAGTCTATTCGGCTGATGACATCACGGCACAAATCGATCAGAAGGTTCGGATCTTTTATAAAGCGGTCGATGTCCTGGTTCATGACAAATTTCACCCTTCAGCAGCCGGGCGACTTTTCAAAACCTCCCGCAAGGCATCATAGACGCCGGTACGCCGTTCCTTGACTTCATAATCCAAAACCGTTTCCAGCAGCTTGCGCACCTTGGCCTGGCTCACATTACTTTGCCGGCACAATTCATCGAGCAATTGCTGGTCTTCTTGGGATAACTTCATGGATTTGCACCCTCCTTGGCCTCCGGGCGGCCTTTGGGTTCGTAAAACTTTACCCGAACGTCCGGCATTTCCTCAAACATCGCCTCGATCATCGCTTTGACCCGGCGCCACTGCAGACCGCCCAATCCAGAACCCAAGGGCGGAACTGGGCGCCCCGGGAGGATCGCACGCGATATCCTACGGCGATGATAGCGGAGAGGTTGTAAAATTTTCGGTTCCGGGAAATCTCCCGGGAACCCTCGGGTTGAACTTGTAAGAATTCCTTACAAGTTGTTTGCGGGTCCAGTTCACCTTCCTGATAGATGGCCTTGAGATGAAGGGTAATATTTTGCGGCGTTGTTTGATACAGCTCGGCCATTGTGACCTGGGTCATCCAGACGGTTTCATCCTGCACCCGAACTTCGATTCGCGTGCGACCATCCTCGGTGCGGTAGAGCAGCATCCGGCTCTGAACAGGCAGCGTATTGTCCTTGTCGGGGGTCTTTTCCCTGCTCATTGCGCCGCTGCCTCCTCGATGAGTTGTTCCACGCGGGCTTTGGCTTGACTCAGCAGCTCTTGCGATCTCTTCTTCGCTCTATGTGATTGAAGAACAAGATCTCGAATCTTTTGTTGCAGTTTATCTGGCAATTTTGGGACAATTATATTCCTTAACCTGCTGTCCGGCACAGCGCTGAGAATGCCGCCCGTTGATTGCTGTTGGAACTGCATACAGACACATTTTGATTTAACAAGCACCAATAAATATTCGGATGAAACACTTATTGGACGAAAGTGAAAAAAACCTGTTGATGCTAAGAAGCCATTTTGGGCAGCATCAATAATAGCTGCTTTATCAACCGAGCCTACTACTGCTGATGCTAGTACATCACCATTGATCACTTGACGACGAGCACGAGAAGGGAGATCTTTGCCAAGCATTGTTCCAAAGCCATCGACTGTTCCTAAAGTAGGGTTGATATTTGAAAGCTCAATATAATTGTAGAGCTGGTTGGGGGCTTGTGCAGGGTCAATATTCGGCTTTAACGCTGCTGCAATACTACTTAGTGGTTCGTAGCCATTTGGGTAGTTTTTAACCGTTTGTTGAGTGGCGGCAAATTGCGGGTGATAATAATCAGCATCAAATCGTCCGTTGGTAAGTGTGTCGCTAAACCGCGCCGTGTAGCCCACCGGTTTTTTGAACTTCAGCTTGTCTAGGCCAAGCTCAGATTCAAGGAGGTTTTGGGCTTGAGAATATGCCTTTTCTGACTCACCCAAACACTTAAATCTCTCTTTGACTAATTCATCTATATTTCGCTGGCATTCTATATTTATTCTTGGAACTAAAAGATTACTCAGTTTGTTTACGGGCAAATATGGGTTCATCTGTTCGGTCCGCTCGCGATCAGCGAGTTTTTGACCCACATTTGAAATCAGGTAAGCTGCGATGTATCCTGGATTCCATCCATTTTTAAGTCTCAGAACAGCAACGTCTTGGTTAACAACAGTATCCCCCTTAAGGTTGTAACATGGCGAAGCTTGGGCGATTCTACGTTTAATTGTGACCACGACACTATCTTTGGCAAGCGCTACTCGGTTCAACTCTCCTGAATAATGAATACTTCGAACTCTTTTAGAAAGGCTGTAATCAATTAACAGAGGAGAGACACATTCGACTGTAATAAAAAAGACTTCTCCACGAGTTAAATCGTGCCTTAACGGGGTGTGGCCGCTTGTAATCCTATCACAACAATCTCTCAACCTAGTGAGTTCAATTCCAGATCTAACCAAGCGGCTTTCTACGTGACCTCCGTCATGTGAATGATATTCTCCATCCATACGTCCACGTGCTATGACATCAAAGTACTGAGCCTGGCTCCAAACCGCCATCACCCCACCTCCCAGAAATCAAACCCCTGCTCCTGGGCAAAGCGTACAAAAGCCTCGGCCACACAGAGTTTTTCCTCGGGGATTGAGGACGCATCCGCCAGATCCGCCGACGTCAGGTCGTAATTGACCAAGTCCTGATCCACCACGAGCTGGCCTTCCTGGGGGTGGCCGTCGGGAAACTCCACCAGATGGCCGTCTTCATCCACCCGGTACTCGTAATCACCGGAGTTGTTCTTGCCGCCGCGCTCGCTCACGGCCATAAAGATCGGGTAGTCCAGGCGCTGGGCCGCTTCAGCCGCGATCCAGCGTTCCTTCAATGTTCCGATCAGGTCCGGGTCCTCCAGGATCAGCTCCAACTTGCCCTTGTTGCTGAGTAGTTTGACCGCGGTCTCCGCTTCGGGGATGGCCCTTTCCAGAGCTTTGATCTCGATCTTGCAGCTGCGCTCTTTGATTTTCTGCTTGTCCTTGAGCCTTTTCACGGCCGTTTTGTGCTCTGACTTGATCGGTTTGAGATGAGCCTGTAACTCGCGCTTGGCGCCTTCCCACTGTTGGACGATGGCCTCGATCTCCATTTTGTGCTGCTGCTGGAGAGCCTCGACGTCGCTGGCGAGGTCGTCGAGCCTCTGCTTGGCCCGGATCAATTCCGCCTTGAGACTGTCGCGTTTATCTTCTGCGTCACTGATCCGTTCTTCCAGTGCAGGATAGCCTTCGGCGGCCATCAACCGTTCGGGCTCTCCCAGTTCATAATCCCGCTCGCCCGGCTCGGTGTCGGGCAGTTCCGGTTCCGGCTCGGCAAAGCTTTCCGCGATGAGGTCGGCGATCTCCTCGGGAATGGCTTCATCCGGCACATCAAAATCATACTGGTGCCTGGCGATCAGGTCTCTGACCTGTTGTTCGTAATCCGGGCAGGCCGCGGCCACTGCCTGCTTGACTTCTTCAATCTTGGCCAGGGCTTCTTCAGTATACTTCTGCAAGAACAGCACCGAGGTTTTGGTGCCGGTATGGGGCTTGAAGGTGTTAGGGTGCAGTCCCACCACGGCCAGCAGGCGCGCTTTTTTCAGAATCCACTCGCGGATGAAGGCCAGGGACGCATTGTTGAACTTGCCCTGAGGCAGCACGACGGCGGCCCGGCCTCCGGGTTTGAGCATCTTGAGCACCCTCTCGATGAAGAGCACGTCGCGCTCCTCCTTGGGGGCCTTGTCCTTGGCGCGTTTGAGAGCCGGCTTGGCCAACTCGTAATGGGCCAGCATCTTGCGGTCCTTCATCTCGCCGGCAAAGGGGGGATTGGTGAGGATCACGTCGAACTTCAGGTTCTCGAAGTACGCCCAGGCATGGTCATCGTCCCGCAGGGTCTCTTGGACCGGGATCTTTTTGATGGTCAGTTTCTTTTCCCGCAGCCCGTGCATCAGGACCTGCCCCGAGGCGGTTTCGTACCAGGTCTTAGGGTCCAGGCTGCTCACATCCGGGCCGAAAATATTGGTGTGGCCGTCACCGGCAATGAGCATCAAGGCCCGGGCGGTTTTGGCTGCGCGGGTTTCAAAGTCGATGCCCCACAGGTACTTGGAGGCGTACTTGAACTTGCGCAGCTCCCGCTTGTCGTGGTCCCCGGCCGGGTAGCACCACTCCATGGCGTGCAATAAGAATCCGGCCGAGCCACAGGCCGGGTCCATGACATACTCGTTGCGCCTGGGGTTGAGCATGCGCACGCACATCTCCACCACGTGGCGGGGGGTGAAAAACTGGCCTTTCTTTTTCTTGGACTCGGTGGGCAGCAGGTACTCGAACGCATCGTCCATGACCCGCAGGTTCGATCCAAGCAGCCGCACGCCCTCAATCGGTCCCACACAGACCTGCAGGTGGCGCTTGGTCAGCTCGATGTCTTCGCCGTCACGGAAGATGCCGGGCCATTGGTCGGCGGCTTTTTGAAACAGGGTATTGATGCGGTCGTAGGTGATATCCGGATCCAGGGCCTTGCGGAATTCCACCACCTTGTCCCTACGGTTTTCCTGGGCCTCGCGTTCATCCCATATTTTGGCGAAGATGAGTTTGAAGATTTCGTTGAACTCATCCTTGCCGCTGTCGGCCAGAACCAGCTCTTCCAGGTACTGGACGATCTTTTTGAAGTTGAATTCCGTTCTGAGCTGCAGCAAGGTCCTTTTAGCGTCCAGCACGTCCTTGGGTTCCTGTCCGCGCCGGGGAATATCCACCAGGGTGTCGTCGAATTCCCTGGGATAGGGGCGGTACAGAATCACACTGTCGCTGCCGTTGGACCAGACCGCCACCGGCGCGCCCTTGGCGTTCATGTAGCTTTTAAGTTGCTCGATGCCGTCCTTACGTTTGGGCTTCTTGCATTCGATAATGATCTTAGGGGTTTCTTTGGTGTTATCCGTATACACGATGATGTCGGCCGCTTTGGTACCCACCTCGGTGCCGAACTGAACGCTTTTTTCCAGGTCGATCTCATCCGGCTGGTAACCGTAATGATACATCAACTTGTACACCCATAGCTGGCGGATGATCTCTTCGGGCGCGGACTTGCCGCTGTCCACATAGACCTGAATCTCCTCCTTTCCCGAGGAAAAAGGAACCTGGCTTTTCAGGAAATACTTGGTCTTGCCTGCATCGCGGCCGGTATCCACGGCTTTGGCTTGGATGTCTAAAATTTCATGGATTGGTTTGCCCAGAGCTTCAAACGCGGTGAGTTCGTATTTGATGCCCGGTTCCTTGAAGATGCGGTCGATGATTTCCCTGGTCGTGCTTTTGCTCATCGTGTCTTACTCCCAAAACGTATGCTTCACCGTCGTAATCTATCCTTTCTACACCGGCTCATCGCCGTGGAGTTCTGCGAGTAGATCGCTGCCCCGGTCTCCCATGCTGTGCAAAAGCGCCTCTATCTTTTCCATGGCAAGGGGTGACGGCCGGGCGCGGCCATTTTCCCAGCGGTTGATGGTGGGGAAAGTCACACCGAGCTTGGCGGCAAACTTTTCCTGGGTTAGGCCGGTGCGATCCCGGAGCTCACGGACCAAACGAGGAATATCGGTCTGGGTATTCAATGGCGCTCTCCTTGAAAAGTCGGGGAAATCTGAATCTCACAAAATTCATATCACGCACATTATCAGATGATCTGTCATACGACAAATAAAATCCCTATCAAGCAAAAATTCCACCATGGGTGTTTTTCTCGACCAAGCCCTGAATGGATCGGCTACCGAAAGCTTGTTCGGCTATTTTTGGCTACTGCCAACCGCGCTTCCCTTGAAGCGTCAATGCGAGATACTGGATCTGTCGCGATCGGGCATTTATTACACACCGGCTCCGGTCAGTGATCGGGATATGGCGTTGAGGAATTGCCATCAGCATGGACGGCAAGGGTCGATGGACAGACAACGTCTTTATCGAACGGTTATGGAAGAGCGTCAAATACGAGGATATTTATCTGAAGGCTTACAGTTCCATGACATAATTGAAAAGTGGGTTGGCCACTTACTTCACATTTTACAACGAAAAACGGTGGCACAATCATTTTGACAGAAAAACCCCGGCTATGGTTTATTTCAACTCTCAAGCACAGAAACAGGCTGTGGCATGAACGCTAAACAAAGCAGGTTCCCACTTATAAATCCCTATTCCCTGTCCAAAAAAACCCGACCACCTGCATTCTCGGGTGCATTGCGCTGTCGCTAATGCACCACACTACTTTCCGTCTTACCCCCACTTCCTCTGATCCACGATCATGGGCGTTTGATCATCCCATTCCTTCCGGTCCACCCATTCCAGTTTGTCGATGCCGACGGTGCAGGTTTCCCGGAAGTTTTTCCTGAACGTTTCCATTAACGCATCGGTGGGTGAAGCCGGGGAGAACAGCCGGGCGGTGAGGACGTCCTTGTCGTCCTCACGGTCCACGAGGATCTGGAGGGCTTCCTCCGGCCAAGCCTTCATGAGCGCCCGGAGCTGGCTGGGGGCGACGAACAGGCCCCGGACCTTGACGGCTTCCCCTACCCTTCCGGCGATACCGTCCAGGCGGTAGGAACTCCGGCCGCAGGGGCAGGATTCAGCGATCAGGCGGGACAGGTCGCCGGTGCCGAAACGGACCAGGAAAAACAGGGAATTGAAGCGGGTGACGACGATATCGCCCAGTTCGCCGGGAGGAACGGCCTGCCCCGTCACGGGATCGACGATCTCGACATACACCTCCTCGCAGATATGCCAGCCCTTCTTTTCACCACATTCGAAGCCGATATCACCGACTTCTGTGGCCCCGTACATCGTGTAGGTGTCGATGCCGTATTTCTTCTCCAGGGTTTCCCGGACGTTGGGCAAAAGGGGTTCGGCGGCGAAGCAGGCCTTCTTGATGCGAAAATCCGTCCCGAACCGGAAATTCAGTTCTTCGGCCTTTTCGATGATCGACATCAGAAAGCTCGGGGTGCCCGAAAAGACCGTGGGCTTCAGATCCCGGATCAATTGCACCTGCTGTTCCCGCCCGGCGGCGCCGGAGGGAATGACCGTCGCGCCGACTTTGCGCAGGCCGTTGTGGAAGGTGAGTCCCGCCGCCACCATGTGGTAGGAAAAGGCGTTTAGGGCAATGTCACCTTTTTGAACCCCGGCGGCCTTGTAGGCCCGGGCCCAGAGTGGATCGTCTTCGCCGAGATGAGGTTCATAAACCGGGCCGGGGGAGATGAAGATCCGGTCGATTTCGGCGTCGGGGTCGTCGAGCCCTCCGTAGGGCGGTTCGGCCAGTTCCCATTCGACAAGTTTTTCCCTTGAGATGACGGGCAGTTTGGCCATGTCGTCGGGAAAACGGAAGGTCTCCGGATCGACACCTGCGCCATCGAGGATGGCCTTGAAGCGTTTCGATTTTTCGCTCCCTTCCCGGAGCATCCGCCTCATCCTTCGCCCCTGATGGATCTGGCGGTCTTCCACGCTCTGGGTTTCGTTTTCATCAAAATAAGCCGTCATAGCCGCTCCTTTCCCTACAGCCAGCGTTTTCTCCGTCGGTAGGATTTGACGTTTTCGTAGGTTTTCGTCTTGTCCGCCGCACCCATCCCCAGGTAAAACTCCTTCACATCGGGGTTGGATGTCAGTATTTCAGAGGTTCCTTCCATGACGATCTTGCCGTTTTCCATGACGTAGCCGTAATGGGCAATCCTGAGGGCCATACGGGCGTTCTGTTCAACGAGCAGGATCGTCGTCCCCTGTTCCCGGTTGATTCGGTCGATAATTTGGAAGATCTCCCGGACAATGAGGGGCGCGAGCCCAAGGGAAGGTTCGTCCAGCAGCAGGAGTTTCGGGTTCGCCATGAGGGCCCGTCCCATGACGAGCATCTGCAGTTCGCCGCCGCTGCAATACCCGGCAAGGGCCTTCCTTCGTTTCACCAGTCCCGGGAAATAATGGTAAACCAGCTCCAGATCCTTTTTGTAGGGTTCGCCGCTCCGGGTCGCCGTGCCGACTCGGAGGTTTTCCTCGATGGTCAGGTACTTGAAGGGCTGACGGCCTTCCAGAACCTGTATGATCCCCAGACGGGTAATCGCTTCAGGAGGCTGGTTCTGTATATTGATACCGTCAAACGTAATGACGCCGTCGGTAACCTCGCCGTTTTCCGGTTTGAGGAGACCGGAAATGGCCTTGAGGGTCGTCGTTTTCCCCGCGCCGTTGCTGCCCAGAAGCGAGACGATCCGCCCCTCGGACAGGGACAGGGACACGCCCTTTAAAACCTGGATTACATCGGAATAAACGACACTGATGTTGTTGATCTGGAGTAAGGTATCGTTCACGCTAAGTCCTTGTATGTTTGTCATCTATGAAAAAGCTTTTC
>LSQX01137215.1_pt1 | contig 10585 bp, 8 predicted proteins | sample 654561 | NCBI WGS metagenome assembly LSQX01 (sample SAMN04489861, study PRJNA283612) | anaerobic digester metagenome | isolation source: 4 biogas reactors fed with cattle manure at either 37C or 55C with and... | place: Denmark: Kongens Lyngby | collected 2014 | reverse complement strand
CGACATTGGCTCCGTCAAGGGTTCCGAGTGTCAGGGCTCCGTTAAGCATGAATTTCATGTTCCCCGTGCCAGAAGCTTCTTTTCCTGCAGTGGAGATTTGTTCAGAGACGTCTGCTGCGGGGAAGAGATGTTGGGCATACGAGACATTATAGTTTGTGACAAAGACAACTTTGATTTTTCCTCCGACGCGAGGATCTTCATTGATTTTCTTTGCCATTTGATTGATAAATTGGATGATGCCTTTCGCCCGTCGATAGCCCGGAGCAGACTTGGCTCCAAAGATATACGTTCTTGGCTCAAAATCTTCTCCGCCCCCATCGAGTATCGTGTAGTACCGATCGAGAATGGCAAATGCGTTGAGAAGTTGTCGCTTATACTCGTGCAGTCGTTTGATTTGGACATCAAAGATACTTTTCGGATCAATGCGGATCCCTTCCTTTTTAAGGATTACATCCGCCAGCTGTTGTTTTTTCTGTCTTCGCATCTGACGAAAACGCTCTTGAAAGACGTGATCTTTGGCAAACGGTGCAAGTTGTCGCAGCTCAGAAAGATCGGTGATCCAGCGAGAGTGTCCGAGTGTGTCGCTGATTAATTCAGCCAGTTCAGGGTTTGAAAGAATGAGCCAGCGACGCTGCGTGATGCCATTTGTCTTATTCTGAAACTTCTCAGGATACACCTGATACCATTGGCGAAGCTCCTGGTCCTGAAGGATTTGCGTATGGAGTTGTGCGACTCCGTTTACAAAGCGAGAGCCGTAGATAGCCAGATGCGCCATATGAATCATGCCGTGATGGAAGATGCGCATGGAATCGATCTGCTCGGTAGGCACGTTCTTTGCCTTGAGTTCTTTGACAAGATGCTCATTGATGAGACTGATAATCTCATAGATACGAGGGAGTTTCTGACGATACAGCTCCTCATCCCACTTTTCGAGCGCCTCGGATAAGATGGTGTGATTGGTATAGCTGAAGGTGTTTTGTGCAATATCCAGCGCAGATGAAAAGGAAAACTTCTCTTCATCCATCAGAATGCGGATCAACTCAGCGACCGCGACCGCCGGATGCGTGTCATTTAGTTGCAGTGCATTGCACTTGTGAAAATCGTTCAGCGTTCCGTATTTAAAACGATGTTTACTGACAAGGTCCTGAATAGAAGCCGACACAAAGAAATACTGCTGCTTCAGGCGAAGAATTTTTCCCTCAATTCGGCTGTCGTTTGGATAGAGGACGCGGGAGATGTCCTCCGCACGGTTTTTTTCGTGCATGGCTGCGTCGTATTCCTGATTGTTAAAGAGGGTAAAGTTGAACTCTTCTAAAGGCTCGCTTCGCCACAGTCGAAGGGTATTGATGACAGGCGAGTTAAAGCCGATGATCGGCGTGTCGTAAGGGACGGCATAGACTTCCTGGTCGCTAAAGCGGATGATCCGCCGTTCGCTTTCGCGGCGGATGGACCACGGGTCGCCGTAGCGGAGCCAGTTGTCTGCTTTTTCAATCTGTGCCCCGTTTTCATCAAATGCTTGTCTGAAGATACCGTACTCATAGCGGATACCGTATCCGTGTAGGGGATAGCCGATGGTGGCGGCAGAGTCAAGAAAACAGGCCGCCAATCGTCCGAGTCCGCCGTTTCCGAGCCCGGCGTCTTCTTCCACTTCTTCTATTGTATTTAAGTCCAATCCGATTTCCTGAAGCGCGTCGCGAACCGTATCATAAATCTGTAGGTTCATCAGATTGTTCCCGAGGGCTCTTCCCATCAGGTATTCACTCGAAAGGTAGTAGGCGTTTCGGCCCGCCTTGGCTTCGATATCGCTCTCCCAATAGAGACCGATAATGCGCATGATCACTTTGGAAATCGAATTATATAATTCATAAGGTTTTGCCCGCTCCAAACTGACAGCATAATCACTTCGGAGAGTGCTTTTGACATTAAAGATAAAGTCGTCTTTACTAAACAGATTCAAGGGACGTCCTCCTATACGTAATTGTCATATCGGCCAGTGCTCCGGCGCTGGCGATTCCGGGAATCTCCCGAAGTCTCCAAGTCCAATTACCGGTTAAGGTATTGGGGGTGTTGATGCGTCCTTCCTCACCGATTCCCAGCAGATCTTGGACCGGAAGGATACAGATACCCGCAGAGGAAGCCATCAGCGCAGCGTGGGCGACTTTCTCTACCCGCTCGCCGGTTTTCAGCCGCAGATATTTTCTCGCAAAGCGTTTAGCGTCTTTGTCCAGCTTTCTCCACCAGCCGACAATCGTCTCATTGTCATGGGTTCCAGTATATACTATACTATCGTGTTCGTAATTATGCGGGAGGTGTTCATTGTCACAGAGCGGGTCAAACCCGAACTGGAGAATGCGCATCCCCGGAATTCCTAGATACTTTCGCAGACGGATGACGTCGGGGCCGACAAGGCCTAGATCCTCTGCCACGAGCGGAAGGTTTCCAAGAACTTCACGAGAACAGACAAAGACGTCAAAGCTAGGCCCCTTTTCCCACCGACCTTCTCTCGGGTGCTCACCGGCCGGAATGCTCCAGTAGTTCTCAAACCCAAGGAAATGATCAAGTCGGACATAATCAAACAGGCTCAATGTATGTGCCAGCCTCTCGATCCAAGGAGCATAGCGTTCTTTCTGAAGAGCCTTCCAATTATATATAGGGTTTCCCCAGAGTTGTCCGTCGTCAGAAAAAGCATCGGGTGGGTATCCGGCTACTCGGACCACTTCTCCTTTTTCGTCCAGCAGATAGTGCTGCGGGTTCATCCACACATCCACACTGTCGTGTGCCACATAAAACGGTAAGTCTCCAATAAAACGGATGCCCGACGCTTCGGCATGCTCTCGCAAGGAGCGCCACTGCTGCATCGCTTTTTGCTGTGTAAAAGCCCAAAAAGTGAAGTTGTTTTCATGTTGTGAGATAAAGGTCTGAAGTGCATGCTGGTCTCGTGCCCTCAAATCCTCTGGCCACTGAAACCAAGGAATCCCTCCATGGTGATCTTTGATGCTCATAAAAAGAGCATAATCACTCGCCCAGGGGTGTGATGCAAGAAAAGATGTCAGCGATCGGCGATCTTCTGCCCGCAGCCTAGAAGCGGCAAGTCTCAACAGGGGAAGTCGCTTGGTGTATAAGGAGCTGTAATCGACAGACCCGTCTTCGCTCGAACAATCATACTCTTTGAGTTCTTCCTCCGTGAGCAGACCTTCTTTTGAAAGGATGTCGACATCGATGTAATAAGGGCTGATGGCATAACTGGAGAAAGTCTGGTAGGGGGAATCCCCCACGCCTGTTGGACCCAGTGGCAAAATTTGCCAATAGGTCTGTCGCCCTGTCGAAAGATAATCTACAAAGGCATGTGCCTGCGCTCCAAAAGAGCCGATTCCCCAGCCGCCCGGCAGTGAGCTGATCGGGAGGAGAAGTCCGCTGGCTCGACTTTTCATAAATCCTCCTGTTAAAAAATGTCATTATCAGTATAGCATGCAGAGGAAGCAGAGGGGAAAAAACCATTCATTCTTATTTAAAGAAGTGCCGCCAGATGAAGGAAAACCATGATGTATATGACGGAAATGGCCATACAGAGAAAGCATGACCCGATGTCTGCCAGAAGAAATAATGTACAACAAGAAGCGAATCCTGCGATAAACTGGTTATCTGTGTTAAAATACCTATATTAGCCACAGGAGGTTATCATGCGTATTGAGACACGTTTTCTTCCGCAGCACCTTGTTGAATGGGAGGGGGCACAGGAACTGATGAGTCATGTGCATCGCCAAATTCAACAAAGGACTGCACCGGGAAGCGAGTTTTTAGGTTGGTTGGATTATGCCAACAAACTCTCCGAGAGCCAGATCGCTGAGATAGAGGAGATAGCTGAAGAAATCCGAGAGAAAGCCGACGTCCTTGTCGTGGTAGGTATCGGGGGAAGCTATCTAGGAGCCAAAGCAGTGATCGAAGCGCTCTCACCCACCTTCCACAGACATCCGGAGGTGCTCTTTATGGGTCACCATATGAGCTCAGAAGAACTGGTGGAAGTGATGGATTATATTCGAGAGAAAGAGTACTATGTCCTCGTGATCTCCAAAAGCGGCAAAACGCTGGAGCCGGCGGTCAGTTTTCGCCTCTTGAGACGGATGGTGGAAGAAAAATACGCAGGCGCTGCATCAAGCCGCATCATCGCCATCACGGATGCATCCAGTGGTGCCCTCCGAACTCTTGCCGAACAGAAAAACTATCGGACTTTTTCCATCCCCGGTGATATCGGGGGACGTTATAGTGTGCACACGCCAGCAGGGCTGTTGCCAATCGCCGTAGCCGGTCTGTCCATACGAGAGTTTCTTGAAGGCATGAGAGAAGGGGTCAAAGAGTACAGCCGGGCAGGTCTAGAAGAAAATGCTGCCTATCGCTACGCCCTTCTTCGCTCCCGTCTTCTTGATGAGGGGAAGAGCGTCGAGATTCTTGTCAACTATCATCCGAAACTTCTCTATCTGGCGGAGTGGTTCAAGCAGCTCTTTGGGGAGAGCGAAGGAAAAGAGCACAAAGGGATCTTTCCTGTATCCATGATCAACACCACGGATCTGCACAGTCTCGGACAATACGTTCAGGACGGACAGAGGATCCTCTTTGAGACGGTCATCGATATCCTAAGACCCAAGGCAGATATTTTCATCCCGTCGGACTCACAGGATCTCGATGAGCTCAATTATCTCCACGGGAGAGATCTGCACTTTATCAACCGCAAAGCCATGCAGGCGACTTCCCTTGCGCACTTAGAGGGGGGAGTTCCCAATATCCTCATCGAAGTGGAAAAACTCGAAGAGCGATACTTAGGGAAATTGATGTATTTCTTTATGGTGTCTTGTGCCGCCAGCGGACTGCTTCTAGGAATCAATCCATTTAATCAGCCCGGAGTGGAAGCGTACAAGAACAACATGTTTGCTCTTTTAGGCAAACCCGGCATGGAGATAGAAACAGCTGAGATCGAAAAGAAACTGAACACACAATAGATGAGGAAGGTATGCGAACTAGATTTACAGACATGATGAATATTACGTATCCCATTGTGCAAGGGGCTATGGCTTGGGTCTCAGATGCGCAACTGGCATCAGCCGTCAGTGAAGCAGGAGGTCTTGGCATTATTGCCTCAGGAGGCCGAACGGCGCAATGGTTCCGCGAAGAAATTCGACTAGCGAGAGAGAAAACCGACAAACCTTTTGGGGTCAATCTCGTCCTTCAAGATCCCGACTGGCAAGACAAATTTCAAGTGATACTCGAAGAAAAACCCATCTGTGTTTCTGTGGGAGCGGGAAATCCTCTTCCACTCATTGAACCGCTACACGAAATAGGGACAAAGATCTTCCCCGTCGTGCCGAATATCCGCCTGGCAAAAAGGGTCGAAAGCGCAGGTGCCGACGCCATCATTATTGAAGGAATGGAAGCCGGCGGTCACGTTGGAAATATATCGACGATGGCGCTCATGACGCAGATACTCCCGGAAATTTCCGTTCCGAGTATTATTGCGGGTGGAATTGCCGATGGAAGAGGACTGGCGGCGGCGCTTCTGATGGGCGCCTGTGGCATCCAAATGGGGACGCGCTTTTATGCCAGTCAAGAAAGCAGTGCGCATATAAACGCCAAAATGGCGATCGTCAACGCCACGGATACCGATTCGGTGACGACAGGACGAAGAGGATCACTCGTTCGCTCTCTTCGCAATGAATTGACGGAGTGTTATCATAAGATGGAAGACGAGGGGAGGCCGAGAGAAGAACTCTCACAGCTTGTGCGTGGGACTGCACGAAAAGCGCCGATTGAAGGAGATGCTGATTGGGGCATTGTACAAGCAGGGCAGAGCCTTAGCGTCATCCGGGAACTCCTCCCTGTCGCAACCATTATTGAGCAAATGATGAAGGAAGCGCGAGAGGCAACGGAGCTTCTGCAGAGCTACTTTGTCGAATAGAAAGAGGAAAATGTGGATCTCCTGAAGATTTCGATGATGAAGCAGCCGAATATGAGGGTTGCGCTTAAAGCTATGATTCCGCTTTTCATTGCGGGGATCTATTTGTTTGGGTGGAGAGTGCTGGCGTTGCTTCTAGTCAACCTGGTCTTTGGCACGCTCACGGAATACATGTTTAAAAGGAAGAAGGGGCAGAAAGTGTCCGAGGCTGTCTTTGTCTCAGCGGCACTCTACACGTTAATCCTCCCTCCTGCGACACCGTTTTGGGTGAGTGCCGTGGGCATTATCTTCGGCATTGTGTTTGCAAAAGAAGCGTTTGGGGGATTTGGAAGAAATGTCTTTAATCCCGCATTGGTATCAAGAGCTTTTGTATATGTCTCTTTCCCCGCTGCGCTGACCGGCAGCTGGACCGAAGTCGCTAAGGGATTTCCCGGAGGTTTTGTTAAATACCTCCATCCCGCTATCGATACGGTCGCCACAGCCACGCCGCTTCATACGTATCAGTCATCTATGCAGCTCTCCGACAATCTCCGTCTTTTCCTGGGGAATGTCCCGGGCTCCATCGGTGAAACGTCAAAAGTTCTGATTATTGTAGCCTTGATATATATGCTCTATAAGAAAGTCATTCAAAAAGAGGGAATGATCGGTATGTTCCTCGGCTTTTCCGTTGCCACCTTTCTTTTCCGTCAATTCGGCGTGGAGAGCGTCGTGCCCCTTCCGATGGGTCTTATTTCGGGAGGTTTTCTCTTTGCGATGACATTTATGATGACAGATCCGATTACACAGCCGAGAACGAAGGAAGGCAAATACTTCATTGGTGCGTTGGTTGGCGCGATCACATTGATCATTCGAAGCTTTGCCCTCTTTCCTGGCGGTGTGATGTTTGCTATTTTGATTGGCAACAGCTTTACACCTATCGTCGATGAAGCCGTCAATGGCCTCAAGCGCAGGAAGAAAGAAAGGAGCGCCCAGTGAAGAATAAGAACTCGCTGATTTACGCAGTCGTTTTTATGCTCCTTCTGACGGCCGTGACAACGCTCGTCTTAGCGCTGCTTGATCAATCGACACGCGTACGCGTAGAAGAACAACAGCTTCTTGAAAAGCATCAGGCGATTCTTTATAGCGCCGGCATCGATGTGCCGCCTGAAGAAGTGGATGCAGTGTTTGCTGAGAGATTCATCGAAGTGGCAGATGCTGAAGAGACGTATGAGTACTATGAGGGAGAGAAACTCGTAGGATATATCGTGCCGTATGAAGGCGGCCTCCTATGGGGAAGTGTGACAGGATATGTGGGGATCTCCGCGGAAGGAGATAAGCTCCTCGGTATGGATGTCGTATCTAATTCTGAAACACCAGGGCTTGGAGGGCGTATCACAGAAGAGTGGTATCGCAGCCAATTTAGAAATCTGGAATTAGTCCGATCACCGTATTTAGTGTATCGGCCCGCTTCAGGAGGCAATGTGGATGCGATCGCTGGCGCCACACAGACTTCTGAGAGTTTGCGAGCCATTCTCAACAACACGCTTAATTCCTTCATGGATCAGAAAGGAGGAAACTGATGGCTTCAAAACCTAAGCAAGTCGTGAAAACAGCTGTCATTACAGATAATCCTGTTCTCAGACAAATTCTTGGGATCTGTTCGGCCTTGGCGGTAACAAATCTCATGCTGAATTCTCTGATTATGGGGCTGGCCCTGACCTTTGTCACCGGCTTTAGTTCTTTTCTGATCTCTCTGATTCGGAAATTTACTCCCAAACATATCCGCATGATGGTACAGACGCTGATCATTGCGTTTTTGGTCATTGTCGTGGATGTGCTTTTGAGAGCCTATTATCCCACGATGAGTAAAGCGCTCGGCCCGTACGTCGGCTTGATCATCACCAACTGCATCATTATGGGTCGTGCAGAGGCGTTTGCTCAAAACAATCCGCCTTTTCTGGCCCTTCTCGACGGACTTGCCTCAGGCGTCGGATATACCTTGGTGCTCCTAGCCATCGCCTTTGTGCGTGAGCTCTTGGGATTTGGCTCGCTCTTTGGCTTCCAGGTTCTCGGAGAAACGTGGACCAACTGGACCCTCATGATCATGCCGCCGGGTGCCTTCTTTATGCTCGGCATTCTCATCTGGGTGACCAATAGTAAAAAAGAAGGAGGGAAAGCATGAGTCTGAGTCCTTGGGTGATTTTCTTTGCGTCGATCTTCACCAATAACATGATCCTCGCCAACTTCCTGGGAATGTGTTCATTTATAGCCATCAGCTCGCAGATTCGAACGGCGTTTAACCTCGGGCAGGCCGTTACATTCGTCCTTGCCATCACAACGGCTGCGAACTGGCTGATATACCACCTAATCTTGGTGCCGGCAGGCTTGGAGGTCTATCGTTTCATCGTGTTTATCATCGTCATCGCCTCCATCGTGCAGCTGTCTGAGATGGTGATTGAGCGCTACCTTGAAACGCTTTATTATGCACTGGGTATCTTTTTGCCCCTGATCACCGTCAACTGCGCCATCCTAGGTGTGGCATTGTTTATGGTCATCAGAGAGTACAGCTTCATTCAGTCGGTTGCCTTCGGCGTGGGAAGCGGCCTGGGGTGGATGCTTGCGATCGTCATGCTCGCAGGGATCCGCGTACGAATAGAAAAAGCCCCGATTCCAGAAGGTCTCAAAGGGGCAGGTATCACCATCATTGCCACCGGTCTCATGGCGCTGGCTTTTATCGGCTTTAGCGGCATCGTCAATATCCAGTAGGGAGGGAACATGGATTACTTAGAAATTGTCCGCAGTGTGGGCATCCTCTCAGGGATCGGCGGAGGATTGGCGCTTCTGATGAGTGTGGCAAAGAGCACCATCGGCAATTATGGGATCCGAACGATCACCATCAATGACGATAAAAAAGTAGAGGTGCAGGGCGGAGACTCTCTCTTGTTCAGTCTCATCGAGCATGAGATCTTCATCCCTTCCGCCTGCGGAGGCAAGGGAACCTGTGGCTACTGCAAATGCCAGGTGCTTGAAGGCGGAGGCGAAATTCTCGCGACAGAGCTTGGCTATGTGACGCCGGAAGAGGCGAAGAATCATATCCGTCTCTCCTGTCAGGTCAAGGTCAAACAGGACCTGAAGGTGGCGATTCCAGAAGAATACTTGTCTCTGAGGCAGTATTATACGACGGTAGAGAAGATTGTCGATGTCACGGATAAGATCAAATTCATTACCCTTAAGCTTGCAGAGGGAGACGAGATCGACTTTCAAGCCGGCCAATATGTGCAGATTCTTGCTCCTGAGTACGAAAAGAGTGATGAGGAAGTCTATCGCGCATACTCCATCGTATCAAGTCCCACCGTCAAAGACAGAATCGAGCTGTTCATCGGTTATATCCCTGAAGGCATAGCGACAACGTATGTACACTTCCACCTGAAGGAGGGAGATCCGCTACAGATCATCGGACCTTTCGGACACTTTTTCTATCATGACACGGATAGAGAAATGGTCCTGAGCGCCATCGGCACGGGATTGGCGCCGATCATGAGTATTCTCCGTTACATGCGGGACAACAATATTCATCGCAAAGCCCGCGTATTCTTCAGTGCTAGAACGCGCTCGGATCTTTATATGATGGAAGAACTAGAAGAAATACAAAAAGCAATTCCCGAAATTGAGTATTATTTCTCCTTGACACGTCCTGAGCCGGAGGACAATTGGGAGGGACTCTCAGGCAGGGTCACTGACACGATTCCGCAGATTATTGAAGACGCCTCCAATATGGAAGCGTATCTCTGCGGGAACAATGTCATGATCGATCATGTCGTCAAGGTACTCAAAGAAAAAGGAATGCCAGAAGAGCACATTCACTACGACAAATTCGAATAACGAATCCATCCGGAGCTTGTCTCCGGGTTTTTTACATTTCGTGTTGGTAAGGAAAAATAGAGAGCCATGGTGGTTTAGCCTAGAGATAGACTAAGCCACTTTTCTACGAGAGTAGAGCAGATCATGATGTGAGCCTGGAAGTTCACAAGGATCGATACCCATACGACGTCCTTTTTATATGTTTGATCTTGTTGCTGATTCCTTCCGAAAATCCATTGTTCAGGCTTGTTCGCAAGGAGCCTTTCTTGCTAATGCTCTATCCAGTAGAAGAATCTTCTGTGATCATTTTTCGAATGCTTTCGCTCAGGTGTTGGCAAGCCATCCATTGCTGTTTCAACTCGTCATCCTGATTTGCCATATGCTCCCGACAGATCTAGGCTGGTGAAGTATCTTCTGAGTTTTGAGAGTAGCAACACTTGGTGCTGAGCGCATCTAGAGGCTCAGAAGATGTTTCCCGTGTTCTTTGAGGAGCCGGCAGTCAAGGCTCTCGACATGAGAACTTCTTTGTGCTCTGGATACGCAACTTATTTATCGTCCAAGTTAGGTGCTGGTGAGTTTTCAAGGGATACTGGCGAAAGTAACATGAGAGAAGAAAACGACGATCTTCGACGATGTCAATGAGCTCTTTGTGTAGCGGAGCGCAAACGATAAAGCTCATGACCGAAGGGGCATATTCTCTCTTTCCCAAAAGCTCGGCAGGTACTGATACTTTTTTTACTTTCCAGTGAGAAGGATTGAAAACTTTATGAGTGCCTATGGATATGCTACACTTTCCTTAAC
>LSQX01274136.1_pt2 | contig 10586 bp, 9 predicted proteins | sample 654561 | NCBI WGS metagenome assembly LSQX01 (sample SAMN04489861, study PRJNA283612) | anaerobic digester metagenome | isolation source: 4 biogas reactors fed with cattle manure at either 37C or 55C with and... | place: Denmark: Kongens Lyngby | collected 2014 | reverse complement strand
TCGGCCCGCCTCTCCGTTTTCCTGCCGTTTACCTCTGCACCCTCAATCTCCCGCCGCACCCCGCCATATTCCAATAAATGCCACATTCATGTTAATAATTACCAATCATTACCACAAAATTCTATGCAAAAGGTAGAATATGGAAAATAGGGCTTGACAAATTCCAATAACTGGTGTACACTTGCTTCGGAACATCCGCTAAAGCGGTTGTCGAGGGGCTTTGGAAAATCCGAATCGAATCATTGCGGAAAAATGACAATCAAAAACATCTTGAACCTTTCGGCTGCAAAAACGGCGTGGGGCTTGCCGGCCGGCATGATGATGGTCTCTCCGGCGCCGAGAAGGTACTTTTCCTCCCCGATTGTGATTTCTCCCGTCCCGTCAAGCACGATAACCATGGCGTCGCCGCTCGATTCGTGGCTGCTTATCTCCTCGCCCTTGTCAAACGCGAACAGCGTAAGGCTGACCGCCTTGTTCTGCGCCAGGGTTTTGCTGACGATCTGCCCCGGCATGTATCCGACCTGCTCTGCAAGCACGGTTACGGCTTCGGGCTCCATATTCTTGATATACCTTTTCAATGCTTCCATTACCGTCATTCCTTTCGATTTTGTATTCGGACAAGCCGCAGTTACTCCTCCAGTATCTCGCCATCGGTCGATATGACGACCACCTGCCACGGAATCATCTTGCCGCAGTTTTTGAGCGCTTCCTTGACCGCGTACTCAAGCCCCCCGCAGCAGGGAACCTCCATCCGCACAACCGTGACCTTCCTGATTTCATTCTGTCTCAGTATTTCCGTAAGCTTTTGGGTATATTCCCCGCTGTCAAGCTTGGGACATCCTATCATGGTTATGTGGTTCTTGATAAAGCGGTTGTGGAAATCGCCGTAGGCATAGGCCGTACAGTCGGCCGCGATAAGCAGGTTGGCGTTGTGAAAATAGGGTGCGTTCACCGGCACAAGCTTGATCTGGACCGGCCACTGGCCAAGCTGGCTTACAGGAGCCGCGGCAGGACTTGCGACATGCTGCTCCTCGCGGTGCATCTCTCTCGAGCGCGTACCGGGACACCCGCCGCCCGAACACGGGGACGCCTTGCTCTTCCCCTCGAGATGCGCCTTTACCGCCGCCTCGTCAAAGGCCGCCGCCTCTCTCTCCTCAAAGCTTATCGCCCCGGTCGGGCAGACCGGCAGGCAGTTTCCGAGCCCGTCGCAGTAATCGTCGCGTATCAGCTTCGCCTTGCCGTCGACCATTGCGATTGCACCCTCGTGGCACGCCTGCGCGCAAAGCCCGCATCCGTTGCAAAGCTCCGGATCTATCTTGATGATTTGTCTTAACATATATATCACCCAACCTTTCTTGACTTTTACAACCACAGTATATTATACTGTCAGTGACAAATCCGTTGCACCTGCAACACAATAAAAACAGGGTGACATTAATGATAATTGATGATGCGATACTTAATAACGAGCTTTTTCACTGTATTGAAAAAGATGATGTCATCCGCATGCTTGAATGCATGAAGGCCAGAAGAAAAAAATTCAAAAAGGGAGATTTCATATTTATGGCGGGCTGGTCCAAGCCGGAGGTCAGCATACTGATAAGCGGCAGGGCGCAGATCGTCAGGGAAAACGCGTGGGGCGACTCCATGCTTGTCGGCGTGATTGAGGAGGGCGACATGTTCGGCGAGGCCTTCGCCTACATGGATGTCAAAAGCATTCCTGTTTCGGCGGTCGCCGCCGAAAACGGCGAGGCGCTGATGCTTGATGTCAAATGTATACACACCTGTGAAAATTCGTGCGAGTTTCATCAAAGGTTTGTATTAAATCTGGTAAGGATTATCGCGAGAAAGAACTCGATGCTCAACCAAAAGATGTTTTATCTCAACCACAAAACCATAAGAGGGCGGCTCACTGCCTACTTCAGCGACCTGATAAGAGCGCAGTCCTCGTTCACATTCGAGCTTCCGTTCAACCGCACCGAACTGGCGAATTACCTTTGCATAGACAGAAGCGCCATGACCCGCGAGCTTTCAAACATGAAAAGGGAGGGAATACTTGATTATCAGGGGAGAAAAATAATCTGGCTCAAAAAGGATGAATATATAGCCGACTGACGCATTCCACCTTGCATTGACCGATTGTATGGTGATATAATACCCTTGCTGCCCCGACGTGGGTATATTATCCATCAAGGCATGCAGAAGATTACAAATCCCGCTTGATTTACAGGGGAGAAAGGTGGTTGTCATGGTGTTGGACGGCAACATTTCACGCAAGTACTCATTATGGCTCGAGAATGCAGGGGAGGATTCCGACCTGACCGACGAGCTTAAAGCTATCGAGGGCAACGAGGATGAGATTTACGACCGGTTTTACCGCGAGCTTGAATTCGGCACTGGCGGACTGCGCGGAGTGATAGGCGCCGGAGAAAACCGGATGAATATATATACCGTACGCAAGGCGACCCAGGGCTTGGCGGATTATCTGAACACAAATTACAAAACCTCTTCGGTCGCCGTTTCGTTTGATTCGCGCATAAAATCCGGCCTGTTCGCCAGAGAGGCGGCAAGGGTTCTTGCCGGAAACGGAATAAAGGTGCATATCTTCTCCGAGCTGAACCCCACGCCGGTGCTGTCCTTCGCGGTGCGCCGCCTCGGATGTCAGGCGGGAATTATGATTACCGCCAGCCACAACCCCTCAAAATATAACGGCTACAAATGCTACGGCCCCGACGGCTGCCAGATGACCGACAACGACGCCTCGGCCGTCACCGAATATATCCGTAAGGTGGACATCTTCGGCGGGGTTAAAAAGGCCGATTACAATAAGGCGGTCGAATCCGGACTGATTTCGGAAAACCCGCCCTCGCTGGTCGAAGAATTTCTTGACCGGGTTGCCGACCAGCAGGTGAACCCGGGCATATGCGAAAAGACCCCCCTGAAGGTTGTGTACACCCCGCTTAACGGCACGGGGAACAAGCCGGTGCGCGAGATTCTGCGCAAAATCGGGGTCAAGGACGTTTCGATAGTTCCCGAACAGGAGCTGCCGGACGGCAATTTCCCGACCGCCCCCTATCCCAACCCCGAGATTCGACAGGCGTTTGAATATGCTATTAATCTGGCAAAAACGGTCAAGCCCGATATCCTGCTGGCGACCGACCCCGACTGCGACCGCGTCGGTATTGCGGTTGCCTCGGACGGCGACTACCGCCTCATGTCGGGCAACGAGGTCGGCTGTCTGCTTCTCGACTATATCCTGTCCTGCAAAAAGGCCGCCGGAACCCTGCCCAAAAATCCGGTGGTCGTCAAGACAATCGTGACCTCAAATCTGGTCAACCGCATTGCCGAAAAATACGGCTGCGAGGTTCTGGATGTTCTGACCGGATTCAAATATATCGGCGAGCAGATTACCCTGCTCGAGAAAAAGGGTGAGCAGGAGCGCTATGTCTTCGGCTTTGAGGAAAGCTACGGATACCTGTCCGGCACGTATGTAAGGGACAAGGACGGGGTTGTGGCCTCCATGCTGATATGCGAGATGGCGGCATACTACAAAGCCCGGGGCAAAACCCTGATTGACGTGATGAACTCTCTGTACGAGGAATACGGCGTCTATCAGCACTCCATGATTAACGCCGAATTCGAGGGCGCGCAGGGCATGGAAACCATGAAAAGCCTGATGTCGGGTCTGCGCGAAAACCTCCCCGACAGGATAGCGGGACTGCGTGTCGTGCGCTTCGCCGACTACCTCAACTCGGTAGCCGTGGATATAAAAAGCGGCAGCACGTCGAACATCGACCTGCCCAAATCAAACGTGTTGTCCTTCGGTCTTGAGGGCGGCAACGGACTTATCGTCCGTCCGTCGGGCACCGAACCCAAAATCAAGGCTTATATCACATCCACCGGAACCGACGCCGCTGCCGCCGCTAATATGGCGGAGGAGCTTACCGCCGCGGCGAGAAAGCTGCTCGGGGTATAGCCCGGGCGCGTTAACCCAGCAATGACAGATAAAAATTTATGATTCGCTCTCCGGCAAGCAGGCATATTATTACCGAGAAGGCGATAAAAGGGCCAAAGGGTATCTCTGTTTTACCCTTTGCCTTTTTTATTGCCATTAGCGCGATTCCGTAAACCGCCGCAAGCACGGACGACAGCAGCATGGTCAGCAGTATCAGCTTCCACCCGAGCAAAAGTCCGCATACCGCGAACAGCTTGACGTCCCCCTCGCCGATACCGCCGGTAACCAGCGCCAGAACCAGCATGGGAAGGCTTATCGCAAAGAACCCTATCACCCGTTCGAGCCACGTGACCTCGCGGGTTATAAAGCCCAGCGCAACCGCGCTTATGCCGATTATGATATGAAACCTGTCGGGTATGATCTTGTGGTCGTAATCAATCAGCGCGAGGACGATCAGGCATGAGCAGACGACGGCGTATATAAGCGACGAGGGCCGCAGACCGTTTTGTATATAGATTAGATAATAACACAGGGCGTTCAGCCCCTCGACGGCGGGATAACGCGGACTGATACGCGCCCCGCAGTACCGGCATCTGCCCAAAAGAAACAGATAGCTTAGCATAGGGAACAAATCATACCATTTAAGCCTGTGTCCGCATTGCGGGCAGAAGGACGTGCCCTTTACCGACGACAGCTTTTGCGGGATGCGATATACCAGCACATTTAAAAAACTCCCGATGACAAGACCGACCAGAACGGCGTAAATCCGCATGAAAATCTCCATTTATATATCATCCCGCCTTATGAGTTATTACACAATGATATATTAGCACAGATTATACCCCCACCGCAAACAGAATAATGTTGAAACTCACCATTATTTACTTGTGAATGACAAAGGATTGTGGTAATATGTAAAAGCAGGAAGTAATTTGCGGGGTGATGTGCTTGCCGTCGAATACCGCTCCTCTGGGGGAGCTTTTGGTTGGTATAAACGTAATTACAAAAGAGCAGCTTGACGAGGCGCTGAAAGTCCAGGAGAGCATGGGCGGAAAGCCTTTGGGAGATGTCTTGCTTTCGCTGGGCTATATTTCGGAAAAGCAGCTGATGAAGGCCCTCGAATACCGGTATAAAATACCGTTTTACGACCTGTCGGCAATCGATATCCCGCCCGAAATGTCCCAGTATATCAGCGACGAGACCGCAAGGAAATACACCATTGTCGTGATTGCCAAAGAGGGCGGGCAGCTTACCGTCGCGACCAGCGACCCGATGAACTTCCGCGCCATCGACGATGTCAAGCTGGAGAGCAGGATGGACGTCAAGATGGTGCTTGCGACGGCTTCAGAGATAAGAAGCGCGATTGTCAGGCTGTACGAGAGGACCCAGACCACCGAGGCGGTCGAGGATTTAAACAAGGAATATACAATAGACGAGGTTGAAGAGCTAAGCGAGAATATCAACGAGAATGTAGACAACGCGCCGGTCGTGCGGCTTGTCAACCTGATAATAAACCACGCGATAAACTCCCGCGCAAGCGACGTCCATATCGAGCCTATGGAAAACACCGTCCGCATACGCTTCAGGATTGACGGCGAGCTTTTTGAGCAGCTTAGCATTACAAAATCTGCCCACGCCGCGGTTGTGACCCGCCTGAAGATAATGGGCGACATGGATATCGCCGAAAAAAGGATTCCGCAGGACGGACGCATCCAGACCACGTTTAACGGGATGCCTGTCGACCTGCGGCTTTCGGTGCTTCCGACGGTGAACGGCGAAAAGATTGTTATCCGTATCCTCGGCGGGAGAGGGGTGGCGCTGGACAGGAAAAAGCTCGGCTTCAACGAGAGAAATTCCGGGCTTTTTGACGAGATTCTCAAGAATCCCAACGGCATCATCCTTGTATCCGGCCCGACGGGAAGCGGCAAATCCACCACCTTATACACCGTCCTGAAGGAGATTAACAAACCCGGAATCAACATCATAACGGTTGAGGACCCGGTCGAATACTATATGTCGGGCGTCAATCAGGTACAGGTCAACCCCAAGGCGGGGCTTAGCTTTGCGAGCGGGCTTCGCGCCATCCTGAGGCAGGACCCCGACGTCATTATGATAGGCGAGATACGCGACGCCGAAACGGCGGAAATCGCCGTCAGGGCGTCGATAACCGGACACCTTGTTTTGTCAACAATCCACACAAACGATTCCGCCTCCACCGTAACGCGGCTTATCGACATGGGAATCGAGCCCTTTCTTGTCGCCGCCTCCCTGGTCGGGGTCATATCCCAGCGGCTGGTGCGCAGGATTTGCGAAAAGTGCAAGCAGGAGAAAACCACCGACCCCATGGAAATGAAGCTGCTCAAGCTGAGCGAGCCCGCCCGGATATATGAGGGGAAGGGCTGCCCGCACTGCAACGACACGGGCTATAAGGGGCGGATCGCCATCCACGAGGTTCTTGTGGTAGACAAGGAAATACGCCAGCTAATCGACAGGCAGGGAACCACCGAAGAGCTGCGCAATCTGGCGGCGGAACACGGAACCGCCACCCTCAGGGATAACTGCACCGAGCTTGTGCTCGACGGTGTAACCACCATTGAGGAATTGATTAAGGTGACCTATACAAGCGAATGAACCATAAAGCAGGGACAACAAAACAAAGGAGTTGAACCAGATGTCAAACTCGATGGACATGATTCTGAACCAGGCGGTGGAAAAAAAGTGCTCGGACATCCACATCACGGTGGGCGTTCCGCCTATGGTCAGGGTTGACGGACAGCTTACTCCTTTAGAGGGGTATGACAGACTGAACAGCGAAGACACAAAGGTGCTCGGCTATTCCCTTATGAATCAGGAGCATATGAAAAGGCTGGAGCAAAAAGGCGAGGTGGACTTTTCGTATTCCATCCCCGCGGTGGGCCGCTTCCGTGTGAATGTATTTATACAGCGCGGTTCGGTTTCTGTTGTCCTGCGTGTCCTCTCCAGCAGGGTGCCCACGATTGACGAGCTGGGTCTGCCGCCGGTTTTCAAGGAGCTGGCGCTAAAGCCGAGGGGTCTGATATTGGTAACAGGCCCGACGGGAAGCGGCAAATCCACCACGCTGGCGTCCATGATTGACTATATAAACAATAACCGCAGAGGCCATATACTTACGCTTGAAGACCCTATCGAATATCTTCACAGACATAACCGCTGTATTGTAAACCAGCGTGAAATCGGGGATGACAGCCACAGCTTTTCATCCGCCCTGCGCGCCTCTCTTCGCGAGGACCCCGACGTTCTGCTGGTAGGGGAGATGCGCGATCTTGAAACCATCTCGATTGCCATATCTGCCGCCGAGACAGGACACCTTGTCCTGTCGACCCTGCATACCGTAAACGCCGCCCAGACGGTCGACAGAATTATCGATATGTTCCCGAGCGGCCAGCAGCAGCAGATTAAGGTTCAGCTTGCGGGCGTTCTGCAGGGGGTCATATCCCAGCAGCTTATGCGAACCATGGACGGCCATGGACGGATTGCGGCGCTGGAAATCCTGCTGTTTACCGACGCTATAAGAAATGTCATCCGCGAGGGCAAAACCCAGCAGATTCCCTCAATGATGCAGACGGCGTTTGCCCAGGGCATGCTGACAATGGATTATTCGCTGGCGCAGCTGGTCAAAAACCATAAGATTACCCTGCAGGACGCCAGCCTGCATTGCACCGACGCCGAAATGCTCAAGCGTTATTTGGTTTAGGAATACATAATAAACAACAGGGCTTCCGGAAACCCCGGAAGCCCTGACATATTTTAAATGCTTAATATCTCGAAAAGCTAAGCAGATCCTTTGTGTATAGGACATCGAAATCAGCAAACTCCAGCCTGATGGCCTGGGGTTTTTTAATCCCCAGAACAACCTCCCTCGCGGACGCGATAAACGGCTCGCCGACGGCGGGCCAGTAATCCTCCGGATATCCGAGATCCCGCCAGCCGTCCAGCAGCTCGTTAAAGGTAGAGGGGAGATAGGCGTATGAATAATCCTCCCAGTCGTTATTATCAAGCACGATATAAATTCCGAAATCGATTGAGAAAAACCCGCCTGTCAACAGCTCGACATTTTTTATCTTTCCCGCGATTGAATTATAAATATTATGCTTTGCGCATTTTTTGGTGGTGCACCCCTCCAAAGCGGTAAGAAAACGCTGCTGGCGGATTCGCTGAAGCATATTTGGGGAAATCCCGATGGATTCGTCGTCCCCCTCCTGAGCCAGGCGGTATACAAGGGAGTCGCGTATAAGCTGGGACATCTCGTCATAATGCACCTGCGCCGTATAGTTTTTGATTGTCGGGCGCAGATACTCAAGACTTGAGGTTGTGATAAGCTGGGCGAGCAGCGGTTCGTTGAGTATAAGCTCATCCTTGTCGCATCGCGACAGGTAAACTATATTGAGCCGCTGATGAAACGGGGTACCGGGGATGATATCGTATTTTTCGCAAAACTCCTCGATTGACAGCTTTTTGATACGCATTATCTCAACCGCGTGGATAAACACATCCTCCCACGGCAGGTCGGTATGCCCTATCAATGTTTTGATAAACTCCTTCCTTCGGTTGGCCTTCATCCAGAGGCACACCGAAGTAAAAAGCTCGACCGCCCGCCGGTTATCGGGGTTGTATTGGCAGAATACCCATCCTATATCGAAAAGGCTTGAGGTGATGCGATTCTCAAAATCCCTTTTAAGCTGTTCAAACTCCGTGTCGGTGCAAAGCCCCGCAAGCTGAAAAACAAGGCTAAAATCGGATGCCGGAATCTCAAGAAAGGACGCGCCCGCCCGCACTCGCTCAATAATCTCATAGGCGCTGCTCTCATCCTTTAAAGCAAAATCAGAAGGCATCGGAAAATTCTGCTCAAGCTGCTGCTTGATTTCATTTAAAGCTACCGGTACAAAATTAAGCAAAGCCTTCCTTAGCCACCCTTCCTTTGGAATATACTCTACGGCAATATCAGCCGTTTGTTAATGACTTGACCGCCTTGGGCAATGCGTCGGCAGCCTCCTGAATATTGGAGGTAACGGCGACAAGCCGCCTGACTATCTCGGCAAGCGAGCTGTCCATCTGGGAAAGCGCCTCCGAAATGGATTTTTCCATGCCGACCTCAAACTTGCTGGACGACAGATCGACAGTTTCATTAAACGAGGTGACATTGTTGTTGAGCTGCTGTGTGATAAACTGCAGGTTGGTGATATGCCCCTGCAAAGCCTCGCTTAACTGGGTGATGTTCTGCACAAAGACGTTGGAGCAGGTCTCGGTGCTCTGCGCTATCTTCTGGCACTGGTCCGAAATGGAATCGGACAGGCTTTGGGTGACGCCTGCAAGCCTTTCGTTTATCTGGTTCCCGAAATCGTTATAGCTGGTCGAAATACCGCTTGCAAACTGCTCGGCCGACCGGTTGATGCTTTGGGCTATCTCCGACAGGTTGGCGACGGTGTTATTGATAAGCTCTGCTGTCGTGCCGAGATTCATGCTAAGCTCGGACGCCACCGTCTTTGCCGAAAGCTCGGCCGACTGCTGCATCGAGCTTATGGCGTCGTTAAACAGCCCCGCCGTCCTTTCGTTCTGGTCGGCAAGCAGGAAGGCCGAACGCTCGGCAAGCTGCTGAACCCTCTCGGTGGTCTCGGACAGAGCGAGAACCGTATCCTTGTTCTCGCTTATCTGCGACTGTATCGCGGCAAACGAGCCCGCCGCGCTGTCGAACATGGCGCCCAGCGCGCCCACCTTTTCGGCAAGAATCTCTCCAGCCTCGGAAACGGTAGCCGCGACTGCGGTTGTCTGGTCGTAAACATTGCCGAACCGGAAGGAAAGCTGATTGATATTCTCGGACATCTCGGAAAGATTTTTCGAAAATGCCGCGGTTGTCTCCTGAAGCGAGGCGATTGTCTCGGTCTCCTGCCGGATATACTCGCGCGTTTTCGAGGCAAAGAGGTCGGCAAGCATATCGGCAAGCTCGGTCATTCCATCCTCCTGCCGCCGGACGACCGCTTCGGAAAGCATGGAAACGGTTTTTGCCGCCTCGTTGACCTGCGGCAAAAGATTCTCGGACAGCAGACCCGAATATATATTATTCACCTTTTCGACCAGCGCGCCGTCGGTATAAACCGTCAGCTTCTCGGAAAGCTGATCGGCGGCGTTTGTAAAGAAGGCCTCCTGCGACCTGACAAGCTCCCGCATCACCTTTTCCTGTGCTTTGCGGATGATTCTTGCCTGTATGAGCAGGAATACAAAAAACAGAATAACAAAACCCGCCAATATGAGGATGAACAGAATCAGGTCGTTTGAAAGCAAGTTCTTTATAAATTCCACTCGAATTCCTCCGATTATGAATTTTTAGCATTTTGCACACTAAAATTATTATAGACATTTAGATTATATTTGATTATACAACATACATGGATATAATTCAATTAATTTTAATAGCTTTAGCCTCCCAAGGTCAAAAATCGGGCGTTTTCCTCATAATATCCGCGTTTCAGGGCTGTTATACCCCTAGAATATGTCCAAACTTGGGTAATTTTGGTTAAATTGAGCTAAATTATATCGAATTATAGAATAAATTATATCGAATTATAGAAAAAATGTTGTGATACAATTGATGGGT
>LSQX01265770.1_pt1 | contig 10586 bp, 10 predicted proteins | sample 654561 | NCBI WGS metagenome assembly LSQX01 (sample SAMN04489861, study PRJNA283612) | anaerobic digester metagenome | isolation source: 4 biogas reactors fed with cattle manure at either 37C or 55C with and... | place: Denmark: Kongens Lyngby | collected 2014 | reverse complement strand
GCAGAACCCTGTTGGGATCATCGTTGGCGTAGGTGGGGTCATAGCCGCCATGGGCTGTCTCATGGGTGGAGGAGTCGATCTTCACGACGCCGGCCAGACTGTACTCGCCGTACTTTGAAGCGCTCGAGGCCTCGATGTGGTCGGGGTTCCCCTTCGGAACGATACCGCCGGAGGTGACGAGGGCGATGGTCGCGCTCTTCATATCCGTCACCGGTGGGCTCGGGGGCACCCTGTCGAAGCTGGGCATGGGGTATTCCGTGACAAAAGGCTCACCCTTGAGTTTCTTCACGAACATATCCACGGCCCTTTCAGCCCCTATCTTGTCCATGAAGAAGTTCACCCTTATGCCTCTTTCGATGTATCCCTCATCATCGGGTTTGCCTATCGCCTCCCCCTTGAGTTGCTTGAGGAGAAGGCGGGCCATGGCGGGCACCGCATCTTTCATGCCCCTGGCGCTGTCAGCCGTTCTGGCTATATAGGTCGACTTGCGGTACATATCCACTCCGGGGTTCTCCTCGTACATACCCGATACGGTCGGCAGGCCGAGAGTCTTTCCCACCGCTTCGCAGACGGCGCCGCAGGCTGTGCCGTAACGTCCGGCGTTGAAGGCGGGGCCGGCAATGACCGCGTCGGGAGAAAAGGACGCGATCAGGTCCAGGACTTCCTTCTCAGCTTTTTCCAAGTTGTCGGCGAAGTAGGTGTCCCCACAGATCACGGTTCCCACTATTTCTGCGTCTGGGACCAGGATCGCATTTAAAGCCTGACCTGGGCCTACAAACCCACTCCTGGATTCCGGCCTATGCCCGGCCATCTCCTCGCCGCCTATACCTGCAAAGAACTGGTTGAGGTAATGGACTACCTTATACGTCATATAAACATTTCCCCCCTTTCTTCGGGGCTACCCTCTAAAGGGTGTACTTTCCGTACTGTTCGCGAACTCCCTTGACGGCGTTGGCGAGGCTCTCCGTTTCGAGGACCATCTCCATCATCCCGATCTGATCGGCCCAGGCCGAAGGATCCGCCTCGTCCCTGATATCCTGTTCGAAAACGTGGTATACCGCGAGCCCCAACGGGACTCCTGCCAGTGGACCTGCGAAGGTGGGATCGCCATTGGTCACCGTTTCTGCGTATATCTCGGCTCCCTCGGCATCGGACGAGCCCAGTATCACTACCAGGTTCTCCGCCCCGTACTTCTCAGCCGCGTCCTTTACACGCTGCTGATTTTGCAGATCCATGGCCCCAGCGGCGGTTCAGACGAAGCACTCTGTCACGGAGAAGACTATCTCCGCCCCGCAATTTTTCAGGCTTTCCTCCATGGCGGGGGCGGCTACTCCATCCCTCTCGCCAAGAAGGAGCACCTTCTTAGTAGCAAGCTTGCCCAAATCAGGCACCTCCTTTTGAGATCAAAATTTTTTAAAAGCAAAAGTCTAAATCGTGTAGGCGCCGATCCGGCTAAAGCCGAGCTCGCTGGTCGCCCCGGTTATCGCCTGGACCTCCACCTCGATAGAACCATCGTCCCTCAGGGAACCCTGGAAACCCCCGGCGATCACATTTGCCGCGTCCGGGAGCCCAATGATTTTTTCCATCCTGGGCAGGACGATGATCTCGTTGGCGTTCGCGGCCGTCACGACGGCATCGGCTTCGGGGCACGCATCGGCCAAAGACTGGCTGGCCCCATCCCTACCGGCGTATTCATCGGTGACGAGGACGGTCTTGATCCCGCTCTGCTCAGCCTTACGACAATTCATGATCAGATCCGTATCGGGGTTGCCGAAGCCTTCCTCGCTTATGATCACGCCCTGAACACCTAACATTTTTGCCAGTTTCACGGCATAGGAGGAACTGCGCTTCTTGTCGGCCAGGGTAGTGTTCTCATTGGTAATGACGCAGCCGACAAAGTTGAAATCCTTGCCATGCCTTTTGTACATGTGCTGAATTATAGGGTTATTCTGGTGGGAATAGGTGTTGTTTTTATCGCAGGCAGAAACACAGTTTCCGGAGACAATGGCCCCGTCCATAACCTCATTGGGGTGAATGAGGGTCGGGATGATCCTCTTGGCATCGACACCGTAGACATAGGTGTCATGAAGTAGCCCTTGGGACTGCAACATATACAGATAGGCCACCTTGGGAAGACCCGGGAAGGATGTCATGGCCTCGGCAAAATTCGGAAGGCGGTAGGTCTCTACTTCCCCCCCGGTCGCTCCCTTCGCCGCGGCCGCAAGGTAGTGGGCCGTTTTTAATCCGGCAAGCCGGCAGGCTGATTCGTATTCGTGCTTTTCAAGACCTTCGACGGGTTCAACGACAAGCACCAAGTTGAGCGTTTTAGAAAAGGGCGTATATTCCGCTCCGGGACCCGACATGTCGATGATCCCTTCCTGAAAGCCCACGATCTTTCCGCAGGTAACAACCGCCGCACCGCTCAGGGCAAGGGTGGTACCTTCGCCGACCGTCTCGACGTCGCCGATGAAGCCGGGGAAAACTTCTCCCGGACCATCGAGCTTGCACCTTGGTTCGACCACATCCTTGACCGGGAGGATCCTCGTGCTCTCCCCCGGCCGGGCAAGCTCAACCCTGACGCTGGAGAACCTCTGGTCTTTCATCAGCATGTCGACTATTTCCTGGCTGTTCACCCTGAGGGTCCCGGCATCGAAGGAAGTCTTGTCTCCCTCCACCAGGGATTTTACTGCGACTTTCTGGATCTTGAGTTCCAATTAGGTTTCCCCCCTTTCGAAATACCGATCGCTATCAAGCCAACTTCTCGACCTTGGCCCTGATCGCGTCAGGCGTTGCCTCGGCTCCGCTCAACCTGTCGATGATCTCCCCCCCCTTGTAGAATAGGAAGGTCGGCACCCCCATGACCCTGAGGGAAATGACAAGTTTGCGGTTCTCCACAACGTTGAGCTTGCAGAATTTCACTTTGCCCTCGAATTCCCGGGAAATTTCCTCCACCTGCGGCATCAACGCCAGGCAGGGACCGCACTTCGGACCCCAAAGGTCCACCAGCACCGGAAGGTCACTCTTCAGGACCTCTTCTTCGAAGTTTTCCTTGTTCAGTTCGATCAATCTTTTCACCTCCCTTCGGCTTTCTCCGCCCTTAGGAGTATCCCAGATTCTTTGCATATTTATTGCTACGGGCGTTGCTTTTTCAGCAGACCATACCTCTCCATGCTGTCATACAGCAGGTAAACGTCGAGAGTGGCATAGTCTTCAAGGTAACGGTTTTCTTCGGTGGAATTTCCGGAGGTTGATCCCCGGGATCTGTACAAGCCTATGGCTCTCTCGAGGATGGATAAAGACTCGTGATCGACCCCACTGGTTTCGTCGGGCAGGCCGACGAGGATGCTTCTGAAAAGTTGCTGGGAAGGCTGCACATTCCCGTAAAGCGGATGAGTCAGGAGCAGCCAACCAGCATGGACTCGGTCTCTTGCGAGGGTCAGAACGCATAAAGGGCCACCTTCAACGAAGGTGGCTTTCGAGGAAATGTTTCAAAGCCGGGCATTATTCGTAAGGCATTCGATCTCCTGGAACACCAAAAAACCCCCTATTCATCGAATAGGTGGGTTCTCTGTCCAGAAACAGCTGTGCGGAAGAAGGCTACGACCCTTTTGTTCTCCCGCGCCTGTCCAGAGACTTGTCCGTCCGCAATCCTTTGGCCTGAGAGTTTCGTGTCCCTTTTCGGCACTTGCCCCTTCGGCTCCCTCGTACCATTAATAAAAAGACACGAGGGTATCTCTTGCGGCCTTCATCCAAAAGCTCCAAGTTGATTTTCTCATGATGAAAGGGAAAGGTCAACGAGGGGGTTCAAAAAAAAAGCGGGGGCCAAAGGCCCCCGCAAAGCATGGAACAAAGACTGCGTGAATCTTACCACTTGAGCCCAGTGATGAAGATGTAGGCAATGGCTATGGGAGCAACCACACGGCATGCCCAGAGCCAGAAAGGGTAGATTCCGAAGGGAACGGTGCCATCGTTCGTCACTTCCTGCTTTGCGCCCTCGGTCCAGAACCAGCCCACAAAGAGGGCTATGAACAGGCCGCCGAGGGGGAGCAAAATATTGGAGGCCAGGAAGTCGGCCGAATCCAGGAAGTCCCTTCCTGCCAGGGTAGGGATCTTACCGGCGACACCGAGCGCCGAGGGAACTCCAAGCAGGAAGATGAGCGTCCCCATAATCCAGGTGGCCTTGGCACGGCTCCACTTCATCTCGTCGATGAAGTAAGCGGAGACGACCTCCTGGAGGGATATGGCCGATGTAAGGGCCGCCACGAAGAGAAGAACGAAGAAAAGGGCCGACCAGATCATCCCTCCGGGCATTTTGCCGAAGACGTTGGGTAGGGTGATAAAGGTAAGACCCGCCCCGGCGCCCGGCTCGATGCCGAAGGCGAAAACGGCTGGGAAAATGACAAGCCCCGCCAGGAAAGCGACAAGGGTGTCGAGGAGGCAGACCTGGGCGGCGGCACTGGGAAGGATCTCCTTCTTACCCACGTAACTTCCGTAGGTTATCATGCACCCCATGCCCAGGGAGAGAGAGAAGAAAGCCTGGCCCAGGGCTGCCCCGAAGGCGCCGCCGGTGAGCTTGCTGAAGTCGGGCTTAAGGTAGAAGCCGATGCCAGCGCCGGCGCCGGGGAGCGTCACAGAGCGGACGATCAGGATGAGCAGCAAAATGAAAAGGGACGGCATAAGGAATCTGCAGTATTTCTCTATCCCTTCACCGATACCCTTGTAGACAATATAAACCGTGACGATCATAAAAAAAGCCTGCCAGGCCACGACAAGGGGAACGTTGGTCACAAAGGAGCCGAAGGCCTCCCCCGCATCCGCCTGCATAAGCCCCGTGAAGGACTTGAGCACATAGGCCATCGTCCAGCCGCCGATGACCCCGTAGTATGAGAGAATGACGAAACCGGCGACGACCCCCATCCAACCGACGATGGGCCACATCCCGCCCTTGATTTTCTGGAAGGACCCGACTGCGTTGAGTTGCGCGTTGCGGCCGATGGCCATTTCAGCGAGCATAACGGAGAAGCCGATGACAAATACAAGAGCCACGTAGATCAGCACAAAGGCCGCTCCCCCGTGCAGGCCCGTAATGTAAGGGAAACGCCAGATGTTTCCCAACCCTACGGCCGAACCAGCGCAGGCAAGAATGTAGCCCCACCGGGTACCCCACTGTTCACGTTGCGTCTCGTTGCTCATGCTATCCCTCCTCTTGAAACTATGCTTGAACCACTACAACACTCACTTCGCCATGAAACACTCTTATCGCCCTTTACGCGCAGACACCTCCTCCACTTTACTTGATAAACCTGATGGAATTATAAAGCCGACCGTTTTTTTTGGCAATCGCCGACGCGATGTGTTTAAAACCTCCAAGCCCGGTAGTTGCAGCGCATTATACAACAAGCAACAAGCCAGTCAATGGGAAAGCTGCAGAGCGACGGGGTTACCGCCACCGTCGGTAGATCTCGGGCCTCATTGAAGAGGCCACCTTGTGCTCGCTCCTGGCGGATTCAACCCTGGACAGATCGAGAACCACTCTCTCGAATCGAGGCGTGTCATCGAGGTGAAGAATTATGTCTCCAAAGGGATCGATCACAAGGCTCTGGCCGCCGAAGGTGGAGTTTTTACCCCGATCGCACCGGTTGACGCCGACTACGAAGACCTGGTTTTCTATGGCCCTGGAAATGAGAAGGGCCCTCCAGAGACGTGTGTACTCGGCTTTCCAAGCCCCCGGTATGAATAGGATCTTTGCTCCTTTTGATGAAAGGCTCCGCGGCAATTCGGGGAACTCCACGTCGAAGCATATCAAGATGCCGCAGGGGAGTCCGCCCATGTAAAAATAACCGGGCGAAAAACCTGGTGAGAGGATTTTGGGTTCATCGAGACCGGGGTAGAGGTGGATCTTGTCGTAGCGACAGGAAATCTCTCCCTCGGGAGAGAAGACAAGACACCTGTTCCGGGGCCCTCTTTCCGTCGATAGTGCCATACTTCCGGCAATTATCCAAGTCTCATTTAGGCAGGCCGCTTTGGCGATGGACTCCACCAGGGGACTGTCTTCGGTGATGAGCACCTGGGGTCCGACCAGGGGGTAGGCCACGTTCCAAAGTTCCGGCAGGACCAACACTTCACACCCGGACCGGGCACCGCTCCTGATCTGCTCCAGCACATACCTCGCGTTCCTGGACGCATCTTCTCGGATCACCTCGAGTTGGAGGATGCCGACTCCTATCTGTTCCATGCTTTACCCCCTCGATGCCAGACTAACCTTTCGGGCGCGTACGGACAAGTTCAATGATAAACTTAAACGATCCCCGTAGGGAACAATACCTCAGGATGAGGAGCGCGATGACGATGTGCCTGGCTATCCCGCACAGGATAATCGCTTTAAAAAGTCCAAACAGGGCCTTGGCCCTGGCGGGTTCGGTGGAAGTCGAGATAAGGACCGACCTTGTCCCCGATATCGGGGAGGGTGATATGGTGCTTGTTCACGCGGGTTTCGCGATCGAGAAGCTTCTCGCGGAGGAAAGCGAAGAACTTGAAAAACTTTGGGAGGAGATCCGGGAACTTGCAGGCCCCTAGACCGAAGGATCCCAGAAAGCGCATGGAACTTCTTTCAAAAGCACTGGGTGAGCTGACCGATAGGCCGATCAAAGTGATGGAGGTCTGCGGCACCCATACCGTGTCAATTTTTCGGCAGGGGTTGAGAGCTTTGTTTCCGCCCAACGTCGCCCTCGTGTCTGGACCCGGATGCCCGGTGTGCGTCACGTCCCAGGGAGAGATCGACGCCGCCCTGTCCTTGGCGGGGCGTGCTAATACCACCGTGGCGACCTACGGAGACATGCTTAGGGTTCCGGGAACCGAGACGACCCTGGCCGAAGAGAGAACCCGCGGCGCTGACGTGAGGGTAGTCACATCGGCTGACCAGGCCCTTTCGCTGGCCATGGACGACAGGACCCGTACCGTGGTTTTCCTAGCGGTCGGGTTCGAGACGACCGCCCCGGCCACGGCCTCGGTGGTTCTCGACGCCTGCCGGGAAGACTTGGACAATTTCATGATCCTCGACCTGCATAAATCAGTGCCGCCGGCCCTGGAGACGCTGGCCTCCGACCCCGAAGTAAAACTCGAGGCGTTTCTACTTCCCGGCCACGTCAGTGTCATAACGGGACTTGAGCCCTATCGTTTTCTGCCCGAACAGTACGGCATTGCCTGCGCTGTGGCGGGTTTCGAAGCGGAGGAAATAATGGCGGCCCTCGTCGAGGTGGCGCGGCAAATCCGCGAAAAAAGACCGAGGGTTGCATCTCTTTACAGCCGGGCGGTAAGACCCCAGGGTAATGCGACAGCCAGGAACGTTATGGATAAAGTATTTGCCCTGGATGACGCACCCTGGAGAGGCCTGGGTATAATACCCTCCTCGGGTTATTCTCTTAGGGAAGAGTTCGCTCGCTTCGACGCCCTCGAAAGGCTGGGCTTGACCATAAAAGAAGCCCCTCCCCCGGCAGGCTGCATGTGCGGTGAGGTACTCAGAGGATTGATCGATCCTCCCACCTGCGCGCTCTTTGGAAGAGCATGCACCCCCGCGCACCCCATCGGTCCCTGCATGGTCTCGACGGAAGGAAGCTGCGCCGCCTATTATCGTTTCCGACAAAGGGGGAATGTAAACTGGAGAGATTGAGCATCGGCCACGGGGCCGGCGGAAGCCTCACCCAGGAGCTCATCTCGCTCATAACGGGCCGTTTCGATGGCAGCCCCCTGGCCGACGGCGAGGACTGCGCGATCCTGCCCGGTGGTTACGCCATGACCATCGATGGATACACCGTGTCGCCCCTTTCCTTCGACGGAGGTGATATAGGAAAGCTTTCCGTCTGCGGAAGCACCAATGACCTGTCGGTAAGGGGCGTGAAGCCGCTCTACATGGCCCTGGGAGTCATCGCCGAAGAGGGTTTTCCTATAGGAGAACTAATGGAATACATGGAGAGCGCCGCCGCCGTATGCAGATCCCTTGGCGTCCAACTTGTTACGGGTGACACCAAGGTGGTTCCCCGGGGCCAGGCCGACGGACTGTTCCTCTCCACTTGCTGCATCGGCAGGGTGAACCGGAAGGATCAACTGGGGGCTCTCAACATGCGCCCCGGCGACACCATAATCATCACCTGCCCGCCCGGATTGCATGGTGCCACCATCGCCGCCCGCCGTTACGGACTCAAGGTCAGGGGACTTTCCTCCGACTGCGCCGCTTTGTGGCCACTGCTGGAGAATATCCTGCCCGTGAACGGACTCCGATGCATGCGCGACTGCACCAGGGGCGGACTCGCTACGGTGCTCTGCGAGTGGTCGGAAAGGGCAGGGCTCGGAATCGAGATCGACGAGACGCTGGTACCCTGGAATGAGGCGGCCCTTTCGGTTTGCGACATCCTTGGCTTCGAACCACTGCACATGGCTGGGGAAGGCTGCGCCGCCGTAGCCGTAGCCGAAGAGGAAGCTCAGGAAACGGTGGGGCTGCTGAGGAAACATTTTCTTGGGAAGAGTGCCTCGGTGATCGGTCGTGTTACGGAGGAACATCCAGGCCTGGTGGGCATCAGGACACGCTCCGGGGGCACCCGCCTGGTGGATAAGCCCGTCGGTGAACTGCTACCCCGGATATGTTAGGGAATCGTTCCAACCTACCCCAGCCCCAAGACGGAACGGGCGATCTGGAAGTAGACCAAAAGGCCCACCACGTCTACGACGGTGGTTATGAAGGGGCCTGAAACGATGGCCGGGTCGAACCGCAAGGCCCTGGCCGCAAAGGGCAGCAAAACTCCTATCAAGTTTCCTATTATTACGACAACCACGAGGGACAGGGCAACCACCAGGGCTACATCCAATCCGGTGCCCAGGGTCACGGCCCTGAAAACGCCAAGGAGTGCGAGAGCGACCCCGAGGATCAGGCCGGTAAAGGCCTCCCGCAGTAAAACACCGCCAATGTCGCCCCACTTGATCTCACCGAGGGTCATCCCCCTTATCATCAGGGTCGATGACTGGGTTCCGGTGTTCCCCCCAGTATCGATGAGGAAGGGGATGAAAAAGGTCAGGGCGACAACACTCGAGATAATCGACTCGTGGTGCTTCAGTATGGACGAGGTGAAAGCCTGGGTTATTATGCAGACAAGAAGCCATGTCAGCCTCTTCCTCGCCAGGGTGAAGAGGCCGATCTCCAGGTACTTTTCCTCGAAGGGCTGTATACCCGCCATGCGCTCGAAGTCCTCGGTGGCTTCCTCTTCGACGATATCGAGGACATCGTCGAAGGTCACTATCCCCACGAGGCGATTCTCCAGGTCCACCACCGGGATGACGTGGAGGTCGTAACGGGACATAACCTGCGCCACTTTCTCCTGGTCTGTCAGGGTCGTTACGAATACCGGGTTGTCGTCCATCAGGTCCGAAACGAGCGTCTCCGGCTGCGCCAGGATAATGTCCTCGAGGTCCACAACACCCCTGAGGCGGCGCTCCCCGTCCATGACGAAACAGGTATATATCGTCTCTTTGCTCCGAGCTACTCTCCGGATGTGCTGCAGGGCGACCGTCGCCGTCATCGAGGACTTCAGCCCGATGTACTCCGCGGTCATTATTCTCCCCGCCGAGTCTTCCGGGTAGTTCAAAAGGTGATTCGCTATCTTCCTTTCCTCGGGCGAGAGGTGCTGCATCAATTTCTCCACCGTCTTGGCCGGCAGTTCGTCCAGCAGGGCGGTACGGTCGTCGTCGGACATCTCCTCGATGATTTCGGCCGCTTCCTTGGTGGTGAAGCAGTCGAGGAGTTCCTCCCTCTCCGTTCCCTCCATGTGTTCAAAAACATCGATCGCGAGATCCTTTGAAAGAAGACGGAATATGAGCACTCTCTTCGCCTGGGGTGCCTCCACGAGGATCTCCCCTATGTCGGCGGGTTCCATGGTGGATAGAGTCTCCTTGACCTCGGTGAACCTGTGTTCCAACATGAGGCTCTCTATCTGGTTGTAAAAACGGTCCAGTCTCTCTTTCATGGTCCAAGCACCCCCGATCGACACGGCCGCGCCAGAAGCCCGCCAATCCTGCCACCAAGCATGGACATATCATGCTGCACGGGCATGGCTCTGCATGTCTGTTCATTCCTATTCGAGGGTGAATTGCGGCGGCGGAAAGGTCTTTTTTGCCGGGAGGGAAGATCAAAACCAAGTGCGGCTTCCTAGTTTATCCCGGCCATCACCCTCTTTTTCATGGTCCCGTCACGGTGGAACCCCGTACTATGGCACTCTTCCATTTCCATCTCCCTCGATAACACCAGATGCTGCATACCCTTTTATGGTATACCACCAGGGCCGCAAGGTCAATAAAAATGGCGGGGCGCCTAGGCACCCCGCCTCTTTACAACATGCTGAAAAATCCGATCAGATACCCAGGGAAAGACGGGTTATCGAAAGGCTCCTGCCCGACGCTTCATCGATCTCTATGACAACCGCGTTCATTCTCAGGTCGCTTTTGCAGACCTCGAACCTAGTGGGCATGCCGGTCAGAAAACGATGGATGATGGCTTCCTTGTCCATTCCGATAACTCCTCCATGCCCGCCGGTCATTCC
>LSQX01086369.1_pt1 | contig 10586 bp, 6 predicted proteins | sample 654561 | NCBI WGS metagenome assembly LSQX01 (sample SAMN04489861, study PRJNA283612) | anaerobic digester metagenome | isolation source: 4 biogas reactors fed with cattle manure at either 37C or 55C with and... | place: Denmark: Kongens Lyngby | collected 2014 | reverse complement strand
GTTGTCAGGGACTGTTCCACCGAACAGCACATTGAAGCCGACGATAAGGTAATTCCCGGAATCCTTACAAACCGCGGATGTGCTTTTGCTGGCACCAAAGGTGTGGTTTTCGGGCCGATCAAAGACATGGTGCATATCGTCCACGGGCCCATAGGCTGCGCATTTTTCACCTGGGGGACCAGGCGAAACTTTGCAAAGGCAGAAGAGGGCGAAGACAACTACATGAATTACTGCGTATGCACGGACATGAAGGAGACCGATATTGTCTTTGGAGGAGAAAAAAAGCTAAAGAAAGCCATTGACGAAGTTGTAAAAATCTTCAATCCCGAAGCAGTTACCATCTGCGCAACCTGTCCTGTCGGGCTTATAGGAGACGACATCGAAGCAGTTGCAAGGGAAGCTGAAAAAGAACACGGTATAAAAGTAATTCCTGCCCGATGTGAAGGGTATAGGGGAGTCAGCCAGTCAGCCGGACACCATATTGCGAGCAACGCCCTGATGGAGAACCTTATCGGGACCGAGGATATCAAAAACCCCACCCCGTTTGACATCAACATATTCGGAGAATACAATATCGGAGGAGACCTCTGGGAAATTAAGCCGATCCTTGAAAAAATAGGGTACAGGATTGTCTCAACCTTTACCGGAGACGGGTCATTCCATAAACTTGCACAGGCCCATAGAGCAAAACTCAGCATCCTGCTCTGCCACCGCTCCATCAACTACACAAACCGCATGATGGAAGAGAAATACGGGATTCCCTGGCTGAAGGTCAATTACATAGGTACAAAAGCTACTGAAAAGTCACTCAAGAAAATGGCAGAGTTCTTTGACGACCCTGAAATCACCAGAAAAACTGAAGAAATCATTGCCGAAGAAACTGCAAAGTACAGAGACGAGATAGAGAAATACAGAAAGAAGCTCCAGGGAAAAACCGCCTTTATCTATGCAGGAGGTTCAAGAAGCCATCACTACACGAACCTCTTTGAAGAGCTCGGCATGAAAGTGGTTGTTGCAGGCTACCAGTTCGCTCACAGGGACGACTATGAGGGCAGACAGATCATTCCCCACATGCAGGAAAAAGCCCTTGGTTCGATCCTTGAAGATATACACTACGAAAAGGATGAAAATGTCAAACCGGCAGTCAGTCCTGAAAGGATTGAGGAGCTGAAAAAGAAAATCGGTCTCATGGACTATGAAGGGCTCTTCCCGGAAATGAAAGATGGGACCATTGTTATAGATGACCTCAACCACCACGAAACCGAAGCCCTCCTGAAAACCCTTAAACCTGACATTTTCTGCTCAGGGATCAAGGATAAGTACTGGGCTCAAAAGCACGGGATCCCTTCAAGGCAGATCCATTCCTATGACTACAGCGGACGCTATACCGGTTTTTCCGGAGTTGTAAATTTCGCAAGGGACATAGACATGGCTATGCACAGCCCCACCTGGAGGTTCATACGCCCGCCCTGGAAAGGAGAAGGAGAAGAATAAGGAGGGACGAAAAATGTTAGACTATACCCCATGTGAAGAGATAACCAGAGAAGCAGTAACCATCAATCCTGCAAAGATCTGCCAGCCAATAGGTGCGGTATATGCGGCTCTTGGTGTCCACAACTGCATGCCTCACAGCCACGGTTCACAGGGCTGCCTTTCGTACCTGCGTATGTGCCTGAGCAGACACTACCGCGAGAACCCTGTCGCAACTACCAGCAGTTTCTCAGAAGGTACCGCAGTTTTCGGAGGTGCAGCAAACCTCAAGGAAGCCCTTGGAAATCTGACTGCAATCTACAAACCTGAAGTAATTGCCATCCATACAACCTGCGTGGCGGAAACCATAGGAGATGACGTCGGAGTTATCATTGAAGACGTAAGGGCTGAAGAACTCATAGACCCATCAATCAAGATCTGTGCGGCTTCCACTCCAAGTTACGTGGGCACTCACATAACCGGCTATGACAATATGGTAAAGTCCTTTGTGACCACCTTTGCCAGAAAAACCAAGCCTAACGGAAAACTCAACCTTATCCCCGGCTTCGTGGAACCCGGAGATATCCGGGAAATAAAGCGCATACTCTCAATCATGGGAATTCCGAACATCGTCTTCCCGGACACAACCGATGTTTTTGATGTTCCCCTTACCGGAGAGCCGGGGATGTACCCGAAAGGAGGGACTCCTATTGGAGATATAGAAGATTCCGCAAGTTCTGCAGGGACCATAGCCCTCTGCAGGATGGCAGGAGGATCAGCAGCAAAAATTCTGGAAAGCAAGTTTAAGGTTCCGGCAAAAATAGGGCCTACTCCTATAGGGATAAGGAACACCGACCGCTTCATAATGAACGCAGCAAAACTTGCCAATGTGGCGATCCCTCTGGAACTCGAGGATGAACGCGGCAGGCTTGTAGATATGATGACCGATGCTCACCCTCATTACCATGGGAAAAAGGTTGCCATCTATGGGGACCCGGACATAATTTCAGGGCTTACGAGCCTTGTGATGGAAATGGGCATGGAACCGGGTGTGGTGCTTACCGGCACCCAGAGCTCTGAATTTGAAAAAGAAGTAGAAGGACTCACAGGTTCCGAGTACCCGGAAGCCGATATTATCTCGGGAGGGGACCTCTTCATGCTCCACCAGATCATCAAGCGAAAGCCCGTGGACCTCCTCATCGGCAACACATACGGGAAATTCATATCAAGGGCAGAGGATGTGCCCCTTGTAAGGGTAGGATTCCCGATCATGGACCGGGCAAGCCTGCACTATTTCCCGATCATGGGGTACGCCGGAGCTGCACGACTGGTGGAGCGCATAGGAAATACCCTGCTTGACAGGAAAGACAGGGATGCACCGGACTGGTTACTTGAAACCATCCAGTAAGAAAGAAGCCTGAATATAAAGGTAGTGATCTGAAAGGTACTGACCTGAAAATCTCAGAGATGACAGCAAACTGATAAATTCAAAATAGGAAAAAGTGGAAAACCGCCGCTGCAGTTCTGAAAGCAGGTAAAAATCTGAAAACAGAAGCAGAGGGGAGTGAAAGAGATGAGTGAGAAAACCGGGATAGTGGATACTCTCGAAGAAAGGCAACCGTATATTACCAGAAAACAGGAAAAGGGGCAGGAAATTCCCCTTGCCTGCGACAATAACTCCCTTGCAGGAGCCATTAGCCAGCGGGCATGTGTATATTCGGGAGCAAGGGTTGTCTTAAACCCTGTAACCGATGCAGTCCATCTGGTCCACGGCCCCATAGGCTGTGCAGGGTATACCTGGGACATAAGGGGTGCAAAGTCCAGCGGGGTCGAAACGAACCGCAGCAGTTTCAGCACGGACATGAAAGAGATCGATGTTGTCTTCGGAGGAGAGAAAAAACTCTCAAATGCAATTGATGAGCTGGCAGGTATCTACCGCCCTCCTGTCATTTTCGTGTATTCTACATGCATTGTGGGAATTATCGGAGATGACCTGGAAGCTGTATGCAAAACAGCAAGCAAGAAGCACAATATCCCGGTAATCCCTGTAAAGTCCGAAGGGTTCAAAGGCAACAAGTCCGACGGATACAAAGCTGCCTGCGATGCCTTAAAGCAGCTTATTAAAAGACCGGAAGAAAAGAAGCCTGAGGAGATCCCAGAAGTCAACAGGCCAAAGATCAACATCCTTGGAGACTTCAATGTGGCCGGGGATGTCTGGCTCGTAAAACCCCTCTTTGAAAAGATGGGAATCGAAGTCATAGTCTCCATGACCGGAGATTCGACTGCCGAATCAATTTCAAGGGCAGCGGAAGCAGACCTCAACCTCGTCCAGTGCAGCGGGTCAATGACCTACCTTGCAAAATGGATGCAGCAGGAGTACGGGATTCCATATCAGACTGTAAGCTTCTTCGGAATCGAAGATATTTCCATTGCTCTTCGGAAAACTGCAGAATACTTCGGCTCCGAAGAGATGAAAAAGATAGCAGAAGAAATCCTGAAAGTCGAAACAAACCGTATCATGCCTGAAATTTCCCGGGTAAGAGAGAGTGTCAAAGGGAAAAAGGCCGCAATCTACATGGGAGGCCCTGCCAAAGCTCTCACGCTTATCAAAGGTTTTGCGGAACTGGGCATGGAAGTAGTCATCATCGGGACCCAGACCGGGAAAAAGGAAGACTACGAGCAGATTAGCTATTCGGTCCGGGACGGGACTGTCATTGTAGATGATGCAAACCCCCTGGAACTTGCCGAACTGCTTGTGAAACAGAAAGCAGACCTGATGGTTGCAGGTGTGAAAGAGAGGTTTATCGCATATAAACTGGGTATCGCCTTCTGCGACTTCAACCACGATAGGGTTGTAGAGTTCGAAGGCTTTGACGGCTTTGTAAACTTCGCAAAGGAAGTAGATGCTTCCATTAACAGCCCGGTGTGGAAAGCTGTCAGGCAGAGAATTCTAAAACCCGGGTCAATGGAATCTGAAAAAGCTATAGTAGAAAAACAGATTTCCGAAAAACCGCATGTGGAAGAGTGTAAAGGTATAGCCCTGAAACGGGAGTTTTTGCATTCCGAGTCAGATGCTACAGTTGAGAGCGAGATATGAGGAGGCATTGAGATGACGAAAAGAAATTATGCAACTGTGAACCCCTGTGTTATGTGCCAGCCCATGGGAAGTGCACTTGCCTTTAAAGGGATTGAGAATACCATGGTCCTTTACCATGGCTCTCAGGGGTGCAGTACTTACATGCGCCTGCACCTGGCCCATCACTTCAGGGAACCTGTGGACATCGCGTCAAGCTCCCTCAGTGAAAAAGGAGCTGTTTACGGAGGCAGGGAAAACCTGAAAAAGGGACTGAGAAACGTCATCAATAGGTACAACCCGAAGGTAATCGGGGTTGCAACTACCTGCCTTGCCGAAACAATCGGAGACGATGTCCCTGCAATTATCAGGGAATTTAAAGAGGAAGAAGGGATAGAAGATGACCCTGAAAAAGATATCATAATCATACATGTTTCCACCCCCAGCTATGGGGAAAGCCACGTAAGCGGATACATAAAAGCCCTGGATGCCGTTGTCAGGAAATTTACGGAAAAACCTGAAAGTTCGGAAAAAACGAAAATCCCGGAAGACATTGAACTCATGGATTATATGGAAAACATGGAAATTATTGGGTATACGGAAATCCTGGAAAAAGAAATGGCGAAGGAAAATGCCGGGGAAGTAAAAAGTCCTGACATGGAAGAAGCATCCTATTCGATTGAAGCTTCAAAAGGCAAACTCAACCTGATCCCGGTTGAGAGCGTCTCCCCAGCTGATGTGAGGGAACTCAAAGAAATCCTTGCAGAGACTGCAGGGGATTACATCTTCCTTTCGGACATTTCGGAGACCTTTGATGCTCCACTGGGGGAAGAGCTCCCGAAAATAGCTTCAGGAGGCACTCCACTTTCCGATATTGCAGATATGCCTGACAGCAGGGCAAGCCTTGGCCTTGGGGTTGTCAGCACGAACCTGGCAGTGAAATACCTTGAGGCTTCCCATGGAGTTCCCGGACATAACATTCCCATACCCATTGGGCTCTTAAACACCGACCTTTTCTTTACGGAACTGGTCAGAATACTGGGCTGCCCTATCCCCGATAAATACCAGAAAGAAAGGGGCAGGCTCCTTGATGCCATGGTTGATGTGCACAAATACCTTTACAGGGTAAAGTCAGCAGTTTACGGTGACCCGGACACTGTATTTAGCCTGACGACCTTCATGCTGGAACTCGGGATGAACCCCGTTCTGGTGGCAACCGGAAGCAAAAGCCGAGACTTTGAAACGAAAATCCGGCAGATCTTTGAAGAGATAAGACCTGAACTGGAACCTGTGCTTCTGAACGGAATTGACTTTGACACCCTCAACGACGCGGTAAGCGAATGCAGCCCTGAAATCCTGATAGGAAACTCCAACGGGAGATATATTGCCAAAGCACTCGACATCCCGCTTGTAAGGGTCGGACTGCCAATCCATGACAGGGTAGGCGCACAGCGCATCCTCACTGTCGGATACAGGGGAGCCCTTGAACTGCTGGACAGGATCACAAACACAATCCTTGAAGCTACTGATACTTTCACTGCACCTGTACAGTCGGAGATGGCAGCATACACTGGTAAAGGAAGCGAGAATAAATGCATGGAAGAAGTGCGATGAGTGACAGTAAGACAAAAAAACTGATACTGCCTAGACTTGCAGCAATTCTCTTCCTTGTCATACTTGCTTTAATTGCAGGCTCTCCCGGAGCAGAAGAGGAAACGACAACCATCACGGTTTCTACTGCTTCTACCCTGACAGAGGCATTCACAGATATTGCCAGAGAGTTTGAGGTTGCCCATCCAGACACAAAAGTTGAACTGAACCTGGCAAGTTCGGGCACACTTCGGACGCAGATCGAATCAGGAGCACCTGTTGATGTGTTTGCTTCGTCTTCAGAAAGCGACATGGACCTCCTCTCTGAAAAAGGTCTGATTGAAGAAAGTTCAAGAAAAGACTTTGCAGCAAATACCATCGTAATGGTGGTACCTGAGAAAGACAGCTCCGAACCCCCGAAGTCCCTGGAAGACCTGACTGCAGGCAGCATAGAAAAAATTGCAATTGGGAACCCTGAGACTACAACTATAGGAAAATATGTAAAACCCGTACTTGAAGATGCAGGGATCTGGGACAAAATACGGAGTAAAGTTATCCTTGGAGAAACTGTAAAGCAGGTACTCACTTATGTGGAAACTGGAGAAGTTGATGCAGGTTTCGTGTTCATTACAGATGCCGAAAGCGGGCAGAAAGACCTGTACGAGATAGCATTTACAGTACCTGTTAACGAGTCTATAACTTACCCCATAGCAGTGATAAACGAATCCGCAAATAAGGAAGGAGCTCAGGAATTCGTTGATTTCGTAACCGGAATCAGAGGGCAGGAAATCCTGGCAGAATACGGCTTCAAATCAGCATAATATTCTTCTGAATCAAGAAAATCCGAACCAGAAACAAAACAAAAATAAAAAACAGAAACTAAAAGAGCTTTAATGAATCAAAAAAGCTCCAATGAATCAAAAGAGCTTTAATGAATCAAAAAAGCTCCAAAATTCTCAGGACCTAAAAAAGCATAAAATAGAGGGATTTAATGGAAACCTTTCAAATAGTCGCGACCCCACTTCTACTGACCCTCAAGATTTCCATTATTGCAACCTTCTTTGTGACAGTGCTGGGAATTTTAATTGCTTATATTCTGGCAAAAAAGGAGTTTCCCGGAAAATGGGCAGCTGACGTAATTGTCACCCTGCCTATGGTTCTTCCCCCGACTGTAACCGGTTACATTCTTGTTATCCTTCTGGGAAAAAACGGAATGCTGGGAAGTATCTTCACCAGAATTACGGGGAACGGGATCCTCTTTACCTGGCAGGCGGCAGCCATTGCAGCTTTTGTAGTTTCTTTGCCCCTGATGGTAAAGACCACCACCTCAGCTATCGGGGCAGTAGACAGGAGTATTGAGGAAGCAGCCCGTATCCTCGGGAGAAATGAACTCGAAACTGCGCTCTTCATAACCCTGCCTCTTGCAAAGAAAGGCATCATCGCAGGCTGCGTCCTGAGTTTTGCAAGGGCAGTTGGAGAGTTCGGGGCGACCCTGATGATCGCCGGAAACATACCCGGGAGAACCAATACCATGGCAATTTCGATTTATAGCGCATACCAGACTGGAAACAGCGAACTAGCCAACCTGCTTGTGCTCATCCTGGTTGCCATATCCTTCCTGACAATTGCGGCAACCGGCAGGCTTGCTGAAAGATGAGAGGTGAAGGCCTGAATGACTATTGAAGTTGACATTGAGAAGGAATTCCACGGAAGGAAAAACAGGAAAAAAAGAGGGGAAAAACCCAGCTTTTCAATGAAATGCAGCTTTGATGCCGGTTCCGGTTTTGCAGTCCTGTTCGGCTGCTCCGGCTCGGGAAAAACCACGACCCTGCGCTGCATTGCAGGGCTTGAGACCCCGGACTCGGGGACTATAAGGATTAACGATACCTTTTACTTCGATGGCAGGAAAAGAATAAATCTGCCTCCCCAGAAACGGAAAATCGGGTATATGTTTCAGGAAAATGCCCTATTCCCTCATATGAATGTCAGGCAGAACATAGAGTTTGGGTTAAAAGGCCTGAGCTCTGTGGAAAAAACGGAAAGGGTAAAAGAAATGCTGGGCCTTGTGGGAATTGAAGAGCTTGAGTTTGCGTACCCTGATGAGCTTTCAGGCGGGCAGAAACAGAAAGTTGCTCTTGCCCGGGCTCTCGCGCCTGATCCGGAAATCCTGCTCCTGGACGAGCCATTCTCATCCCTGGATACCGTTGTCCGCATAAAACTGAGAAAAGAGTTGCGCATGATCCAGAAAGGACTTGGAATTCCTGTAATCTTCATCACGCACGACCCCGTAGAAGCATTTACCATGGCTGACAGGATGATAGTCTTTGACGGCGGCAGGGTGCAGCAGATGGGCTCTCCTGAGGACATATTCTACCATCCTAAAAGCCGCTATCTTGCAGAACTTGTGGGCTTCTCAAACCTTTTTGATGATGCGGTGATCGAGGGGCACGGGCAGGGAGCCGAATGTACTTTCCTCTGGTCTCTGGGAACCGGGATAACTGCCCCCTATATAGAACGCACGGCAGGAGAAAGGGTTAGCTGGGGCATCAGGCCTGAGAATATTGAGCTTATAGGCAGAAAAAATATCCATGCTATCCGGAAGGAAAAACGGAAAAACCTGTTAGACGGGACAATAATGAGTGTGGTAAACAAAGGCACCAGCAGGATAATGTCTCTCATAATAGCGGAAAGCGAAGATGTCCTGAAGGTAGAGGTTGCAAACAGAGTCTTTGATTCACTAAAAATAGAGATCGGAGACGAATGCACGGTCAGGCTAAGGACTTCGGATATGATTGTTTTCTAAGCAGAGTTCCGTCTCGCCCGAGTTCCGCCTCGCCCGAGTTCCGTCTCGGGAGGACGGGATCCTTTTCGCTCGCTTTGCTCGCTCAAGAGGACTAATTTATAGTTAGTGGTGAGTTCATTGTTAAATGAAAAAATAAATCCCCCGGACCGTTTGATTGTCCGGGATAATTTTCTGTCGGTTAATATGGTTGAGTGGTCTCGTTCAGGTTCTCGATATAGGTCCCGGCCCCAAGCCACCAGGTATCGTCAACCTTCTGGACGTAGCTCATCTTTGGTTCAGGGGTCATATTGCGGGCCGGATTGTAGTAGTGGTAGAAGAGGAAACCCCCTCCCTGCTGTGCGAGGAAGATCTCAACCTTTGTATAATTCACCCCGTAGGGGTCCTGAAGTCCGGAAAGGTCGGTTCCGATCAGCTGGGGCTGGTAGGGAAGCGCCAGGGTCGTCCCGTTGTAATCAAAGGCATAGACATAGAGGTTGCCGCGGACGAAAGTCCCATTCTGGTCATTGAATTTCGCGATCGCTGCATCTTTTCCACTCGTATTAGCATAGTCAATCGCCTCCCCTACAAAAGATTTCAGGCTCTCTCTAACCTGGGGATCTATCCCCGCATTCACGATCGATGAATTCTCAGGCGGATTATAAATTCCAGCCCCAAGTATCCAGCTCTGGTTTACCATCATCACGTAGCTGAGTTTTTGTTTGACAGTGAAGTTGTCTGCAGAGTCTGCATAGAGATATTGAACAAAACCCCCTCCTGACTTTGCTGTAGATATCAGATCCTGGATAAAAAGTGTTCCATTCGCGTCCGTGAGATTCCACCGGTTGGTCCCGATAATTTCGGGCTGGAAGGGAAGAGCAAGAGTGGTGCCGTTTGTATCATATGCGAAAATATAGAGTTCGCCATCAACGAACTGGCCTGTCTGATTGTTGAACTCACGGAAAGCTGCTTCCTGTCCGTTCACATGAGCATATTCGAAGGCTTTCTCGACGAATGCTACAAGTTCCTCGGGAGATGCAGTGGAATTATTAGCCGGTGTTGCCTCGGACTCGTTATGGCAGTCCTTATAATTGCCGCTGCACACAATGTAGGAGTTTCCATCGCTTCCCCGGGTTAACCTGTAGTAAGTTGTCTTATAGTACAGGTTCGCCTGGACAGGATGCATATAGACGTAATCTACCCAGCCGGTCCCGTTATTCAGTGCTCCTTCTAAAATGTCATCACGGAAAGGCTTGCCAGTTACATCTGTTTTGCCCCTGAAGTTCTCGCCGACAACCTGAATATTGTCTGCATGAGCAACCATAGTCAAATTCATATCATAGACGAAGACATAGAGGCTCGGATCTTCCTGGTTTCGATATGGTGCTTCACCCGCGTTGATGCGTCGGAAAGTATCTGCAGCGTTATTCTCTATTGCTGCTGCAGTTGTATTTACAAGCTCCACCACCAGGTCGTCGGTGAATGCCTGCCTGGCACATCCAACCCCCAGATTCCGGTAAATTATCCTCTCATAATCGCTGACTCCCTGCTCATCTTTCTGCTTCCGCACTGTCTCGAGCGCATTATCAAAGGCAAGGACCAGCGCATCCGGGACGTCTTTGCTGAAGATATAATAGAAATCGTTCTCGCTCAGAGTATACACGATCTCATAGT
>LSQX01275368.1_pt2 | contig 10590 bp, 11 predicted proteins | sample 654561 | NCBI WGS metagenome assembly LSQX01 (sample SAMN04489861, study PRJNA283612) | anaerobic digester metagenome | isolation source: 4 biogas reactors fed with cattle manure at either 37C or 55C with and... | place: Denmark: Kongens Lyngby | collected 2014 | reverse complement strand
GATAGCATTTCTCAGAGGTTATGATAAGATCAAAGACATGGAAATTCAGTTTAAAAATGTGCTGTGGAGCGCCAAAGCATGAGTCGACAACAAACAACAAAAGATCGTAAAAGCCCGCCGGGCAAACCTTTGAATGGGGCGAAACGCCCTGTTGCGATACGGACACGATCACCACGATTCGGCGGTGATCGCGATGCATACCGCGTAGAAACGTCCATGCGTGGGCGTCCCGAACAGGGCGTGAACAGATCGTCTTCTTCCGGGAATGGAAAACCTCCTTCTTCTAAACTCCAAAAAAGAGTCAGAATCACCTACATTTTACTGGTTGCGTTCTCAATTCTCTTTATCTTTTTGCTCACGATTTTGATCCGGGGGAAAATTGGCAACATGCTCGGCAACGATCAGCCGAATGGGCGCCCTAATCTCGATGTCAATCCCTACATCACGCTTCCCGAGATAACAGACCAAACTCAAGGCGCGACTGAACCCGTAACCGGTTTGGCAACGCCTGATACTTCTATGACTTCTGATAACACTACACAACCCGTGACAGCTCCCACTGTGAAGATTGTGGTGGAGACGACGGCGACGGCAGGGAAAGATCCGATTCCGACAGCGGATCCCAGCTCTACAAGCGAGAACGAGCAGAGCGAACCATCAAGTGGAGAAACTGAGACTGAGATTACTGCGACTACCGAGAGTACCTCAATCCCTGAAGAGATAACGTCCCTGACTGAGCCGCCAACTTCATCGCAAACTGTCACTTCACAGACGCAAGAGACTCCCTCGAAAACTGCAGAAGAGTCTGCCCCCTAAAGGAAGAGCGACTCTGTGGTTAGGAAGACCAATCGGGAGATTGTTCTCATATCTTTTCTGCTACAACGAGTAGACATATAATGGTAGTGATTGTAACGCAAGACATCTTGGGTAACGTTCAGCGATAAAATTAATCTTCATTAAGATAAAATGAGTTGAGTTCGAAAACTCACAGGAGGACAACATGACAAAAAAAGCAGGCTTAAAACCGGGGCTGATGATCCTTGTGATCATCCTCGCGATTGTCGCCATCGTGGCACTCGTATTTATCTCGTATCACAACCGCCTTGTCAAAGCGGATGAAACGATCAACCAAGCATGGGCGCAAGTCCAGACACAATATCAGCGGCGCGCAGACCTTATCCCCAACCTGGTAGAAACGGTGAAAGGGTATGCCTCTTATGAAGAGAAGGTGCTTAAGGATATTACCGGGATGCGCTCAAGGTACAACGAAGCGAAGACTCCCGAAGAGTTTGAGCAAGTTGACCAGGATTTTCAGCGTGCGATTAATATTGTCGTTGAAGCTTATCCTGATCTCAAAGCCAATGAAAACTTCCTCGCGTTTCAGGCTGAACTTTCCGGTACCGAGAACAGAATTGCTGTTGCGAGACGAGATTTCAACAACACGGTCGCAGATTACAACCGTACCGTCCGTACGTTTCCAGGCAATTTTTTCGCCAAGATGTTCGGTTTCAGCGTGCGCGATATGTTTGAAGCACAACCTGGATCTGACATAGCGCCAACTGTTAGTTTTTAACTCTTAGCACAGTCAACTGATCATGAAAGCCAAATTGCACGCGGCAAGGAAGGTTTCGTGGTGGCCTGTCGCCATCGCGCTGCTGTTGCTTGTGTTGCCGCTTTTAATGGGCTTTCAGGTGCCCCCGAATCCGGGAGATGATTTCGCGTTCGACACAACAGGTGCGCTTTCAGAGTCAACACGTCAGACTATCCGTCAAGTTAACGGGCAAATTTCCGGAACAGGGGCACAGATCGTCGTATGCATGCTTCCGACTTTGGGTGATGACAGTCTGGAAGATTCAGCACTCGATATATTCCGTACATGGGGCATCGGGAACCAAAGTAAAAACAACGGTGTCTTACTGCTGATCGCAAAAGAAGATCGCAAACTTCGTATTGAGGTGGGATATGGGCTTGAGGGAGCGATCCCGGACAGTGTCGCCGACCGGATCATCCGCAATGTCATAGCGCCAGAGTTCCGCGACGGTGACTATGATCAGGGTGTTCTGGACGGTTTCAATGCCATCGTGACCCTTGTCGCGCAAGAATATAATCTTGAAATCGATGCCAATGGTTATGTGCCGATAGACGCAGGGTCCGACCAAAACAGTACATTTGATACCATAGTCATGATCATCATTGTGATATTTATTCTTCTGACCTATTTTGGTCGTTTCTTCCCATTCATTCCGTTTTTTGGAAGGCCGGGTGGTTGGACAGGGGGCGGCGGTTTCGGCGGAGGATCGTCCTCTTCCGGTGGTGGTTTTGGCGGAGGATCCTCGGGCGGCGGCGGGGCTTCGGGAGGCTGGTAGTATCATGGCAAATTTTTCAGATCTCATAGTGTTGACCATTGATGACCTTGAACGCAATTTAGGAGCCGCAAAGTTTCGTGAATTTGTGAGACAGTCTGAGGCGCATTTCGTAGACCAGGTCGCTGCCATTGCCGACCATATCCTGCAACACCCAAGCATCCGCGCCATTTTCGTCTCGGGGCCGACATCCTCGGGTAAAACGACGTCCTCCCTGTTGATGTCGCAACGTCTTACCGCAGCGGGACTGCGTACCTACCATCTCGAACTTGACGATTATTACCGTCCGCAACAACTCCGCTACGACGAAGAAGGCCGGCCCGACTTCGAGAGTATCGATACGATCGACCTCGAACTTCTGGGAGACGATCTCGAGCGACTGTTCAGGAACGAAGAGGTCGCCATTCCAACATTTGATTTTCGCACACGAGAAAGACTGTATTTGCCAGACAAAAAACTGCGCCTTACCGATGAAGATGTTTTGCTTGTTGAGGGTTTGCACGGTTTGTCAGATATAGTCATGGGTGGATTGCCCAAGGAGCGGCGTGTCAGTTATTTTATCTTGCCGCACGCGCGAGTGCTATCGGACCGGCGCATGCTTTCCGGAAGTGATATCCGTATCCTGCGCCGTATCAGCCGGGACGTCCGTCACCGTGGCGCGACAGCGATCGACACGATCGATTACTGGCCGATGATTGACCAGGCTGAGAGTGATTTCATTCCACGGTATCTTGAAGCGGCTGACTTCTATGTGAATTCGATCCTATCCTACGAGTTTATGGTTATAGGCCCAATGGCGCGCTTTGAGATCGAGCGTTCGCTGGAACAATTCTTTCAAGGTGAGTTGCCAGACTCTTCTTATACGAACAACTTAACCGGGCATTCCGACCTCTCGCGAGCAGTCAAAGAAGCCGTCCGCCTCTCATGGGTGTGCGAGCAGCTCCCTGCGGTCGATCCCTCATTTGTGCCGGAGAACTCCATCCTGCAAGAGTTCATTTAAAGAACTTGTTCTGACTCTTGGTAGCGATATCGGTGTCTCACCGGATCTTTCGCACCATGATTCCTCCTGTGGTAACACGTGACACTACGGCGCGTGCTTGACCTGCCTTATCATGAATGAAAATAATAAATATGAATTGACGTGCGCCTGTGCATAGGGCGTCTGGGGTTATATTCAAATGACAGGAGAAAAGAACAATGGTACTTAATTTGACACAGGATAATTTCCAAGAAAAGGTTTTGGACAGTGACCTTCCGGTTTTGATTGATTTTTGGGCCGAATGGTGCGGGCCTTGCCGGATGGTAGGTCCCGTAGTGGAAGACTTAGCGAAGAACTACGAAGGTAAAGCTGTGGTCGGCAAGATTAATGTTGACGAAGAGCGGACACTTGCGCAGAAATATCGCGTTTTTAGTATTCCGACGCTGTTTGTTTTCAAGGACGGCAAAGTGGTTGACCAGTTGGTCGGCGCAAGGCCATATGATGATATCGCGAAGGTGCTGGACAAGCACATCGGATAATCAATCGTTGCAACCAGTCGAACCCACGCGAATCCATTGAGGAACGCGTGGGTTTTTTTGAACAGTAAATCTGCGGGAGGCGGTCTTTATGCCAGCAATAAAAGGAAGAGGTAACGACATGACCCGACTTTTAACAAGACAACAACAACAAAAGCTTGATCGAGAATTCTCCGATATTACGGGACTTCCGTCGATCGTGCTGATGGAGCAGGCGGCTTCCGGTCTCACTGGTTTGATAGGCGCGCTGCTTGAATCATTCGATGACAAAGATGAGAGCGACCTCGATGTCCTCATCGTTGCCGGTGTTGGCAACAATGGCGGAGATGGATGGGCCTCAGCGCGACAACTGATGGCAATCGGTTACGAGGTCGTTGTGTATGACGCAAAATCGGACAAGGAACCGACAGGGGATGCCCTGCTGAACCAGCACGCATTCAGACGTCTCGGTGGTGAAATAATTGACACCCCTGAAGAGCTGGAAGGAAGATACCCGTTAGTTACCGTCGATGCTCTATTCGGTACAGGATTTGATGAAACCAGGTTGATGTCTGACAAGGCGAAACAGGCATTTGCCGTTCTCGCATCCTTGAAAGAAAAAGGCACCTGCATAGTCGCGTCCGACATCCCGAGCGGTGTTGACGCTGACACGGGGCATGCAATTCCTGAGGCAGTCGCGGCAGATTTCACATGCACATTCGGTCGCAAAAAAGTTGGTCTCGTGACACACCCGGGGCTTTTGTACGCGGGCGAAGTGCTCGAGTATCCCATCAGCATGACGGATGAGTTTGTAGAGCACGCGCTAGGTCGTGAACGATTTGCCTGCACGCTTGACGCGGAATCCGTTCCGACGATCATGAGCGACCGGCAACCAGACGGTCACAAGGGACAGTTTGGTCGCGTTCTCCTGATTGGAGGTGCGGAAGGCATGACCGGGGCACTTATTCTCGCGGCCAGGGCAAGTGAAAAAATGGGCGTCGGCTATACAATGCTGCGCGCGCCGCAAGGATCACTTCCGATTATCGCTTCTGCTATACCATCCGCGCTTATCTCGGCTGTGCCCGAAGAAGGCTTGGAGACAAAGCGAGATCTTCCCGAACCCACCGCGATCGCGATCGGATCAGGGGCCGGCAAGGAACCGTGGGTGAAAAAAGCATTGAATCATCTCCTGCGCCAACCAATGCCGATCATCATAGACGCAGACGGACTAAATGCGCTTGCCCGTATGATGGGCGCTTACGATATGTTGCGTGAACGAGCGGAGAAAGGTTATCCGCCCGCCGTTCTGACGCCGCATCCGGGTGAATTCCTGAGATTGGCGCCAGAAAGCTCGATGCTCCTACAACAGGACCGCCTCGAGGCGGCAAGAGTTCTGGCAGAACGCACCGGCTCGATAATTGTGTTGAAGGGGATGGCGACTGTTGTGGCGATGCCCGATGGCGATGCCTATATCAATACGACGGGCAATGTGGGGCTTGCGAAAGGCGGCTCAGGGGATGTGCTTACCGGCATGATTGCCGGACTGGCCGCGCAGATGGATTCAATCGAAGAGGCCGTCAAGCGAGCCGTTTACTTGCACGGGATGGTCGCAGACATCGCGTCGGAAAAATACCTCTCCGACACAGTTGTGACGCCGGAGGATCTCATCGATTCCATTGGTGAAGCGTTGCTTTGCTGACCTTCGCGCTTTCTTTCGCGCGCCAAATTTGATACGATAGGGTTGTTTCCGGGGCGGGGTGTAATTCCCGACCGGCGGTGATGCCTCCTAATCGAGAGGACGAGCCCGCGAGCTAATCGCATGACTGGGTGAGAATCCCATGGCCGGCAGTTAAAGTCTGAATGGGAGGAACCGAGCTTGTTGTCCTTTGCCCTGGTTTTACCGGGGCTTTTTATATTCCCGGATTAAGAACACAGAATAAGGAGACAGTGGCGCGATCCGCTCGAGCAGACGGACTGTGCCCGAAAAAAGTATGAACCAAAAAAGTGAAGAACTCATTGAAAAGACTCCCGCCCTAACCGTAGTAAAGAGGCGCAAGACAAACACCATGTGGATCGCGAAGACAGGAATCCTGTCAGCCGCGGCCCTTGCCCTGATGTACCTTGAGATATCGCTGCCTCTTTTTCCTGCATTTTTGAAATTTGATTTCTCAGAGATTCCCGCGCTGCTTGCCGCATTTGCTCTGGGTCCGCTAGCCGGAATCACGGTCGAATTGATCAAAAACATTGGGCATCTTCCCGCGACGCATACGCTTATGGTAGGCGAGCTAGCCAATTTCATCATGGGCAGCATGTTTGTCGGGACGGCGGGGTTGATTTACAAATATAGGAAGACGCGCGGCGGCGCCATTATCTCGATGGGCGCCGGCACGGTCGCGCTCACTGTATCGGGCGCGCTGATCAATTACTTTGTCACCATACCGTTTTATATCACAGTCATGGGACTGCCCATGACAGGGATCGTCGCCGCGACACACGCGGCCGGGAATATGATGGTCAAGGATCTCGCGACCTTGATTCTGTGGGTGTTTATTCCTTTCAATCTGCTAAAAGGCATTGTGATTTCGGTGATCGTCGGTCTGATTTACAAGAAGCTGAGCCCGCTGCTACATCGGTAAGCCATGCCGCCTGTGCTAGAATAACTTGATATGACCTATTTTAGTGAACAGTAAAAATTGAGGAGGTAGGCATGGACTTGAGAGCTCCCCGCGGGACAAGAGATATACTGCCCGAGGAAGCGGCGAGTCGCCGCACAATTGAGCGCGCGTTTGCAGATATTTGCAGTCGTTACGGATACGGTGAGATCAGGGTGCCCACCTTTGAGCACACCGATCTTTTTGTTCGCGGAGTCGGCGAAGCCAGTGATATTGTCCGCAAGGAGATGTATACCTTCTCTGATAGGAGCGAACGGAGTTTAACACTTCGTCCTGAGGGGACTGCAGGTGTAGCGCGCGCGTTTGTCGAACAGGGAATGGCATCGCGTCCTGCTCCGGTTAAACTCTGGTACAACATGAACATGTTCCGCTACGAAAAGATGCAAAAAGGGCGCTATCGTGAATTCTGGCAGTTTGGCTGTGAAGTGTTTGAAAGCGAAAACCCGGAAGCCGATGCGGAACTGATTGGTCTTTTGGATACCTATTTTGCAGAGCTCGGGCTTTCGGATATCAGTCTCGAGATCAACAGCATCGGATGTCCTCTTTGCCGCGAGGGTTATAGGAAAGCTCTACGCGAATATTACGAACCGGAACTACCCGGCATGTGTGAAGATTGCCAGGTGCGTTATGAGCGCAACCCGTTGCGGATGCTCGATTGCAAGGAAACTCACTGCCACAGGCTCGCCGGTGACGCGCCCGTTCAGTGTGATTATTTGTGCGACGTATGCCGCGTCCATTTCGACAAAGTCAAAGAATATCTAGACCAGCTTGAAATCTCGTATACTGTCAATCCGCGGATGGTTCGCGGGCTCGATTATTACACACGGACTGTATTTGAATTTGTGTCGCTTAACGTGGGAACGCAGGGTTCGATCTGTGGGGGTGGGCGATATGACGGGCTTATTAGGGAGATAGGGGGCGCGGATGTGCCCGCTGTCGGGTTCGCGATGGGTGTCGAACGGCTTATGCTCGAACTTGAGGCGCAAGGTATTGATCTAGAAGCGGAGACATATCCAGACCTGTTCATCGCGTCCTTCCCGTCGACGATCTCGCATGCGCTGTCATTGGCGCAGATACTAATTCGCGAAGGCCTTTGTGTTGAAACGGATATCATGGGCCGAAGTCTGCGCGCGCAATTAAAAGCGGCGGACCGCATGCAAGCTTATTATGTCCTTGTTCTGGGCGATACAGAGGTATCACAGGCAAAAGCCAAACTCCGACGGTTATCAGACGGTAGTGAATCTACCGTCACCTTGACGACGATTGGGACGTTGCTAAAAAATGACAAAGCAAAACGATCAAGGCAGGAACAGATCTCCGCACCGGAGATTTTGGGAGGAATGTTACATGAATGAAGCGATGGGCACGTGGAGACGAAGTTGTCTTTGTGGCGAAGTCACGGAGGCGATGGTCGGCCGCGAATTGACTCTGATGGGTTGGTGTCATAAACAGCGGGACCTGGGTGGTCTTGTGTTTATTACGCTCCGAGATATCGCAGGCGAAGTGCAAATTGTCGTTGATGAGGATTCTCCCGAGGATATTCGTGACAAGGCCTCGTCCGTCCGCAGTGAATATGTCCTTGCTGTGCAGGGCACATTGCGCATGCGCAGCGCGATTAATCCGGATATGAAAACGGGGACAGTTGAGCTTCACACCACGGATCTTAGGATTCTCTCTCAAGCGGAGACGCCTCCTTTTTATATTGAAGATGACGCTGACGTCAACGAAACGTTAAGGCTCAAGTATCGTTTTCTTGACCTCAGGCGGCAAACCATGCAAAGGAAGATGTTGGCGCGCCATCGGATTACGAAAATCACGCGTGATTTCTTCGACCGCGAAGGATTTATCGATGTTGAAACACCAACGCTGATCAAAAGCACGCCAGAGGGCGCACGCGACTATCTTGTGCCGTCACGTGTATTCCCCGGACGTTTCTTTGCCTTACCGCAGTCGCCTCAGCTTTACAAACAGCTTCTGATGCTGGCGGGTTACAATAAATACATGCAGATTGCGCGCTGCTTCCGCGATGAGGATCTTCGCGCAGACCGTCAACCGGAGTTCACACAAATTGATATCGAGATGTCATTTGTCAGTGAAGATGATGTGATCGACGCCAATGAACGATATCTCTCAACGTTGATGCGCGAGTTCATGGGAGTCGAGTTGGAGCTACCGATTCGTCGCATCACGTGGCGAGACGCGATGTCCCGGTTTGGTTCTGATAAGCCTGATTACCGGTTTGGAATGGAACTGTTTGATATTTCAGACCTTGCGAAATTGACGGATTTTCGAGTCTTTTCGGACGCTGTTTCCGAAGGCGGGCTTGTTGCGGCAATCGCAGTGCCCGGAGGGGTTAGTATGTCGCGCCGCGAGCTCGACGACCTCGCCCTTTTCGTCAGACGCAATACAAAAGCAAAAGGACTTGCCTGGCTGTCGATCGGCGATGATAAAAACAGCCGCGGTTCTGTCGCGAAGTTCTGTGACGTTGAGTTCGTCCGTGAAGCGCTTGCACGCGCGGGCGAGGACGAATTCGCACAGCTACTCATTGTGGCCGATGCTGACAAGATGACTGTGCTCGAAGCCTTAGGCGACTTGCGCCTTGAAGTGGCGAAGCGCAGAGACCTGATTCCCGAAGACTGCTTTGAGTTTTGCTGGGTGACAGAGTTCCCGTTGCTTGAGTGGTCACAAGAGGCGGATCGCTATGTCGCGAAACATCACCCGTTCACGGCTCCGATGGAAGAGGATATCGCGCTTCTCGATACGAATCCCGGGGATGCCCGGGCACGCGCCTATGACATCGTTCTCAATGGTACGGAACTTGGGGGCGGGAGTATTCGGATTCACAGCCAGGAACTTCAAAGGCAGATGTTCAAGCTCCTCGGCTTCACCGATGAACAGGCCGAGATGCAATTTGGCTTCCTACTCTCTGCTTTCAGGTATGGGGTGCCGCCTCACGGAGGACTTGCATACGGTCTTGATCGAATCGTTATGCTTCTTACAGGGCAAGAGACCATTCGGGAGGTTATCGCTTTCCCGAAGGTGCAGAATTCTTCTTCCTTGATGACGGGGGCTCCGTATTTTGTCGCGGAAAAACAGTTGGGAGAGCTCGGACTTGCCATTGTTGCGAAGCCTGATGAATCTTCGCTGGAACTAGGCGGAGATCAACCACACTGACCGGCGACACTGCGATAGAATTGAATGAAAAATGAGAACAGAGGGATTTGAAGGATGAACCAATCACCTGACCCTGACATGACGAATATCCCTCCGGACGTCCGGAACAATCAAGGCAATCCTGTTGTCTCTTCTCGCGCGGGACAATCTCGCGAGACGGATGACATGAGTCTTGAAACATATTTCGCTGAAAAAACCGGCAAACCGGAGGTTAACGATGGGAAAGAGCCCAATAAATCGCTTGGGAGACGCATTTTCAGTTTCCTCGCGACACTTGCCATCTGTTTGGTCCTGGTGCTCTTGCTCACACAGTTTGTCGTGCAGCGCAACACGGTTGTGGGATCTTCCATGGTGCCTACTTTGCAAAACAAAGACGAAGTTTTCGTCGAGAAAATTTCGAGACTTTTTACGACCGGATTAAAGCGTGGCGATATTGTCACAGCTGACTCAGATAAAACCCATGAGGTTGGCGATGAAATTGTAATTATTATAAAGCGGGTAATAGGGCTTCCCGGGGAGCGCGTCACAATCCTGGAAGGCTATGTGTATATCGACGGCGAACGGCTGGAAGAACCGTATCTTGCAGATGATGTATTGACCGCTGACCACTCGATCAAGCACTCTGATGTCCGTTTAGGTGACGATGAGTATTATCTGTTGGGCGATAACCGCCCGAATAGCCGTGACAGTCGCGATATCGGTCCTGTGGCGCGAAGTGAGATAGAAGGCAAATTGCTTGTGCGCTTCTATCCGTTTAACAAAATTGGAAAACCAAAATAAAGGCAGATGCCAATAACTGGAAATGGAATAACAGACGACCAATGAAACGAGTCCCTGCAGATCACATAAGAAATTTTTGCGTTATCGCGCACATCGACCACGGCAAG
>LSQX01054740.1_pt1 | contig 10590 bp, 9 predicted proteins | sample 654561 | NCBI WGS metagenome assembly LSQX01 (sample SAMN04489861, study PRJNA283612) | anaerobic digester metagenome | isolation source: 4 biogas reactors fed with cattle manure at either 37C or 55C with and... | place: Denmark: Kongens Lyngby | collected 2014 | reverse complement strand
GTCAAGGTGCGAATTAAGTTTCGGGGAAGCCGAGACCTCCGGGTGTTATACCTAAAGAATCATGCAGAACTGAGCGAATAGCATAAAACCGTTTATAATATTCTCCTGGCCGGGCCTCCCGGTGCGGGAAAGAGCATGTTGGCCAAGGCGCTTCCTGAAATAATGCCCGACCTGACTCCTGAGGAGTCTGTCACGGTGGCCAAAATTCACAGCGTGGCAGGGTTGCTTCCAAAGGGGAGCGGGCTCCTGACACGGCGTCCCTTCAGGGCTCCCCATCACACTGTGACCCCTGCGGCCATGGTGGGAGGGGGCACCGTCCCCAAACCGGGGGAGATAACCCTCGCCCACAGGGGTGTGCTGTTCCTGGACGAGCTCCCGGAATTCTCTGCCCAGGTGATAAACGTGCTCCGCCAACCCCTTGAGGACGGATTTGTCACCATCACCAGATCGGGAGGCACCTACCGGTTTCCGTGCAGGATACTCCTGGCGGCCGCCATGAACCCGTGCCAATGCGGTTACTGGGGCAGCGATAGTCAAGCTTGCCTGTGCACCCCTTACCAGAGGCGACAATACGTTTCCAAGGTCAATGGGCCCCTGCTGGATAGGATAGACCTGTTTATGGCCGTACAGAGAGTGGGCATAGAAGACTTGGCCCGGGCCGGCGGCGGCGAGGCCCTTCAGGCTGTCAAGGCGAGGGTGCAAGAAGCCAGGAAGCTGCAAAAAAAGCGGCTTGAACCGGTTGGCCTTGCCACCAATTCCCAAATGGGCCCCAGGGAGCTGTCAGCCCTCCTTAGCATTGCCGCATCAGGGCGAAAACTGCTCCTTGACGCGTATAGCCGGATGAAGCTGTCCGCCAGGGCATACTACAGGGTGATAAAGGTTGCCGCTTCCATAGCCGACTTGGATCAGTCGCCTCGGATTGAGGAAGAACATGTAGCTGAAGCGCTGTCATACAGACAGCGGATCCTGGAATGAAGGCGGGGGCCGCGGGGCACATCATCGGCCGCAAGGCGGAAACGCTGGCGTGCGACTACTTGCGTGAAAAGGATTACCGCATCATTTGCCGCAACTACCGTTCCACGTACGGTGAAATCGACATAGTTGCGGCGCAGCAATCGGTGCTTGTATTTGTGGAAGTGCGTTATAGGAAGCGCGGTTCACTGTTGACACCCCAAGAGTCGGTGAGCAGGGCCAAGGTAAGGAGGTTGAAACTCGCCGTTCGCGACTTCCTGTACAAGCACAGTGGGATTTTGCGGCACTACGACTGCATCCGGGTGGATCTGGTGTGCGCGTCGGAATCGGGGGAGCCACCGTCACTGGAGTTCAACATAGTCAAAGGGATTATCGAGTTTTGACGGCCTTCCCAGCCGGTAGCTTTGGGAAGGACAGCTCACTAAAGGTCGCCGGCTTTACACACCCGGTTGCCGCCTTCTCTTTTGGCATGGTACATGGCCCAGTCGGCGAGCCGGATAAGGTCCCTGCCTACGTCTGAATCGTCAGGGTAGGCAGATACACCCACGCTCAACCTTATGCTGAAAGATGAGCCTTCGTAGTACACCGGCGCGCTGCAGATGGCAATCAGGCGTCGACCAAGGGCTTCCGCAGCTTCGATGTCCAGGGAGGGGCAGATTATGATGAACTCGTCCCCCCCGTACCGGATGGTCACATCTTCAGGCCTGGTAACGGAAAACAAGGCCCTGGTTACCTCGATCAACACCTTATCCCCGGCCTCGTGGCCGAACTTGTCATTAACGGTCTTCAGGCCGTCCAGGTCAATGAACACGAAAGAACACGGCGTTTTGCCGGCCACCAGTTTCGGAAATTCGCTGTGCAACCAGTCCTCAAGATACCGGTAGTTCTTGGCCTTGGTCAGGGGATCCGTGCGGGATTCCTCAGTCCTGATATCCAGTTCCCGTTGGAAGCGCATGAGGTAAAACACTGCAACCATATGGGCGAAACTGATGAGTAGCGCGCCCTTTCCGATAAAGGAGCAAAGCAGGGCGCCTGTAAGGGACAGGAGGTACATGAACGGCAGAGGGCTGCGCCGCCTGGCAATGGCCATCTGCCAAAAGCACTCTTGCCATTCTTGCTTCCGCTCCCTGGCCACTGCAATGCTTACCAGGGTAACGTTGCACAGGTCGAAAACGACCATAGCCAATACCAGGGCCACTATTTTGCAGGTTATGGTATGAGGCGTAACGCATCTCACCTGCTGAAAAGCCAGGTCAGCCAGGCCCAAGCTTATGGCCATCTGCCCGGCGTTAAACATGGATGTAAGCCATGGTTTTCTGAGAAAAACGGCTTGGGCAAGCATGCCGGGTACTCCTGTGAGGAGGGCCAGGGGGAGGCCGTAGCAATAAAGGGCGGCGATCAGAATCGGCCAAGTTGCATGCAAGTTGAGTCTGGCTGCAAGTTTTATCGGGCGGCTTAAGCTGATCATTCCAAGGATGGTGAAAAAGGCGGTGGTGCAAGGGTCAGGCAAGTCATAGTGTCTAACCTCCAGGACTGCGAACACAAGTCCTATCCCCGCCACCAGCGCCATGTAGGCGATTAACCGCTTTCGCTCAAAGCCTCTCAGCTCCGTGGATATCCAGCGGTTACCGTTGCCGGTTTCCGACGCGCTCACGGGTCATACCTCCAATGGGTCGGGTTCAAGTCACCGGTCATGGAAATCCATGCCATGAGCCAATATTGCTCCGTTATTTGCTCCAAAATTATACATGCCTTGGGCGACCCAGTCCAGCGGAGACGCCACGGTGACGCGGCTTACCTGGCGAAAAACACCATCTCCGTTGAACCCGGGCCAATGGGGCAATCCTCATGCAAAGATCCTTGTTCGTGAAATACCTCCAATCCGGCCGCTTCAAGCATTGCCCGTAGTTCCCTGGGGAAATGGTAAGTCATTGTAGTCGAGTAAGCCGCTTTCCTCAGCAACTTGTCTGTGTCATCGTACTCCTCAAGGTGGACGGCAGTGTGCTCCAGCTGGCTGACGAAATCGTATGTGGCTGTAAACCTGTGGACGAGTTTCGTCCCTGTCAGGGGATGCTCGAATACAGCAATCCTTTCAACCCGGTTCACGTCAACCATATAGGGGATGTCAGGTATGCTGTTGTCCAGGATGAAAACCCCTTGGGGTCTGAGGTGGCGTTTGACGCAGCGCAGCATTGCGATGAGGACCTTATGGTCCGGGAAGTGATTAAGCATGTTACAGGGGGCGATTATCAGGTTGAACCGGTTTTCCAGCTCAAACCCGGTGACGTCTTGCCTTACGATGTTCACCCTGGATCTTACGGATTCATCTTCCAGACTCAGTTTAGCTTGACAACGGGCGATCATGTGGTCGGAGCAGTCTATACCGGTAATCCGGAAACCCGCCCTGGCTAAGGGGATCAAGATCCTGCCCGTGCCACACCCCAACTCCAGAATATCGGGGCCGAACCTGCGTGCAAACTCCAAGTATGAATCAACGTCTGTCAATCCTGCATGAAGGATGTCGTAAAACTCTGCGAAGAAACCGCTGTACATCTCTTGCGGCATATTATCACCCCTGAATGAGGATAGCAGCCTCAGCCCATGGCATTCCTCCTTATGTTAAGGGGCTCGTCTTCAGGCGCCAAGCTGCGGACAGGCCCAAAGGAACGCCTATGGATGGGGCAGGGCCCTTTCTGTCTTAGCCGTACCACATGGTCCTTGGTGCAATATCCCTTATGGTCGGCAAAGCCGTAGCCGGGGTACACCCGGTCAAACTCAGCCATCATCCTGTCCCGGACCACTTTGGCAACAACGGAGGCACATGCCACTGATGCGACTTTGTTATCGGCTTTTATCAGGGCTTCTTGGTCCGCTCTCAGGTCGGGGACGGGGTAGCCGTCTACCACGACCAGATCGGGTTTGTAGCCCTGGGATACGAGCATTTGGACGGCTGCCTTCATCGCTGAAAAGGTAGCGGCCATAATCCCGAATTCATCGATAAACCGGGCCGAACGAATGCCCACGCCCACGGCGATTCCGGTTTCGAGAATGCGCTGGAATACGCGTTCCCGCGCCTCTTGAGATAGCTTCTTGCTGTCATTTAACTCAGGGATTCTTGGGTAGGCAGGCAGGATTACCGCCGCTGCCACCAAGGGGCCTGCCACCGGCCCCCTGCCCGCTTCATCCACGCCTGCTATGTACCGCGCCCTGGGCCGCCTTAGGTCCTCCCACTCGTACAACTTGTTGATCCTTGCGGCTTCAGCCGTATGTGACTTCGACGATTACACTCCTCTGCCATGCCTCCTACTATTGATTTCGCCGCAGCCAGGTCAACTCCTCTTTGAGGGGGAATCAGGATGATGTCACTCAGGGGTTGGGGGGCTGTCTGCATAGCCTGAAGTAAGCACGAACAGCTTGAGGTCGTAGTCGGCCACGGTGTACTTGAACTTGGACGGCCAGTCAAACTGTTTCAGCTCGGGCCAGGTCCTGAAATGCCCGTGGATTGTCCTTCCAAGGCCTAATATGTCCGACTCCATGGCTGTAAGCTTAATGAACGCACCCTGCAAGAGGGATTCCAGGGTTCGCTGAGCTTCATCGACTATCTCGGCGTGGTAACCGGGAGAAAGCTGCATCTCTCTGGACGTAGTCTCCTCCATGGAAGCCGTGGCCCTGATCCTGAAGGTTACCCTTACCCTGTCGTCTTCTATGGAGGTTTTCCTGATGACGGAGCAATGCTGGAATACCAGGGTTCCCCTTCTTTCAGGAGTGCGGGGCATAATGATGTCCATGAAGCCTCTTGAAAAATCGCCCATCAAAATGCTAACGGCCATGGTTTCCTTGGTGTCCAAGGTTCCCACCATCCTCATCTTGCCGCCGTGTTTCTTGAAGACTGCGGAACCGGCGAGCTCTATTATTCTTTCAGGAGGGTCTCCCGCATCTTCCGGCCCTTCTCCTTGGCTTGAACCGTCTGAACCGTTGGATTTGCCCTCACCTTCCGGCGTTTCAGCAACTGATTCCACCGGTGAAGCTAGGGTCAGGTAGGGTGTCCACGGTTCCGTCTGCTCAGTGCCGTAAGCTATCAGGAAGTCGTAAATCGATGTGAACGGGCAGATGCCCAACTCAAGCTTGCAGCTGTGTATCAGCTTGACCAGGTAATCCGAAGGTTCCGATTCTTCGGGTACGCTGAAGTTCCTGATGAACTGAGAGGCGCTGCCTTTGCACACCGCGACCAAGGTGTTTTGCCTGAACTCCAAGTTCCGGGAGAATACGTCCAGGATCACACCAGCGTCGTCCCGGGCTAAGTCTTCGCCGAGTATCACTATCTGGGTATGGGCAGTGGTGACTCTTCTCGACGTCATTGTGGTCATTTGGGCAAGCCCGTCCAGCAGGCCTTCACACTCGACGGATATTATGAAGGACGTAGAGGTTCCTCCCCCTTCTGAAGGGCTTCCACCCAGCATCTTCCTGGGAAGGGCAATGGAAGCGGTGGCCAGGAGATGCTTATCCCTGCCCTTGTCAACCCCCAGGATGGTCACGAAAGACAGTTCCTCAAGCTCGTGCCTGCCGTAACAACCGGACATGCAGGCGCCCAGGAAAGCCAACAGGCACGCAAGTAGTGCAATCCTTTGTTTGCCGACGGCAAGCCGGTTTATCTCGTTTCCTCCCCTTGCATTCCAGACTGTGCGCCTTCTCCTGTAGATGGGTGAGCTGGGTTGGTTTGTCGGTCTTCAGAGTAATCCGCTTGTCGTTGCAGCTTCCCCAGGAGTTGTGCCACATGGGCGGCTTGCCCTTGTGTGCCCCGAGTCGTGGCAATGATGTACAGTGCCGGGCCCAGGGCTACGCTGAATGAGCCCAGGTAGGTGTAAACCCCTGAAAGCAGCCTGCCGGCGGCATGGATGGAGCCGGGCAGGGCTGCGATGCCGAAGGTCAACAGGCCCACTCCCGGCACCAGCGGCCTGTAGGTATGGGTGTTCATGAGCTGGCTTAGGAGTACAAAGGTTACCATGTAACACGTGCTGGCGTGCACCGCCGATGCGAAGAACCAAGTGAACGTGAACAGGGCTTCGATTTTCTGGAGGAAACGGCCGAGGTAGACCGTTCGGGCGATCACCCCCAGTGAAATCACGTGTCTGGTGTTTTCCGGATACGGCAGGATTGCCGCCACCAGCACCACGGAGGCGACCATGAACAGGGATGCTACGGATAGGCCGGCAAAGGCCGCCTTCGGGAGGCCATCCGGATTTCTAAGGTATGACTTAAATATGGCCGTCACGGAAATCCCGCCGAAAATGCCCAGCTGGACCACGGACTCTCTGAGTATTACGGGTATGCCCATGCCAAACAGCGGGTGAAGGTGGCGGATGTCAAAGAGCCTGTATGACCCCAAGCCCACAATTACAATGGCAAGCAGGGTCAGGGGATAGAAGAAGGTAGCGGCCCTGGCCACCGATTCCAGTCCCAGCCATGCAGCGTACATGGCGGATGCGATTACAATTGCTATGAGTATTTCAATGGGGAATTCAGGCAACAGGCCGATTACAGCACCGCCCGCAAACACCCGTACGCTAAACGAAGTCACCAGCACAAAATATACCGTGAGTGCAAGTGCAATCAGGTCTCCAAGGACTCTCCCCAGGGTAAGCCGGACAGAGGGCACAAATCCCAGGTTGCCTGTGGCCTTGCACCATGCCACCCATCCCCACAGCCCAACGCCTGCAAGGGCGGCTGAGACTAATATGGTAAGCCAAGCACCTGTCCCTATCCTGGCGGTAATGTATGACGGCAGGGTCAGAAACACCTTGGTGGCCACGAGGAAGCCGAGGATTACGGTGAATTGGTGTGAATCAATGTGACCCAGTTTTGCCACATCAAACTGAGCCGCTTTGACTTCCTGCCCGCCGCCGGCGCTCATGGTGAATCGTCCTCCTGTGCCTGCTGGGATTCTATGTCCCATTTCCTTGCTATATCGGGCTGTCTGCGCACGTCTTTGGGCCTCAGGAACCGGGGCCTGGTTTCTATTGTCCAGGTGGGCCCCAGGGCTAACACGTCAGCATCCGCACGTTGCTTCGGAGCCGTGGGCGCAAGGAAGGGAACCCCCAGGCTGGTCAGGGAAGCCATCCTGCAAAACGCGACATATATGGTAGCTACTATTCCGAAAAGCCCGAGGAGCGACCCCACCACGATGAACAAGGCTGTAGCCACCCGTATCAGCATTCCCACTTCCGGGTTGGGTATGGTGAAAGAAGCCACGCCGGTTATGGCGATTATAATAACCATTATGGGGCTAACCAGGGAAGCTGATACGGCCGCTTCGCCGATGAGGAGAGCCCCTACGATACCTATAGTCGGCCCGAAGGGAGAAGGGATCCTTATTCCTGCTTCCCGTATGAGTTCAAAGCCGAAGTACATGAGCATGACTTCCAAGGGCAGGGGTATAGGCACCAATTCCCGCGATGCGGCAATCGAAAACAGCAGCACTGTAGGGATCATCTCTTGATGGTAGTTGGTTACCGCTATGTAAGTCCCGGGGAGAAGTACGGCAATGAGCAGGGCTATCACTCGGATCAGCCTCAAGACGCTGCCGTAGGGCCAACGCACGTAATAATCCTCCGGGCTGTGGAGGAAGGCTGAAAAGGTGACCGGAGCCACCAGGGCAAACGGGTCGCCCGCCACCAGGATGGCAATGGCGCCTTCCAGTACAAAATGGGCTGCCTTATCAGGCCTTTCAGTGCTGATTATGGTGGGCAGCAGACTGTGGCTGGTTTCAATGAGCTGCTCAAGGCTGCCGCTGGTCAGTACTGCATCCATGTCTATGGACGTGATCCTCCGCCGGACTTCCGCCACCAACTTATCGTTGACTATCCCGGCCATGTATACGAGCGCACACTGGGTCCTTGTTCTACGCCCGATTTCGATGTTTTCCACTACCAGGTCTGGCGAACGGATCATTGACCGCAGCAGGCCGGTGTTGGCTCTGAGCACTTCAATGAAACCTTGCTGCGGCCCCCTGACGATCCTCTCGGTTACGGCTTCTTGAACCGTCCGGTGCTCCCAGCCTTTGGTCTCAACCACCAGTGCCCGATCCTGTCCCTGGATCAGCACCACAGTATCCCCTGAGACCATAGCCTCAACGCAGTCATCCACTATGCCCTTTACTTCCACCTGGGTGCTTGCCAGCAACGCGTCCTTGATCTGGGCCACGGGATCATCCTCTGTGTCCTTGCGGATAGGGGACAGGAGCATCAAAGGTTGGAGGACGGACGTGGTAACCTTGTCGGAGCTGGCCAACCCCTCTATGAAAGCTATGACCACCCGAAGGTTCGGGTTGGCGCAGCACACTTCCCTTACCACAACGTCTGACGAATCAGGCAGATGGAAAATGTCCTTGAGACGCTTAACGTTAAGATCCAGTTCCTTCGACCAGGGCGTGCCCCGGCTTTGCCTGTGGGGCTGCCGGGCTCGCTTAGCCGGCCGTTCGCCCAGGGAAAAGGTGTCCCGTTCTGAACGACCCCGCTCGGGGGACAACAAACTTGCCAATTTCGTCCAGGGCCTGGGAAATCTCAAAGGATGACCACTCCGTCCTGTGTCTGCTAAGCCTGCTTTTGTAATGATTCCCTTCCTTTGACGCCGTTATGAATCGGAATCAGAATGCCATTGACTTCCCTTTTCCGCCAAAATGTGCTAATCTCTTACATGGATTGGCAAAACTTGCCGTCGATCACAACTTGTGGCAAATAGGCCGGAGGTGTTGCGCCTATTGACTCATGTACTGCACAGACTGGTTGACTATCTTTCAACCCGGTCCTCCCGGAACCTTCCGAGCCTGGATGAAGGCCATCCGGTGGAGCAAGCCAAATCTCTCTTGGAATTATGCCAAGAACAAGGGATCAACATCGTCACCCTCGATGATCCTGAGTACCCGGAGAACCTCAGGAAGGTACGGGATTGCCCCGAACTGCTTTTCGTGAAAGGTTGTTTAACGCCGGGGGATAGGATTGCGGTAGCTATAGTAGGTACCAGAAACCCCACTGTGGTAGGGCAAGCCGTTGCAGCGGAGATAGCGGCTGACCTGGCCGCTGCAGGGGTTACAATCGTGTCAGGCCTGGCATACGGCATCGATGCCTGTGCGCACAGTGCAGCCCTGAATGCCCGGGGAAGGACCATTGCATGCCTTGGCCACGGGGTGGATCAAGTATATCCTAAGGCGAATTGGGCTCTTTACAGGGAGATTCCCGAGGCTGGGGCGCTGGTGTCTGAGTACCTGCCGGGCACGGGCCCCAAGCCTTGGCACTTCCCGGAAAGAAACAGGCTGATCTCAGGGCTGTCTCTTGGGGTGGTAGTGGTAGAGGCGGGACTTAAGTCAGGAGCCCTCATCACGGCTGACTGGGCTCTCAGACAGGGGCGTCCTGTGATGTGTGTTCCCGGGAGCGTCAAGTCCGCCGCCAGCCAGGGAACCAACCGCCTGATCCAAGAGGGGGCATATCTGGTCACTTGTGCTGAAGATGTGCTATCCTTTCTCAGACAAGACAATGAGTATGTCCCGCAACCGGAGACAGCGGGGGCAATCCAGAGTGTGTCTTTGGAGGAATCCCTTGTGCTAAACTGTTTAGCGCGGTGTGAATATATCGAAGATATTTGCGACGAGCTCAACGAGATTCCGGTATACAGGACAATGTCATTGCTTTCGGCCCTTGAAGTAAGAGGATACGTGAGATCACTTGCAGGTGGCAAGTATTTGCTGACGCCTGCCGGGCAGAAGCTTATCACTTGAGAAGGTGGGAAATCCTAACTATGAGCAATCGGTCAAACCGCCCTTTGATTATAGTCGAATCTCCGACAAAGGCCAGGACCATTTCGAGGTTCATGAAAGCCAAATACGATGTGAAGGCTTCAATGGGACATATAAGAGATCTTCCCAAGAGCAAGCTGGGTGTGGATATAGAGGACGGGTTCAAACCCCAGTATATCACCATCAGGGGCAAAGGCAATGCAATCAAGGAGCTGAGGGAAGCTGCCAACCAGGCATCAGGTGTTTACTTGGCTACCGACCCCGACAGAGAGGGGGAAGCAATCTCATGGCATCTGTGCCATGTGCTGGGCATAGATCCCCGGGAAGCCCAAAGGGTAGTGTTCCACGAAATCACTGAGAACGCAGTGAAGGATGCCTTCAAGAAGCCCGGGCCCATCAAGCAGAGCCTGGTAGATGCGCAACAGGCAAGGCGAGTCCTGGACCGACTGGTGGGTTACACCTTGAGTCCCCTCTTGTGGAAAAAGGTAAGACCCGGCCTATCTGCAGGTAGGGTTCAGTCTGCGGCCCTCAGGCTCATCGTTGACAGAGAGCTAGAAATCGAGTCCTTCAAACCCGAGGAGTACTGGACCATTGAAGTCTTGCTGGAAGGGGAAAAAGGCCAGGTAAAGGCCAAGTACTACGGGCTTGGCGGGAAGAAGTGGGAGCTCAAGAGCCGATCAGAAGTTGACGCGGTTCTCCAAGAGATAAGGGACGCGGAGTTCATTGTGGTTTCGGTAAAGCCCAAGGAGAGGCGGAAGAACCCGCCCTTGCCCTTTACCACTTCCACCCTACAACAGGAAGCATCAAGGAAGCTGGGATTTCCCGTGAGC
>LSQX01228075.1_pt1 | contig 10591 bp, 8 predicted proteins | sample 654561 | NCBI WGS metagenome assembly LSQX01 (sample SAMN04489861, study PRJNA283612) | anaerobic digester metagenome | isolation source: 4 biogas reactors fed with cattle manure at either 37C or 55C with and... | place: Denmark: Kongens Lyngby | collected 2014 | reverse complement strand
GTAATAAACCCTACCAGTTTCATACTTCCATTTAAGAGAACCATCAGGGTTTATCACATAAAGATATCCATCATATGATCCAACATATATAGTACCATCACTGTTTATTGCCGGGCTTGAATAAATACTATCACCTGTTTGATATTTCCATTTTTCTGAACCATTTGAGTTTATTGCATAGAGGTAACCATCCTTTGATCCAAAATATATAGTGCCATCACTGTCTATAGCCGGGCTTGAATAAATACTATCGCCTGTTTGAAATTTCCATTTTTCTGAACCATTAGGGTTTATCGCATAGAGATAACCATCATATGATCCCACATATATAGTACCGTCACTGCCTATTGCTACAACTGGATTATTCGAATCACCTGTTTGATATTTCCATTTTTCTGAACCATTAGGGTTTATCGCATAAAGATATCCATCATTTGATCCAACATATATAGTACCGTCACTGCCTATCGCTGGACTTGAAGAAATACTCCAGTCAGTTTTACACTTCCATTTAAGAGAACCTTCAGAGTTTATCGCATAGAGATAGGAAGATGATCCAACATATATAGTACTGGCACTGCCTATCGCTGGACTTGAAGAAATACCCCAATCAGTTATTTTATATCTCCATTTGATTGCCTCCGAGCTAAGAGTAGTTATTGAGATCATATTTGAATAATTAGACTCTCCACCTTGGTTATATGCTTTCACTCTGTAATAATACCTTGTGTTGGAAGTTAACTCAGTATCGGTATATGTAATTGTATTAGCTTCTACCGTTTTAATCTCATCCCAGTCAGTCGAGTCAGTCTTTCTTTCTATCTTAAACCCTACTTCGTTGTCTGAGTTATCGTTCCAAGTTAGTTTTATTTCAGATGAAGATATAACTTCAGCTTCTAAATTAGTTGGGGCATTTGGAGTAGTTGGCGGTAATGTATCATCAGGAATACACGAAGCCAATATAACCAATATGAATACAACCATACCTAAATATAAAACTTTTTTCATCTTTGTTATCCCCCTTTAAAAATCATTAATTATTATTAACTAAAGTTTCAAGTCTTTTTTTATTTTATCATATTTTATATTTTTCTTTAATGTTTATAGTAAGCGGTTCTGCGTTTAAAACTTTTACTTTTGAAAATATTTCATTCCTTATACTGCTTCAATAATTCTACTTCCGATAACCATTCTTATCAAACCTAAAATTATCAAAAAAGATCTTGTTTATTTTGGTTTTTTTTACTTGCTAAAAAGATTAATTTCTCGCTGGACAATTTTCTGTTATAATAGAATTATATAAAATTCTTATCTAATGGGGGGATTAACAAATGGAAGTTTTAGATTACTGTATTGAAGATATTAAATATAGAATTGAAGCTTGTGAAGCTGTTGATAAAGAAAAGAACAATTTTAATAAAAAAGTCGCTGAATTCAGGGCTTTTATATTCTCTGTAGGAAGTAGCATGGATATAATTAGGAACAACGTATTTGAAGATTATGAAAAAAACAATTCACAACATGCTAAAATTAAACATTTTAGCGATATTTATAGTATTAAAAAAGGTAAAATTCAGGATGAAAATGAATTTGACAAATATTTAAACAATAAATATACTGATCAGAAGCAAAAGCAACAAATCAGGATTACATTAGAGAACCTGGGGGAAATTTTATCAAACAGAAAATATCCATATTTTCTAGCTAAGAAAAATCATCGTTTAGGATCAATGTTTGAAGGTGAAGAGGGAGTAAAAAAATTTGGCTTATGGGATATTTATAATTCTTTAAAACATTCATGTTACCCTCTCGAATCACATTTCTCCGCTTTTACTAATGGTATACTAGGCAAAACACATGAAATGTTACTTTATATATTTGATGGAGATGAAAAATATTATCTTCCCATTTGGGGTGGATGGGTAGCTCCTGAAGGCCTGAAAGAATATGCAGAAAGTAAAGAAAACCCTTTTATTACACTAATAAAAACCATAGGAAACGATATAATTGAAAATCTAAAAACGCTTAATGAGATTTTGACTATAAAAAAACAGCAGTAAAATTTGATATTAATGTTTGTATAAAAAGGTTAGAGATAATTTCTCTAACCCTTTTAATTTTCTCATGGCAAGAGCTTTACTGCTGAATTTTCATGTAATTCTAAAGTTTTTAAATATCCCATCGTCGTTTGTATATTCTTATGCCTTAGATGCCTTGACACTTTTTCGACACCTGCTCCGTGAAGCAGTAATTGCACGGCGCAGCTGTGCCTTAAATCGTGGGCTGATATTTCTTCGTAATTTTTTACTTTCGCTTGTTTTGCTCTTTTTTTGACGATTTCATTTATTGATTTATTTGAAAGTTTTCTTAGATAAGAATTATTAGAAAAGCTTATAACTATATACTCTGTTTTTATTTCTCTTTCTTGTAGAAGGTTTTTAAATTCTTCAAGTGCTTCTCTCACTCTATTATGTAATTCAATGACAGCAGCCCCACCTTTTGCTTTTCTTATGTATAAACTCATTCCGTTTATATCTTCTCTTATATCGCTCCATTTTAATTCTGATATTTCTGATCTTCTTAGCCCTTCATATACTCCAAGCAACATTATTACAAGATCTCTTTTGCCTATTAAGATATTAGAATCATCTTTACATACTGAGATGAGTCTTTCTATTTCTTCCCATTTTAAATGGTGGGCAGGTGATTTATGAGAAAGATTATGCATTGTTTCTGAGCTATCTTGAGTTATTTTTTTCATCGCTAACTTAAAAGTTTGGGTAGTAAAAGGATTTACTTCTATAAAAGACTGTTCTAATAAGAATTGAAAAAACCTTGAAAGAGCTGCTTTTTTCCTTTCAATAGTAGTTTTAGCATAACCTTTTTCAACGAGTGCTTGGAAGTATTCGATAGTGTTTGTGAGGTTAAAGGTATCTAACGAATTTAAATAATCAAGAATGTCGTTGCGATAAGCTCTTGATGTTTCTTGCTTTAAGAATTTTATAAATATTTCTAGCATCTTATATATGTTACTCTTAGCAACATCATAACTAATAATTTCCGCCATTTTTATTCCCCCTATAAATAAAAATAACTTTCTTAAAAATTTTTATTTTTTCTGTGTTATAATGAAAGCATAAGCAAAGTAATATACTTTTGATTTATTTTGTAAAGTTTTACAATTTATAATCATAACACAACCTATAAATTTATCTCTTTTGTTTTTAATTCTCAATTTTTTAATATGGGGATTTCTAAAAAATAAAACCTATCAGCTTTTAAGCAAAGAACTGTAAAATCATCTGCAAAATCATAGGCGTTTTAGATAGATTTGTGAATTTAAAATATTAATATCAGCCAAGGAGGAAAATGAATGAAAAAACTCATATTAATTACTTTATCCATAATTCTTGTACCAATGTTCATATTTTCTGAAACTTATACATATTATGTCTACCAAAATAATGTTGAAATGGGAAGCATCTCTGTAGATGTCGATCCCCATTCTTATACAGGCAAAACCACAACGGTTTTGCAAGTTGGGCTAAATACAGTAAAATACATTGCCCAAACTAAATACGATAACGCTTGGACCTTTAAAGAATATAACCTAGATATTTATGTAGACAACCAAAAACAAGTAAGCTTTAAAAGCAGTTATGATGGGCAAAAGATAAACAATTATTTCGATGGAATATCCCTAAAAAGTTATGAAGTAAGTGATGCAATTATCTTAGACAACAACCTAATTTTAGATCATATATTTGCGATATATTATAAACAGTTAACAGATGGAACATACACCTCATTTATTCCACAACTGGTTTTAAACCAATTAACATGGGACTATTCGGTTTTAAATATAGATATTAAATATATAGACAGCGAGAACTTTGTTATTTCATCGCCAGGTGTAGATCAAAAAGTTACCTTCAAAGACAATAAACTTATAAGGCTTGAAATCCCGTCTCAATTAATCGAAGTAACAGAAATTAAGAAAGAAGTTAAAGAAAAAAGTTATATTGAAAAAGAGATCACTTTTCCAAGTTTTGATGGATTTGAATTAAATGGTTCGCTGATGTTGCCAAAAGAACTGATAAACGATACAAAAACACCAGCTATTGTATTAGTACATGGATCTGGTGCTAACGATAGAAACGAGACTATAGGCATTATTGCTCCTTTTTTACAACTGTCTGAGGGCCTAGTTAATAACGGCTACATCGTGCTAAAATACGACAAACGAAACTTCACTATGATGAAAAACAATCAAGACACCTCAAACATTATGCCAATTGATTTTATAAAAGATGCACAGGCTGCTATAAAATACCTAAAAACAATTCCAGAGGTAGACTCCGACAAGATAATAGTTATAGGGCATAGTGAGGGTGCTTCTTTTTTGCCTTATATTGTAAAAGACGAAAAGGTTGCAGCTGCTGTTGCACTGTCTCCTGGGTTAATTGAAATTACAGATCTTATGGTCTACCAGATAGATTATCAAATCAATTATCTAAAAAAGTTGAATGTTGATAAATCACAAGATTACACCATAACTATGCTAGAAAACTTACTAGCCCAACTTAAAGAGGTTAATAACGACATGAAAAATGGAAAAATAGACCCCGATAAGGTCTATTTAGATTATTACAAAGGTAGTTATTTAATACAATGGAGTGAATTAACAAAAAAAACTGTAGAAGAATTTGTTAATATGCAAGTTCCACTATTAATAATAAACGGCACTCAAGATCTAAAAACACCATACGAGCTGTTAAAAGAGAAAGAAAATCAATTAAAACAGAAAAAAGATTTAGAAATAGTGTATATAGAAAACATGGGGCATGAGCTATATCGATCTGATACAGGAGTTTTTGAAGATTCTGTAATCGATCAAATCGTGAATTGGCTGAAAAAAGTGTTGTAATATTTGCCCCATATATAATTTAATAATTTTTAATATTTATCTCTTGTTGCTTTTATCTTTCCCTCAGCTCTAAGAGTCAAATTTCCGGTATTAGACAAAGGCTCTAAAATTTTTAAATTTCCGTGAGTTCCGTAAACACTTAAGAACCTGTCACCATTCCATGTGTCTGCATATTTTATTCGAACATTAATGCTGGTCCCATTTATATTAATACTCTCACTGCAATTCACAGTCATATCTAAATTTAATGAAGTACCGTCGAGCCTAATGTTTCTAGAATCTATATATCCAAACCACTTGATAGAAGTTCCGTCTATTTCAATATCATCGGCATAGATGTCTGAATTGATATTTATTGATGTTGCATCTATTTGAACATTGTGGGCTTTTAACTCTTGATTTAACCGAAAAGAAGTTGAACCAACAGAGAAATTTGAGGTCTCAATATCTGCATCAATATTTAAACTAGTAGTATTCGTCTTAAAATACGTTGCCTTTAAAATCCCCTTTAACCGCAAAGACGTTGAATTTATTTGAATTGTATTGTATGGATTTTTGGTCCCTATAACAATAATAGACTTATGACGATTATTAATATCAGAGGTTAAGTTTAAAGTATTAGAAATCCTATTTTGACGTACTTGGTGAGGAATATAGATTTGATCTGAGTTTTCATCAAAAGTTATTTCTAAACTTACCCCTTTAATATAAACGTTTTCTGCACTATCTATATAGGTATCTGGTTCTAAAACCATGTAATCGTTTTGATTAGAAAAAATATTCTTACCCCATCTTTCCCAAAGTGAAGACCATGACACATCCATGCTCTTCAAAATAGCAAAAGAAACAGATGGGATTATTAAAAAGATCAACGCCAAAATAACAAAAGCAAATTTATGATTTTTCATATTCCACCCAAAAAACAAAACTGAACAAATTCCTAGTATAGCTTTCAAGCCTACCTGCGGTACCAAAACAGCTAACACAGCAAATACCAAAGCAAAAATAAAATTACTCAAATAAATGTTCTTTTTCAAATCTTATTCACCCCCCTTCGGATGATAACTTACCAATTAACTCTCCAATGACTTTTTAACCCCAAATGGGTCAAAGGTTTGAGAGCTCTTTAAATATGCCAAGACTATTTCATTGAATGTTGGGAATCTTCCTATATCTTCATCAGTTTTTACCAATACCTCTTGCTCAAAGTTTGCTACAACCTCACCACTTGGTATTGTCTCTCCCTTTCTTATCATTCTATGTTTTTCCTTTGCCAAATCCACATCATCAGTATATAAGATCTTTCCTTCTCTAATAATTGCAAAAGAGCTTGATATTTCCTCAAGTTCATATATTTCATGAGAAGAAATAACAATTGTTTTGTTGGCTTCATTTGCATACTTTCTCAAAACACTTAATATCTCTGCTCGTATTACAGGATCAAGATTTTGAGTTGGTTCATCTAACAACAACAGATCGGCACCACTTGAAATAGTCAACGCTATATAAAACAAGGTTTTCATACCCATTGAATATCTCTCTACCTTCTGAGACATATCTAGATTGTAATGCAACACAAAATTTGAAAATGTTTCATCGTCGAAATTTGGATACAACATCCTCCAAACCTTATGATAATCACTGCCTTTAAAGTTTGAGAAAGTCAATCTATCTTCAGTCATTACAGATATTTTTGTTTTTATTTTCGAGTTTAACTCATCAGAAAACAATCTTATACTACCACTATCTGGCTTTAATTCGCCATACAAACATCTTAACGTAGTAGTTTTGCCCGCACCATTAGGACCAATTAAAGAAAATATCTCTCCAACGTCAACCTTAAAATTAATCTTATTCAATACAGGCTTTGAATTAAAATTCTTAACCAAATCATTCACTTCTATAATCATTTATTCACACCTCTCTTCTCAAATAAATACAAAGATAACGACAAAATAACTAATGAAAAAATCAAGCTACCCCATATATTTCCTTGATAATATGGGCTGATAAGCCTGTAAGGATTGACATTATAGCCAGAACCAAAACTGCCTAAAATCAAATCTGCCAATAATATTAAAAAAGGAATACCAAAATTATCTCCACCTAAAGTAACAGAGATTAAAATAACACCATAATAAGCTGTCGCAAAGATTAGCGCACGAAGAATATTTAAAAAAGCTGTTACTGCACTAAAATTAATAAACGCTACTCCAATAGTTCCTGGAATTAAAATCATCAAAAGTGAAAATATATATGACGAAAAGAACACTTCCGCATACGAATATGGAAGAGAAATTATAAGCGAAAATTTCTTATTTTTAATATCACTTCCAAGCATATTTGTTAAAAATAAAAACACAAAAAACCAGGTCAAAAACGAAATATGAAGAGGTATAACAAACAAAAAAATTAATGAGAACAAAAATATCCTTCCACTTTTTTCGGTAAATTCTTTTTGAATAAATACCTCTAACTTATTCAGAAAATTGTTCATTCCTCCAAACCTCCTCTAAAAGTAATTTGATAGTCTCAAGATCAATATTTTCTTTTTTCATCTTTTCAACAAAGATACTTACTTCATTAAAAATGCTAGTCTTTAAATCTATGTCTGTACGCACGAAATATCCAACTCCATGTTGAGCCTCTAAATATCCCTCAAACTCCAACTTTTCTAGGGCCCTCAAGATAGTATTTACATTAACATTGAAAATTTTACTAAGCTCTCTAACAGGTGGCAAACCATCGCCTTTCTTAAGGTTGCCTATAATAATTTCCTTTTTAATCTGATTCATTATTTGAATGTAAGAAGGAATTCCACTGTGTTTATCTACCTCATAAAACATATATACAACTTCCTCTCAATATTTTTTACGATTAACGTTTATCATACCACTAATATTGAGTTCCAAATTTCCTTCATTATTTGATGGTTCAATTACAGTCAGATCTCCATAAGTTACGTAAGTCGACAAATTTCTGGTACCAGTCCATTCATCGAGGTACTTAAGAGAACCATTCAAAGCAGTTGCTTGAATAACAATATCTTCTGCACTCTTTACCAACAAATTAATATCCATACCTATACCTTGAACCTTAACTTTCTGGGCATCAACTGTCCCTTTCCAGCTAACACCTGTTGCATTAATTTCAATATTATCGACAGATAACTCGCCACCTAAATCTAACCCTGCACAATTAACAATAAAATTAGTAGCCTGAAGATCAACATAAGAACTAAGACCCAAAGTCTGTATATTCATATCCTTAACAGTAAGATTCCCACTAATAGACAAACCTGATGCTTCAATTCTTATACTATTATATGGACTTTTTGTCCCTACTTCAATAAAAGCACTTTTATTTACAGAATTTGAACTTAAGCTCAACGTATCTCCACTACGACTTTGCTTAATCTCATGAGGAATATAAATCTTATCTGAGTTTTCATCAAAAAATACCTTAAAACCTGAACCACTTATTACCAAATTCTCTGCTGCATCAATATATGTATCGGGATTTAACATCTTACTATTGTTAATTCCTTGATAAAAATCTTGTCCCCATAACCATTCCCAATTAAATCTATCTTTAACAAAATTAGAATAAATACTTACAGGAATTATAAAAAGAACAATTGACAAAATCAAAAACAAAACCTTGTAACTTCTCATATTCATCGCTAAAAGAATCAAAGCGGCAATAGAAAGAATGACTTTTAAAAAAATAGAGGGTATAAAAAACGCAAATATCGCTAAAATTAACGCTAAAACTAATTTCAACAAAAATTCAAACTTCTTCACTTATTCAATCACCTCACTTGTCTAATTGTTATAGTTAACTATAACACAAAACACAAAAAAAGTCAATAGAAAAAATTAATTCACAAAATTCAATAATTAATAGTTATATACAATTATTGAGATTAAGAATAGACATAACAAACAAAAATTTGTTATAATATTTTAAACAAACAGTAAAATTACACCTTACCCAAACAACAAGATTAGCCCTCGTAAATAGTTACACAGTTAAATAAGTTATGAAGCAGCTGCCTTCCTACTTCTGCTGCTTGGTTTCTATGGATAATTTCAAAATACTAAAGGGAGGTATCCTCTTTGAAAATCCAAGGAAAGTTAGTCTCTAGAAATGTAATTCTCTTTGTCGCTGGTTTCATAGCCTTTCTAATAATCATCTTATACTCCATTACAAACTATATTGTTGATAGCAGTGCCGAAAAGCTGATCATATCTTCAGAATTAAAGAAACAATATTTTGAGAATTTCTTTAATAATATTGAAAAAGATCTAAACATCATCTCAAACAGGCCAGACTTAAGCAACAATCTAAACCTACTTCTTTTTCAATTCAATAACATAAACAAAAGATACTCAAACAATGCAAAAAAATATCTTCAAGACCTATACATTACAAATAATCCTTTTGAAAACAGAAACGACTTAAACTCATTGCTAGACATAAAAAATTTTGAAAATATTGAATCATACTCAATAGTAAGAGAATACAGTGCCCAACATGAAAAAGTACATCCAGAACTGAATATACTTTTAAAAGAAAAAGGATACGACGATATCCTCTTTATTACTACCAGTGGAGACCTAATATACACAACCTCAAAAAATTCTGATCTGGGAAGTAATGTAATTCAAGATCTTTCAGAAACAAATCTGAATCAACTCTTCAATTCACTAACACAATCCGAAGATACAACCGTAAAATTTGTCGACTTTGCTGAATACCCCCCAACCGGTAAACCCGAAGCGTTTGCAGGCAAAGCTATGCTAAATGCAATTGGCTACCCAATGGGATATCTCATATTTGAAATCTCAATTGAACAAATTGATAAAATCATGCAAGATACAACTGGCATGAACGAACTAACTCAAATGTATGTTGTTGGCGAAGACCTATTAATGAGAAGTAATTCAATATACTCCGATACACCAACAATACTAACTCAAAAAGTTGAAACAACCCAAGTAATAAAAGCACTAAACGGAGAAGAAGGTTGGATGAAAAGCACAGATTACACAGGAGAATCCGTTCTAGCAGTCTATCAACCCTTTAAATATAAAGAAATCAACTGGGCAATGATTGGAGAAACCAAATATTCAAACATAAAAGAACAAATCAATTCATTCTCCAAAATCACAATACTTATCTTTGGACTAATAACAATTGCAGTTATAATTAGTTCAATTGCCTTCTCAAGAGCTACTGTAAAACCAATTAAACAAATAACAAATAAAATACAAAACTTTGCAAAAGGTGATCTAACAACAAGTTTTGAGATTGAAAGCAATGATGAAATAGGCGAAATGTCTAAGGCACTCAACGAAATGTCACTATCATTAAAAAATTCCATAGAAAATATAATGACATTCTCAAAAAAGATACAAAATCTATCAAATGAACTAAAAAGTTTTTTTACAGTACTCGAAGAAAATTCAAAAGCCTTAACCCTTGAAACACAAAAAACCAACAAAGAAACAGAAGATACCGCTGTATCACTAGAAGAAGTATCAGCAGGAATTGAACAAGTTAGCGCAACCTCTGAAAAGGTCCTAGGCGATTTAAACATCTTACTACAAAACTCTCAAAAACTAGCAAAAGATGCACAACAAGGAAGGAATATACACATCT
>LSQX01105225.1_pt1 | contig 10591 bp, 6 predicted proteins | sample 654561 | NCBI WGS metagenome assembly LSQX01 (sample SAMN04489861, study PRJNA283612) | anaerobic digester metagenome | isolation source: 4 biogas reactors fed with cattle manure at either 37C or 55C with and... | place: Denmark: Kongens Lyngby | collected 2014 | reverse complement strand
TGATGATGCCTGTTTGCGACGGAGCCCGCTTGTGCCGGAAGATACGTGAAAGTGTGGAACTGTGTCATATTCCTTTTCTGTTGCTCACCGCCAATTCGAGTGAACAGGCATATATTGAAAGCTATGAGAACGGGATTGACGGGTACATCACCAAACCGTTCGAAGATACCATCCTGATGGCACAAATCGATGCAATCAGGAAAAACAGGAACTTGCGTCAGCAAAAGTTTTTGGAAGAAGAGATGAATCTCTCGGTACTGAATGTAGGGCAGTCAGACCAACAGTTCATGAAAGAGGTTATGGATGTGATCGAAAAGAATTACTGTGATTCCAATTTTGGAGTCAGGGAGCTGATTCATCAACTGAATATGAGTTATACCATCATATACAAGAAGTTTGTTTCCCTTACCGGAGTACCTCCGGTACGTTTTCTCCTGCTTTACAGATTGAAAATCGCGAAAAATATATTGAAAAAAAACAGAAATAACAATGTCATTGTTTCAGAGATTGCCTACCGGGTAGGTTTCAATGATCCCAAGTATTTCACCCGCTGTTTTGTGAAACAATACAACATGACCCCCAGCTCCATCATTTATCAGGAGTCATAGGGGGCAGTGACAAGCTTTCAGCGATCAGCTATATAGGTTGCATATTATACTCCCTGAGGAGGGTTCGATAGTTACATTCTTATTCAAAGCGAATCCAGTCAATCTCCACCACCCCTCCGCCAATAAGAGAGAGCTCAATATCATGAATTCCTTTAGGAACATTCTTTACTGGCAGGATTATCTCCTGCCAACCGGTCGCTGCAGTCACATTGATCTCTGCTATAACCCTCCTATCAGGATGATTGAACTGCAAGTGTACCCTGCTGCCTGAAGTGGATGATATTCTGGCTTTCACCCTTTGCTGATCACCCTCACTGAAGTCCACGCGATTGTACCGAACCCATGCACCATCTTCACTCAACAGAGTCTTCCAGCCCTCGAAAGGGTTTTGTTCGACAAATGCAATGGATGCTCCCTTTTCACTGATGGCACTGTAGCGGTCAGGATGTATCGTTTCAGTAGCTGCTGTTATACCTACACCGCGAAGAGTGGGTGTCACTTCTTGTATCGTACCATCAGCATTGAAGAAAAGATAATCTATCCGCGCTGCACGGTTTTTGTCGAATGCGGATGAATAATCATTGTGGTGATAAAAGAGGTACCACTGATCATGATATTCCACGATGGAATGATGGTTGGTCCAGCAACCTGTCGGCGACTCGTCCATAATGATTCCTTTGAATTCAAAAGGTCCCAGGGGGTTGTCACCCATGGCGTACGCCAATTTCTCCGTTTTATCCTCTACCCATGGAAAAGTATAATAATAGACTCCCTTTCTCTCAAATACAAAGGGCCCCTCTTTAAATCCTTCCGGTAATCCTTCGATCTGTACAGGTTCACTATCTAATTCCACCATATTATCCTTCAATTTTGCCACCGACATACCTCGTCCGGACCAGTAGATATAAGCCTGACCGTCATGGTTAATAAGCACACAGGGATCAATGCCGCCTATACCCTCTATGGGATGTTCCTCAGGGATAAAAGGGCCATAGGGTTTGTCTGAGACAGCTACTCCGACAGCAAACCCTTGTCTGTTTTCACCTGCAGCTGCAGAGGGAAAATAAAAATAATATTTACCATCTCTGTAGACACAATCCGGTGCCCACATGGAGTAGGACTCAGGAGCGACCCAGGGCACGTTCTCCTGACTGACAATCACGCCGTGATCCTGCCAGTGGGTTAGGTTTTCAGAGGAGAAAACATGATAGTCGGCCATACAGAACCACTCTTTCAGCCGTTCAACAGGACTCGGGATATCATGCGACGGATAAAGATAAATCTTTCCCTCAAAGACCCTGGCTGTGGGATCTGCTGTAAACTGATCTCTGATTATGGGATTCTGGGCTACTGCTGAAAAGGAAAAACAGATGAGCAGCATCAATAGTGTTATTTTATTTGCATCTTTTTTATTCATACCATTCATGTTTACTTTCAATTAAAGGATTATATTTTATTCATGTTTGTTTTATTTGCGTAACAAAGATAAACATACTTTTCATTAACATGGCGGACAAATCATTCCGATTAGTGGAGTTGGATTATTTCATCAATTCATCTATAGCGTGGCCGACTTCAGAAACAAAGTGTCTATGTGGATTTTTTATATATTTATGAGGACAAAATTTCCCTCAACGAAATAATCCTCCCATAATATAGATTAATTAACTTTCCGCTCTGGCCAAACCCGTAATATTGTGAAATTTTTGCATAAGCCTCAATCTTTTACTGGAATTGATTGCTTCTTTACAGAGTGGTTACACCAACATCAATTCAATGATATCGCAGACAATTTTATGTAAATCGATAATTATTTAAGTTAGTATTAATTACTTCCAATTTGTTAAATTTTAATTATTTTAAATTCTATCTCTATGAAAAAAAGAGTACTGTTTTTATTCTTTGGTTTATGTCTAAGCATTGCAACATTTGCTCAGATGCAGGTGAAAGGCAATGTCTCAGATAGTCAGGGTGAACCTATTCCGGGAGTTACTATCCTGATTAAAGGAACACAACTGGGTGTGATTACCGATATTGATGGTAATTACAATATAACTGTTCCTGGATCTGAATCTGTGCTGGTATTTTCTTTTGTGGGTATGGATACCCAGGAAGTTGTTGTAGGCAACCGAACTACCATCGGCGTTGTTCTTAGTGAAACACTTTTCGGTCTTGATGAAATTGTAGTTGTAGGTTATGGATCACAGAGAAAGAGTGACCTGACGGGAGCTGTTTCATCAGTTCGTGCAGAAGAACTCCGGAATATATCTACAACTGATGCAGCTGCGGCTCTTCAGGGTAAGGCTGCCGGTGTTCAGGTTTTGACCAACTCCGGTGCTCCCGGACAGGGTGCAGACATTCGTGTACGTGGTTATTCTTCTAATTCAGGTAGCATTGGCCCACTTCTTATTGTAGATGGTCTTCAGGTTGATAACATCCAGTACCTTGACCCTTCTAATATTGAGCGTTATGAGATTTTAAAGGATGCTGCTTCTGCCGCTATTTATGGTGCTGCAGCCGGTAACGGTGTTGTCTTAATCACCACTAAAACCGGCGCTTCGGCTAAAGGTTCTTCAAGCATTTCTTATGATGTGAGTTTCGCTAATGCAAGTCTTGGCAGACGTCCTGGAATTTTCGGCGCTAAAGATTTTATTGCTTATAAGACAATGTCTTACGATCCTGAGGAATATGATTTTGTAAAAGATATAACTGATAAGGGCTATGACGGTACTGATACCGATTGGTTTGATGAAGTATTCGATCCTTCCTGGACAAAACAACATGCTATTACTTTCCAGGGAGGAAATGATAAGGGAAACTTCTTTACTTCACTTAATTATCTTGACCAAGATGGTATTGTAAAAGGGGACAGGGATGTGTACGAACGTCTGACTGCTCAAATCAATGCTGACTATAACATTAAAAAATGGTTACAGGTTGGGACCACTAACTCTATTGAGAAATGGAAAACCAGATCAGTGCCTCATCAGACACAGTACGGTTCACTTATGAACTCTGCGCTGACGCTTGATCCGCTGACGCCTGTTTATTATTCAAGTCCTGATCAATTCCATCCGGACATGAAAGCAGTTTATGATAATCCAGATGATCCCAGACCTATACTCATGGATCCTGATAATGGTCTTTACTATGCTACTTCCAGGTATGTTAAAGATGATAGTGGTAACCCTTTGCTTCAAAGAGACCGTGTTGACCGTGAGAACGGAGGGGTCACTCTTCGTGGTATGATATTTGGCAACTTGAAACCTTTGAAAGGACTTGTGATTACATCTCGTTTAGGATATAGAGTATCGCAAAGTACTGGACACAGCTTCAATACTCCCTATTTTGCTACCACTCAGGCACAGTCGGCAGACTACAACATCCAGGCAAATGCCAATACTGGCTTATTCTACCAGTTTGAAAATTTTGCCAATTATAATCTTTCTATAGACAGGCATGACTTCACAGCTATGGCTGGTACGACTTATATCGAGAATAATTGGGATAATGTTTCTACTAGTGCTACCGGACCTGATATCCTTAGAGGATATGAGCCTAACTTCCGTTATATTGATTATGTGAAAAGCAACATGGTTGATGGAGCGGAAACGACTTCCAAGGGCTATGGTAATGCACCAGGCAAATCCACTCAGATTTCCTACTTTGGACGTTTCATCTACTCTTATGACAGCAGATATAGTGTTCAGGCTAACTTCCGTGCTGATGCCTACGATGCATCCAAATTGGCTCCTACCAATCGTTGGGGTTATTTCCCATCATTCTCTGCTGGCTGGACCATCAGTAACGAAGAATTCTTTGAGGATATAGTTAATCAAGGTTCTATCTCTTTCTTGAAACTTCGTGCTTCATGGGGACAAAATGGTAATATTAATGTACTTAACGATTACAGATATAATACTACCATCAATTTGAACAGCTCCTGGTATCAGTATGGTGTTGACGATAGTGGGGCTACATATGGTTCTAAACCCGGTGGATTAGCGAACCCTGATCTTACATGGGAAACTTCAGAGCAGTTTGACATTGGTCTTGATGCGAGATTCTTGAACAGCAGACTTTCACTGGCTGCCGATTACTACCACAAGGAAACCAATGACCTACTGGTACAGATTAACCCTGTTCCGGAAATCGGTGTTGACAATACCATTGTGAACGCAGGTTCTGTTCTAAACAGCGGCATCGAGATAGAACTATCCTGGAGAGATAAGATTGGCAGTGATTTCAACTACTCTGTTAGCGGCAACTTCGCAACACTACATAATGAGGTTACTTATCTTGATCCTTCTATCGCGCGTCTGGAAGGAGCTGAAGGTGGTGTAGATGGTACCAACAACGATATTCGTACGGCATTTGAGGTTGGTCAACCTATCTGGTACTTTAGAGGTTTCCAGTACGAGGGTGTAGATGCTGAAACAGGTGCAGCTATCATTACTGATCTTAATGAGGATGGCGTGATATCTGATGGAGATATGACTTATATTGGAAAATCAATTCCTGATTTCACTTATGGTGTGACCGTTAACCTTGAGTATAAGGGAATTGACTTGAACGTATTTGGCGCTGGCGTTTCAGGTAACGACATATTCAATGTATTGTATCGTGCCGACACCCCAATACGTAATTCACTTAAGTATTACTATGACAATGCCTGGACACCTACCAACAAGGGTGCCTCTATGCCTGATCCTAAGCAAGTAAATAGTGACTGGAATTTTTGGAGTTCCAATGCTTCTTTGTTTAGCGGTGCTTACTTCAAGATTAAACAGATTCAGTTGGGTTACACCTTTCCTTCTGAGTTTACCAGCAGGGTGCAAATTAGCCGACTGAGAGCCTATGTGTCTTTGGATGACTATTTCACCTTTACCAAGTATCCTGGTGGTGATCCTGAAACTGCCACTATTAACGATTCCAATGTGCCTGCACGTAGGGGCTTTGACAACGGTACATATCCTCAAGCCAAGAAGGTCACTATAGGTTTAAACATTACATTCTAATTTAATTCTATATCAATATGAAAAAAGTTAAATATATATTTCCCCTACTATTTGTTGCAGTGTTGTTATTCACTGCTTGTAGTGAGGATAAACTCGAGATTCCTCAGAAGGGTGTTGTCACTATAGACTCTTTTTATGAGACTGATGATGATGCCGAGTCTGCAATGACTGCAGCCTATGCCGATTTTATAACAAACATTGGTGGTAATGATGGTACCAAAGTTCCATACAATATCATTTTCAACTACAAAGCAGATAACGTGCTTGCAGCAGGAAATATGTATGCAGATAATGATGAGTTTGGTAGTATCAATGAATTTCGACATGATGCAAATAACCCGGTTGTTACTTTGGGTTACAGACGTTGGTACTTTGCTATTTACAGCGCGAACCTCGTTATTAATAATTTTGAGTACGGAGAGAGTGCCGTTAAAGACCGTGTAATTTCAGAAGCTCGCGTAATGCGCGCTTGGCTTCACATGAAGTTGGCAATGGCATGGGGTAACCCTCCACTTATTACCGAACTTCTTGCCGGAGATGCCAGGCCTTTAAACTATGAAGGTGGGCATGAGGCTCTTCTTCAGTGGTGTGCAACAGAGTGTGCAGAGTCTGTTCAATATCTTGATGAGCGTAAAAGTCCTGCAGACAAAGATGGTGCGGTTAAGATAACCAAAGGTTTTGCCTGGACTGTTCAGGGACAAGCACTTCTTTACGCAGGTGATTATGCAGGTGCTAAAGCGCCTCTCAAAAATGTCATCACTTCAGGCAAATATGCACTTGTTCCTGGTGCGGAATGGGGTGACTTATTCCATATTGGAGGGGACGGTAACGAAGAGAAAGTATTTGAGTTGAACCTTATTAACAACGCCAACATTGGTGATTGGGATGGAAAAATCCAGCGTTCTACCTGGATGGAAATGAATGCATGGGGATGGAGAAGTGATAAGCTTGCCGCTAAGCCCGTTATGCAGGCTGATGGTGGATGGGGCGGTTTAGCCGTTGAAGGCGACTTTGCTGCAGAGTTCCATGCGAATGATGGTGATTCTTATCGTCGTAAAGCTACTATTATAACTTATGAAGAATTTCTTACAGAGATTGAGTGGCCCAACGATGAAGGCGATATAAACAGTATGACCAAAGCTGAGAAGCTGCAAGACCCTAAAAGAGGTATTAATGCAGCAGTTGGTCTTTATGGACAGTGTGAATACCTTCAGGTAAAGCATATCGTTGCCCCTGAAGACCGCACTACCGGCTGGTACCGATTCAACAACTTCATCATTACAAGATATGCCGATGTGCTTTTGATGTATGCTGAGGCTTGTGCCCAAACAACTGATGAGGGTAGTCTGGGACTTCAGAGTCTTCAGGAAGTTCAGACTCGTGCAGGTGCTCCTGTTAGTGCTTTGCTGACTTTAGAGACCGTTCAGAAAGAAAGAAACTACGAGTTGTGGATGGAAGGTGCCCGCTGGATTGACATGAAACGTTGGGGACAATTAGAAAAAGCCAAGAATGCCGGGAATGATATTCCTACTCTTTATGATGCATTCTTCACCAAGGATGAGGCTACTCATAGAGGATATTTGGAAATCACTAATCCTAGCAAAGATGTGCAACATGGCTTTGTTACTGGGAAGCATGAGTACTATCCTTATCCTGATGCTATTATCTCTATTAACCCTAACTTGGTACAGAATCCAGGATGGGAATAAAATATCTTTTCATTTTCTGATGACGATCTGCCGGGGTGAGAGTTGATTTGCTCCTCCGGCAGGTTATCTTTACCTCCGCAGTAAATGAATTGAATAATTATAATAAAATATTCTCTTACAGATCATTATAATTTTATCCAAATGAAAAAAGTTACGTGCATCATTCTATTTGCGTTGATGATCTTCCCCCTGATCACAGTCGCACAATCATTCCCGGAAGGGACTTTTCCCAATGAGCATAATCTTGACGGAGCTCAATGGCCCCGTGTAGACGCAGAAGGAAATACCTATTTCAGAGTCTTTGCACCCTATGCAAAAAAAGTGCAGATTAGTTTTCGCGATCCCATGACCCGGGAAGCAGACGGATACTGGACCTATGTGTCTCCTGAGCCGGAGGCTGTGGGCTTCCACTATTATCAGCTCATCATTGACAGTGTGAATGTCGCCGACCCTGCCACCAAATCCTATTACGGCATGAGCAAATGGGTGAGTGCTATCGAAATACCCGAGGGATTGCCCTACGACAAGACACAAAATGTGCCGCATGGTGAGATCCGCATGAAGAAATACTGGTCGGAAATGACACAGACATGGCGCATGAGCTACGTATACACACCGCCTCAATACGACCAAAAAAGCGATGAGCGCTACCCGGTGCTCTACCTGCAGCATGGCGGTGGTGAAGATGAAACAGGATGGGTATTCCAGGGACGAATGGGAAATATCATGGACAATCTGATCGCTGAAGGTAAAGCTGTTCCCATGATCGTGGTCATGGACCGAGGATATGCCGCCCTTCCGGGTGCTGAAGCTGCTCCAAGATTCGATAATGCAAGCATGAACGCATTCCTTGCCGGTGCAACCGCTCCTAATGCTCCCGCACCGGGAGCAGTCAACAGGCCTGCCCGCCCGTTCCGCTTCCCGGGTGTATTCCCGGAATTACTGGTCAAGGAGATCGTCCCGATGATCGATGCTTCCTTCCGCACAAAAACAGACCGTGAAAGCCGTGCCATGGCCGGGTTATCAATGGGTGGCATGCACACCTTCCAGGTGGTGATGCCCAATCTTGATAAGTTCGCCTATCTGGGTGGTTTCAGTGGTGGTGCCGGTAGTGTAGAGCAGATCGATCAGCTCTACGACGGTCTCTTCACCGATCAGCAGAAATTCAATCAACAGATCAAGCTGATGTTTCTTAGCATCGGCTCTGAAGAAAGACCCGAAAGAGTAAAAGCATTTGCCGAAGCATTACAGGCCAAAGGACTCAAAAATGTGGTATATTATGAATCAGAAGGGAGTGCCCACGAATGGCTCACATGGCGTCGTTCGCTCAGGGAGTTTGCACCACTACTTTTCCAGGACACGCAAAAATAGACAGAAGTAGTTATTCATTTTTTCTCCCGTAAATTCTTTCTTTCGAGGAATCGTTTACGGGATTTTTTCCTGTGCTTTACATTTGATTCCATTTGCCCTGTTCTTCGGTGAACTTACGTCATTTCTTTCAGTATCCTTCTCGTAATGTTGGTGTATCATGGATCTGAAAGGGTACAACTTCAATTAAAATCGAAGTTAGAACGAAGTATGAACGAAGTTAGAACGAAGTATGAACGAAGTTAGAACGAAGTTGCACCGGCGTTGTACTTATCAAATAGGCATGTTTAACAAAACATTCAAAGCACAGAGTAAAGGGAAAAAAAACGCTCCCATTTCCGGATATACCGGATAATGGAACAATATCAACAAAACGGTGGAATTTCTTTGGTTAATAATGATGAACCGACTGTCCTTTAGTAGAGACACCATGTCTTTAATATCTAATTTGGGAAAAGAAGATCAGTTAAAAATGGTTTATTTGTATCAGCGAAAACAGAGGAAACATAGAGATGCCACTGAAAATATACTCCGTAATCAACACGCAAAAAAAACACACTCTATAAACAGATCATTAAATAACATGAAAAGAATGAAAATTGTATTCTTGCTGCTTACTGCATTTACGCTACAGGCCTGCAGTAACAATGTGGTGAAAAAAAATCCCACTTTAAAAGATGTACTTGAGGACAAATTTCTGATCGGTGTTGCATTGAACACCCGTCAGTCATCCGGCAGAGACACGGCCGCTGTCCGCATTGTACAGGAGCATTTCAACGCCATTGTGGCCGAGAACTGCATGAAATCGGGTGAACTCCTGAAAGAAAAGGGTCGTTATGACTTCACCGATGCCGATGCATTTGTAAAGTTTGGCACCGACAATAATCTGGCCATTACCGGACATTGCCTTATCTGGCATTCACAGTTACCCCACTGGTTTTGTGTGGACGAAAACGGTGAAAATGTGTCACCCGAAGAGCTGAAAAGCAGAATGAAAGATCACATCTCCACCGTGGTGGGACGATATAAAGGGGTGATCAAGGGATGGGATGTGGTAAACGAAGCCATTCTGGAAGATGGATCCTATCGTAAAAGTAAATTTTACGAGATCCTTGGTGAAGAGTTTATTCCGCTTGCCTTTCAATACGCACAGGAAGCCGATCCGGAAGCTGAACTTTACTACAATGATTACAACGAATGGTATCCCGGTAAAAGAGAGACAGTGGTCCGACTAATCAATACCCTGAAAGAAAGAGGAATCCGCATCGATGGGATTGGTATGCAGGCTCATGTGGGCATGACTAACCCCACCATTGAAGAATACCAGGCAACAATCAATGATTATGCCAATGCAGGTGTGAAGGTGCTGGTTACCGAATTCGATCTGAGTCCTCTGCCCGAACCAAGACGTATGGGTGGAGCCAACCTGGCCGACCGTGAAGCATACCGCAAGGAAATCGACCCATATACCGAAGGTTTACCCGAAGATGTAAAGCTCGCTTGGAACAACAGAATGATGGATTTCTTTCATCTCTTTCTGGATAACAGCGATCATATGTTACGCGTGACAATGTGGGGCGTAAGCGATGGCGATTCGTGGAAAAACAATTTCCCTGCCAGAGGACGGACCGATTATCCGCTGCTGTTCGATCGCGACCATCAACCCAAATCGGTTGTAAAACAACTTATTAGTAAGGTCTCCACTGAGGAGTCAAAATAAACTGCTTTTAAATGTAAAATACATTTGAAAGAAATTTAAGGTACTTCGGTAAAAGTTTGATAAAAGCCGAAGTACTCTCATCAAATTAATCATACTTATAGAAATTCTGTTGTTATTTTGACACGAAAACATTATTTTTTTTCTAATTTAGTCATGTATTATAGAGGA
>LSQX01110568.1_pt1 | contig 10592 bp, 7 predicted proteins | sample 654561 | NCBI WGS metagenome assembly LSQX01 (sample SAMN04489861, study PRJNA283612) | anaerobic digester metagenome | isolation source: 4 biogas reactors fed with cattle manure at either 37C or 55C with and... | place: Denmark: Kongens Lyngby | collected 2014 | reverse complement strand
AGATGTGTATAAGAGACAGACCGATAAAGGGGTGTTTATAATAATGGTAAAAATAAAAAACAAGCATATAAAAAGGCTGTTTATGATTACGTGCACAGTGCTTGCCTGCGTTGTTGTTCTTGCGGGAATTCTTTTCTTTCCGCTGACGGGGGAAAAGAATACCGAGATCTGGAGTGCCGGACAGGAATTCGACATTAAGACCATTCAAACGCTCGGCAAAAGCGATGAGGATTTTCGTATATTGCTGCTTGCTGACACACAGCTTTGGACAAATCCCGTTGATAACAGCAGATGCCTTGATGAGATTGAAAAGCTTGTCGAAAAAACCTCTCCCGATCTGATTGTAACTCTCGGCGACAATGTTTCCGGCGCGACGGGTAAATTCCTCGTGAAACAGCTTATCAAAAAAATGGACTCGTTCCAAATCCCGTGGGCGCCCGTATTCGGAAACCACGACAGCGAGATTCCGACCACCACTCTGAACTGGCAGGGCGATTGCTTCGCGGATTCCCAATACTGCCTGTTTCGCAAAGGCCCCTCAAACCTGTACGGCTGCGGGAATTATGTTATCAACATAACTGAAGACGATGAGACTGTTTATTCGCTTTACCTGTTTGACAATGGCAGATATACGGAATATGAGGACGGCTCAAAGCACGAAATCTATATGGGCTATGATCAGATTGCGTGGTACAAATGGAATGTCGAGGGCATTAACACGGCTTCGGGACGCACGGTTCCCTCAATGACCTTTTCACACTTCGCACAGCCTGAATTCCGCAGCGCGGCAGAAAAGCTCGGAATACATAATGAGACCGACGGAGGCTATACCATACCGTCCGAATACGGCTTCGGCAAATGTGCATATCTGCCGGGCTGTGCTCCCGTAAACTCCGGGTTTATTGATATGTGCAAAGCTCTCGGCTCGACAAAATATGTTTTTTGCGGGCATGACCACGAAAACAACGCGTCCGTAACAGCAGATGGCATCACCTACACCTACGGACTGAAAACCGGACCTTCCCCGGCTCCCTGGAATAACGCGGAGCAAACCGGCGGAACGCTGGTTACGATTGGCGGAGAAGCAAAAAGTCCAACGGTCGCAATCGAGCACGTTCCCGTAAATCAAGCAAAGGACGGCTGAAAATGAAAACAAACGGAACATATTTTGTAAACGATGAGAAAGAGCCCTTAAGATACGGCGAAATAAATCTCATAAACCCCGAAAGGCAGCGTCTGCGCAATGAGCCGAAAAAGCGCGGAATTGAAGCTATACCGGTTTTTCAGGGCTTTTGCGGCACGGATTTCGAGCTGATGAATATGGGCGCGCGCGGTGAGCTTCACACAAAATTCCCCGAAGGCGAGAACAGGCTTATAAACGGTCATGAAGGCGTTGTATGGGTGCCGGAGGAAAACCGCTTCGCAATCGTGCTCATCCGCGGAGGAGACTCCTTTGACCCCACGCGCTATACCGAGGACGAAAGCTATTTTGAATATGGCTGCGACGGCGCGGACGGGCTGTTCTGTGACAAAAATTATTTCCATCCGGATATGCTGCTGCATCTTCCCGCCGAATATGACGATACAGAAAAGCTGCCGCTGTCCGTTGCAAAAAGGTTGTCCTTTGCCGACCCTTATGCGTGCGCAATCTTCCAGCTCGAAAGAATGGAGGATATAGGCGAGGCGCAGAATTTCCGCATTGAGATGGCAAGGCATAAATGCTCCGAAAAAGAGGCAAGGGAAAAAGCAAAGGAAGGCATTTTCGAGCGCACCGTAATTTTCGGGCTTGGTATGACCGGGCTTTTCATCGGCGACCAAATCAGAAGAAACCACCCCGGCGCAAAAATCCTGTTCGTCGCAAGAAGCGGTGAGGACGCATACAAGGTGCGGTTTTCAAAAGAGATTACCGGCGCGGATTATCTGTGCACTGACGGATTGAATGAAGCCGAAGCGGCGGCAAAAATAATCGAAAAACTCGGCGGAAGGGCTACTCTTTTTGTCGGAACAAGCGGCGCCGAAGCCGAAAGCCGCATTGCTTTTGAGCACAAGGCGCTCGGCTGCAACGGAGTTTATGACAGCTTTTCGCTCGGTCCTAAAATCAGCTTTGACACAATGCCCTTCGGCTTTGAGAACCATGTGATTTTTGCCTCCATCAATTTCAGGCAGGAGCATATGGAAAAAGCAATCAAAATTCTTGTAACCGGCCGCTATGACGAGGTTGTGGAGCTTATTGACAAGGGTGAGTTTATTAATAACCCCCTTGACGCATATAAAAACAAAATATTTTGCAAAGGTGCGCCGCTGAAAACCGCGGTTATCTGGAACAAAGAATATATTGATGAGGCAAAACAATATGAAAACGATAAGAATATCCAAACCGGGGAAAATTGAAGTTGTCGAAACTCAAATGCCCGTAAGACGCAGCGGCGAGGCTCTTTTGAAGGTGCTTTACGGCGGTATTTGCGGTGCTGACGTTGCGTCATACACGGGCAATCAGCCGTTTACCACCTATCCGAGGATACCCGGTCACGAATTTTCGGCGCAGATAGTTGAGATTGACAGCAACGACAAGAGGCTGAAGTCCGGCGATATCGTTACCGCAAATCCGTATTTCAACTGCGGTGAATGCTACTCCTGCAAGCGCGGCTTTGTCAACTGCTGCACGGATAATCAGACTATGGGTGTCCAGCGCGACGGTGCGTTTCGTGAATACATAACAATGCCGGTTGAGCGCATTTATGACGGCAAAGGGCTTTCCCCCGAGGAGCTTGCACTCGTTGAGCCGTTTTCGATTTCGCAGCATGCCGTTTCCCGTGCGGAAATAAAGCCGACAGACAACGTCCTGATAATCGGTGCCGGCCCAATCGGGCTTTTTGCGTTGCTTGCCGCAAAGCGGAAATGTGCCGAAATCGCTGTTGCGGATATATTGCCGAACCGCCTGAAGCTTGCTAAGGAATACGGTGCGGACTTGGTTATCAACACAAAAGAGCAGTCACTCGCCGAGGAGACTGCCGCTTTCACAAACGGCAACGGCTTCGATGTGTGCATCGAGGCATGCGGCGCGCCCGAAACCTTTCTCTCGTGCATTGACTGCGCCGCCTTTGCGGGCAATGTGATACTTATCGGCAACGGCAAGAGGGAAACCACCTTCGTGCATTCGGTAATACTCAAAAAAGAGCTTAATCTTTACGGCAGCCGAAACGCGCTTAAGCAGGATTTCCTTAACAATATTGAGCTTATAAAAAGCGGCAGTGTCGATGTTCTGAAAATGGTGAGCGGTTCATATGATATCGACCGCGCAGACGAAGCGTTTAATGCGCTTGCACACAATGACGGCAGTCTGTCAAAGCTTTTAATAAAAATCGGTGATGAAGATGATTATTGATTCGCATACACACCTGTGGAAAACACAGAACGGCATTGTAAACGGCAAGCCGGTTTACGCTCTCGGCGGCGGAAAAAGCAACTTCGGCGGCGAAATCCGTCAGATGCTGCCTGCGTATATGCTAAGCGGTGAAAACACGGCGGAAATATTGCTCTCGAATATGGATTGCGCGGGAGTTTCGGGTGCCGTCGTCACTCAGGAGATAATTGACGGCAATCAGAATGAATATTTACTGTCTGCCAAGCGGAGATTTCCCGACAGGCTTAAAATCTGTTCGCTTTATGAGGAGGGCGTTTTGCCCGAAATCACAGGCTTTGACGGAATCAAAATCTGTGCGGGCAGGCTCGGAGAACGGGATTTATTAAAGCATATTTCCGTGTTTGAGCTTGCCGAAAAAGCGGGCAAATTCATTTCAATCGACCTTGCGGACGGTGATGAGCACACGGGCGCAATGAGAGAAATTATCGCGCAGTATCCCGGGCTGAAAATCGCCGTGGGGCATTTCGGCATGGTCACGCGCGACGGCTGGAAAGAGCAGATAAAGCTTGCGCAAAGCAAAAATGTCCGCATAGAAAGCGGCGGCATCACGTGGCTTTTCAATTCGGAGTTTTATCCCTACCCCACCGCGATTTGCGCAATAAAGGAGGCAGCCGAAATTTGCGGATACGAAAAGCTGATGTGGGGCAGCGATTATCCGCGGACAATGACTGCGATAACCTATAAAATGAGTTTTGACTTTATCGAAAAGTCAAGCGAACTCGGCGAAAACGAAAAGCAGCTGCTTCTCGGCGGAAATGCCGTCGGATTTTACGGCTTTCCCGATTTGCCGATACCCGAAAAAATCAAGAATATGGTTGAGGACTGACGCGGTAAAGGCAAATCCTTCAAGCCGCAAATTTGCGTCTTTGCGGTCAAAAAAACGATGCGTCGGTTACAGACACCGCCGCAAAGCCTGCCGCCCGGCAGAAAGGGGTTATATTTATGGACATTTTCTTTGAGGCGAAAAGGTTTCCGGCGCCGAAGCCGATAAGCTTCGGCAATATTCAAAGCCGTATTACGGTAAACACACAGCATTATATGCTCGACGGAAAGCCGAAAATTTTTGTTGCCTGTGAATTTCATTTTGAACGGTATCCGCGAGAATTTTGGGAGGAGGAAATCCTCAAGCTTAAAGCGGGCGGAATAGATGTGATAAGCTGTTATATAATATGGCTTTTTCACGAGCCTAAGCCGGGCAAATTCTGCTTTGAGGGGGATTTGGACGACGGGTATTTTCTCTCGCTGTGTAAAAAACACTCCATGCGCGTAATTATGCGTATAGGTCCGTATGCGCACGGCGAGCTGCGCCACGGCGGGCTTCCGGATTTTGTGTTCAGGCTGCCGTATAACCGCAGCAACCACCCTAAATATCTTGCGCTTGCCGAAAGATACTGGCGAAGGCTCTATGAAAACACAAAGGAGTTTTTTGACGGCGAAACGGTTGTCGGAATTCAGCTTGAAAACGAATATACGAAGGGCTTTGACCATCTTTTAACGCTTCGTAATCTTGCCGAAAAAATCGGATTCAAAACACCGGTTTTTACTGTCACCGGCTGGGGCTTTACCTTCGACAACAACGATTTGCAGGGAACCTACGGAGGCTATGCGGCACGCCCGTGGGCACGGCATACTCACCGCATGCCTGTTCACGGCGATTTTACTATTCGCGAGGCATTCCATGATTTCGGAATCGGCGACGATGTTATCATGTATTCCCGCGACGAAAGACCGGTTCGCGCAGTTGAACAACCTAACTTTACCTGTGAATGCGGCTGCGGCAATCAAGTCACGGAGCACCGCCGCGAAATCATCAGCACAAAGGACGCCTTCGGCGTTCCGTTTGCAACCGTCGCCAACGGCTGCAACTGGCTGGGTTACTATATGTATCACGGCAGCTCGAACCCGCGCGGCGGTCTTTTTCAGGAAAGCCGCTTTACGCTTTCGCCCAACAACTGCCCTGTGATTGACTATGATTTTCAAGCGCCTCTGGGACGCTTCGGTTACCCGAAGGAAAGCTTTAAAAGGCTCAAAAGCTTAAATTATTTTCTTCAATATTTCGGCGACTCGCTTGCACAAATGCAAAAATTTTACTCTCCTCAATTAAATATTACCGAGGACACAGACGCTGTCACTCCGCGCGTAAACATACGAATTAACCGCAGCGGCAACGGCTTTGTGTTTATCACCTCTTATGACCGTGACGCTGAAATGCCGGAGCTTCACGGCATCAAGCTGAAAATTGAAACGCAAAAGGGAACAATCTCGCTTCCCGCCATGGATATAAAATCGGGCGAGTTTGTTATGTATCCCTTCGGCATTACACTCGGCGGTGTAAAATACGATTATATTATTGCAAGCCCTGTTGCGCGCATGGAAAAAGATGGCGTAACCACCTTCTTTTTCAAGACCGCTTCCGACCTGCCGCCCTCGTACTCAACAGACGGAAAGACCGATGTGTTCCGCGTTTCATCCGCTCCTCTGGAGCTGCAATACCATGAAATTGATAAAACAACACGTATTGTTGTTCTTTCCGAAGAGCTGTCCGATGACTTTTATATCATTGACGGCAAAGCTGTGTTTACAAACGCTGTCGTTTACGGCGGGGACGGCATAACGGTCATATATAAAAGGGGCGACTTTTGCGTTATTGACGGCAAAACCGTCACTCTTGACGCTCCCGCCGCAAATGCCGTTGCGGGATTGAAAAGGGTGAAGCCGTTCAAATGCAGATACGGCAGATACCTGTTCGGAAAAAAGAACCGTTCATATTATGATTTCACCGCCGAAAACCTTGTTTTTTCGGATAAAATCCATGATTATGTAATGGACTTCGGCTTTGACGGAAGTGTGCTCCAGATGTACTCGGACGGCGTGCTTGTAAATGATTTTTTTAACTTTGACGGAAAAATGGAAATATCATTGAGGTACTTTAAAAACGAGCTGTCGAACGGTAAAAAAATACAGACGGCGGTTTCTCCGTTTTCCTCCAGCCGCAAAAATTATACAGAAAAGGCTTTCCCGAAAGACCGCTGCAGCCTTGTTCCCGAAAGGATTACCGCATATTACAGGACTGTTGTCAGATAATCGCAAAGGCGGTTGTTGACAACGCCGGACGAAAGAAATATAATTGTTTTATCAATAACAAAAGGCGGTTTATATGGCAGTTACGATTAAAGACATTGCCCGCGAGGCAGGCTTGGGCACTTCGACGGTGTCGGCGTATCTCAACGGTGTTGCGGTGCGTCCGAAAAACAAAACGGTTATTGAGTCGGCGATTAAAAAGCTCGGGTATATTCGCAACGATTATGCCAGGGGCTTAAAAACGCATCAGTCAAAAACGATAGGCGTTATTGTCCCGGAGCTTTCCAACACCTTCGGTACTACAATCATCGGCTACCTTGAGGAGGTTATGTCCGCAAGCGGTTACGGAATACTTGTTTGCGACTACAGGGCAACCGGAAAAACGCAGGCGCAAACAGTCGATTTTCTGCTCTCAAAAATGGTGGACGGGCTTGTGGTGATTATGCCCGATTCCTCCGATGGAAGCTTTCTCGACACCGCGGTGCAGGCGGGTATTCCGATTGTGGTAATTGACCGTGTTATAAAAAGGAGCGATGTGGTTCATGTTATTATCAACAACCGCGAGGTCTCCTTTGCAGCAACACGAAAAATGGTTGCGCTCGGGCATAGAAATATAGCGATTATTACCGGCAATCCCAATATATTCACTGCCGCAGAAAGGCTCGGAGGTTACCGCGACGCACTTGAAGACGCCGGCAGCTTTAACGGTGAATATGTTTATGACGGAGGGCTTTCGGTGGAGGGCGGTTATCTTGCAATGAAGGAGCTGCTTCGGGCGCATCCCGAAATCACCGGATTGTTTGTTACAAATTATGAAATGACAATCGGTGCGATTATTGCCCTGAATGAAGCCGGTAAAAAAATCGGCAGGGATCTGTCCTTTGTGGGCTTCGACAATCTCGGGCTTTCGCAGGTTGTATCTCCGCGTCTTGCAGCGGTAAATCAGCCCATGGACGCTATGGGCAAAACAGCGGGAGAAATACTCTTAAAAGCGATTGCGGACGAAAAAATGCAGCCACAGACGATTTCACTGTCGGCAAGCCTTGATGAGGGTGAATCCATAAGGCGACTCCCGTTGTCTTAAGAGAGCCATCCGAACCCTGAGGATTTCCGTGCACGGTTGAGGAAAGTCTTATGATACCGCCGAAATATCCGAAAAGGAGCTTGATATGGACAAACATAATTTCGATTACAGCAAGACAATGATGCTGAAAATCGGCATCGGAAGCCCCGATAACAAGGGCGGCTGTAATCTGATAAACAACTTTTCCGATGTGCTTGAGAAAATTAAAATAATAGACGCAATTACCTGCGGCGCGCCGAAAATAGTGTATCTGGTCGGCTGGCAATATAACGGACATGACGACAGATACCCCGCCTTTTTTGAAGTCAATGAACACGCAAGGGCGTTCGGCATGTCGGCTCGCGAAAGTCTGCTGCATCTTATTGAAGAAGCAAAAAAATATCATACAACGGTTTCTCTTCACATCAATTTGTCGGACATATATAAAGAAAGCGAGCTGTGGCAGGAGTACATAGACAACGACCTTGTTTTGAGAAAAGCAAACGGCAGCCTAAAGCCCACAGGCACATGGAATTCGCGCACGGCATATCAGGTGCGCTTTGCCGAAGAGGTGAAAAGCGGTTATTACAAAAAGCGTGTTGATAAGCTCTTTGAGCTTGTACCGCTTTCTCAAATAGGCACGGTTCATGTGGATGCGTTTTTTGTCAGGCGCGGCAAGGGCACATCAATAAAAGCCGAAAAAGCCGCCTGGCGCGAAATGATAAAACACTTTAACAGCCGCGGCTGTGATGTTACAAGCGAATTCATTTACCGCGAATGGAAGTGCGGCTACCGAGCATTTTGGGGCAAGAACGACACCCTGGGGCTTATCCCCGCCGTCTGGAATCTGAGAATGACGCAGCGCGAATATATGAAATATCACCCCTCGCTGCTTGCGGGCGGAACGCTCACGCTTGATTTGCAGGTTGATAAAAAGCTTCAATATCTGTTCTATGAAAATATGCACGGTGAGGGCGTTTGCGACGGTGATGAGTGGTGGAAGCGCTTTTTGCACGATTTTGCCTTGCAGACGGTTCCGTATTTTTATCTAAACGCGCAGCACTGTAAAAAAATTACCGGTATTTTTGATTCTCGCGTCGCGCACTTCACAGGCGGCATAGAGACGCGCATCAAAAACCGTGAAATACGCGAAAACGGTCAAACAGTAAAAAAAGCCGAAGCTCTCATGCTGCCGATAAGTTGGCTGCCCGGAGCGTACCTTGCCTACTCAAGTGCGGCACGAACAGAGGATTTCCCCTTCCCTCATTCAAGGGCGACAATATTCCGCGTTACTCCCGATGGTCCAAAGGAGGAAAAAACGGTATTGCCGAACGGAAGGCTGAGCCTTGAATTCGATAATGACTGTGCCTTTTTAATAAAAACCATATAAGGTTCGCAATAAAAAAAGAAGGAGTGACTAATATGAACAAAAAGCTTAAAACGGCGGTTGCCGTTGCGGCGGCAGTCGCATTAACAGGCTCAATAGCAGGATATTTCGCGTTCGGGTATTCAAAAAAATATGACGAAATCAAAACCTATGACACCGGCAAAAGTGCGCTCAGAGTCGGAATACTCAGTGACAGTCAGCTGCCCTCCGGCGGCAGCGCTGACTCAACTCAGATAAAGGCTCTGAAAAGCAGCCTTGAGAGCATGAAGGCGCAGGAGGTTGAGGTTCTCATCCTTGCAGGCGATTTCACGGACCTCGGCACAAAGCAGGCGTGGCAATCTTTTAAAGACACCTACGATGCGGTGTACGCTGCAGAAAGGCCCATTCCGGTTTTCGCAATGGGCAACCACGATTACTGGCTCGATTATTTCACAAAGTCTCACGAAATCTCAACGCCTGCAAAAATGCAGAGACGTATCACGGAATACACCGGCGAATATCCCTATAGCCATAAAGTCATTAACGGCTACCACTTTATTGTATGGAGCTCGTCAAACGGCAGCTATGATTCATCTTATTCAAACAAAAAATGGATCACAGAGCAGCTTGATACGGCGGTTAAAGCCGACCCTGAAAAACCGATTTTTGTGGTGACGCATCTTAATCCGCAGGATACTGTTTACGGCAGCGACGATTGGGGCAACACGGATATTTATGACGTTTTAAAGGATTATCCTCAGGTCATTTCGCTTTCGGGGCATTCGCATTATGCGCTGTGTGACGAACGCTCAATATGGCAGGGTGAGTTCACGGCTGTGAACACCCAGACCACGGATTACATTGAGCTTGAAAGCGGAAAATACAACGGAACCGTATCGGTAAACGCCTACGGCGAAAGCGCAGCTTTAAACCCGAGGGGCATTATAATGACTGTCGAAAAGGACAGCGTTACTCTCCAACGCATTGATTCGGTAAGCGGAGAAAATATCAAGGAGCCGTGGATAATCCGCGCGCCCTTCGGCGACAGGAGTAAATTTATATACACGAACGAGCTGCGGGAGAAGCATAACACCGCGCCGTTCTTCGCAAACGGCGTTGACGCGAAAATTTCCGACGGAACAGACAAGGACGGAAAAGGTATACGCGTATTGTCCTTTAATGCTGCCGGCGATGACGATTTTGTTCACGCCTATAAGCTTGAATTCCTCGGCAAAAACGGCGAAGCCATCGCCTTCGATGAAACCAAATATGACGGCACTGCAAAGGAAAACGGAGAAAAAATAAGTCAAATTCTGTATTTTTCGGATTTTACAAACGGGCTTGATAAAATGTCTGAAAGAGCGGAGCTTCGGCTTCCTCCGAATATTCCCGCCGAGACCGTAAGCATAAGAATAACGGCAATAGATTCTTTTAAACGCGAAAGCGCACCCGTCATCTCAAAACTAAGTAACCACTGATTAATTCGGGTGCGCGGATTGGCGAGAGGATTTTTCTGCTCGGTTAAGCCAACGGCGTGTGAAAGCCTCCTTTGGCAAAGGAGGTGGCACGGCGAATGCCGTGACGGAGGATTGATAGTTGCCGAAATTCACATAATAGCTATATTTCAGGCTCGTTGATAAAATTTATCCACCTGTCAA
>LSQX01380463.1_pt1 | contig 10593 bp, 11 predicted proteins | sample 654561 | NCBI WGS metagenome assembly LSQX01 (sample SAMN04489861, study PRJNA283612) | anaerobic digester metagenome | isolation source: 4 biogas reactors fed with cattle manure at either 37C or 55C with and... | place: Denmark: Kongens Lyngby | collected 2014 | reverse complement strand
GGAGTAAACAGGGTAGTATACGACACCACTTCCAAACCCCCCGCTACCGTGGAGTGGGAATAGCCTGATAATGCTTCCAATAGTGTAAAAAACTATGTTACATAAAGAAGAAGGTGCCAAAATTTGAACTGTGATAAATGCGGTTTTTATTGTTATGAAGATGAGTATATCTGCCCTAGTTGTGAATCATTTTTAAAGAGAGAATACCCTACAGATGAACATGACAGATTCATATTTATTCATAATAGAATTACTGAATTTAACAAAAGAAAAAGAATAGTAAATCTATTGGGATTGAGGAAAACATTTTTTATTATAATAGTTATTTTACAGATAATTTGGAGTTTCTGGATTCATACTTTTGTAGTATATCGTTTTCCGAGCAGAACTAATTATGATAAAGCTAGCTATTCTATAGTGTTTGCTATGGCTTTATATATTATAATTTTAGGAAAGCCGGAACTTCTATCAGATCATATGTGAGCGGTGCAAACAAATGAAATTGATAAAATCCATGGCGTTGGGGTGATATATGGATTTATATTTGATGGATGCATTGATTCGGATGGTCAGTTATGTTAATCTATTATATAGAACAGACATTCTGATTGGGAGTGAATAAAAATGAATTATAAAAAGGAAAATTTAATGAGTATTAAGGAAGCTAGTAAATGGGCTAGTTCATATTTGGATAGAAAGGTGACAACTTCAAATATTTCATATCTTATACAATATGGAAGGATTAGAAAAATAGAAGACAATGGAGTTTATATACCAAAAGAGGAATTAGTAAGATACTATAACTCCTATTTAGGAAAAAGGGAAATAAATTGGAAAAAACAATTAGGTGATGATTTAAACTGGGCATTATCTTTTGATAATGTGAGAGAAGCTGAAACAACAAAACATGTGCATAGGCTGCATCCATATAAGGGGAAATTTATTCCACAATTGGTGGAATATTTTCTTGATGAACATACAGATGAATTTAAAAAAGATGTATTTTTTGAAGAGGGAGATGTGGTTCTGGACCCTTTTTGTGGCAGTGGAACCACCCTGGTTCAAGCAAATGAACTGGGCATCAATGGAATAGGCATAGATATATCAGAATTCAACACTTTTATAAGCAATACAAAGATTGGTACATATGATATTAAAAATATTGAATGGGAAATAAATAATATTCTAAGGGAATTGGAGAGGCTAAAAAATACGTCAAAAATTGTTGAATTTGAAAGAGAATTGGACAACAATCTATCAAGGTTTAATAGTGAATACTTTCCCTCACCCCAATATAAATTTAAACTGAGGAATAAGGAGATAGATGGAAGAAAGTATGGTAAGGAGAAGGAAATATTATTTTTAAAAATCTATGAACAATTAATCAGCAAATACAAGATAGAATTGAGACAAGAAAAAAGAGATAGTTTTTTAGATAAATGGTATACAAAAAATATTAGGGAAGAGATAGAGACAGCGTTCAATATGATTAAGAAAATAAAAAATAAGGAGACAAAAAAAGTAGTCGCTCTAATATTGAGCAGAACCATCAGATCCTGTCGTGCAACAACTCATTCTGATTTAGCAACGTTAAAAGAGCCTGTGATGAGAACCTATTACTGTCATAAACATGGGAAAATATGCAGACCGTTATTTTCAATAACAGGGTGGTTATCTAGATATTCAAGAGACACTGCAAAAAGGCTAAAAGAATTTAATAAGTTAAGAACGGATACAGAGCAAATATGTTTGAATGGGGATTCAAGAAATATAAATATATCAGAAAAACTGAGGATAAAAAACATAAGATTATACCAGATAGTTAAAAAACGGGGGATTAGAGGTATTTTTTCGAGTCCCCCCTATGTAGGATTAATAGACTACCACGAACAGCATGCTTATGCCTATGATTTATTTGGGTTTAATAGAAATGATGAATTGGAAATAGGCCCCTTGTTCAAAGGACAGGGATTAGAGGCTAGAGAATCCTATGTGGAGGGCATAGCCCAAGTATTGGTCAATTCGATTAAGTACTTAGACGTAGATTTCGATATATTTTTGGTAGCCAATGATAAATATAATTTGTATCCCAGAATTGCAAAACGAGCAGGGTTAGAAATAGTGAACCAATATAAAAGGCCAGTATTGAACAGAACAGAACGAGACAAGGCAGCATATTCGGAAATAATTTTCCATATGAAGAGGGGGGAATAATCATGGGCCTATCAAACCCTAAAATAGAAAAAATAGCACATCTGGTAATTCAGGTTCTATACTCAAGATTCGAAAATTTTCCAAAGGATTCAAATAAAAATAGAAACGCACCGTTTCATGAGGCCTTTTTAAGGGCATTTTCAGATGAATTAAAAGATAAAGTAATACAGATTCCGTTTTTCATTAGCCTGAGTAGTTGGCTGCATGGTTTAAACACCTCGATAGGGCAAGTATTTTTTGAAAATGTAGCGCATATATTATCGGACGGGGAAAAAAGGGAATATACTTCTGGAAAGCTTGGCAACCTACAAATTACGAAGCGTCAAAAAGAAAATATAAGCAGAATAATGACTGAACTGAGCAATTCATCAAGAAGCCCAGATTTAGATATAGAAAATGAATCCATATACATTGACGATTCATCTGAGAGGGTAAATGCAATTGATTTTTCAGCAGATGTATTTTATGTAGAAGATAGCAAAATAGTAGCAATAGAATTAAAATCTGTGAAACCTAATTCGGGTGAAATGCGTGGGGAAAAACATAAAATTCTTGAAGGCAAAGCTGCGTTATATAAAAAGTTTCCAGGAAGAACTATAGAATTTTATATCGGATTTCCGTTCGATCCAACAGATGAAAAACCTACGGGGAGTAATAAAGATAGATTTATGGATTCAATCGTAGGTGGGAAAAAATACTTCCATCCTTCAGAAATTTTGTTGGGGGAGGAGTTATGGGACAAACTTTCGGGTGTAGAAAATACAATGGAAGAGATACTTAAAATAATAAATAGCATTTCTAATGTAGATTTTATGAAAAAATATGACTACCTAGTATCCTTTTCAAACAGGGATACTGAGGAATATAAACAAATCCTCAGGGAATGGAATATGTTTTCGGATTTGGAACTCCTGAGGAATGATGATGTTATATTAGAAAAGATAGGCGAAATAAGGAATCTAAAAAGAACCTATAACAGGCAAATTTTTAGGAATGGGAGATATGACTATGATAGACGTGATACTTTAAAAAACCTAGTTGAATCCTGACTTTTTATGGGCAAACAGGGGGACACAAACAGAAGAACCGTCCCCCTGTTTGGCCCCCTGTTTGGCTAAAATAATTGTCAAACAGAAGAACCGTCCCCCTGTTTGCTCGGTGTAGGGTAAAAAGTAACCACCACCAATTCCGGTCTATTAAAAATCCGGAAGGGGAAAACACTGTTTCCCAACCCCCTGCTTACAACCATTGATGTTCCCCCATCTCTATGTATCCCATTCGTATATTTTGGGAATAAACCTTGACCCGGTGCAAACATGCCGCCGATAAAAGGAATTCGGATTTGGCCCCCGTGGGCGTGTCCGCTGAAAACCAAATCCACATTCATATCTTTATATACACCGAACTGTTCAGGCCTATGGGAAAGTAAAATGTTAAAATCCGTATTTGCATGGTTGAACAGTTTCTCAAGATTATTTTCAATGTATCGGTTGCTATCGAGCCAAGGGTAGGATTTTTCGTTTTGTTTTATTGCGGGATCCGCCACGCCCATTAAACCGATTTTATCCCCGTTTCGGCTCAACACCATATAATAATTATCGATAATTTGAACATTTAATTTCTCCAGTTCACCTTTGAGTAAATCGTATTTATCGGATGATTGTTCATGGTTCCCCGAAACATAGTATATTGGCGCTATTTTAACTGCCTCTTGAACAAAATCTGTTGCCGTATCAATTTTTGTATTCCTGCTGTCTATTAAATCTCCGGTTATCACAACGATATCAGGCTTGGCTGCCTTAATCTTTTCTGTTAATCTTCCATGAAAATTCTTATTATGCAAATCAGAGACTTGCGCAATTCTATAACCATGAAAACCCTCAGGCAACTTGGGATTTTTATAGTTATAATTTGTTACAACGAGAGCATTATTTTGATATATAAAGAATACAGTTATTCCTATAAAAGCTAACGCAAGGATTGTTTTGATTGTTTTAGGTCCAACCTTCATAAAAAAACTCCTTTTTAACACGGGGACGGTTCGAGACCGCTGAAAAAGTCCCATTTTTATAAGGTCCACTGGAAGGTGTCATTCTATGGTATCTGAGCGAAGCGAAGAATCTCGCATTTTTAATACATAAGGGATTCTTCATTTCACTTCGTTACATTCAGATTGACACGATTCGGGACTTTTTCAGCAGTCTCGGACGGTTCTGTTGTTAATTTTAATTCCTAACCCCTTATACTTAATGTTATTTTATTTCAAACCCATGATACCTGGTTCCCTGAAAGGTTAACTTTCCAATGTCACCTTCTGCTAAAAGTCCATATTCTTTTCCGGAAACACGAAATTCCATCCTGTCGCCACTTTCCACCTGAAATGTAACATAGTAGGTAGTGGAGGTATGATGATGGTGGTGTCCATCATGGACACTGGTACTGTTCGACGTATGACTGCGCTTTGAAACAATTTTGGCCGCTACGCTTAAAACCGGCTGTTTGTTATTGTTACTCCATTCCTTGATTCCCTTAACAATGTTAAATATTAAAAGCGAAAATACAAAAATAAAAAATAATGGCACAAATATTCCTAAAAAATCAAACATTTTCATACCCCGCTTTCCATCTGAGTAGACAATCGTTGTTTTTCCTATTTGATAAATATTTGTTATTTTATCATTTTTCTAAATTTCTTTACTCTAACATATTATCACAAATACCTATAATTTTTCAATAATGATAATAGACTGAGCTAACACAGGGACGGAACTAACACAGGGGCGGTTCTATTGTTAATTTTAACGTGAATTAACAACAGAACCGACAGGCTGTGTGAAAATTGTCATCCTGAACGAAGCGAAGGATCTCAAATGACCTAAAAGCGAGATTCTTCGCTTCGCTCTGAATGACAAAAAGTAAAAAAGTGCTTTTTCACACAGCCTGTTGTCCCCGCGTTAATTTATTAGGAAATAGCCTAGCCTTAGTTTGCCGTCCCCTATCATCTGTCAGCAATTCTCAAATTCCTATTGACAAATCAGTCTACAAGATATAGACTATGATTAACAAGGTCTACGAATCATAGACTGAAAGGGGTTGTTTATTTATGGTTGAATACAGGCTCACAGAGGCGGAAGAAAATTTTGCGGATATAATATGGGCAAATGAACCTATCAGGTCACCGGAATTGGTGAAAATTTGCGAACAAAAGTTTAATTGGAAAAAATCTACCACCTATACAATGCTGAAAAGACTTGAAAAGAAGAAAATATTCAGAAATAAAAACAGCATAGTAGAAGCATTAGTTAAAAGGGATGATTTTTATGCGGGGCGGAGCAAAATATTTGTCGAAGAAAATTTTGATGGTTCTTTACCTAGATTTTTAACAGCATTTACAAGGACGAAAAAGCTAAACAGGAGCGAAATTCAGGAATTACAGAAGCTAATAAATGAGTACAAGGAGGAAATGTGATGGATAAATTATTTTTACACATTATAAATATGAGTATTACCTCCGGCTATGTAATTTTATTTATCATAGCAGTCAGGTTATTTTTGAAAAAGGCGCCGAAAATATTTTCTTACGGGCTTTGGGGGATAGCATTTTTACGATTGATATTTCCATTTTCCCTTGAAAGCATATTCAGTTTGATATCAATTAATACAAAAACTATACCGGATAATATAGGATATATGCAAACGCCACAGATTCAAAGCGGAATTACGGCAATTGACGGTGTGGTAAATAGGGTATTGCCTGCACCTGTTATGCTGGCAAGTGTAAACCCCATGCAGATCCGGATTTTTGTAGGCAGAGTAATATGGATAACAGGATTGGCAGTATTATTAATTTACGGCATATTTTCCACACTGAGACTTTCAAAAAAATTAAAATCAGCAACCTCCTTATACGATAACATCTATAAAACAGATATTATAGGGGTTCCTTTTGTCTTCGGGTTAATAAGTCCCAAGATATATTTACCGGATAATCTTTCCGAGGCCGAAAAACCTTATATTATAAGGCACGAGCAGGTACATATCAAAAGAAAGGATCATATAATAAGGTTTGTAACTTTTGTGATAACATCCATCCATTGGTTTAATCCCATTGTATGGCTTGCGTTTTATTTAATGGGTGAGGATATGGAATTATCTTGTGACGAATCGGTAATGAAGGAAATGGGTCATAAAATAAAGAGGGATTATTCTAATTCCCTTTTAGCATTATCTGTCGGGAAAAGAGTAATAGGGAGCTCACCTGTTGCATTTGGCGAAAGCAATACAAAAGGCAGAATTAAAAATATATTGAATTATAAAAAACCTAAATTTTGGGTTGTGGTGGGAGCTATTGTTGTAGTTATAGTGTCGACTATAGGGTTGTTGAGCAATCCAATCGGTAACGGGGGAAAAAATATTGATGCAGGCCATGTTCCCGTGGGGGTTGACAATAAAAATACGGGATTTAAAACAATTCCGCTGACTGCAGAAGAATTGGGGTATTTTAATAGTGACGAATTTTTTAATGGGGAATATATGAATATCCGGAATCAATTTTTGAGTTCGCTTTACGATGTACCTGAAAAGATCGATTTATTCAACCTGTTCTACTGTGGCAGCGGCCTTGAGGAAACTCCTACGGAAGCGGAAAAGGCCGCTATTATCGCGTATAATAACTGGGATATGGAGCCGGACTGTGCCTGCACGAAAATCAGCCGTGCCAACATGGATGCAGTGCTTACAAAATATATGGGGTTGACTCTTGCAGACACAGAGGGCATAGGGTTAGAGAACTTTACTTACTTGGATCAATATGATGCATATTATTATTATCATGGTGACACAAATTATCGTATGCAGATTTCGTTTTTCCACGGAGAGCAAGAAGGTGATACCATTCGTCTTTTCTACGATGATTCGTTTACGAATGAGGGGGAAATAATACTTACATTGCAAGAACAGGGAAATACTTATATTTTTGTGTCTAACAAAAGGGTAGTGCCCTAGGTGTCAAAAGAGTGAAGACCCGTTAAGTATTCCCATTGCTTTGAGATGATTTTTTACCCTGTTAGTGTATAATATTTGTAGGCAAAAATGCATAAAAAGGAAGAGCATCCTAAAGAGCCCTTCCCTATACATGAATCATCCATTATAATGTAATTGTCGAAAAGACATTGAAATGGGGGATAACATGTATACCATAAGTTTAAACAATAATAAACTGGATTTCAAGACCTTGGAGCAAAAGATTTATCGGAATGTCTGCGAAATAGCATGTGATGTTCTAAAAGATGGGTTAACACGGGGACAGTTCTATTGTTAATTTAACAATAGAACTGTCCCCGTGTTAAATCCCCGTGTTAAATCTTAATGGCTCCTAATTGTTTCTGGGCGAATTTATTTAACGCTAAAACACGTTTTGACTGTTCCACACCGTTGCCGATTAAAATGGCGTTGTAACTTTGCAAATTAGCAAGAACCAATAATTCGTCCGCACTGGCATAATCCCTGATGCTTCCTTTCTTGTCCGGATTTTCTGTCTTCCACTGTTCGGCAGTCTTACCAAATAGGGCGACATTTAGAAGATCGGCCTCGCTGGAATATGTGGAGCCGGCTTGGGTGGGGGTCAGTTTGGGTGCAATCAAATTTTTCCTTATTGCTTCAGTTTGCAGACGGTAATTGATTTTGACGATTTCACGATTCAGGTTCCATTCTAATGATGACTTGCCATCCCCGTCTATTTTTAAATGTTTATACCCTTGTATTATATAGAGTTTAAATTCAGGAGAAACCCATGAAGCGAATTCAAAAGCGATGTCAGAATGAGCATAAATTCCACTGTATCTGCCGGATCCGGATTTATATGCTATGCCGATTGCGTTTGTACCTTCAATCCATTTTTGAGGAGACATTGTAAAAGAATTTGATCCTGCTTGATTTCTGAACCCATCAAATTCAACGAAATCAAAATTAGGGTTATACAAGGACTCCCACAAACCCAAAAATTCGAGTGTATCTTTGTTTCGAAGCCAATTTTTTATTACATCGTTAGGTTCATCACTCTTGTATTTTGCGATATCGGTCAGGGAAATAAATTCGTTTTGATAATCTTCCGTATAAATTTTTATAGGAAACCCTTTAGCGTAGATTTTGTCCTTTGTAATTTTTTTACTCATTTTTTCACCTTCTGTTCCGCTATATATGTGACATTCCGGAACTGTTTGTCCCATGGCTTAACGGCAACAAACAATGATATTTAGCCACTTGTCACTATTCTTATTATATCATTTGTCGCTACATATTCGGATGCCATTATTTTGAAAAAACTTTAGACTTGCCGGAATGATGGTAGACATAAAACAATCTTTTTTATAATAAAGATAAATAATGACAAATATATCAGAACGTATCTAACCGCTATTTCCCCTGCATAAATTAAAATTTAAATAAAATTACGAAAGGAGTATGTGGCGTGAAAAAAAGTTTGAGCGTTGTTTCTATAATTTTAATTATAATATTCATATTAACGGCATGTATCACAAAACCCGCGAATAAGGATTTAAACCCGGAGAAATCCTCTTCCATAGACAGACCCTTGGAGGGTGATGATCCTATCCTTATATGGGATATAAAATTATCACCCGAGGAGGCCTATGATATTTTTAAAAAAATCTACCCCAAAGCGGAAATAAAGGAGATGGAACTCGATAGGAAAGATAATTTCTATGTCTATGAGATTGAGGGATGTGATGGGAATATAAAACATGAAATGAAAATTGATCCCTACAACGGTAATGTTTTAAAAGTGGAAACAGAGTTCGAGGGTAAGGAAAAGGGGGAGATTTTAAGAGAAGATCTGGCAAAAATTCCGGAATTAATTGAAAAGGCCTTAGATGATGCGGGAGAGGATTTCCAACCCGAAGAATGGAGTGTGGAGATAAAAAGGGGCAAGGTTGTGTTCGAGGTGGATGTAATTGATAGTAACTACAGAGAAATAGAATACAAATATAATTTAAAAACAGGCGACCTGATTGAAAAGGACATATAATAGAGGGGGAAACCCCTCTATTTTTATGTTTTCGAGAATTACTTGAAATTTTGCACAGTCGGCTATTGGCAGGGGGCGTTTTAGTGGCAGGGTATGAATAGTAACCTTTTTGTTTAACATAGCCTGTTATCTTTCCGCCATCTACTACAAATATTATAAATTTAATGATATAATTTAAGAAGGAAAGAATTGTTCAGTCAATAAGGTTGTGACATGCTCCCACCACCTATATTTTCATTTCATGAATAGAGTGATTCAGGGGTGGGGGAATTCTTACGCCAGTCTTGTTAAGGCTGAAAAACTGATATAAACAGTCCTATGGAAAGGCCAATGAAAGGAGACAATATGTGTACGGGCATAAAAATAAATTATGATGATGGTTGTGTGATGGGGAGGACAATGGATTATGAGGTTCCCCTAAATTATAATGCAATTTATCTACCAAGAAACTATAATTTTTGTAACGATTTGATGGGTAATCCACTGTATTCAAAATATAAAACGTTAGGGATGTGTTTTGAAAATTTGGACCCGTTAAAAGATGGTGTAAATGAACATGGACTAATAGGAATTACTAACACCTTTAGGGTATTCAATCTCTATGCCAATCAAGTAGAACCGCAAAAGGTCAATGTTTCCAGTTTGTATTATTTTACCTATGCACTTGCGAATTATAAAACTGTGGAGGAGTTGATTGAAGATTTACCGAATATTCGCATAGCTACTAGGGACCATACGGGGGAAAACATAATATCACCGAATTTCCACTTTATGTTTGCCGATTCTACTAAAAGGTGCATCATTATTGAACCTAAAAAGGGAGAATTGATATGTTATGAAAACCCATATGATGTGATGACCAATTCACCGGCCTTTGAATCCCACGTCAGAAAGTTGAAGAAATTTTTAGACTTGGACAATCTCGAGGAATTTAATTCACCTAAGGATTTACCCGGGGGATATGATCCCTTTTCCAGGTTTATTAAGGCCTTCTATCTAACCAGGATGAATATCAGATCCAATAATGCTAGGGAAGCCCTTTCACATTCCTACAACATAATGGCTGCAATGGCTATGCCAAACGGGTTTGTCAGAAACAAAAAGTATAATCATACTACCTATACCAGGTACCTTTGCGCTTATGATACAAACAGTAAACTGCTGACTGTGAGATCCGATACCAACCCCATGGTTTATCAGTTGGGATTTGAAGATATAGAAGAAGACGATCAGAGGCAAGCGTTTTTTGTAGAGTCGGATTTTACGGCGGAAGAATTAAAATAATTAGCACGGGGACGGTTCTATTGTTAATTTTAATTAACAATAGAACCGTC
>LSQX01193571.1_pt1 | contig 10593 bp, 9 predicted proteins | sample 654561 | NCBI WGS metagenome assembly LSQX01 (sample SAMN04489861, study PRJNA283612) | anaerobic digester metagenome | isolation source: 4 biogas reactors fed with cattle manure at either 37C or 55C with and... | place: Denmark: Kongens Lyngby | collected 2014 | reverse complement strand
TCCTCCTCAAACATTACTTTTATTTCTGTTTGATTATCGGGCGTTTTAAAATGCTTTTTTGTAAAAGACAAGTTTTTCCCAACCAAATGAAATATTAGCAACTATTTTTTGGTTTAGAAAAACTTGAAAAATTACTCTTCTACAATCACATTCATCGCAAAAAAGTTCAATAAAAGCATAATCTCCTTTTGGAAGACCAAATTCATTATCACTTTGAAGTATTGTAATTGCTCTTGTTTCTTTCTCAGCAGTTTTCGGGCAAATATTATAAAATGGTAAGTAAGGCATAATGGGAGTCTGTTTATTTAAAATGTGTTGCTAATCAATCGGATCAGTGGTATCAATAATCTGAAATTTAAAATTCCATCCCTCAACTTCTTCAAGCATCGAAATGAATTTCTCAATTGTAATTTTCTTTCCATCAATTTCAAAAAAATAATCAAAGTTAGAATCTATGAGTTTATCGCTCCATTGAATTCTGCCTGCTACCTGAAGATCATCGCCAATTGAAAGCTTTCCTTCATTGCAATCCAAATATCTTCTGTTAACTCCGGTTTTCACTTTTTCTTTGAGTTTTAATTCAGCTTCTTCGATATCACAATCAAAGCCTGATAGAATATGAAAAACGCGTGGTTCATTGTCGATATCGTTTTCTATCACTTCATATGCTTCTGATAAGAAACCCGACGGAACTTCAAATGTTGAAATTTTATAATGGTGCCTTACGCTCCATTTATCCGTAATGAAAAAATCGTAACCCTCTTCAAGTGTACTATGTATTATTGTATTCTTGTCATTCATCATTTTTCCTTTCTAACCATTTGTATCAGCCTTGCCCATAATCCTGCAGCAGCGATAGCAAGATTAACGTGGCTGCGGGGATAGTGTTGGCTGATTGTTTTTGTTATTTATTACTCAAGTTTATCGTCCGTTCTTTTGCCTAATTTCTTTGCATTTAATGGGCTAATAACACGCTCTCCTAATTTCTTTTCTAAATCTTTTCTCGCACCTCCGGCAACGCACCGCCTTTTCTGGCAGTTGTACGATAATTTCGTACAACTGAGTATATCCTTCTTTGGATAGCTTTCTTTTTAAATCACTCCAATATCTGCGTGGATTGCTGGTACCTGTCAAGGTTTCAATAATGTCAATCACTGAGAAATACCATTTTTCGGAATCAGCAGCCCAATGAACTCTAATCTTTTTGGATTCAAATAATTTTATCGAAGTTTCCTTGGTCATAATTATAACTGATATTTTACGCCTTTGGTGCTGTAAATTGTATTTCCGACAATGGAAACATCATCGTAGCTGAGAACATCATGATAGTATATACTCAGTTCGTGCAGTAGTTCTCCTGTATCCAAATTATAAACTAACAGTAAATCTAAATAATTACCGGTGTGTTTAAAGCATAATATTTTCCGGGAGTTATAGTCGATGCCTTTGATTTTGGTAACCGGCAAATCGAATGTATGAATGGTCGAAAAATCTGCTATGTTTTTTATAAAAAAGGTGCCATTATTATCCCAAAGATAGCAGGCTTGATTGCTGACAGGATCGAAACTATAAAACTTAAAATATGTTGGCTGTATGTTTTCCCAGATTGTTGTAAACGTATTATTAATGTAACTGCAATAATAATTTTTAGGATTATTCGAGGAAGATGACCTATCAAGAAATACATACCATTATTTGAAATGCCTGGACTGATTGATGCACTTTGTTTATAGGGTGTTTCGAAAATTTTTTCATCATTAGTAATATCGTACAGACTTGCAAGAAACGGGCTTTCCGAATTTGCCATTATTCCAATAAGGTTGTCAGAAACTATTGGAAAAAGGGATCCTGAAGTAAAAGCATATGCTGGAATAGTGCTTGACAGATTTGTGTTCCAAAACAAAACACTTTGCTCATCTGGGTTTTTATCTCTTGAATAAATATACTCACCTGATGGTGTGCTTCTTATTTCTAAGTAATCTGCATCAGAACTGTAAATAGAATCTATGTTGATGTCCAGGGTTAGGTCACGTAAATAGATCTTTTGATCGTGGGTATAGGCAATTTTATTTTCACTAATTTTCGTGAGCCGGTCGAATTTAAATGTTTGATATCCATAACTATCTAAATAATAGTGATGATAAATCCAGCGATGCCTGTCCCCAAAATCTGCAGGAAGTTCCTTTGGTAAAATTAGAAGGGAATATTCGGCTCTGCATGCGAAATGCCCGTACGGATCGATACAGAATGTGTCTTTTATATTTTCAGAGTTTAGTAAGGGTGTCGTAACGTCCACAATTAATATATACTTTCCGAAATTATTATGATATTGGCAGGATTCAAATTGAAAATAATACCCTATTTCAGGGGTGTGGGATATTAAATATTCCGGATCTTCCCGATCCTTTGTAAAGAACCATGTCCTGTGCAATTTGCCATCTCTGTTTTTTGAATAAATTCTATAGCCAACCTCTTCTCCAACATAACCATTATCGATCAACTGATTGCTTTCAGTTTCAATCGTATTTTTGAACAGCCAACCGTAGTTAGGATCATCACCCATTAACCTTTCTATGATAAAAGAATCGGTAAACTCCTTATCAAAATCAGGCCATGTAATTTGTAATCTGCCGTCAACAACCGAAGTTGTGAAAAAATCTTTCGCTAAATTCCTTTTGATCTTTAGATTTAAAGGTTTTGTTAGAAAATACTCAATCCTATTGTTTAATAGATTGAGAGTTACAATCCTGTATTGGATTTTGTAGTCACCCTCTGGACGAATTAAAGTATATAAAGTTTGAAGGGTGGAGGTGTCAGCGTTTACATGCCATCTATCATCTATAGTCACGTACACAGAATCGATTCTTCTGTTTTCGAGTACCACTCTGTAATCAATGGTGTGCCTATAATCAAAGAATATGGTATCTCCTCTGATCGGGATATTGAATAGATAATCGGAAACATTTAACGAATCCAAATTATAAACAGGAGAGACATTTGTTTCGTTGTCCTTTTTGCATGATTGCAATACACAGATCATAAAAAGAGGTAGAAATATCAATATTAAATTCTTTTTAAAAATGATGACGCCTGTTTTCATTATTTTAAATTTTTATTTGTAAGTCAATGTGGGCAAATGTACATGTTTTCTGCAAGTAAAAAGAAATTTATCCGAAGAGGAATGTGGGTACGAAAGGTGACGGAGTCGTTATTCTCAAAAAACTCTACAAATCCGGAAACATAGCGCTGATATCAATCAGCTTTCCCCTAAATTATCCCAAACCAAAAGTGATACTTCCACCACCGGGTTCCCCCAAAAAAAACGGGGCAAGCAGCCAAATCCCGCACCAGGCAAGATTAATGCGGCTTGGGGGTATAGTGCTGACGGATTGTTATAAGCTGGCTTTCTTTTCCATTCTGTTGATAGGCGTTGGCAAAGACATGCAATTTTGCAATTTATGGTTCGCGTGCAGGCTGGTGCGAATTGCAAACAATAAAAACCATTGAATAGTATTTGCCGCTTCCTTCCATCATACCTCCACACTTGGAATTTGATTCATATTTCTATTTAAAATGCTGACAATAAAGTTTTTTACAATATCAGCTTCTTCGGTTTTGCTAATGGCAATAAAAAGCGTGAGTGAGGCCAATGCTTCGTTGCTAATAATTGTTTTGTTGTCCATGTCGGTGAGGGCTTTGTTTTTGTCTAAGAAATAGAGAAAACAAGCAGCCGCAATGCGTTTGTTGCCAACGACAAACGAGTGGTTTTTTACTATAAAATAGAGGAGATTAGCTGCCTTTACCTGAATTGTAGGGTAAAGTTCTTCTCCATCAAAAACTTGTGCAATTTGGTTGATGGAACTGTGAAAGCTGTTGTCTTTAGGTTTGGCAAATACATCACTTTCAAAATCGGAATACATTTCCTTAATAAATTACATGTAATCTTCATAAGTAGGGAAGATGGTTTCCTGTTTTGTATTTCCTTTTGTATCGAGTGTTTCGTGGTCGTAGTCGTCGAGTAATTCCAGACCTTTTGCAAAAACCGTAAGGATTTCATTTTCGGGGCTTTGGCTTTGGGCTTCGATGGCACGACTCAGTATTTGTATGCCTGTTCTTAGATGTCTTACTTCTTGTTGTTTTTCGAGAAGGCGTTTTTCGTTAATGGCATAGCCTTTTGTCAGGTAATCTTTTAATCGTTGTGTAGCCCAAATTCTAAATTGCGTTCCGCATTTTGATTTCACACGGTAGCCCACAGAAATTATAACATCGAGATTGTATAATTTTATATTTTTCGTTTGTGTTTTATCAGCAATAGCGCCGTGTTGAGTGGTGTGCTCAAAAAACGAGCATACCACCTTTTCATTTAATTCGTCCTCTTTAAAAATATTTGAAATATGCCTTGTTATTGTTTTTCTATCCCTATCAAACAACTCAGACATTTGCTTTTGAGAAAGCCACACAGTTTCCTCCTCAAACATTACTTTTATTTCTGTTTGATTATCGGGCGTTTTAAAAATTTCTATTTTATTTTGGCTTTCCATTATAAGTTCACACTTTGAATATGTTTCATCAAATTATTGGCTTCGTCATTTAGCTGTGCCAGCGCGCTTTTAATCTCTAAACCACTAAAACCTCTATGCCTGCTCCGATTGCAAAGGCATGAATACCGAATCGAAAATCTCAAAAAGTTCTGCAAACCCTGAAAAATAGCGCTGAAATTTGCTCATCCCAATGAGCTTTCAGTAGCTTTCCCCTAAATTATCCTACCTCAAAAGTGGCACTTCCAAATTGAAAACACATACCTCTTAACCAACGGGTTTTAGTCCAACATCAGGCATGATTAATGCGGCTATGCCGAATAATCATGCCTAATTGTTGTGCTTTCGTGCATTATTTACCCAGTTTCTTTTGTTGTTCAATATAAACATCATCTGCAAGTTTTTTCATTGCTTTCATAGCATTTTTCTTATCAAGGATTTCTAATTGATAAACTGCCATTTCTCTCAATTGCATAAACCTCTCTGTTTTTTCTATGCCTTTCTTTATCAATTCTGCATTAAGACTCTCAATGTTAGATAATACTGCTAATTGATTTATGCTTGCAAAGTCTCTGATATTCAAATCCTTTTTTGCTTCTTCAGGATTTAATGTCCTCCAATCTTTTGCTGTGCAATTGAATAAGGCAACATTTAATAAATCAGCTTCTTCTGCATATGCCAGCCATTCTTTGTCTTTTGCATAATTTTTATCAGGAAGAATATGGTTCTGGACAGCATCTGTTTGTATGTGATAATTGGCTTTACTTAAAAGTCGTTTAACATCCCACTCAAGATTGTACCGATTACTCTCAATTGCTTTAAAACGTTGATATTCTTTAATCAGATAAAGTTTGAAAGTCGGACTAATCGCGGCACCAAATTCAAATGCAATATCTCGATGTGCATAGGTTCCACCGTATCTGCCAGATTTTGAAACAATTCCAACTGCTCCAGTTTTCTCTGCCCACTGTTTAGGACTTAATACAAAAGTTGGTAATCCAGCCTCCATTTTAAAGTGGTCAAATTCGGCCACTTTAAAGTTCGGATTATACATTGTTTCCCAAGTTCCTAGAAATTCAATCGTAGTACGTGTACGAATCCAGTTTTTTATCACATCAGCAGCCCTATTATCACCTTCTTTGGCTTTTGCCATATCAGTCAAGCAGATGTAATCCTCTTCCTCGATTTTTGTTATCGAAATTATTGCGCTTTCTATATCAAGTTTGCTTACTTTGCTCATAATCAAAATTTTCCAAAGTGGTCAAATTCGACCACATTAAGTATTAATCCTATCAAATGTACTTGTTTTGATTCTGAAATTAAAATCAAGTTTCAACGTTTGCACTGCCGTTCTTGGCATGAAGCACAACGTTTAGTATATGAAAAGTAGGCGATTACGAAGAACGAAACTTTCGGTTAAGCACATAGTTTGATACGAGCCAAAAGTCTTGAATTTAGAACTGATTCGCCTATTTTTTATATACAGTGTTGAACTAAACCCTTCGGGGGGCAAAGTTAGAAAAAAAGATTAGATTGGGGCAACTAATTTTAAAATTTTGTAACATGCAAAAAAAAGTTTTCCATCGTTAAAGGGGGTTGACGCGCTCCTTGAGAAAATGCGTCATCGGATGGTGATCGAGAATCTCTCACCACGTACCGTCACCAGTTATCTCAATGGTCCAAAGCGATTGATTGAATACTGGAACAAACACCCCAGGCTCATAAGCACAGATGAAATCTTCGCGTATCTGGTTTACGAAAAGGAGGTAAAGTTACACAGTCGCAGCACCATGCGCATCAACGTGAACGGTATCCGCTACCTGTACAAAAACTTCCTGAAGCGGCCAGAGATTGTGGACGAAGTGCCCTATCCGAAGCAAGAAAAGTATTTGCCCGAAATACTTACGGGCAGGGAGCTTAAGCGAATGTTTGATAACATTCGCAATACCAAGCATCGGGTAATGCTCAAGCTGATCTATTCGTGTGGCTTGCGCCGTGGAGAGGTAAGAGAGATTCGTCTTACAGATATCAACCGCAAGGCCATGCAAATTCACATTCGTCAGGGTAAGGGAAAAAAGGATCGCTATGTTCAGCTGTCTGTTCACCAGTTGAAAGAGCTTGAGGGATATTACCAGACAATAAGACCCGAAGTTTATCTTTTTAATGGGCGCAAAAAGGGAGACAAAATCAGTGAAGCGGCTATGCGATGGGCTTTGCTAAAGGCTCTGGAACGCGAGAAAATAACCAAGAATGTTCATCTGCACAGCCTTCGCCATAGCTTTGCTTCGCACCATGTGAGCCTGGGCACCAATCTGCTCAACATTCAACAGTTGCTTGGCCACGAAACCATTCAGACCACGCTATTATATCTGCACTTGAGCGACAAGATCGGTGGCAATCAGGTGAATCCGCTGGATGTAATGTATGGCGAATGTTAAAACAAAAGGCAACTATTGCCAGCGCAATCCAAGCATTTGGCGATGACTTGGCGCGAGGCAACAAAATAACCTCCCGACAAAAACGTGTCTTCAACACCTTGCAGCAGTGTCGTACGCCGGCATTGGGCGGACATGTAGAGGCCTGCCCGGAGTGCGGACATGTGCAAACGGGATGGAACAGTTGCCGCAACCGCCATTGCCCTACCTGCAACAACATAAAGCGCGAACGCTGGATATTGCAGCGCCGATCGGAAATGTTGCCGGTGGATTACTTTCACTTGGTTTTTACTTTACCGGATTTGTTGAACGATTTGTCGTTGCACTATCCAAAACTCATCTATGGTTTACTTTTCAAAAGTGCCTGGTCAACCCTACAACAATTTGCAGCAAGTCATCGCCATCTGGGTGCCAAGGCGGGGATGATAGCTGTGCTGCACACCTGGGGTCAGAACCTGCAACTTCATCCCCACATACATTGCCTGGTTCCGGGAGGAGGTTTAACTGCACAAGGAAAATGGCGAAGCAGCAAAGCCAAGGGTAAATATCTGTTTCCGGTAAAAGCGCTGAGCAAGGTGTTCAGAGGTAAATTTACCGATGGTTTGATCCATCTTTGCAGCCAGGGAGAGCTCCGAATGGATAATCCGATAGATTCTCACTGTAAGTATCTTCACCCTTTATACAAAAGCAAGTGGGTGGTTTTTGCCAAACGGCCTGTGCGTTCCGGTGTTAAAACCCTGGAATATCTGGGCAGGTATGTTCACAAGGTGGCCATTGGCAACAGCCGCATCAAAGCCATCGACAGCAAAAGTGTGACGTTTTCATGGTTTGATTACCGCACCTCAAAAGGACGTGAAATGACGCTTGCCGGCCAGGAGTTTGTTCGCCGTTGGAGTATGCACATTTTGCCCGAAGGGTTTGTAAAAGTGCGCCATTATGGAATTTGCTCAAATCGGACAAAGTTGAGCGTGAGGGAGATTGTTTTTGCAAGTCTGGGCAAGAATTCACCGACTCTTACCAAAGGTCTGAAATGGGCTGAGGTGTATCTGCAAGTGTATGGACGATCGCCCTTTTTATGCCCGGCTTGTGGACAGGCCGATATGGTATGTGTTCAAATCCTTCCTCCGATCCGCGATGGGCCTTGCCATATAAAACCGATAATCCAGCATCGGACAAAACACCAGAAGTAAATCATCTGCCATCAGGTCCTCCACTAAAAGGAATCCGCAAGAGCTATGTCTGCTCAGAATCGAAATGTATGAATACCGAATCGAAAATCTCAAAAAGTTCTGCAAACCCTGAAAAATAGCGCTGAAATTTGCTCATCCCAATGAGCTTTCAGTAGCTTTCCCCTAAATTATCCTACCTCAAAAGTGGCACTTCCAAATTGAAAACACATACCTCTTAACCAACGGGTTTTAGTCCAACATCAGGCATGATTAATGCGGCTATGCCGAATAATCATGCCTAATTGTTAGCGGTAGCAGAAATCCCGAAGCCATAATTACTGGTGATATGGGTGGTGCTAAAGCCGCAATCTTGATCGGACAACCTGGTGATGCTATAGCACCCACCACCATCAGTGGTATTACAATTAAAGGATTCGAAATTACAGCAATTACCGGTACATCCGGCGGACGGGCATGTATCGGTGCTGGACATAATTTCGTTAATTACTCCCAGGCAAACAATGTTACCATCGAAAAAATGTACATTCATGATGTTAACGATGCGAATGGTATCTATACAAATGGCCATCTTGTTTTGGATCAATGGACGATTACGGACAATAAAATTCAAGGCCTCACATATCAATATGCCTCTGCGATTAACCCGTGGAAACAAACTAACCTGACCATTACCGATAATGTGATTAGTAACATTGCTTATAATGGAGTTAATGCCGCGAGTGTTCAGGCTGGCACAATATCCGGAAACAGCATTAGTAATACAGGGGCAAATGGAATTCAGGTTGCCTCTGCAACTGGCTATCCCACATCAAATCTCACTATTACAGCAAACTCAATTGACCAGGCTAACACAAGTGCAGAATCTGACAAAGGTGGAATTCGCTTGTATGGGACTGAAATCAGTGGTTTTGTGAATATTACAAATAACCTGATTACCAATTCATACAACGGTGTGGCAGTAAAGGATGAAGAGGTCATCCCAGCCAACGTCTATCTGGTGAACGAAAACTCCATAACAGGCAACTCCAATTACGCCATTTATCACGGTGGAACAGGAACGCTTGATGCCACCTGCAACTGGTTTGGAACTACTGATATAGCACTGATTGCAAATTTGCTTGATGGACCTGTGAATGTAGTTTCCTTCCTTACAGATGGAACCGATGGATCCACAAATACCGGCTTCCAGCCAACAGGGAGTTGTGATGGTGCGTTCCCGGTTTACAATGCAAGCAAAAACTTTTACTACCCAACCATTCAGGCTGCTGTGCAGGATGCCAACGCCACTGGTGGCAATGACATCCAGGTGGTTGCCGGGACTTATATTGAATCGGGTCAAATAGTAATTGATAAAGACCTAAGCATTACTGGTGCAGGAATGGGAACGTCAATTGTTAAAACAGATCAGAATACCGGAACAAGTGGTGATGCCAGAGGCTGGTTCCTGGTTAATGCAGGAGTTACTTTTAATTTAAGCGAATTAACCCTTGATGGTTCAGGTTTCTTAATTTGGCAAGCTATTCGGCACTTAGGAAAAGGAGCTATTGATCAGGTAGAATTTAAAAACATCAAATATCAAGTTAGCGGTTCTCCTTATAATGGCAACGCCATAGCAGCCTTTGGTTCAGCTGACATGAACGTTCATGTTACCAACAGTATATTTTCTGAAATTGGAAGAGTTGGAGTGATTTATTTTGGCGCAGGAATAACAGGTTCCGATTTCCATAATAATACTTACGTTGGCAAGGGAGTAGGCGACTGGATTGATTACATGCTCGATATTAGTGCCGGAGCAATTGTTGATGTTGAAAATTGCGAAGTTTCCAACAACAAAGGCGTTGCCAATTCAGATGGCAGCACATCAGCGGGTATCCTGGTTACAACCTATTTTGGTGCAGGCACCACTGCAACAGTATCAAATTGTGATATTCATGATAATACAACGGGTATTGCTGTAGGTTTTGATGCAAGTGACGTAAGTGATGTAACAGCAAATAGCAATAAGATTTATGACAATGAAAATGGTGTAAGTTCTACTGCACCAATCGTTGATGCCGCCGACAACTATTGGGGCGATGCCACAGGCCCTCTCCATGCCACACACAATACCTGTGGGGCTGGTAATGAAGTTACTGATTTTGTTGACTTCTACCAATGGTGGGCCAACGAAGCTATGAATGAAAGATACACCTACGAAGCCCCCGATCTCACCTGTGTAGCCAATGCCACTTTGAGTCAGCAAGACGATCGTGGTGCATATGCAACAGGTTATCCAACTGCAACCACTTGTTATGAGCCACTTACTATTACCTATGGTGATGATAGAGCAGGCTTGAACCAGTGCAATGCTACAGGTGATATAGTCAGAACCTTTACGGCTACCGACTACTTTGGACATGTATCTACCTGCCAGCAAACACTGACCATACA
>LSQX01126341.1_pt1 | contig 10594 bp, 5 predicted proteins | sample 654561 | NCBI WGS metagenome assembly LSQX01 (sample SAMN04489861, study PRJNA283612) | anaerobic digester metagenome | isolation source: 4 biogas reactors fed with cattle manure at either 37C or 55C with and... | place: Denmark: Kongens Lyngby | collected 2014 | reverse complement strand
TGGGAACCTGACATTAAATTTTCAATTACTGAACTGCTTGAGTCTGCAAACAGACCGACAGCCTTGATATGCAGTTGCGACACTGTAGCACGTTCATCGTATCGTGCTATAACGGAATTGGGCTTGCGCATACCGGAAGATATAAGTGTGATCGGGTTTGATGATGACCCCATGGCTGAATGGCTGGATCCCCCTCTTTCGACTATTCAACAGCCGTTCGATGAAATAGGGCGAGTTGCCATGAACCTGCTCATTGAGCGTGTCGCCAATTACGGGAAGCCATGTAATAATGTTTTGCTGCCGGTAACGTATATCGAACGCGAATCTGTGGCTCCACCACCTGCCGGGAAGAAGATGCCGGTACAACGAACTGCAACAATCAGCGCAGCTACTGCCCCATAAACCTGCCTTTTCCAGAAGAGTTAATTTCTATCAACTTGATACAATCTTATTGCAGCTAAAATGACGAACACAAGTATTTTGCAAATTGAATCGCTCAAGCTCAAGGAGCTTGGCATACTCAATATTGACACTTCTGGAAGAAAAAAGGCGGAGTGCTTTGGCATCGGTTGTGAAACGCTCGACAGGGATTTATTTGATCCGGAGGCAGTGTTTCCGAAAATAGCGGAAACAGGTGCACTCAGGGCACGTTTGCAGACAGGTTGGGCGAAGTGTGAAAAATCTCCGGGAGTTTTTGATTTTTCGTGGCTCGACAAACACGTTGATGCTCTTATCGAATTGGGAATGGAGCCGTGGTTTAACCTTGGTTACGGCAATCCTGTCTATCAGGATCAGGCTGAGGGGTATCAGGCAACTGTAGGAGTTGTGCCTACCGATAACCCTGACGCCTTGGCGGCGTGGCTGAGGTATGTTGAGAAGCTGGTGGAACATTTCTCCGACCGTGTTTCGATATATGAAATCTGGAACGAGCCCGACATCCCCGCTTTCTGGGTGAATCAGCCAAGGACAGGCGCAGAATACGCACGTTTGTTTAATCCCACAGTGAAAGCGGTTAAAGCGGCAATGCCCTCTGCCGGAATAGCGGCTCTGGCAATGACAAGTAAAGCGCTCAATCCCGATGGAAGAGCGTTTATCTCCGAGTTTATAGATAATCTGGAAAAACCTGAACTGATCGATATTGTAACGTTCCATTCTTACCGCTATCCTCCTGATTTTCTGTACGAAGCTGATGTGGCAAAATTGAGCGAACTTGTGAAGAAACGCCTGCCCGGTGCATCATTATGGATGGGCGAGGGCGGATATCCTTCCCAGCCGAGCGGGACGGGAGCCAAGGCGCATCATAATGAGACGAGCGAACTGATTCAGGCAAAATGGCTGACACGTCATTTAATTACCAATGTCGGGATAGGCGTTGAATTCGTTTCGTGGTTCCATGCAGTAGACCTTGCGGGGTACAGGGATGCATCGGCAATAAATCCGAAGGGTCTGCTCCGAACTAATGCATCCCCAAAGCAATCATTTTTCGCCATGCAGAATCTCTGCACTGTTTTCAGCAATGATTTTCGTCCTGTAGAATATCCCTGGAGGGCTACTTATATCAGCGAAGCACACGGACATAGCCAGTCTGAAATACAAGTTTATCAGTTTGAAGGGGCATCCGGCACGAGACTTGCCGCCTATTTCAACGGTGGTGCCATAAGTGATGCCAACACATATCGGGCGATAGATTTACATTTATCGGAAGTGGAAGGTGACGCCTTGTTGCTTGATACGCTTGGTGGTAGTGTTTACAGTGTTGTTCCTCAAAACGGGAAATACAGTTTACCTGTAGCCGATTATCCCATGCTACTCGTAACGGGAGCATTAACAGATGAAGTTTTGCCGCTAAACCCTGCCACGTAATTTAGATGACATTGAAGATAGAGAAATCCTGAAAATGGCGAAAGCACAAAAGACAATTAAAGAAAACGATACGCTATATGTTGACGGAAATCGCCTTGTGAATAGCAACGGGGTCGACATATGGCTTCAGGGTCTCGCACTTCCCGGTCTGGAGTGGCGCAACGGCGGGGTCAAGATCAGGGAAACGCTTACGGCTGCTCTCAATGACTGGCATGCAAACTGCATCCGCTTACCTGTTCGTGAGGATTTCTGGTTTGGACGCGATGATACAACTGCGGAAGATGGCGGAGCTTCGTACAGGGAGCTTGTTGATGAACTGGTAGAGACAACAGCCAACGCTGGAGCCTATCTTGCCCTTGATCTGCATCGTTTCAAGGCACCGACACAGGCTCATGCGGAATTCTGGATAGATGCAGCTGCGCGTTATTCCAATCATCCTGCTGTTATATTTGATCTTTTTAATGAAGCTCACAGCATATCATGGGAAGTGTGGCGTGACGGAGGGAAAATCGATGCAGAGGAGAAAAAAGGTGTAGTGGCAGAAAATGAGTTTGCCAGGGAACAGATAGAGACTATCGGGCATCAGGCACTGGTTGATGCCGTCAGGGAAACGGGTGCGAAAAACATCGTGATAGCAGGCGGGCTTGACTGGGCATATGATTTGACGGGCAATGCAGCAGGTTACACTGTAGACGATGCCGGCGGTAACGGCGTGATGTATGCAAGCCATATATATCCATGGAAGTCTGACTGGGCAGGGAACGTCCTTTGCATGGCAGACAAAGCTCCGATATTTATAGGAGAAGTTGGCTGTGAGCTTGTGCCGCTTCCTTTTGAGAAGCCGGAAGATTATAAAGATCCGTATCTTTGGGCACCGGAAATCATTGCCTTTATACAAGCCAACAGACTTCATTGGACCGCCTGGAGTTTTCATCCGAGAGCCACGCCCCGTGTCATCGGGGATTGGGATTTTACACCAACTCCTTTTTGGGGTGCTTTTGTGCGTTCCGCACTGAGAGGTTATACTTTTATTTCCAGCACGTAACACTTTAATTTAACTTACAAACGGAGAAAAAAATTAAGAAAATATCTTTTATTATCGTATCAGCTTGTCTTTTGTTTGCACTAAAAGTTCAAGCGGCTGATGCTTTTTGGATATCAACGGACAATCCTGTCTGGGAAAATCCGGAAAACTGGAGTGATGGCGTTGTCCCCGGGAGCACTACGAATGTGATTTTTGGAGATCGCTCAGGTCTCGCCGATCCGTTTCTTTCAACTACACAGCAAATCGCGCGGGTTGAATTTCAGAGTCCAGGCTGGACAATATCAGGTCCCGGAATGCTCTGCTTCGAAGCCTCCCCGCCTTACTCCAGTTCCGGCGGCGGCACAAACATTGTCGATGTCGACACTCTGTTTTTAACAAACGCCACTATATCGGCATCTGAAGATTCAACGTTGATTGTAAAGGGCGATGTTAGCAGTGATGGGGGTCGGAAGGTTTTTGCGATCGGCGGTGCCGGTACCGTGCGGCTTGAGGGTGCTGTTTCCAACGTCAAGGATTTCCGCATACAGAGCGGCGGCACATTGGAGCTTGCAATGCCTGTGCGTATGAATTCTGATTTCGAGGATCGGATTGAAAACGGCTCGACAATCAGATATTTTGCCGATGAGCAATGCCGCATTCGCTGGCCCAGATATGGATCTGGTGGTTTGCTGGATTTAAATGGGTTTACACAAACGTTCAGCGGGCTGACTTTTGCGCATCATTCCACTGATGTCAATTTCACTGTTGAAACGGGTGAAGAAGGCAAATTGATTCTGAATTCAGGTATAGGCTATCAACCATACAGTTGGAACGACAGAAATCGTTATGGAACAGCGGTAATCCGGGGAAATCTGGAGTTTCCCAAAGGTGGCACAATTACATCTGTCGAACAGAATATAACGAATGTCCATATCAAAATAGAAGCGGCAATTTCCGGAGGAGGAGGTCTGATTTGTCGAGGTAGCGGTACTGTGCAGCTTACCGGCTCCAACACTTATCCCGGTGATACTACAGTTGCCCGTGCGCAACTTGGCAGTCGTCCGAACGAAGCAGGGTTGCTCATTATCGATGGTACAGCTACGGAGACATCCTCCGGCATCGGTTTGGGTGCACTTCATGTGGAGCCTTCAGGTGCAGTTGGAGGTGCCGGCACCATAGGCTATACAGGACGGACAGGTGCGACGCTGTCGCTGGAAGGCGAATTCGTGGCTGCTGACGAAGAAGATGAGATCGAGGAGGCAGTATTCCCCGCCACTGTCACACCGGGCGGTATTGAAGAAGGTTCGGAAATTGCAACATTAAGCGTAAACGGTGATGTGGATTTCGGAGACTACAGTTGTCTTTCCATAGACATAGGAGAAGGTACATGCGATACGCTTGCTGTGTCAGGCTCGATCTCTGTAAGTGCTCTTGGCACAGTTTTACAATTGAATATACCTGATGAGATCGAACTCATCGGTGATTACACACTTGCCGAATCCGGCGAATTGACAGGAGAATTCTCCTCTGTGTTGATCAACGGTGAAGAGTTTGAAGACGCTACGGATTACAGATCAATTGCGATGACGCACCATATCGGATATTCCTCTGATTCAGTGATCCTCAAACAGAGTCCGCCGCAAGGTACAACGATTACTATATTTTAAAGATCTTTTACAAAAAAATAAACAGGAAGAGAAAAATGAAAAAACACATACTTAATACAACACTTATTGCAAGTCTGTTGCTCATTGTATTGTCACCGATATTATCAGCAAGGGAAATAATCAAGGCAGATAATTCTGATGAACTTCATGTCGGTTCAAGTTGGGTGGGAGGAGTCGCTCCCGGACCTGAAGATATAGCCGTATGGGATGGTGAATACAGTAACCGCACATACGATCTGGGAGAAGATGTAGAGTGGTACGGAATTGATATCAGATCGGAAGATCCTGGTGGAAACCTTATTTTCAGGGCGGGGAACAAGATTACACTGGGTGCAGGGGGCATTAAATCAGCTCCCAAGCGAACAACAACATTCAATATTTCTATTGATATTGATACAGATCAGACATGGGAGATTTTGCAGAATACCTTTATTACTCAGGGGGATTTTTCTCTCAATGGTTATACTCTGACGTTGTTGGGCGGGGGAACGAAGCAGTTCAAGACAAAACCTCAGGGTCCTGGAACTATTATTGCAGATGCGGGAGGTTTTAAACTTTCAAATGGAGGAAGTCTTGCTTCAGATGTTGATGTGATCGTTAGAAATGGTGGCAATTTTTCTGTTGACAAGGACGTTGTCAGCCCGACGCAAAATGTTCTCGTAAATAGTCTGACCCTCATGGGCGGTCGTCCTGTAGGTATTACCAGCTCTTCGAAGAGTGATGTTGAAATAATAAACCAGAATGCAATAAATGTCTGCCGTAATGGTCAACCCCGCCTATCTATCTACCAGCAGGGTAAATTCCATACAACGTTCTGGTCGGATAGTCTCAACATGGAGCCTGATTCCGGAAGTTTTGTCATTACCGGAAATCAGCTTGGACTCTTCCCGGCAGATGTGATGACGAACTCTGTTAATGTGATATTCAACAATCCTCCCGAGCTTTCCAGCACAGAAGGTGCTACAGGTACCACAACGCTTGGTGTCCTCCGCGGGGTGACTGCAAACTACGATAACAGTGAATATGGCATAGGGCTTGTTACTTATGATGAAGATAAAGGAATACGTTTGCTTGACTTCGACACTGAATACACCCATACATTGGTTGACGGTGAAAACGATGGAAATAACGTTCGGCTCGCAAACATAGGCAGTGCTCCTTTCTACGAATATATTACAAATATTGTTGATGAGATTGAAGTTGTTGTCACTAATTTGGTGTACGAATCGCAAACACTGACCAATTATCTGACTGCTCCCGTAACATCGGTGAACTCTCTTTCTCTCGATGTTTCAGGACCCAACGGAAATGCCGGTGTTTATCTTGCAGGAGATGAAGGAGCAGTTCTTCGTCTGAATTCAGGGATTTTGTTCTGCAGAACAACGGGACTCAGCAGACCTGTAGCAGATGAAGATCTCATGCTTATCAATATTCCCCTTGATTTTGATGGGAAACAGGGTTTTATTCTTAATGCTCTGACAGCCGGCATGAGCAATGGCAGCGGACCTGCGTTACAGCTGAATGTTTCACCTGTAAATGACGGTGGTGAAGGTATTGTTTTTGCTGGTAACGGCTCCTCGTACCTGCAATGGCCCGCGCCCACTATGTTTACCGGACCGGTGATTGTTAACAGCGGATGGTTCAGGATCACCGGCGGTGCCGGGAATGGTGGAATAATACCCACCCGTCTGATCATGTACGGCGGATCAGTGCAAAATCACGGCAACCGTATTGCAGACGATGCTGATATAGAAATTCATGGAGGTACACTCTCACAAAAAGGCGGAGCCACCAATTCCGGTTCAGGTGCTCATGAAACATTCAGGAATCTTTTTATGACAGGCGGAAGCTATTCCTGCGGTGCAAGCGGCACATCTTCCGGTGCAACGAAATTGGATAATGCCTATATGTCTGGAGGTTCCTGGGGAATAACACGCGGCCATACCGTCACTGTTGAAGAGGACATCTTCCTTTCGGGGTCAGCTCAGATCAACTTAAGTGGCGGAGACAACAGCAATTACAGAGCGTCGCTCGTTATGAACAATGGAACAATCACGATTACCAATTCATCTGAAGATGTCGAGTGGATTCCCATTCACTTGGGTGGCCTGAATTATGAAAACAGGATACCGCCACGTATAATCTTCCGGACTTCTGAGCCGGCTGTTGTTTTTGTCGGGAATCCTGCCAATACGAATGCTGCAGTAATAAGCACGGCTGAGGGTCTGGTAAATGCACGCATGGAGCTTAACGGAACACAGGTGTTTGATATAGGTGAAGGTCCTGCCAAAGTGGATCTGCTCATAATGGCAGACTTTGTGGACGATGGTGTAAACGAAGGCACATTGGTAAAAGAGGGTACAGGAACAATGGAGTTGGCTGGAAGTATCCTCATCAGTGGAAGCACTTCAGTCAACGAAGGTGAAATACGCCTTACGGGCAGCATGATTTCTCCGGTGGAGGTGGCGACCGGAGCTGTACTGGGAGGTTCGGGAACTATAAGCAATTCTGTCGAATTCGTTCAGGGATCTGCATTCAGGGTAAATATCCTTGATGAAGATACTGCTGAAGTCCTGGTCGTAACGGAAAGTGTAACAGGGGAAGTTGATGTGATTGTGCCTGATGAACTGCCGGGAGGGGAGCAGGAATGGCTCGTCATGACAGCCGACTCGCTAAGTGCCGCATTTAAGTCTACAAATCCCCTCTATGGTGTTTACAAACGCAACGGAGGCAAAGAGCTCTGGTTGACACGCAAACTCGGTAATACTTTAATCATTAGATAATACCGATTAAACATGTGTCTCTGTAAGATATATGATTGACGTATCCTGATGAACGCGAATCTCTCACAGAGACACAATTAAACACATCAATATCATGAAAAAATTTCTAGTCTTGTTGTTTTCTGCAGTTTTAATTTCTTTATGTGTGCCTGCTGTGGCGGGAGGCAGACTTTTAGTTCCTAACAGCGATTTTGAGACTGCCAGCAAGGAGGGCGACTGGCCCGACGGATGGCCGAAACTCAAAGCCGGAGGTTCATGGGAAGAGGAGGAGGGAAATCGTTTTTTGCGCCTTCAGTGCACAGAGCCGGGTGCAATGGTAATGATGTACCGCGAAATACATCTGCCCGAAAATGTTGATGCGATAGAACTTACATTCCGTCAGCGCATTACCGATTTAAAATTAGGTGAAAATGTCTGGTTTGATGCCAGGATAATGATGGAGTTCATGGATGGGGCAAGAGAAAAAGTTTCACCGGGACCACCTGTGCCGTATACTCGTAAAGATACGGCGGGATGGGAAAATAAAAGCGTCAGGTTCCTGGTGCCTGAAGGGGCGACTATCCTGAAATTCATGCCGGCTCTTTTTAATGTAAAATCAGGGACATGGGATCTCGATGATATAGAAATTCGTGCAATAGACCCCGCCCCCATTAAGGCTGCCGCCGAGGAAGCCGCTGTCGCAAAGGCGGAAAAGCTCGCCAATGACACAGCGAAGCGGCGTGCCAAGGCAGCAGCAGTGCTTGAAAAAAATGGAACCCTCATAGGGAACGGAGATTTTGAAACTCCCAACAAGAAAAACGACTTCGCGCAGTGGTGGGGCAGTCCCTCCGACAAGACGAGCTGGCCGGAGGAAGACGGCAACCGCTTTCTTCGCCTTGTCTCCACCAAACCCGGAGAACTGGTGATGGTTTACCGCACATACGATATTCCCGGAGGTGTGGAGGCGATGGAGCTGTCGTGGCGCCAACGTGTTACAGGGCTTAAAAAAGGGGAGCAGCCGTGGTTTGATGCACGTTTTATGTTTGATTTCCTTGATGCCTCGGGTGAAAAGCTAGCTGGCAAACCAGGACCTTCTTACACGCAACGCGACACCGACGGCTGGGTCGACAGGAGCAAAAGTTTTCTTGTTCCGGAAGAGGCAGTGACACTCGTTATGATGCCATGCCTTTTCCAGGTGAAAGCCGGCACTTTTGATATAGATGATTTAAAACTTGTTCCAATCGATCCGGCTGTGCTGCAGGCAGCGGCTGAAGAGCAGAAAAAAATAGAGGCGGCGCGTTATGTGGAGCCCGAGGAGCCGGACAAAACTAAATGGCCAAAAACGCTTCATGTCGAGGGTAACCTCATCCTCGATGAAGACGGGGAAGAGGTCTGGCTTCAGGGCGTGAATGTAGTCGGTCTTGAGTCGCTGCCTTTTGATCGTCAGATAATGAAGTCGACAAAGGTTTCAATAGAAGACTGGAAATCTAACTGTATAAGACTTCCTGTAAAAGAAGAGTTCTGGTTTGGAACGAGCTTCTATCAGAAGGATGGAGGCGAGGCTTACCGCAAGCAAGTTGATGACATAATAACATTTGCGGCAAACCGTGGTGTTTATGTGGCTCTTGACCTGCACAGGTTCCGTGCGCCGAAGCAGGAACATGCTGATTTCTGGAAAGATGCAGCCATGCGTTATAAAAATCATCCTGCCGTACTTTTTGATGTTTTCAACGAACCCCACGGCATATCCTGGGAAGTCTGGCGTGATGGCGGCATAGTGGGGCGGAAAGAGGGGGTAGATGAATCGGCTTTCTTGTCTGAAGAAGAAAAGAAGAAAAATCAGGGATTTGAATCAATAGGAATGCAGGGGCTTGTGGATGCCGTGCGTTCTGTCGGTGCCAGGAACATAATCATTGCAGGCGGAGTTTTCTGGTGCAACGATCTTACCGGCATAGTAAACGGTTATGCGCTTGACGATGCAACGGGTAATGGAATTGTATATTCGTGGCATACTTACAACTGGCATCCCGGCTGGGCAAGAGTTTTGCCCGTTGTTGAGAAGCATCCTGTCTTTCTGGGAGAATGCGGTGGAGATGAAAAGCCGATGGGCTTCATACCGCTTGAGGATCAGGAGGACCCGCATACTTTCAATCCCGATTTATTGGGATTCGTGCAAAAGCATAAAATTCATTGGACCGGGTTCTGCCTGGCTCCCAATGCTACGCCGCGTCTGATCCTCGATTGGAACTATACGCCAACGCCATTCTGGGGTCAGTATGCAAAAGATGCCTTAAATGGCAAAAAGTTTGAAATGAAAAAAATGCGTTGATTTCAAAAACATAACACAAGGAGAATGACAAAATGAAAATAAGCAAAAAGATTATCTCCATAATTGCAATTTTTCTGGCTGTGTCAGCGATTGCAACTATGGCGGAAGACAATATGGGATGGCTTAACAATTCCAGTGGAACGTACGAATACTTTGATACAGCAAACTGGTATGATGGTGTTGTTAACGGTCTATTCAGTACAAATATTACATCAAAATCGACTCAAAATATTACGTTCAGCTCTGATTTTGATGTAACATCCGACACCTTTAATTTTAATTATCCAGGGGAGGTTACATTTACTTTCAGAGGTGATGGCGAAAATGATGTATGGGCTACAGTTCTGGACGATATTGTAATATCGCCCAAAACAACAAAGGGGAGGATAAATTTCGGTACTCCGACGGAAGGGCAGAAGATAAATTTCGATCTTGGAGGTGAATGCAGAACGCTTACTACGACATTTTCACCTTTATACTTCAGAAACACATTTATAAATGGATCATTGATTGTTAAAGGCGGAGGCTGGATGCGACTTGATGGCGACGATGCAAGTGCCGCAGATGTTGATGTAACCGCTGAATACTCTACAACACTTAATTACATCAGCGAAGGAGAGGGCGCAAAGCGGGCACATAACCTGACTATGCAGAGTGCTAACCTGATTGTCAGAGGCAATTCAAGTGTCGATTCGGTTAATGAAATTACTGAATCAATTACACTTGATGCCGGAGAAATGGGCGGTGTCAACTTTATAACAGTGGAAGCAGGTTCAAAAAACTCACACCTCTATACGCCTGAAATAATCAGGCAAAATGGGGCATATGTCTGTATGCGTGGACATGATTTTGGTGATTTGCCGGATGGTGGTGTAGGGAATCTCTTTGTCGACAACGTTCCTGAACTTGTTGGTGGTGATGGTGTAGAAGCTGTCTCTTATACACATCT
>LSQX01102781.1_pt1 | contig 10594 bp, 13 predicted proteins | sample 654561 | NCBI WGS metagenome assembly LSQX01 (sample SAMN04489861, study PRJNA283612) | anaerobic digester metagenome | isolation source: 4 biogas reactors fed with cattle manure at either 37C or 55C with and... | place: Denmark: Kongens Lyngby | collected 2014 | reverse complement strand
TTCCAACTACACTATCTCTCAATTGCCCCGCGTAGCGGCTGAGGCGCACCGGCAGGACTGCGGTTTGGCACTTGGGCAGCGGCGTACGCCACCTATCCGGAATCCTCGAACCGAAACAAGCCCCCTTACCTGTTTGCCAAAGACATATCGCGCACCACCGGGGCAGTTCGAGAGCTGGATTTCATCTCGCTGCTCGACACCAAGCGTTCAACCCACCTGGCGCGCTTCTTCGCCCAAATCCAGCAGGATCCCAACGTCGACTACGTCGGGCTTGACTACATGCGCGCTGACAACGGCGGATATGAGATGACGGATCAGTTCACTCGCGAGATGCCAGTGAAGCTGCCCAAGGGCTTCGCTCAGTGGCCCCGGAACCGACGGTGGGCGTACGTGGCGGGGAAAGTCGAACGGGAGTGGCAGACCGATCCCACCTTCTACGATGCCTGGTGCTGGTGGAAGGCGCACAAGGTCGCTGAGAACCTGCGCGACATCATGGATCAGTCGCAACTGCGCAAGCCACTGTGGATCTTCGTTCTGAGCTGGTGGCATGGCAAGCAGCACGGCCAGGACCCGATAATGTTCAGCGATGCCGGCGCCAGTTTGCAGGCCACGATGCTCTATCAGGTGCCGAACCGGGCGCACTTCGACACGATGGTGCGCGACTGGAACGAGTACCTCAGCTACGGCCAGGTGAACCTCGCGCCCGGCGATCAGGTAGACTTCCGGTGGCACCAGAAGACCCTGCGACCGGCGGCGCCTGAGGAACTGTATGACCGGACGGTCACGGCACACCGGCGCTACCTGCGTAACGGGCTGACCGTCGGCGGCTTCTGGCACGACATCAGTCGCGCCGCCGTCTCAGGCAGCAAGGGCCCCTATCCAGGGACCGAGTGGGCGCTGGCGGGTGGCGCGGCCTTCACGACGATCCGCAATGACTGGCGCGTCTATCCCATGACTGCCGAACTCACGGTGCCGCCGACTGGCGCGCTGGGAGGGACCGTACAGGCGACATTGACGCTGAGCAACGTCGTGAAAACTAACGTGCGACGGATCAACATCGAGATGATGAAGACCCCTGGCATCGAGTTGGTTGAGGTATCAAAGAGTGTGCCGAGCCTGGGGGCGGGGCAGACCCTGACGGTGCCGCTGACGGTGCGGCTCAAAGGCCGCAACGCGGCGCGCGCCAACCGCTTCATGGTCTGCGCGAAGGTCACCTGGCCTGACGAAGACTACGGTAAGGCCGTGCGTCGCGATCTGCCGCGGATGATGCTGGTGATGAAGTACGTGCAGGGAAAGTAGCCTCTCCCACAGGAGCAGATGATGAAAGTCTCGATTCTTTCCGACGAAATCTCTGTCGACCCCGTTGCTGCTTGTGAGATCGCGGCCTCGTGGGGGATGAAGTACCTCGAATTCCGCCTGTGGATGCAGTCGCGCGGGCCGGTGGGGATGAGCGATAGCGACATGTCTCGGACCCGCAAGGCCGCCGACGACTATGGCATCAGCTTTCCCTCGATCTCGCCGGGACTGTTCAAGCTGAAGATGGACGATCCGGACTATGTCGAGCACTGCGGGCCCTTCCGCGAGCGGTGCTATGATCTGGCTGAGGCGCTGGGGGCTGGCATCGTCGTCCTGTTCCCGCCGCTGTGCGAGAGCTACGACTACTGGTACGACTGGCCCGCGCGGGTGACGGACGACATGGCCGAGGCCGCTGAGGCGGCGGGGAAGCGGGGGCTGATGCTGGCTCTGGAGAATGAGCCGGCGTGCTATGCGGGCAGCGGGCAGAGCCTCGCGAGGCTCGTCAGCGAGATCAACCACCCCAACCTGCGTGCCAATTGGGACCCAGGCAACCACACTCACGCCACCGGCGAGGACTTCCGCGCTGGGTATGAGGCCCTGAGGCCGTGGCATATTCATACCCATGTGAAGGACTACAGGCCGAGCCAGTCCATGGCAGTGCCACCGGGCGAGGGCGGCGTGGACTGGGGCGGTCAGCTGGCGGCGCTGAAGGCCGATGGCTATGATGGCCTGCTGGTGCTAGAGACGCATTTCGTGCCCAAGATCGCCGGCAGCAAGAGCTGCTATGAGAACTTGTGCCGCATGCTGGCGGATATCGGCGAGGGGGCGGAGTAGTGGCTGATCGTGAGGACGTTACTCGCCCCGGCCAGGGCGAGTTTGATGGCGTGGCGCGCTACTACGACCACCTGATGAAGCACGTGCCGTATCGCGGCTGGGTGGACTATGTCCAGGATCTGCTGAAGCGCTGGAATGCCTTCCCGGAGCGTGTGCTGGACCTGGCTTGCGGGACGGGCAAGGTGGGTTCGGAGATGCTCCGGAGGGGATATCAGGTGGTTGGGGCCGACCTGTCGGAGCCCATGGTGCGGGAGTGCGGGCGGCAGGAACCTCCGCTGCCGGCGATTGTCTCCGACGCCTGCTGCATGGGCTTTGCGGGGGGGAGCTTCGACCTGATTGTCTGCCTGTATGATAGCCTGAACTATATCCTCGACCCAGAGGGTTTCACGGCAGCGATGGCCGAGGGCTATCGAGTGCTGCGGCCCGGCGGGCTGTTCATATTCGATCTCAATACGGTCCGCGCGCTGTCCACCGGGATGTTCACGCAAAAGGACATGACCAGCGGCGACCCGCTGCACTATGACTGGCAGGCCCACTGGAATCCAAAGACGCACGTCTGCCAGGTCGACATGTGGTTTGGCTATCAGGATGACGGAGGCTTGCACGAATTCACTGAAACACACTTCCAACGCGCCTACAGCCACGCCGACGTCACGGGGGCGCTGAAGGCGGGGGGATTCCGGAAGATCAAGGCGTATGACGGCTACCGCTTTACGCCGCAGACCCCATGGAGCGACCGCGTGTTCTACGTGGCTCGTAAGGAGATTTGAAGATGACGAAGCTCGCGCCGCTGGTGCTGCCGCTTCTCGTGGTGACTCTGTGCATTGCCGGCTGCAAGAGCGGCGGGAGCTCTCCCGAGGCCATAGCGCAGCAGTACCTGGACTCGATGAAGAAGGGCGACTACGCCGCCGCCGCTAAGATGTGGGACTATGTTACGGAGGCGCGGACGCAGAATGAAGACTGGGACAACATTCAAGAAGGCCAGCGCACATTGATAGTCAACAAGTTGGCGGAGGAGAAGGCGGACGTCCTGAAACAGTGGGACGGCTACTTCAGCAGTGAGACTGCGGTAAGCGACGTGCAGGAAAGCGGCGACACTGCCACCGCCAAACTCGAAGGCGGTCGGCTGTCGAAGCTGGAGTTGGTTAAGACAGATGGTGAATGGAAGATTGCGGGCATGGAATAAACGTGGCGGGCGGTTTTTCGACAAACCGCCCGCCACGGACGCTACCGGTCTTACAGCCCCAGGTCCTTCGCCACCCTCGCCAGTCCCTTCTCGTACCTGCCACTCTTTGAGCTACCGCAGGGCGCCCACTCCGGAATCGTCGTCTCAGCCTCAGTGTAATAGCAGACGTCCATCGCCTGCGGGATGCGTTCGATATACAGACGGTACAAGTCCCGCGCCTTCATGGTCGTCCCCGGCAGCAGATCGAGCAGCCGCAGCGTGTCCAGGTCCTTGCGCCTGTCGCGGAGGCCGCAGATCGTCACACAGGTGCCGCTGCGCGGATCATAGGCGTGGCAGGGAGGGCAGACCATGCAATCGCCCTCAACCAGCGTGATCTCAATCTCTGGATTCTCCCTCATCCGCAGGATCGGCTCCCACAGATTATCGATTTCCAGAGGCTTGTCCTGCTCGCCGCCGTAGTAGCACATGATGCACATGAGGTGGTGGGGGCGCAGGTACAGCCGGTCGGCGTCCATGACGCCTGCCGCCGAAGTGCGCTTGGCCTCAGCCATCTGCTCCGCCGTCTGCGGCAGTGGCAGGGGCTTCTCCAACCCCGCCGAGTAGGCCGAAAGAGCTTCCGTTGGCCAGTTGGGCCAGTTCTTGGTAGGAATCTCGAACAGGCATATACCGTCAAGAGTGGCAAGATCCGTTTTCATGCGACGGAACAGTTCGCGGAAGCTGCGGCTATCTCCGGGTGCCAGCTGCAGGCGCTGCATGACATGCAGGTCCATGCGCCGCTGATAGGCATTGTCTTCCTTCGGGAACTGCCAGGGGCCGCCATTGCAGTCGAAGGCGGAGGTGAGCGTGATCAGTGTGTCGGGGTGATCAATCAGTTGCGCGTAGACCTCCGGCAACTCCGGCGGCATCTGCGGGGGCTGGCCGGCCCCATGCAGGGCAACCAGACCGATCAAGTCCCGCGCCCGCAGGTTCAGGCATGGCAGGCTCAGCAGGTAACCCGGGTCATTGCCTTCCCAAAAGCTCGGATGGATGGGTTCATCGGGCATATCATCGTCTCCCAGAGAAGGTGGAAAACAGTCATTTCTCGAAACATTTTGGGAATCCTGTATGTGTAGTATGTCATGGTGCGTAGTAATATACGGTTGGTAAGCAATGAACACAGTGATCTTGTCGTGCCTGGCAATCATTGCCTGATCATACGAGAGGAAGGTGTCGGATGACTAAGAGAGGTTTCACCCTCATCGAATTGCTGGTTGTGATCGCGATCATCGCAATCCTTGCCGCGATCCTGTTCCCGGTGTTCGCCAAGGCGCGCGAGAAGGCGCGGCAGTCGAGTTGTCTGAGCAATGTCAAGCAGTTGGGGCTGGCCTTGCTGACCTATGCGCAGGACTATGATGAGACGCTGATAAGGGCGAACAACTACCCCTGCACCTACAACCTGCCCAATGGCGCAGTGTCAACCAGCACCAATATGCTCTGGATGTACCAGTTGCTCCCCTACACCAAAAACGTTCAGATCTTCAACTGCCCGTCCAATTCCGAACGTCTCAGCGAGTCTGCCTATGATTCGGCGCTGGGATATGGCTTCCACGGTACCGCGAGTACTTTCAACTGTGCTGGCAAGTCTCTGGGTGTGTTTGTCGTGCCGGCCGAGACGATCGTGCTTGCCGATTGCTCTTACTATCTGACTGATTGGGATACCAATGCAGGCAGTACCCCCGGTGACAACGGTCTTCAGCCCTCGACTTTCCATAATGATGGCGCCAACTTAGCCTTTATGGATGGTCACGCGAAGTGGTTCAAAGGCTCAACAGTGGCATTTTATGATGCAGTTGAGCATCCTACCGCGCCAGCCCCGGACATGTGGGACAACCAGTAGTTTCGGTAGCCTGCGCTGGCTTCAGCGCGTAGTGTGACGCAGATGATCCTCAAAAGGGACGGCCTCGGCTGTCCCTTTTTTCGTGCGGCCGCCGTTGATGCTTGTCCAAATCAGGAACAAATTAGCTTTTGCGTGAGTTTTACGTGTAGAACCTGCTATAATGTGTCAAGTATAAGTCGGTAGCCGCACCGTGTACTGACCCAGTGAAAGGTAGTGTAGTATGACAAAAAGAGGTTTCACGCTGATTGAGCTGTTGGTTGTAATTGCGATCATCGCAATTCTGGCTGCCATCCTATTCCCCGTCTTCGCGAAGGCCCGTGAGAAGGCCCGGCAGTCAAGCTGTCTGAGCAATGTCAAGCAGCTCGGCCTGGCCGTCATGTCGTACGCACAGGACTATGATGAGGTCATGCCTGCCGCCTATAGCCAGAGCGTGCCTTCTTACACCCTGCCCAATGGCGCCACGCACACGGGCGGCTACCTGTTGTGGCACACCAAGCTCTACCCGTACATGAAGAACTATCAGATCATGTCATGCCCCAGTGCTTCGGGAAGCGACGTATATACCGGCGGCTACAGCGGCGGCGGCTCGTACGGCATGAACACCTTCATTCAGGGAAAGGCCCTGGGCTCCATCAACTTCCCGGCTGAGAACATGTCCTTCGCCGAAGCTACTGGTGGGGACGTCTATATCCTCGACGGTGATACCGCAGGCACCAACGACGAGATGATCGGCAGCGCAACGGTCAAGACCGCCCCGCGCCACAATGGCGGCCTCAACAACCTGTTCTGCGACGGCCACGCGAAGTGGATGGGCGCCAGCAGCATCCCTGCCTTCACTGGCTCAGCGACCAGCCGCTACTGGAACTACGCCTACACCGGTAACAACCCGTAATTGCCTGACATATTGACGGAGCTATAGGGACGGCCAGCCGGCCGTCCCTATTTTGATTCTGGTGAAAGCCTCCGGCTCAGGAATTGGCGTGGAAGATCAAGAAGGTGCCATTCGTGGCGGCGAAGAACCTCTTGACAAACAGAGGCGTCCACGACTGCAAGCGCAGGTGCTCCAGGCGCTTGAAGTGGGTGCTGCTCTGCGTATCACCCATGCCTGGCAGTTCAAGCAGTTTGCAAGGAGAAAACGCTGATGAGAGTACTGATGATCCTGACTCTGGGTGTTCTGCTGGTGACGGGTGTCGCGTTCGCACAAGACGGTATACGCGTGGTCACGCCCACTGAGGGCGCCGCCCTTGGCCCCAATTATGACGTGATCGGCACGGCGGGCCACCGAGCCTTTCTCGTGGTGATGACCGATGTCATCAACTGTGAGACCGGCGAAGTCATTCGGTCGGTCCCCGGAATTCGCCACTGGACCAACCCGGACGGCACTTTCCACTTCCGTGTTGCCAGTCCCCGCGTTTCCTTTGGCGAGAAGGATACGCAGTTGGCCTACAAGGTTCGCGTCGCCGAGGTCAGCCCGACCGGAACCAGCAATGAGACAGTGGTGAACGCGTCAATGTCGCAGTAGCAGTAGCGTCGTGTCCAGGCGAATTTCCTGGTATTCTGCTCCCGCGAATGAAAGCGGCGCGGCCCCCTCAGTGGGTGCTGCGCCGCTTTGTTTCTTCTGGTTCGCCAGGTGGCCTTAGATCAAGCTGGCGATGAGATCGCCGGTCTGGCTCGTGGAGCCCTCGGGGCCCGTGGTGGTCGGGACGTTGCCGGTCGCGAGGGCCTGGGTGATGGCTTCGTCGATCGCCAGCGCGGCCGCCTTCTCGCCCAGCGTATCGAGCATCATCTGCACCGCCGCAATCGCCGCGACCGGGCAGGCCTTGCCGAGGCCGGCGTGCTTGGGGGCGCTGCCGTGGATCGGTTCGAACATGCTGACACCTTCGGGATTGATGTTACCCGAGGCCGCAACGCCCATGCCGCCCTGGATCATCGCACCGAGGTCGGTGATGATATCGCCGAACATGTTGGTGGTGACGATGACGTCGAACCACTCGGGGTTCTTCNNGCATGCTCCTGCGTGATATCGGAGTATTCCCTGCCGACTTCGGCAAACGTGCGGGTCCACAGGTTGTGGCCGTGGGTCAGGACGTTCGCCTTGTCCACCATCGTCAGCGTATTGTTCTTCGCGCGCTGGCGGGCCAGCTCGTAGGCATAGCGGATGATGCGCTCGGTGCCCTTGCGGGTGTAGACGGCCAGCTGCGTCGCCACTTCATCAGGCGTGCCCTTCTTCATTGAGCCGCCGATGCCGACGTACATGTCTTCGGTGTTCTCGCGGACGACGACAAAGTCAATGTCTTCGGGGCCCTTGTCCTTAAGCGGCGTCTCGACGCCGGGGTAGAGCTTCACGGGGCGCAGGTTCACGTACTGGTCGAGCTCAAAGCGCAGCTTGAGCAGAATGCCATGCTCGAGAACGCCGGGCTGGACATCGGGATGGCCGACGGCGCCGAGGTAGATCGTGTCGACCTGCCGGAGTTCCTCCAGCACTGAATCCGGAAGCACCTCTCCGGTCTTCATGTAGCGCTCGCCGCCGACATCATACGGAATGGTCTCATACTTGATGTCGAACTTCTTGGCTACGACCTCAAGCACTTTGAGGCCCTCGGCAACGACTTCAGGGCCGATACCGTCACAGGGTAGGAGCGCGATCTTGTACATGTAGGGGTCCTTTCGAGTTCGTGCTTTCGCCGGACTGCCGAGGTCTGTGTAAGTAGACCTGACGGAGTTGCTGAAGTTTGCGAATTTGCGGCCCTGCTTGTGCTTCGGGGAAGCTATCCAGCTTCGCTGGCCTTTGGAAGGATGCACTTGGGCGGCAGAGTGAGGCCCTGGCTGTGAGCGACGGAGGCGGCCAGGGCCGAAGTCTGCTCCACATAGAGCGCAATTTGTCTGCTCAGTGCCTTAGTGTCGTCGAATTTCTGCTGGCTGCGCAGCCTGCGAAGGAACTGCAGGCGCAACGTATGTCCAATCAGGCTCGTACTCACCTCGCCGAGCAAGTGCGCCTCGATCAGACGCTCGTGCAGCTGAAAGGTGGGCGCGGTGCCAATTGAGATGGCGGCAGGATACGGCTGACGTTCACCATCCGCGGTCGTATCATCATACGCCACCCCGGCATAGACGCCGTCGGCTGGGATGAGCTTTTCCTCGGGCAGGCTCAGGTTGGCGGTCGGAAAACCCAACTGCCGCCCAACGCCACGCCCTCCGACGACTGTGCCCTCCAGGCTGTAGTGGCGCCCCAGCAAGCCGGTGGCTTCCTCCACCCGTCCCTGCCATAGCAGCTGCCGGATCTCCGTACTGCTCACCTTCAGGTCGCCCAGTTGCAGGATCGGCGAGTTCACCACTTCAATGTCGAACTCACGGCAGACCATGGTGATCCGGTCCAGTCCCGCGCGGTCGAACCCCATAGTATGGGCGCCACTGGCGATCAGTAGCCGGACGTTGAGACGCTTCACCAGCACTTCCTGAACGAAGGTGCGCGCATCCCAACGCATCAACTCATCGTTGAAGCTCAGGATAGCCATCATGTCGCAGCATAGGGACGCCGCAAGCCCGATTTTTTCCTCGCGGGTAATGAGCCGGCGGGGGGGGCTGCCCGGCGGCAGAAAGTAGTCCGACGGGATTGGCTCGAAGGTCACCACACCCGACGCGTACCCTCGCTCAGCCGAAAGCGCACACAGCTGGCTGAGCAGATACTGGTGCCCCACATGGAATCCGTCGAAGGCCCCCACACAAGCGCCGCGGGGCTGCTCCGGAACTCGCAGGTTTTCCAATCCTTCTATGACTTGCATGGCGCTTTCGCGAAGACTTTTCTTGGCCGCAGGATTCCCTGAGTGGCTTCGGCGAGGCAGACCAACTCATCCGTNNAGCCCTGTTGGCAGGGGGGAGGTACTTCTTATCGTCTGTCCCTGCCGCAGAGCTACGCAATCCTCGTCCTTAAGGGTGGGCTGCGGGAGGTGGGGGAGAGCCTCGCGGGCTGTGGTCAGATGTCGTGCAGGATCCTGCGTCAGTTCTTCCAGTGTCACCGCTGTATCGAGTGTGAAGCCGGCAACCGCAGTGCGCAGAAGCATCGATAGATAGCCGCCGCAGCCGAGCTTCTCGCCCAGCATCTGTGCCAGGGAGCGGATGTAGGTGCCCTTGGAGCAGGTCACATCCACCAGCACCCGCGCAGTGGCCTCAGGACCTGCGGGATGGAACTGCAGCAGTCTCATCTCCCGGATAGCTACCGTTCGCTCCGGTGTCTCGACCTGCTTTCCGGCATGGGCAGACTTGTAGAGGCGCTGTCCGTCGACCCGGACGGCCGAGTGCACAGGCGGACGCATCGAAATGGTCCCCGTCAACTCGGCGAGCGCGGTGCGCAGGCTTGCCTCACTCACCATAGCCGCTGAAGCGCAGCCGGTAACCACACCCTCGGCATCACCGCTGTCGGTGCTGAGGCCGAGCGTGATCTCGGCTCGGTATTGCTTGTCGCTCTCCAGCAGATACTCCCCAAGGCGGGTCGCCTGACCCACCGTAAGCACCAGAACGCCAGCCGCCGCTGGGTCCAAAGTGCCCGTGTGGCCAACGCTGCGTGTCTGCAGCGTCTTCCGCACGCACTGGACCACATCGTGAGACGTCATCCCCGGCGGCTTCAGCAGGTTCAGAAAACCGTTCATTGTTCCACTAACTGATCAAGTGCAATCTGCAGCGCCCCCACGAGCCGTGGCAGCACCTCATCGAGCGAACCGCTAAGGTCGCAGCCTGCGGCCCGGGCATGGCCACCGCCGCCAAATTGCCGCGCCACCTCGGCGACGTCCACAACCGGTGAGCGCAAGCTGATCTGCCATTCCAAGAGGCTCTCAGGCGCCTTCAGTATCATGCTAACACGTTGGCCCTCGACCTGCTTGAGCAGATCAATGATACCCTCGGTGTCGCCGGCGCGGGTGACGGTGAGCTGATAGTCTTCCGGCCCAAGCACGGACCAGACGATGCGGCCATCAGCGCTGCTCTGAAGACCCGCCAACGCCCGACCCAGAAGCCTCATGCGGCTGAGGGGACGCGACTCGCTCACTCGCTCAGCCACCCGCGAGGGGACAGCGCCCAGAGCAACCAGCTGTGAGGCTACAGAGAGCGCTTCGATGTTCGTATTTTCAAAACGAAAAGAACCAGTATCCGTAACTATGCCCGTGTACAGGCAGCTGGCGATGTCCGCTGTAATCGGCCATTGCAGCGCGGTCATGATACGGTAGATGAGTATAGTGGTCGCGGCGGCCGTCTGGTCGAGATATTGCACGTGCCCGAAGGCCTGCCCCTTGTGGTGATCAATCTGCACCACCGTCGGCGCGGCCTCAAGCTGCGCCTGCAGGTCGTCCGCACGTTCGGGACTGTCGCAATCAAGATAGATCGCGACCTCAGGCTGCCCTTGGATCGAC
>LSQX01325037.1_pt1 | contig 10595 bp, 8 predicted proteins | sample 654561 | NCBI WGS metagenome assembly LSQX01 (sample SAMN04489861, study PRJNA283612) | anaerobic digester metagenome | isolation source: 4 biogas reactors fed with cattle manure at either 37C or 55C with and... | place: Denmark: Kongens Lyngby | collected 2014 | reverse complement strand
CCGCCCCCGGCGCCGTCTGGGGCCTCATGGCCTTTCTGCCGGACACCGCCTCTGTCGTCGGATTCGTCAACGCGTTGCGGGCAGAACAGAGGTCAGGGGACAGGGGACAGGAGACAGACGTCCGAGGTCCGACCAGCGACCCACCACCAACCATGGCCCGCCTCGCGGCGCTGGAATACTTCGATTCCCGGTGCCTCGACTTCCTGCGCGCGCATGCGGAAGGGCTCGCCACCCGCGGCATCGCCGTGCCGGCCCTGCCCCCCGGCGCCGCCTGCGTCTATGCCGAATGGCATGCCCCCGGCGAAGCCGCCGCCGAAGCCGCGGTCCTTGCCGCCGCCGAGCGCCTGCCCGATTTCGGCGCCGACCCCGACGCCGTTCTCCTCGCCGACAACCCCCGCGACATGGAAAAGCTGAAGCTCTTCCGCCATGCCGCCCCCGAGCTCGTCAACTCCGTCCTCGACGAGCGCCGCCGGATCCACCCCGGTCTCGTCAAGCTCGGCACCGACATGTCCGTCCCCGACGCCCGCCTCGGCCACATCCTCGCCCGCTACGAAAACGACCTCGCCGCCGCCGGCCTCGAAAACCTGATATTCGGCCACATCGGCGCAAACCACCTGCACGTCAACATCCTGCCGCGCACCCCCGCCGACTACGCCGCCGGCCGCGACCTCTACACCCGCTGGGCCGCGCAAGTCATCGCCTGGGGCGGCAGCATTTCCGCCGAACACGGCATCGGCAAAATCAAGCGCGACCTCTTCCGGCAAATGGCCGGCGACGCCGCCCTCGCCCGCATGCGCGCGCTGAAAAAAATCCTCGACCCCGACACCCTCCTCAACCCCGGCAACATCCTTGAACCATCGGAGACCCCCGCCCCGCCATGACCACCAACCAATCCAGACTCGAACGCTGGGAAGCCCGCCTGAAAAAAGTATTCGATGAAATTGACGTCGAACTCGAAGACCTCTACGGCCACCGCGCCCGCCGCCACCCCAACCGTCCCGCCCACGGCCACACCTCCAACCGCGAAGACGACGGCCTCTTCGACATTGGCGCCGCCTTCACCGTCGGCATCGGCTCGCAATACGGCCCCGGCTACGTCGTCCAGGCCCGCATCGCCACCCTCGACCCCGTGCCGCCAAACATCCGCGAAAAATTCGAAGCCGAAGTCATCCGCCGCCTGCGCGAAAAACTCCCCGCCGCCTTCCCCGACACCATCCTGCACGTAGACCGCGACGGCCCCGTCTATAAAATCCACGGCGACCTCTCCCTCGGCCAGCTCTAACCCCGCTTTTCCACGCCATGGAAAAATAATTTCCACACCGTGGAAAAATTCAGCCCGCCGCCCCCCTTTTCGCCAAAAGTTTTCCACACCATGGAAAGTTTTTTTCCACACCGTGGAAAACCCGCCACGGAAACTTTAGATTTCCGGAAACCCAATCCCCTTCAGATACTCATAAGTCGGATTGTAGATTTCAGGCAAACGAGTCGGGTCTTCCGTATCTCCCGGCGGCACGACAATCACCATCCCCTGCCGGGCCCGTGTCAACAGCACCCGATACGCGTTTTTAAGATACTTCTGCCGCTCCGACTTCCTAACTCGCTTCCATTTCTGTCCGACAAACGAATGATGACTCCACCCGTCCGGCTTGTAACGAAAATCCCCATCCCACGTCACACAGGCCCAATCTAATTCCAATCCTTGAATGGAAAACTCCGTCGCTACATCTTCGAGGTAGTAGGACGACCGAACATCCTCCTTGCCATTCAAAAACCAATGAACAGGATCCATCGGCGCCTTCACGTGTATGGCATGCGGCCGCAACCGCTCCGCGCTGGAGGAAACGACGATGCCATATCTTTCCGTTCCGCGCGCCTGCTGCTTAAGCCACTTCTTGGCCGCCATCAAGTCTCGCGTAATAACAATAGGATACTTCCCGCCCAATTGCCTGAATGTCTCGCGCGCCCCCGCCGAATCCATATCCAGAATTTGCTTCACAAGTTGCGAAACATGTTCCGCTCGAAAAGACCGCATAGACACGGAGAGGTGTAAATCCTCGTGATAATACACATGTTCACGACCCTGAATCTTATCCAGAAACACACCGGCCCCATATTCGCTATCTGTTAGTCGCTCCGATATGTGAATGTGCCATTCGGGAAAACTGCGATTCAACGCCTCTATCCATTCGCCGATTCCCGCTTCCCCTGTATTGATTTCCTGCCCTCCGCCAACCAGGCAAACGATTACCCCCCAATCGGGATGACGGTCAATGCACGAAATCAGGAACTCCGGCTCGGACTGGTCGAAATCAGGCCGATTCCTCTTCCTGCGCATGAAGTTCGCCGTTTGTTCCAAATTCCATGCCCGCTGGGCTTCATCGAAAAGAGCCACATGATCCACCGGCGCGGTCGGGTCCCTGAGATATTCGTCTCGATAATGGTGAACATTTTGGACAAAGGCTTTGACATCACTCAGCGCAACCTTCTTGGTGATTCGCCGGTTTGCCGCCCTCTCTCGTTTCACCTTATCCCGAGCCAACGCCTCTTGGAGAACCTTAACAAGCGGGCCGTTCCCCGACAAAAACACGCTGTATAAATCGCTTTCTGCATCCAAATGTTTCGTCGCGATATTCAGACCAATCAACGTTTTCCCAGCCCCCGGCACCCCCGTCACAAAGCAAATGGCCTTGTTCCCATGCTCCTTGGCGGAGCCAATGATTTCTGAAATAGCCTGCGTGGTCCGATGTAGATTCTTCGCTCCGGCATCATTGCGCACAATGTCCATCACATCATGCGTGCGATACAAAGCCAGCGCCGCCTCGATAATTGTAGGCGTCGGGTGGTAACGGCCCGCTTCCCAAGTCTCGGCCACAATATCCTCCCCCTCGGCAAACTTCAGGACGGCATCAATAGCTGAATTCAACGTCGCCGGAGTACACTTCATCGGAAACAGCAACTTGTCATTTTGCGGAGTTGCCACCACATCCAACGTATCACAAGGCGTTGCCCTTGTTGCCACAAGAATGGGCGCAACATATCGGTCGCGACTGGTCTCGTGAAAGTTTTTCAGGTCCAGCGCATAGTCACAGACCTGATCCAAGCCATAGGACGTAAACTCGGTCCCACCCACCTTAAATTCTAGAACAAAAATAGCCGAACCAATCAGCAAAACCACATCAATGCGCTCACCCATGCGAGGAATCGAATACTCAAAATAGATGGCCCCTTCATATTTTTCGACCACAGGCCGGAGAACCTCAATCTGCCTCTCCCATGCAAGCCGTTGACTTTGCTCGACAGGAAACTCGCTCGCCCGTGCCAACCGACCAATCATGGTGTCCGTTGTCGCCGCCAAAAAACCGGCAATGGAATCCGAGTAATAGGCTCTTCTCATGGAGGGCAGATTACCAGGGCACTCCATCCCCTACCAGGCCCATTTTGCCCCACCCATGTCCTTCTCCCCCGTTTGCCACAAAGTGCCCCATCCGGCCGCCCGGCTGTTCTGTAGCTGCGCTCGCCGAGCGCAGAGGCTGTTCGGCTGTTCGGTTTTCCTGACCTCTGCTCTCTGCTCTCTGACCTCTTTTCCCGCCCCCCATTTTCCACACCGTGGAAAAATGGGGCGGAAAAATGGGGCGGAGGCGGGACTGGTCAAGCGGAGGCGAAGTGATATAATGCCCGTTATTTCAGACATCATGATTGCTCCTCATACACAAAGCGGCGCGGCCATTCTCCGTGAACTGGGCGTGGATTCGGAACAGGGTTTGTCGGCGGCGGAGGTGGCGGCGCGTCAGCGGCAGTATGGCTTGAATGAGGTGCAGGAGGGGATTTCCCGCCCGGCGTGGAAAATGCTGCTGGGGCAGTTTATTGAGCCGATGATTCTGATTCTGTGCGCGGCGGCGGGGCTCGCGCTTTGGCTGGGCGACCTGACGGAGGCGCTGGCGATTCTGGTCGTCGTTTTTATGTTCGGCGTGCTGGGCTTCATTCAGGAGTATCGCGCAGAAAAAGCGATGGCGGCGCTGAAGCAGTTGGCCAGCCCTGTGGTGCGTGTGCGGCGCGAGGGCGGTGTGCGGGAAATTCCCGCGCGTGAGCTGGTGCCGGGCGATATTGTTCTGCTGACTGAGGGGAATCTGGCGCCGGCGGATGTGCGGCTGATTCAGTGCGTGAATTGCGGAATGTCGGAAGCGGCGCTGACGGGTGAATCGGAGCATGTGCTGAAGTCGCCGGAGGCGCTGGCGGACCCGGAGATTCCGCTAGGCGACCGGGTGAACATGGGATTCATGGGCACCAGCGTGGCGCACGGGCGCGCCGAGGGCGTGGTGGTGGCGACGGGCATGCGGACGGAGCTGGGCAAAATCGCGGCGATGCTGCGCGATATTGAGCCGGGGCGGACGCCGTTGCAGCGCAAGCTGGCGCAGGTGGGCAAGCATATTTCGCTGGCGGGGGGCGGCGCGGCGGTGGCGCTTGTCGCAATGGGGCTGCTGATGGGCGAGCGGCTGGGCAATTTGCTCCTGACGGCGGTGAGCCTGCTCGTGGCGGTTGTGCCGGAGGGGCTGCCGGCAATTGTCACCGTGACGCTGGCGCTGGGGGCGCGGCGGATGCTGCGGCGCAACGCGCTGATTCGCCGCTTGCCGGCGGTGGAAACGCTGGGGGCGGTGACCATTATTTGCAGTGATAAAACCGGCACGCTGACCGAAAACAAAATGACGGTGGTGCGGCTGCGGTCGCGGCATCACGAATTGACGCTGGAGACAAATCGCCCGCCCGTTCTCCCGCCGGAGGCGGCCAACGAAATCATCCCGCTGCTGCTGACCGCGACCCTTTGCAACGATGGCACCTTGGTGATGGATGACGCCGGCAAGCCCGCGCAACGAATCGGCGACCCGACGGAAACCGCCCTGCTGGTCGCGGCGGAACGGCTGGGCATGGCGACGGAAACCGCAACGGCCCAATGGCCCCGCCTGATGGAATACGCGTTTGATTCGGACCGGCGGTGCATGACCACCCTGCATCGGCATGTTGCCGAGGCCGGCGCGCCGCCGCCCGCGCTGGCGTCATCGTTTCTAGCCGCAGTCAAAGGCGCGCCGGATACACTGCTGGCGCAGGCCACAATGGTTCTCGACAACGGCGAAGTCGTGCCGCTGACGGACGACATCCGCCAACGCTTCGGCGAAGAAAACGAGCGGATGGCGGCGGCGGGGCAGCGGGTGATGGGGATGGCTTTCCGCAAGCTGAACGCCCTGCCCGATGCCAGCGTGCAGCCGGAAGAAATTGAAACGGAGCTGGTCTTTTGCGGGCTGGCCGGACTGATAGACCCGCCGCGCGAATCGGTGCGCGAGGCGGTGGAGCGAAGCCACTCCGCGGGCATTCGCACCATGATGATTACCGGCGACCACCCGCTGACGGCGGCGGCTATCGCGCGCAGCTTGCGCATTCTGCCGGAAGGCGAAGAGGCGCGTATTCTGACCGGCGTTGAGCTGGAGCGGATGAGCGACGACGAATTGACGGCGCAGGTGGAGCACATCCGCGTGGTGGCGCGGGTGACCTCGGCGGATAAATTGCGGATTGTGGAAGCCCTGCAGCGGCGGGGACACATCGCGGCGATGACCGGCGACGGGGTGAACGATTCACCAGCGCTGCGGCGCGCGGATATCGGCGTGGCGATGGGCGTCATGGGCATGGATGTCGCCAAAGAAGCCGCCGCAATGGTGCTGCTGGATGACAACTTTGCGACGATTGTCGCGGCGGTCGAAGAGGGCCGCACCATTTTCGACAATCTGCTGCGCTACATTAAATTTTCGTTTGGGGGCAACATCGGCAAGGTGCTGGTGATGTTCCTCGCGCCGCTGTTCGGGCTGGGGCCGATTGCGCTGCTGCCGTTGCAACTGCTTTGGCTGAACTTGATGACCGACGGACTGCTGGGACTGGCTCTGGGGCTGGAACCGGCGGAGCGCGATGTGATGAGCCGCCCGCCGCGCAAACCGGATGCGCCGATTTTGGACCTCGCCGCTATTATACATATGATGTGGGTGGGCGTGCTGATTGGCGGCCTCGCGCTGTTGCTGGGCGCGTGGCAACCGGCGGCGTTTTTTGCCACGACGGGCGGGCAGGAATGGCGGGCGATTCTCTTTGCGGTGATTGGTTTCGCGCAGGTGGGTCAGGCGTGGGGGCTGCGCGCCGTCACCCGCGAGGCGTTGCGATTGCGCCGGGAACTGCCCATGATTGTGTTGACGGCAATCACGCTGCTGTTACACATCGGCGTCTTGATGAATGCCCGCTTGCGGGTCATTTTTGGCTTGGGCGAATTAACGAGTTTGGGACTTGCCGTTTCGGCTCTCGCGGGGCTGTTGGTGTTTGCCGTTGTGCGCCTGGAGCACCGGCTTCGCCATCGGGAACATGGCGCGCGCGGGGCGGATAAAATAAAGTAGTTAAATAAAGCAACGAAGTTCCGCTCAACCGCGCACTTTAAAGCGCGCGCGCAAAATCACCGCGCAACCAAGCACCAGAAACAGCCCGGCCACCCACTGCCCGGCGGTCATGCGCTCGCCCAACAGCAAGGCCGCGAACACGGCCGTCTGGAAGGGAATCAGCAGCATGCCGCTTTCCGCCGCAATCGGCCCCATGATGCGAATGGCGCGGTAGTAAAACACGTGGCCCAGCGTGAGGCCCAGCAGAGCGGACAATATCAGCCACAGCCATTGCGTCAGATTCAGCGCCGCCAGCGCGCGCCACTCGCCCACGGCAAACATCAGCACGAGCAACGCGCCGCCGGTCAGGAGGCTGACAAGCCCGTAGGCCAGATGCGCCGGATAGGCGGACAAATTGCGCCGCACGAACACCACGTAAAGCCCCCACGAAATCGCAAAGCCCAGCAAAACCAGCAACCCGCGCACGGATGCGCCGGCCACTTCCTGGCCGTCGGCAAACATCAGGAAAAAACTGCCCAGCGCGATGAGCAAACCGAACCAGAACAAGGGTACTCTGGCCAGCGGGCGCTCGCCGCGCAACATCCAAAAGCCAAACAACGTTGCAAAAGGAATCGAGAGGCGGCAGCCGAAGTTCATCACCGTGGCGGAGTTGTAATAGGGCGCTATGCCGAAAAACATCTGGCTGAGGATATGCGCGACAGCCGGCGCCAGCGCCGCGCCCCACGCGGCGCGCCGCGCGGCGGGCGTCTTCTGCCGCATCGAGCGCAGCACAAACGGCACCCAGAAGGCCGCCGCGAAAAAATAGCGCGAGCCATTCGCCGTCCACGGGTCTATCAAATGCGTGAAATAAATCAGAATCAGCGGAATGACCGACCAGAAAAAAAGCGCGGTCAGCATGGCAGCAATGCCAATCAGCCAGCTTCGGGATGGAATCGTCGGAGTCATGAATGCGCGCAGTGTACTATCTCCCGCGCTTCTGCAAAGCGAAAACTGGACGCGGCGCTTTTAGGCCCAGTAATTGCGGTCAAGCGAGCGGTATTGGATGGCCTCGGCCACGTGGTCGGCGCTGATTTTCTCGGCATGCGCCAGGTCAGCGATGGTGCGCGAAACCTTGAGAATGCGGTCGTAGGCGCGCGCGCTCCAGCGCAAATCGGTCATGGCGGCCTTGAGCAAGCCCTGCGCGGCGTCATCCAGCACGCAATAGCGGTGGACATCCCGCGCGCGCATGCCGGCGTTGTTGTGCACGGGCCGCGCGCCGCGATGCTTCGCGAAGCGCTCGCGCTGAACCTCCCGCGACGCCATCACCCGTGCGCGGATGTCGGCGGAGCTTTCGCCCTTTTCCAGACCGGCCAACTGCTGGTATTCCATCGCCGGCACCTCAACGTGGATGTCAATTCTATCCAACAGCGGGCCGGAAATGCGATTGCGATAGCGCTGCATTTGGGTCGGCGTGCAGCGGCAGCGGCGCTTCTCATCGCCAAAATGACCGCAGGGACACGGATTCATGGCGGCCACGAGCATGAACCGGCACGGGAACGTGACGGATGCCACCGCGCGGGAAATCGTCACGGAGCCATCCTCCAGCGGCTGGCGCATCACTTCCAGCACGTTGCGGTGGAACTCGGGCAATTCGTCGAGAAACAGAACGCCGTTGTGCGCCAGACTGACTTCGCCCGGCATCGGATGGGTGCCCCCGCCCAACAGCCCGGCATCGGAAATGGTGTGATGCGGCGCACGGAACGGACGCCCGCTGACGACCGCCTGATGCGCGGGCAGCACGCCGGCAATGCTATGGATTTTAGTGGTTTCCAGCGCCTCTTCCAGCGTCAAGGGCGGGAGAATCGTCGGCACCCGTTTCGCCAGCATGGATTTGCCGGTGCCCGGCGGCCCCACCAGCAAAATGTTGTGTCCCCCGGCCACGGCCACTTCAATCGCACGCCGGGCAAATTCCTGACCTTTGACGTCGGCGTAGTCGTCGTCATAGACCGCGCCGCCGGCGAAGGCCGTTGTCAAATCCACCCCAAACGGCGGGATGGTTTTCTTGCCATCCAGAAATTCGGCGGCCTCTCGCAAATTGGCCACGGGATAAACGGCCAGCCCCTTGACCACGGCGGCTTCCTCCGCATTTTCCACGGGCACAAGAATACCCTTGCGCCCCTCCGCGCGCGCCCGGAGAGCGATGGGCAACACACCGCGCACGCGGCGGACTTCGCCGCTCAGGGCCAGCTCGCCCGTCACGCAGTAATCGCCGAATGGGGAGCCATCCATCTGGTCTCCAGCCGCCAGCATCCCCAACGCGATTGGCAAATCGAAGCTGGGTCCCTCCTTCTTGATGTCCGCGGGCGCCAGATTCACAGTGGTGCGCACCAGCGGAGGGTCAAATCCGGAATTGGTCAAGGCTGTCCAGACCCGCTCGGAACTTTCCTTAACGGCGGCATCCGGCAGCCCGACAATGATGACTTTCGGGTCGCCGTAGCCCGCATGAACCTCGATTTCGACCTCGTAGGCATCCACCCCATACACTGCGCCTGAAAAAACTTTTGCCAGCATCAGGAATCCGTCCTATCCCTCAACGTTGCTTCCGCCATGTTGCACCTAACCGTTTTTCAGGATGAATAAAGCTCCCCGCATTGTCCAGATAAAACGGAATAGCCCGCTTGTTTGCCCGACCCAAGTGTGATGATGACGGCCAGAGCCAGCAACGCCGGCGCCGCGTTTTGAAGCGGCGCGGGCTTAATGGTCGCGGAAAATAGCGTCCAGGCTTCGAGAAAACACACCAGCCCCAGCAGAAGCGCCGAACGCGCCCGCAGGGGCGGTTGCGCCGCGATATAAAACGCAAAGGCCATGGGCAGCGTCGCGAGTTTATAGTCATGGCTCACGCCGGGGGCGAGCATGGTCGCCAACGCGCAGAGCAACGCCACCCGCGCCCACGGCAACGCCTCCCTCGGCCGCCGCCACAACTGCCCCGCGCCGACCAGCAAACAAACGGCCAGCAGTCCTCCGCCCGCCGCCGCCAGCCAAGGATGGCCCGCCCACGCCGCCCAGCTTTGCAGCGAATGATTGCCCGCCCACACATACGGCGCGGCGGCCTGCGCGTGCAACGCCTGCAGAAAGTCCATAAATACGCGCGGCCCCAATGCAAACAGCAACAGAAGATTTGCCGCGCCCAACCCGCACCAGCGAAACAGGTTCTGACGCCAGGCGCGCGGATGTCTCGTCATCAGCAGGACAAAAATCGCGGGATACACCTTTAGCTGGATGGCCACGCATAAGAGCACATAAGCCGCCCAGCGTCCGCGCCATCCCCGCGCCCGGTGAAAGGCGTACAAGCCCCACGCCGCGCAAGCCATCGCCAACACGTTGAACTGGCCCCAGCTCAACTCAAAACACAGCCCGTAGGAAAACAGGCCGCTCACCGCCACCCATGCAATCGCCCATCTGTCCGCGCGCGGGAAAATCCGCAAAGGAAGCCACAGCGTCACGGACAAAAAAGCCGCCAGCGTCAAGGCGGTGAAAGCGACATAAGCCCAGATAAATGGCAGCGCCGTCAGCGGCGCAAAAAGCACCGCCGCCAAAGGCGGATACGGATTCAGCCCCACAAAAGGATTCCCCGTTTGCAGCCAGTCGCGCGAATAGCCGAGCATCAGGCGCAAATCCACGCCCACAGGCATGTCCGGCAGCACCGGCGGCCACCAGCGCCCATTGCCCCACAGCCACAGCGGCAGCCACGCCGCCAGCCACCCGGCCACGACCACCGGCCAAATCGGAACTATGCGTGTCAGCTTCATGAACTGCACCCCATCGTGCCAAACCTCACGCCCGGAATCCAGCCGCCAAATGCCCCGCCAAATGTCCTCGCGCCACCGGAAATATCCCTTGCATCTGCAAGGCGACCCGCTATGCTGACCGGCTGGAAACTGGTTCTACCCCCGCCCAAAGGAAGCCATGAGCGACGACGCCGTATTCTTGTTCATCATCGTCATTCTTTTTGCCATTCTGTCCGTTCCGATTTGGACGCTGCTTTTGCTCTACTCGCTCCGGAGCCGCCAGCAACAGCAGGAAAAGCTCCTCAACAGCGTGCTGTATCGCTTGGATCGCATGGCATCGGCGGCAGACAAGCCCCCGGCGTCCCCCGCGCCGACCGCTCCAATCCCTGTCTCTTATACACAT
>LSQX01199860.1_pt1 | contig 10595 bp, 10 predicted proteins | sample 654561 | NCBI WGS metagenome assembly LSQX01 (sample SAMN04489861, study PRJNA283612) | anaerobic digester metagenome | isolation source: 4 biogas reactors fed with cattle manure at either 37C or 55C with and... | place: Denmark: Kongens Lyngby | collected 2014 | reverse complement strand
TTGATGCAGCAAAACGTGCATCTGCCCAATCGATTGTTGCAGTAATCCCCTATTTTGGATGGGCAAGACAGGATAGGAAAGATAAACCGAGAGTAAGCATCGGTGCCAAGCTGATTGCAGACATGTTATCGGCAGCAGGAATCAATAGGCTGATAACCATGGACTTACATGCCGATCAGATACAAGGTTTCTTTAACGTGCCGGTTGATCATTTGTATGCTTCTGCAGTATTTCTGGAGTATATCAAGCAGCTTAACTTGAAAAACATGGTTATCGCTACTCCAGATGTTGGAGGTACAAAACGTGCCAGTGCATATTCAAAATTCTTAGGATGCCCGATGGTTATCTGTTATAAGCTTAGAAAAAAAGCCAACGAAATATCGGGTATGCAGATTATTGGTGATGTAAAAGGAACTGATGTTTTGTTGATAGATGATATCGTGGATACGGCAGGCACCATCACCAAGGCAGCCAACTTGCTCGTGGAGGAGGGGGCTAATTCTGTAAGAGCTATTGCCAGCCACGCCGTGATGTCTGATCCTGCCTCCACCAGGGTAGATCAATCGGCTTTAAAAGAGATTATCTTCACTGATAGCATTCCATACTCTAAAAAATCGGAAAAGGTGAAAGTCCTTTCAGTTGCCGACATGTTTGCCGATGCGATCATGAGAGTATGCAATAACGAATCAATAAGTTCTCTCTACGCCATCTAAGACTAAAAATAGGTATTTTTTCCACACTTTCAGGTTATTTTTTAAAAAAAAGGTTTATCCACCTCTATTTCAATATATTTGTCTCCAAGTTTAATTTTAATATTAACAAATATGGTGTACAAAATTGAAGAAATAGAGGGAGTTGGTACGGTTTATGGTGCTAAACTAAGAGGAGCTGGCATAAGAACTGTAAGCAAACTATTAGAGAAATGCGCGAGCAAGCCGGGGCGTTCGGCCATGGCAAAAGAGACAGGGATTGACGAGAAGCTTATTTTAAAATGGGCAAATCATGCTGATCTGTTTCGTATCACTGGAATTGGGCCGCAGTTTTCTCAACTTCTTGAAGAGGCTGGGGTAGATACTGTAAAAGAATTACGTAACCGTAATGCTGATAACCTGTTTGCTAAAGTACAAGAGGTAAATAAAGCCAAACGATTGGTTAGGCGCCTTCCTTCACTAGGCCAGATTGAAGAGATGATCCAGGCTGCTGCTACACTGGAGCCAGTCATGACTTACTAAGATCATGCTCTATTAAAAGGTTATAGCGAGTATTTTTTTTTGATCGACTGTAACAATCCTTCGCAGGCATCCTCCAAGAGATCGAGCACCAGCTCAAATCCGGAGGAGCCTCCGTAATATGGGTCCGGTATATAGTCATGATCTTTGTTCTGAAGTAGGAAGTCGGCCATATGTTTAATCTTGGCAACATGATTTTCATTGCTCGCCAATGACTTCACGTTCCTATAGTTGTTATCATCCATAACGATGATATAGTCGAACTCTTCAAAATCCGACTTCCTAAATTTTCTTGCCCTGCTAGAAAAGTTATATCCTCTTCTCTCGCCATGGTCACGCATACGTTCATCCGGCAGGTCTCCCTCGTGCCAGCCTGATGTGCCTGCAGAATCAACCTCAATAACATCTTCAAGCCCATTTTTTTTCACGATCTTCTCCATGATTCCTTCGGCAGCAGGCGAACGGCAAATATTCCCCAAGCACACGAAAAGTATTCGATACTTGTTCTTATTATTTTTAGTGGAATTCATCAGCATAACATGTTTTCTATAACCTTAACAATTATGCAAAGATAATAGAAATACATGAAGGCTCAAAATGATTCGAAAAGTGTTAGATTTCCCTATGATAAACTTACGCTTGGAAATATATCTATTTTATGTATTTTTGTAAGCTCACTGATGATGGGTTTGGCAATGATTGAACAAAAAGGGAAGAAAAGGGATTCAAGTAATAGTAGTCAAGATATTCAGCATAATCCAACCTCCGGTAGTAGGTTATCAACTTTTCCATTAGAAAAGAAAGTACTTGATATTAAAAGGAGTAAGGTTATTCGCTTGCTGTATGTAACAGGAGGCACTATATCATTGTTGTTAGCCATTATAGGTATAGTGGTACCGGGACTCCCTACAACACCTTTCGCGCTTCTCGCTGCTTTTCTATATGCCAAGAGCTCCAAGAAACTGTACGACTGGTTGCTGAGAAACAGGGTGTTGGGCCCAAGGATCAAGAATTATCAAAGACGGAAAGGGGTTACAAGAAAAGGGAAGATTGGGGTTATAGCATTTATGACATTGATGGTGCTTTTCTCCTCCTTTGTTGTAGTGAGGGTTATTCCAATACGTATCGTGATTCTTTCGCTCGGGTTGATTGGCACTATCGTTGTTTGGTTTTTTGTGCCCACTGCACAGGATGATTAGAGTTTATTATTAGGCCCCGCTGTCCAGTCAACCGTTATACGCACTCGAGGGTTTATGCGCCATTGAGGTAAAATGTTTGTCACTGGAGAATATTCCACTCCTACTCTCTCAGGTAGGTAAAATAATGCTTGACAACTTTTTTTGACAAAAGCTCGATATTAAGCATGTCGGAGGCCTCGGAAATATCTTTGATAGTACCATCTTTAAACAAGATATCAATACTATCATCTTTCTCGCTATAGGTACCGGTAGACACTATGTCAGAGGATAAAAGATAAGAGGCTTCATGTCTTGAGATGTTAAACCTATTCATGAAATTATTCAACATCCTCTTTTTTCTCTCCTCATCCACTTTTTTATCGGTGATTTCTATTTTAAATAATCTCCGGTTAACCATGCCATTGCTAAGCAGAGACAAGATGGTGTCGGGGTGTGAAGCCCACACCTTTAGTGCCGACCATATGTCGTTGTCGTCTAACTGGACAAAGTTTTGGAAGGCCTCGCCAAAATCTTCAAAATCTGGCATGGTGGCTTCGTTCAATAAGAAATAGGAGAGGGCAGGGGAGGCGAATAAGGTTTCGCCATTAACCGTAAGCTCCCTTGCCCGCTTGAGCGTATTGGTTAGCATTATTTCTGCTGCCATGGCTGTCTTATGTAGATAAACCTGCCAGTACATAAGGCGCCTTGCCATTAAGAAATTTTCTATAGAGTAGATCCCTTTAGATTCAACCACCAGCTTGTCGTTTCTCACGTCTAACATTTTTATGATGCGTGCAGAGCCAATATTTCCTTCCACTACACCGGTAAAAAAGCTGTCACGGCGCAAATAGTCTAACCGGTCTACATCTAGCTGGCTGCTAACTAACTGATGGAGGAATCCCTTTGGGTAATCATCTTTAAAGATATCAATCGCTTGTTGAAGCTCCCCATCCATCTCTTGGTTTATATAGCGCATCATCAGGAGGGAGAGCCTTTCGTGGTGTACATTACTAACAAGGCTATGCTCAAGTACATGAGAAAATGGGCCATGCCCGGTATCATGCAAAAGAATGGCAGCCATGGCACTGTTCCACTCACCTCGAGTGATCTCATGCCCTTTTTCTTTTAAAATTTTGAGTGCTTCGCCCATCAAATACATGGCACCAATAGAGTGATGGAACCGAGTATGTTGGGCGCCAGGGTAAACAAACGGGGCTAATCCCAGTTGGCGTATCCTGTTTAACCTTTGCAGGAAAGGATGTTGAATCAATTCAAAAATAAAATCGTTGGGAATATTAATAAATCCAAAAACAGGATCATTTATTATTTTGCGTTTCATTTTATTTAACAAGGTACTATTCTGTAAATCAGCGAGTAAATTCGAGCTATGCTCGCCCTATTTTCGTGAAAGGGATAACAATCCAGTTATACACGTAACACCCAAGGCACACGTTAAACATTGCTTCAAGTAAAGCACAAGCAGCTAATATCCCGCCGGTAACATAAGCAGCAGTGGACATTCCAAGAGCTAAAAACAGGGTTATCCCGCAAGAAAACATAAACCCGAGAAGTGCTGCAAAGCGCTTAGGTGGGGCAAAAATTGATTTAGGAGTAATCGGAAGCTTTGCCGCAACTCCTTTAGCAATAATTGCCAAAAGCGAAGGTAACCCGGTGAAAGCACGTAATGCAAAGTCGATGGTCAGGAAAGCTGCCAATAAGCTCCATCCCGATAGGATGGTAACCAGGGTTAAAATAAACACCTGTGCCGCCACCAGGCGTACCCTGGTTTCGTCAATATAGTTTTTGAGAGATGCTTTTTTGCTCATAAAATTAATTCAAATGATTAATAAATTGGATTAAAAAATTCACCTATAGCATACAATGTAGAATATCCCATCTTTCGTTTATATTTTGAATACGTGAGAATATATCTAATCTATACGTGAGAATATATCTAATCTATACATGAGAATATATCTATACGTGATAATATAACTAAAACACCTCCAAAAAAGTTTAAAAGCAGCTTGTTTTTATCAGGTTATAAGCTTTTTTTCTAAAAGGGAGCTCATCTCTTTCTGCACTTTTTGAGCTTCTAATCCTGCAAAGTGAGCAAAATTCTCACTACTATCCGCGTATATTATTGCTCTCGAAGAGTTAACCAATAGCCCGCACTGATCATTCATCCCGAACCGGCAAACTTCCTCCAGCGATCCTCCTTGTGCACCTATACCTGGTACAAGTAGGAAATGATCCGGAATAATCTTCCTCACATCCTCTAACAACTTACCTCGCGTCGCGCCAACCACGTACATCATCTGCTCATCAGAAGCCCACTCTCGTGAAATACGTAACACTTTCTCGAAAAGAGGTTCACCGCTATCATCTTTGGCCATCTGAAAATCACACGATCCCTCATTGCTGGTCAGTGCCAGCAGGATAACCCATTTATCGGGATACTGTAGGAACGGCTTAACGCTGTCTTCACCCATGTATGGAGCCACGGTAACAGCATCGTTATTCATCTGTTTAAAGAAAGCATGGGCATACATATTGCTTGTATTACCAATATCTCCCCGTTTAGCATCGGCAATAAGAAACTTCTCGGGATAGCGTTGCTTAATATAGGCAACCGTTTTTTCGAAAGAGTGCCAACCTTTTATCCCTTCACTCTCGTAGAACGCTAGGTTGGGTTTGAAAGCAACACAATAGGGGGCAGTGGCATCTACTATGGCTTTATTAAAATCATACATCGGGTCATCGGATTCTAACAAATGCTGCGGAATTTTTTTCATATCCGTATCGAGCCCCACGCATAAAAATGATCTCTTCTCCTTTATTTGTTCAAAAAGTTGTCGTTTAGTCATACTAGTTATTCAATTTTCAAATGGAATCACCTGTTAAATTGCAACATAACTTGCAACTTGTTGCTTGTTACATCAATTGGTTAATCTATAGCTCAGCCTCTTTCATCCTTTCAGCATTTTCACTAACCATCAGATGATCAATCACGTCCTGGATTTCACCATCCATGAATGCAGAAAGATTATAGACTGTATAGTTTATACGATGATCGGTAACACGCCCTTGAGGATAGTTGTAGGTACGGATTTTTGCTGATCGATCGCCCGTTGAAACCATTGTCTTGCGTCGTGAAGCGATATCACCTTGGCGCTTTGTTATCTCGAGATCATAGAGTTTAGTACGCAACATCTGCATGGCCAGCTCCCTATTTTGCAGCTGCGAGCGGGCCTGTTGACACACCACCACGATGCCACTAGGTTTGTGCGTAAGCTGAACCTTTGTCTCTACCTTGTTCACGTTCTGGCCACCGGCACCGCTCGAACGGGCAGTATGAAAATCTATGTCGGCCGGGTTGAGCTCCAGTTCAAACTCCTCGGCTTCGGGAAGCACGGCTACTGTTGCTGCCGATGTGTGTACCCGGCCCTGTGTCTCTGTTTGTGGTACACGTTGCACCCTGTGTACCCCCGACTCGTACTTCAAGGTGCCGTAAACATCAGTTCCGCTTACTGTAAAGATTATCTCTTTATACCCCCCGGATGAACCTTCGGTTAGGCTGCTTATATCGGTTTTCCATCCCTTATTTTCGCAGTACCTAGTGTACATCTTGTAGAGGTCGCCCGCGAAGATAGATGCCTCATCACCTCCTGTACCCGCGCGAATCTCCATAACCACGTTCTTTGCATCTTCAGGGTCGGCCGGCAGCAGTAGCAGCTTTATCCTCTCCTCTAAGCCGGGTAGTTTTTCATTATTAATAGCAAGCTCTTCCGTGGCCAGCTGCCTCAGGCCCGGGTCGTTTTCATTTTCAAGTATCTCTTTTGCTTCAGCAATCCCCTCTAGTGCAGACTTATACTCGTTTCGGGTAGAGACGATTTTCTGGAGTTCGCTATACTCTTTATTTAGTTTTACATACCGATCCATATCCGCGATAATTCCGGGGTCAGTAAGCAGGGTCCCTACTTCGGTAAAGCGGGTAACCAAATGTTCTAATTTATCTAATAATGAATTTTCCGACATAAAATAGCTATCACTTGTATATAAATTTTCCTGCATCGCTATCTATCAGTAGCTCTCTCTGTCCTGACACCTCTACACGGCCCACCACCTGGGCATCAACATTGAAAGAGCGGGAGATATCGATAGCTTCCTGGGCATACTCTCCGGGGATATAGAGCTCCATCCTGTGCCCCATGTTAAAGACTTTGTACATCTCTCTCCAATCTGTCTTTGACTGATCCTGAATGAGCTGAAAGAGTGGGGGTGTAGGAAAGAGCTGATCTTTAATTACACGGAGCCCTTCACCAAGGAAATGTAATATTTTGGTTTGCCCACCACCGGAACAGTGGATCATTCCATGAATATTATCTCTTAACTTTCTTAAAATGAGAGATATAACAGGAGCGTAGGTGCGGGTAGGGGAGAGTACCAATTTCCCGGCATCTAAATCGATATTCTCAATCCTGTCGGTCAATTTCATTCTGCCAGAGTAGGTTAGCTCTGCCGGGATAGAGGCATCGTAGCTCTCGGGATATTTATGCGCCAGGTAGTTGGCAAACACGTCGTGCCGGGCTGAGGTAAGCCCGTTGCTTCCCATGCCACCGTTATACTCTTTCTCGTAAGTTGCTTGCCCCGAAGAGGATAAGCCTACAATCACGTCTCCTGCTTGTATGCGGGCGTTGTCGATAACGTCGTCACGTTTCATACGGCAAGTAACCGTACTATCCACGATGATGGTACGTACTAAGTCGCCCACGTCTGCTGTCTCACCGCCTGTAGGGTAAACACGCACGCCCAAGCTGGAGAGCTCCTCACATAACTCGTTGGTGCCATTAATTATAGCAGCAATAACTTCGCCAGGGATCAGGTTTTTGTTGCGCCCAATTGTAGAGGAAACCAGGATATTATCCACTGCACCCACGCAAAGGAGGTCGTCTACGTTCATGATAAGCGCATCTTGGGCTATACCTTTCCATACAGAGAGATCGCCTGTTTCGCGCCAGTAAACATATGCCAATGCCGACTTAGTACCGGCACCATCAGCATGCATGATATTACAGTAGCCCGGGTCGTTTCCTAAATAATCAGGGACGATTTTGCAAAACGCTTTGGGGAACAATCCCTTGTCGCTATCTTTTATAGCATCGTGCACATCTTCCTTAGAGGCAGAAACACCACGCTGGCCATATCGATGTTGTATTGTCATATGTTTAAATGTAATTTTTCCAAAGATACGCTTTTTTTTCTTTACCTTGCCGGGTCGTGCTGTTCCAATTTCGTGATGTCTTTTCCTATAATAACTATTATGTTTAATTAATGGGTGAATAAAAGGTGGTATCGTTTCTTGATACCACCCTTTTTAGACTACTCTATTGAACGTGATTAATTACTGTTATTCACGTCCAGTTGTTTTTCTACAGCCTCCAGCTCGGTAGATTTATCAACTCCCATGCTGCTCAGGTTGTAGTAAACATTCCTAAGCTTTAGAAGTGCCGATTGTATTTCAGAATTTTCAGCTTCGCGTGCTTTGAGAAGCTCGGAATATTTCTCCAAAGGCGGCAATGAGTTTTGATATAGTACAACGGTTTGTTTATCATTCTCTATTTGTTGTTGCCTGTCTGATAGCATCGCGGTTTTTTCTTTCAGATTCTGTGCCTGAAGAATATAGTTCACTGCAATCGCCTCCAATGCCCTCTCGCAATTTGGATCTTGGGCCAATGCCTTATTATATTCAGCTTCGGCTGCATCAAAATCTCCCTGTTCAGACAGTAAAGCGCCTTTAACACTGTTCAGGTCGCAGGAGTTGGCAGGGTCGTTTTGTATGGCTTGATCCAAATACTCCATAGCTTTAACTGTATTACCTTCACGGATAAATACATTCACAAGGTTTGGAATAAAATACTTGCTCTTGGGGAATTTTTCAGAACCCATGTATAAGGTTTCCAAATATTTAGCAGAATCACCTAAGTTTATATACTCACTTGCCATCAGTTCGTAGATGTCGCTTTCTGTATAAGCACTATTCTCTATAAATGGCTCTTTTGCAGCTCGTTCCAGCAATGCCAAAGCTCTCTCATGCTCTTCAGCTTGGATTGCCGTGATAATAGCATAATACTTAATTGTTTGGTAGGTACTGTCTATTTCAAATGCCTTGCTATCGCCTTCAAACATGGGTAGTAGTGGTATATTCCAGTAGATTTCAAAGAAATCAGCAGCTTTAGAATATTTTCCCTGCTCATTGAAGTATACCCCTCCGTTAATATAGAATGGGTGGTTGGCACGGAGAATAGAAGAGATATCCTTTCTAACCCTGTTTCTAACACGCCCCTTGCTGTCTGGTAGCTCCGCGAGCGAGTCGGCTTTTAGATAAGGAAGGTATGACTCGATAAGCCCATCATACATCACCTGCTCTTTTGCTTGCTGTCCTAACATGGTTTTCGTCCGTTCGAGATCAAACGCTTTATTGCCAATATCTCCCATTATTTTCCAAGTTTCCGGGTCGGAAGCTGTCTCCTCGTGCGTAGAAGCTTGCTTAGTTAGTGTACGTGCTTCGGCTAGATCATCACGGCCTAATGCCCTTTTAGCATCTTTAATAGCTGATTTTTGCCCAAAAATTGTTCCGGCGGAAAAAAAAGCTATCATTGTAAAGAATAAGATTTTTCTCATTATATTCATATTTTTTTAGCGATTAAATATAAGTTTATCATTAATTATTGTCAGTAGTTGTATATATTAAGACTATAGAAGCGTGAAAAGTTTAATTATCCTGTTAAATTTCATTTGTGCCAGCTTCGTTTTCCCCATTGATATCATCTCCTGAATCATCTACTATGCTGCCGCTGCCTTCTTCAATTTCTTCCTCTTCCGAATCAACTTTGCAAACAGAAGCTATCTGGTCGTTCCTCTTTTCAAGATTGATAAGGCGGACACCCTGCGTTGCACGCCCCATAATGCGAATGTCGGAAATTTTCATACGTATCGTTATACCAGATTTGTTAATAATCATTAAATCATTGTCATCTGTCACACTTTTGATTGCTATCAACTTGCCAGTTTTTTCGGTAATATTCAGGGTCTTAACACCTTTGCCGCCTCTGCGGGTAATACGATAAACCGGTTCACCATCCTCATCATTCAGAAGTGTCCTCTTTCCATACCCCTGTTCAGATACCACCATAATAGTATTTTCTGAATCAGGCTCCATACAAATCATCCCGATAACCTTATCTTCCCCATCATCATCCAAAGTCATCCCCTTAACACCCGTGGCTGTACGTCCCATAGGCCGTACGTCAGACTCATTAAAACGTACGGCACGGCCATTGCGGTTGGCCATGATTATATGCTGCTTGCCATCGGTTAACCTTACCGATATTACCTGGTCATCTTCCCTAATCGTGATCGCGTTTACCCCGTTTTGCCTGGGGCGTGAATAGGCTTCAAGAAGTGTCTTTTTCACGACACCCTGTTCAGTACAGAAAAGCAGGTAGTTTGAATTAATATACTCCTCATCAGAGAGAGTGTCCACTCGCACGAAAGCGGTAACTGCATCATCGGAGTCGATATTAATCAGGTTTTGGATGGCACGCCCTTTGGAGTTTTTGCTCCCTTCAGGGATCTCGTACACGTGAAGCCAATAACATTTCCCTTTTTGAGTGAAGAGTAGCATGTAGTTATGCATAGTAGCGGGATAGATATATTCAACGAAATCCTCCTCCCTTGTATCGGTACCCCTCGCCCCTACTCCACCCCTGTTCTGGGTTTGAAACTCGGCCAATGGAGTGCGTTTGATGTATCCCATATGTGAAATGGTAATCACCATCTCATCATCCGCGTAAAAATCTTCTATGCTCATCTCTTCTGCCGAGAAGATAATTTCGCTACGCCTTTCATCACCATACTTGTCGCGAATATCGATCAACTCATCCTTAATTACCTGCATCAGCAGGCCTTCATTGTTAAGAATATCATTTAAATGGGCAATCAGCTTCTGTATCTCTTCAAACTCGCCACGCAGCTTATCCTGTTCGAGGCCTGTCAACTGCCTGAGCCTCATCTCCACGATAGCTCGAGCTTGGATTTCAGAGAGCTCAAATCTCTCTATCAGCCCCTGGATTGCTATTTGTGGTGTTGATGAACCCCGGATAATGGCAATCACCTCATCAATATT
>LSQX01329023.1_pt1 | contig 10598 bp, 7 predicted proteins | sample 654561 | NCBI WGS metagenome assembly LSQX01 (sample SAMN04489861, study PRJNA283612) | anaerobic digester metagenome | isolation source: 4 biogas reactors fed with cattle manure at either 37C or 55C with and... | place: Denmark: Kongens Lyngby | collected 2014 | reverse complement strand
AATCTCGCTTTTACTACTCTTGTTACGTGGGTTAGAGAGAAAAAAGTATGCGGTGTCTATTCACTCTCTCTTTACCTTCTCCCCATAGGGGAGAAGGATTAGGGATGAGGGGGGCTGTTAGCAACCTAAAGAAAAAGAAAAACGGAAAAGAGAAAGACAAAATACGAAAGCAAAAGACCCCCTCACCTTTCATCCTCTCCCCCAGAGGAGAGGAAGTGTGGGTGGATTCATACTTTTTTAGAGAAGAAGAACAATGATAAAGACGAGGATTGCCACGTTGAGAACCACTCGCAAGACAAACAACGTCGGCAAGGCATGGATAGAGGATAAGATCCTGAAACAAGTTCAGGATGACAATTTTGGCGAAAAGGAATGAGGACGGGCTTATACCATAAGATACTATTTTTGACAATTTAATATTCTATATGGAGGCATAATGAATTTTAAAAGAGTAATTTTCAATCTTACAATTCTTCTTTCTATTATTTTTGCTTATGAAGTTTTTGGGCAGACAACAGTTCCAAATATATTGCCTCAAAAACTTGCTCCTTCTACGGGTATTCGTAATACTGTGCCTATTGCTCCTGTACCTAATGCTATTCCAACTAAAGGAGAAGAAGTACCTCTATCTGAGGAAATTGCTCTACTGCTTACAGAAGAAGTAAAAGAGTATTCTGCGTTCCAAAAATACCTTCTTGATAAAACAAGTACCTCTATATCTCGAGAGGTTGAACATTTTGGTTACAACTTTTTTAATGTTCCCCCAGAGACATTTACACCTGTTCAATCTGTGCCTGTTAATAACGCTTATGTAATTGGTCCTGGTGATGAAATAAGGATTAATATATGGGGTATGGTAGAAGGAGTCTGGAACCTTGAAGTTGATAGAGATGGTAATATAACAATGCCTTCAATAGGTACTGTTAGCGTGGTAGGGCTTACCTATGGAAACTTAGAATCGTTTTTAAAGAAAGAAATCTCCAAGTTTTATAGAGATTTTCAGTTAAATGTTAGTTTGGGGCAACTTAGAAGCATACCTGTCTATCTTGTTGGGAACGTTAAAAAACCTGGTAATTATACGGTCTCTTCTCTCTCCACCTTAGTCAACGCTCTTTTTGTCTCTGGAGGTCCTTCTATTACCGGCACTATGAGGGATATTCACCTTAAAAGAGAGGGGAAAACCATAACAAGTTTTGATATGTATGAATTTCTTCTTAAAGGGGACAAATCAAAAGATATAAAACTCCAACCTGAAGATGTTATATTTGTCCCTTCTGTCGGTCCACTTGTTGCTATTATTGGAAATGTTGTTAACCCGGCAATATACGAAATACGCGAAGACTCCACTATCTCTGACCTTGTATCAATGGCTGGCGGGGTTAGTGCCACAGGATATATTAAAAGGGTTCAAGTGGAAAGAATATCACAGAACGAGTCAAAAATTGTTATTGATAGCAACTTAACAGGTCTGGATAAAAGCAAAGATAACATAAAACTTATTAATGGGGATGTAGTAATAATATATTCTATTTCAGAAAGGTTGACCAACGCTATTACTTTAAAAGGTAATGTTGTAAGACCAGGTATTTATCAATGGCGTGAAGGTATTAGAGTAAGTGATATTCTTGCTGACGTAGAGAAAGACCTTCTTCCTGAGACAAACCTTGATTATGGTATGATAGAAAGAGTAAGAATCCCATCTTATGAGAGAGAACTTATATTTTTTAATCCTAAAAATGCTGTTTTAAATAAAGATAAAGAAGAAGACAAACTTCTAAAACCTTATGATACAATAGAAATATATTCAAAGTGGCAGTACGAAGAACAACCTAAGGTAAAAATTGTTGGGGCTGTCTCTTCACCTGGAGATTATATTTACAGAGAAGAAATGAAAGTATCTGATTTAATAAAACTTGCTGGTGGATTAAGAAAATATGCCTACAAACAAGAAGCCGAACTTGCAAGAGCCGTGCCAAACTCAACTGGAGTAGAAAACTTTCGGTACTACATAGACCTTGATAAAGTAATGGAGAACGATCCTGCCCATAACCTTACCCTTCTTTATGACGACTATCTCTTTATAAGGTCGATTCCTGACTGGCAATTATACCAAACAGTATCAATAGGTGGAGAAGTGAGATTTCCCGGCAGTTACACTATAAGGAAAGGTGAGACGATAACTTCTATTATTGCAAGAGCAGGGGGGTTGACTGAGGACGCTTATATAAGAGGAGCTGTTTTTACCAGAGAAGAGATACGTCAGACTCAGCGAAAGCAGATGGATAAGATGATTAACCAACTTGAGTTGGAACTTCTTTCTCCTATTAGCACACTTGGAACTTTGACTTCTACTGATATATCCAAACAGGAAGACGAACTAATAAAAAAACAGGCACTTGTAGAAAAACTTAAAACAATTGAACCAGACGGCAGGATTGTTATCTCTCTTGCTACCAAACCGGGTGAAAAGATGTATGATATGGAGTTGGAGGATGGGGATTCTTTAACCATACCAAAAAATCCTGGCGTAGTTAGTATAATGGGGGCTGTTTATAATCCTACAACATTTGTTTATGGAGAGAGAATTCCTTATAGCAAGTATCTAAAAATGGCTGGTGGTTTTACTCCTGCTGCAAATAAAAGAGAATTATATATAATTAAAGTTGATGGAACTATTGTTAAGCCAGGTATGGGGTATATACTTGAACCGGGAGACGCTATAGTTGCTCCTGAGAAGATAGAGATAATTTCTGTCCGTAGAGAAATGAAAGATATAATAGATATTATGTATAAAGCGGCTATGGTAGTGGCAGTTACTACAAAAATCTTTTAAAACTTGCGAGGGGGCACTTGACAGTCGTTTTTTCCTGTCACCTGAATGCCCCACTCTGTCATTCCGGACCTGATCCGGAATCTCTAATCGAGGGGTCTTTTAAAGGTTTTTTAAAAAACTATTAAATCTATAGCCAAATTAGGCAGAACAACTTTATAAACTTAAAGGAAAATCAAATGAAAGAAGAAGTAACCCTTCTGGATTATTGGCGAGTAATTTGGAGATATAAACTACTTATAATCGGTATTGCTCTAATTTTAGTAATTGTAGCAACTGTATATACCTTAAGAAAACCGGATGCTTACAGAGCAACTGCAAGCATACTCCCTTCTACCGGTGCAGGCGAAGGCTACTCCTATCGTTCAATGGCATATTATGGAGGTATGAGCAGTAGCGATATATTTACGTCTTTCTTAAAGAGTAGAACATTAAGAGAGGAAGTTAGGAAAGAACTGATACAAATCTCAGAGACAGATAAAGAAGTTTTTGTACCAGTTCCAGAGATAGGTCTTTCTGACGAAAATATCATAAAAATAAGTATTACAGACGCTAACCCAGAAAGAGCAGCCGTGATAGCCAACCTATATGTTACCAACCTTGACAAATTTTATGCTACATTTAGCAAAAAGGATGCAGGCCATAAAAGGCAGTTTATTGAAAAACGCCTTGAAGAGGTAGAAAAATCCCTCAGAACAGCAGAGATGCGTCTTGAATCTTATAATGTAAGGCACGGACTTTCTGGAAGCAGAGATTCTTCCACTATGGCATCAGCAAGTAGTTTGGAGAGCCAGCTTATATCCAAAAAATTTGAATTGGATTCAAAACTACAATATACAACAACAAGTAATCCGGAAGTAATAAGGTTAAAAAGAGAGATATCTGAATTAGAAAAAACTGTTGCTAAAATACCGTCTATGGAAACTGAAAAGGCAGAACTTATGAGAGATTTAAGGCAACAGGAAAACTTGTACAGGGTTTTAACTGAACAGTTTGAACAGATTAAAGTAGAGGAAGTAAGAGACCTTCCAACTGTGCAGGTGCTGGACTGGGCTGTTGTTCCAAAGGTTAAAGATGGGCCAAACATCAAAAGAAATATATTTATTGCTACTTTTTTATCTTTCTTTTTAGGGATATTCCTTGCTTTTCTGCTTGATTACGTTGGTACACAGAGAAAAGTTTTATATGAAAAAAAAGCATAACATTTTTTTCTCCCTTCACCCCCATTTCGTCTTTGCGAGAGAATGAAGCAATCCCCTCGGAGGTACTCGGGATAAACTCTCTGAAAGCGGAAAAAGAATGTGCCCTCTACCCTTGGGTGAACCCTGGACAAACCCTTAGGGATTTGCAGAGAGGTTAATGGGATGAGGCTTGTCCACCGAAGCCAACCTACGCTAAACTACAAGCTTCGGCAGGTATACCTTGGCGTAGGTGGAGGGGCAGTTAGCAGGTTGAGGGAAAAAGTAAAACGTAACGATAAAACAGGATATCCCCCCCCGCTTGTCATTCCGGACTTGATCTGGAATCTCTCATCGAGAGGGGTTTTTAAAGGAACAACCTTATGAAATACACAGAAATCAAAAGAACAGTCGATATCCTTATTTCTTCTTTCGGGTTGGTTGCTGTATCTCCTGTTATGATTTTAACTGCTATTGCTGTAAAACTTGAATCGGAAGGACCAACCATATTTAAACAAGAGCGGCTTGGATTGAACGGAAAAGTTTTTAATATGTATAAATTTCGCTCAATGTATCTTGGTTCAGAAAAAGATGGCGTTTATGAAACTAAAGGTGACAAACGGGTTACTATTTCAGGTAAGATTATAAGAAAAACAAGTATTGATGAACTACCTCAATTTATAAATATTATCAAAGGGGATATGTCACTAATAGGTCCTCGCCCTGTATTGACTTACCACCCATGGTCTTTAGAAGAGTACTCTTCTGAACAACTCAAACGTTTTAGGGTAAGACCTGGGGTTACTGGTTGGGCACAGATAAACGGAAGGAAAGATGTAGAATGGGGGAAGAGGATTGAATATGATGTAGAGTATGTTGATAAACAGTCGTTTAAGTTTGATATAAAAATTTTGTTAAAAACTATTATCAAAGTTTTTACAATGAGAGATAACGTAAATATTGGAGAGACAGCAAGTAGAAGGTAAAAATATGTCCTTAAAATTAATATATATAACAAACCAAGAAGAGATTGCAATAATAGCAGAAAACAATGGTGTTGATTTAATTTTTATTGACCTTGAAATAAAAGGTAAAGAGAAAAGACAGAAGGGTAGAGATACAGTTATTTCAAAACACCATTTTGAGGATATAATAAAAATTAAGAAAGTTCTTAACAATTCTAAATTGATTGTTAGAGTCAATCCTATAAATATATCTTCAAAGAAAGAAATTGATAAGGTTATAAATAATGGGGCAGATATTATTATGCTACCTTACTTTAAAACAGTAGAAGAAGTAGAAACGTTCCTTGAATCTGTAGATAAAAGAATTAAAACCTGTCTTCTTGTAGAAACTGCTTCTGCAGTAGAAAAGATAGACGAAATACTTAAATTAGAAGGTATAGATTCAATCTATATCGGGTTAAATGATCTACATTTAAGTTATAGAATGAAGTTTTTATTTGAACCTCTTGCTAACGGAACAGTAGAAAAATTATGTAGCAAATTTAAGAAGAAGGGAATTCCTTATGGATTTGGGGGAGTAGCTTCCCTTGGTAAAGGATTTTTGCCAGCAGAAAAGATAATACCTGAACATTATCGGCTTGGTTCAAGTATGGTGATATTGTCAAGAAGTTTTTGTAATACAGGTGTGATAACTGATTTGAATGAAATTGAAAGATTATTTAAAATAGAACTCAAACATTTCAGAGAATATGAGGCAGAGATACAAAAGAAAGATGATAAGTTTTTTGAAGAGAACCGTATAGAGCTAGTTAAAAAAGTGGAAGAAATAATTTCTAACATAAAATAACATCACTTTTGCCTTCTACCCATAGGGGAGAAGGGGCAGGGATGAGGGGGGCTGTTAAATTTTGCTTTACGTCTTTGTCTTTGTTAGACATATCTTCCGAAGGCGAAAAGGAATAAGGGGAACATAAACAATATTATGAACATACTACTTACAGGTGCTTTTAAATATACAGAAGAACAACTAAACAAAATTAACTCCCTCGGTTTTAATATAACTTCTGTTTCAGACGAGCGTATTTCGCTTAAAATAGATGTATCCTTAATAGATATTGTAGTCTGTAACCAACTTTTTCTATACAATGACATCTCCAAATTCAAGAACCTTAAACTTATACAACTTACAAGCGTTGGCTTGGAAAGAGTGCCTCTCGAATATATCAGAAAACATAATATACTTGTGTTAAATGCTGGAAAAACCTATGCTATACCTATCTCTGAATGGGTAGTTCTTAAAATTTTGGAGATATACAAGTCAAGCAGAAAGTTTTTTGAACAACAGAAAGTTAAAATATGGGAGAAAGATAGAACACTTCTGGAACTAACTGATAAAAAGGTTCTTATAGCAGGTTTCGGAAATATCGGACAAGAGATAGCTAGACGGCTTAAACCTTTTGGAGTTTATATAGTTGCTATGGATAAGAGAAAACTTAAGCCAGAAGAAGAAAATCTTGTTGACAAAGTTTGCGCGCCTGAAGAAATAGATAATATTCTTAAATCGGCAGATATCCTTATTTTAACTCTTCCTCTTACAGCAGAAACCCGAAACATTATAAATAGAGACCGAATTTTTGATATGAAAAAAGGCAGTATAATAGTAAACCCTGCAAGGGGAGAACTTCTTGACGAAAAAGCCCTTTTGGAAGCACTTGATGCTGGCATTATATATGGGGTTGCTCTTGATGTATTCCAAAAAGAACCCTTACCTCAAGAAAGTCCCCTCTGGAATATGAAAAATGTTATAATAACCCCTCACAACTCTTTTGTTTCTGATATGATAAACAAAAGGTTGTTTGAACTAATATATTCGAATCTTAAAAGAGAGATTACAAAACATGGTTGTGTCAACAACATATGAAAAAGGAATACCTTCTCTTTTGCCCTCTACCCTTGGGTGAACCCTGGACAAGCCCTTAGGGATTTGCAGAGAGGTTAATGGGATGAGGTTTATCCGCCGAAGCTTGCGTTTTAGCGTAGGTGGAGGGGCAATTAGCAGGTTGAGGGAAAAAGTAAAACGTACGATAAAACAGGATACTCCCCTTGCATGTCATTCCGGACTTGATCCGGAATCTCGTTTTTATTACTTTTGTTACGGGGGTTAAGTGAGAGATCCTGAAACAAGTTCAGGATGGTAAATTGGGGCGTAATGATAGAAGTGCTTTGACCCTTAGGGGTATTGAAACTTTTTGCTTTTCCCTTTTGTGAGGACATAAACCAGATATAGAAGCACTTCGCCCCTTCGCTTTTATCTGTTTGCGAGTGATGAAGGTTGTTACCTCAGCGTTTTCTGCGGAGGTCCGACCTTCGTCTTGGTCAAGTATATAAAAAGAAGGTAATAAATGAAAAAAAATAAAATAAAAGAAATACTGGATAACCACCCACATTACAGAGAAATATTATTTTGTAGAGGTTATCTGATCACTAATAGCAAAGTTGACCTATCCTCATATCCTTTTTATGACCAATGGAAAAAGTGTTCCTTTGGTCATTTAAATAATGGTTCTGAATTAAATATCTTCTACCATAAATGGCAAAACTGCTATATATATGAAAAAGACGGATTAAAAATCTCTCTCATAGGTCATGCCTACAATCCATTCGATATGAAATATAGAGAAGAAGATATACTTGCTGATTGTCTGGAGGCATACAAACAGGATAAGAGCAAATTTTTTGATAAGATAAACGAACTTACCGGTATCCACATAATAATTGTAAACGATGGAAATACCCTTCTTGTTGTACAAGATTGTTCAGGTATGCAATCGTGCTGCTACGGTGTAATAGAAAAAGATGTTTATATTACCTCACACCCTCAATTGGTTGCCGATATATGCAACTTAGATATTGACCCTTTCGTTAAAAAACTAACAAGTAGATGGTTCTATAAATACGGTTCCAATTATCTTCCAAGTAACATTACCTCTTATAAAGAATTAAAAAACCTTGGTCCAAATACTTATCTTGAATACAATGAATCATTTAGCATTAACCGGTTTTTCCCTATAAATCCTCATCCTGAACTTAAACCTAAAGAATATGAAAATACTATTGACTCAATAAAAACCTTGCTTAACAATAATATCCAACTGTGCTTACAGAAATGGGAAAAACCATCTGTTTCCCTAACAGGTGGTATGGATAGTAAAACAACACTTGCCTGTGCAAACGGTTTGTATAGCAAATTAAAATATTTCACTTTCCATAGCAAACCATCAGAAATTGCTGATGCAAATGCTGCCCACACAATATGTAAAGAACTTGGTATTAATCACAAAATATATCCTATTCAGGATAACAACTTAGAAGTAAAGGATTATTGTTTGTTGAAAGAGATAATTAATCATAATTTATCATATAGCCAGGTACTTAAAGAAAACGAAGTGAGAAAATACATATATTTTTATAGGAAAGATGATTTTGATGTAGAACTTAAATCTTGGATATCAGAAACAGGGCGGGTGTTTAGAGAGAAGATACACGGAGTTGTTCTTCCTACTATTTTGACTCCCCGACATTTCAGTCTTTTTCAAGCAAGATATATTTTTTCACCGTTTTTGATGCGTAAAGCAGATAATTATTATGAAAATTATCTAAAAGAGATATGCCTTGATATACCTTTATATAATTATGAACATTCAGATTTTCAATACTGGGAAATTTCATGGGGGTTTTGGGGGTCTGCTGTAGTGATCGGGCAGAATATCTTCAAACATACAGTTACGATGCCGTTTAACAATAGAAAATTGATAGATATGTTTTTGTGGTTCCCGCACAACTATAGAAAAAATGATATGGTGCATAAAGAAATTATCAAACGCGCTAATAGCAAAATATGTGCACTTGAGATAAACATACATAATCCATATATGAGTAATAGGCGTATTTTATTGGAGACACTATATTATAAATATGCCTTCTTGTTTTACAGAAGAAAATAAACATTAGGTTTAAAGAAAATTGTATATACCGGATGAAAAAAATGAAAAAGATATTGATTATCGGTCCTACCACCCATACTATAGTAAATTTTAGAGGTGATTTGATTAAGGAGATGACGTCAAGAGGGCATAAGGTTGTTGCTGTTGGGTCAGAGAAAGGATATGAAGAGGAAATAAAAAGTTTTGGTGCTCGTTTTATACACCTTCCTATGCAGAAAACCAGCGTTGGTATTTTGCATGACTTAACCTATATGAAAAACTTGTTAAAAATTATTAGGGCAGAAAAACCAGCTCTTGTATTTAGTTATGCTATAAAGCCGGTTATATATGGTTCAATCTCTGCAAAACTTGCAGGTGTAAGAGAAAGGTATTCTATGATTACAGGGTTAGGGTATGTTTTTACCACAAAAAACTTTAAAACAAAGATTTTAATGCTTATTGTAGGTCTTCTTTATAGATTAGGTTTTGCCTGCTCCCAAAAGGTGATTTTTCAGAATGAAGATGATATGAATGATTTTTTACAGGCAAGATATGTTTCAAAAAATAAGACCTCACTTGTGAACGGTTCAGGGGTCAATATGAACAAGTTTACACCAACGCCTTTACCAAAAACACTTACATTTTTAATGATAGCCAGAGTATTGAGAAATAAAGGTGTGATAGAATATCTTGAAGCTGCAAGAAAACTAAAAAATAAATATCCAGATATAAAATTTGTTCTACTTGGTGCTATTGAAAAATTGCAGGATTCGTTAAAATATGATGATATAAAACCATACATAGATGATAAAAGTATTGAATACTATAAAGAAACAAGAGATGTAAGACCCTATCTTGCACAATCTTCTGTCTTTGTCTTACCTTCTTACAGAGAAGGCACTCCAAGAACAGTTCTTGAAGCTATGGCTTGCGGAAGACCTGTGATAACGACAGAAGTTCCTGGTTGCCGTCAGACGGTAGTTGATGGTGTCAATGGTTTTCTTGTACCCGTAAAAGATATTAATGTACTTGCAGAAAAGATGGAATGGTTTATCAAAAACCCTGAGAAAATAAAAGAGATGGGAGAGGCAAGTTATGCTATATGTAAAGAAAAATATGATGTGGAAAAAGTGAACAAAGAAATGTTGAAACTCTTAAACCTAATCTGAGATGAAAAAAGTACTCATAACAGCAACAGTCCAAAGCCATATATCCCAGTTTCACAAACCCCTGATAGATATTCTACATAAACACGGATATGAAGTTCACGTTGCCGCAAGGGATAACTTATCAGAAAAAAATGGATTAAAACTTGATTCTCCTGATAAGATTTATAATATTCCGTTTGACCGTTCCCCATTTAGCAAAAAAAATATAGGTGCCTATAAACAACTTAAAAAAATAATTGTTGAAAATAGATACGATATAATCCACTCCAATACCCCTATGGGCGGAGTCCTTACACGTCTTGCGGCGAGAGAGGTCAGGAAAAAAGGCGTTAAAGTGTTTTATACAGCCCACGGGTTTCATTTTTACAAAGGCGCTCCATTAAAAAATTGGCTCTTATACTACCCCATAGAAAAATATCTTGCTCGACATACAGATAAAATAATTACTATAACAGAGGAAGATTATTTAATGG
>LSQX01319922.1_pt1 | contig 10598 bp, 10 predicted proteins | sample 654561 | NCBI WGS metagenome assembly LSQX01 (sample SAMN04489861, study PRJNA283612) | anaerobic digester metagenome | isolation source: 4 biogas reactors fed with cattle manure at either 37C or 55C with and... | place: Denmark: Kongens Lyngby | collected 2014 | reverse complement strand
ATTATAAAATCATGAGCATTGGCAAGTTTCGCGGCATTAATTATTTCTTCACGGGTTGCGTCGGGTTTTCCGTATAGTATGTTTTCGGCAACCGTTCCGGTGAACAGGTACACATCCTGCTGAACCATGCCTATATTTCTGCGCAGCGATTCGAGAGTTACGTCCCTGATATCCTTTCCGTCAATGGTAATTGAGCCCTCATCCACTTCATAAAACCTCGGTATCAGGTTGCAGAAAGTGGTCTTGCCGCCGCCCGACGGGCCAACCAGCGCAACGGTCTTTCCCTTCGGTATGGTAAGGTTGATGTTTCTTAATACTTCGGTCTTGTCGTTGTAGCTGAAGGATACGTTGTTGAACCTTATTTCCCCCTGAACATCGGTTAATTCCACGGCATCTTCGCTGTCCTCTATTTCGGGTTTCGTATCAAGAATTTCGATGAACCGTTCAAAACCGGACATTCCGCGCTGAAAAGACTCGGTGAAGTTAACCAGCTTGTCTATCGGGCTTAAAAATACATTTATAAACAGGATGTACGCCACGAGATCGGTTGATGATATACTGCCGTGACTTAAGAAAACACCGCCCAGAACAAGTACGGTCAGGTACAGGATTCCCTGGAGGAACTGGTTTCCTGAGAAAAACTTCCCCATGATGGTATAGCTTGATTCCTTGGATTCCAGGAACTTTCTGTGGCCCTCATCAAATTTGCCCTGCTCGATTGCTTCGTTTGAAAACGACTTCACAACCCTTATTCCCGCGAGGGTATCCTGGGTCTGCGCGTTAACCAGTGCGATTTTTCTGCGGTTGTCTGAAAATATCGCACGCATTTTCAGGTTGTAATAAGCAGTAAATACTATTATAAAGGAAATCAGCAGCAGCAGTATTACCGTCAGCTTAACATTCATTGTCAGCATTATTGCGACCGCGCCGACAATCTTTATCGTCGAGATGAACAGGTCTTCAGGGCCGTGATGGGCCAGTTCCGAAATATCAAAAAGGTCGTTTGTCATGCGCGACATAAGCGTTCCGGTATTGGCATCGTCATAGAACGAAAAGGACAGTTTCTGCAGGTGGGTGAAAAGATCCCTGCGCATGTCTGCCTCCATGCGCGCTCCCATTATATGCCCCTGCGATGTGATATAGCGCTGGCAGAAATACCTGACGATATACAGCACCAGGAGACCCAGTCCCGAAAGGAGTATGATTTTTACCATGTCGGGCGGCCTCTTGCCGTATACTTCCTCCAACAGGTACTGCACGAGCTTCGGAAAGAAAAGATCAATTGCCGAAAGAACCAGTGCGCAGAACATGTCCATAAAAAACATGCCCTTATAAGGGCCGTAATAAGATATGAATCTCTTGATTTTTTTCATCAGCCATCTACCTTTTTGTCATGATTTTATTACCGGTTATGGAATAACAGGATTCCCGTCTGAATAATCAAACACCTACACTAATATCATTATAAATGAATTGAATCAAAATACAAGACAGAATTCGCTTCTATAAACCGCTCCTGCTGCTGTTAATCCTGTTTTTGACAGTCCTGCCGGCAAGGGCGGTAAGAACAACCAAACCGCAGTAACCTATAAAGGGGTACAGGTACCTGACCAGGTTGGAAAACCCCAGGCGGCTTGACATTAAGGCTAAAGCAGTTGAACCCGCCACAATGTATCTGCCCTTGACAGGCTTTTTCTGCATGTCAATAATTCTTGACGTAAAACCGTACAGAGAACTGACGGCCGTTGTATATATCTCCGCAATCAGCACAATGGAATATATAACCTGAAGCACCGGTGATATTTCACCCGCAATATAAATCATCGGAACTTCAAGTTTTTCAATACTTGTTATCTGTCCTGACAGTGCCAGGAAAATCATCGCGGCTCCAAATCCAAGACCTGCTCCGCCCAGCAGTGCACCGTTCCTTACAGCTTTTTCATCTTCAGCCTCATTCCCCAAAGGCGCAAGTATTGCAATTGAAACAACGGTATTATACGACACATACAATATTGCAGCAAGAAACCAGTTGCTGAACAAGCCGTCCGGGCTGCCGGCCAACGGTACCGAACAAAGATTTACCGGGTAACGGGCTGCTGAAAGAATACTGGTTAACATTACGGTTGAAAGCAAAAAAGGCACGACAAAGCTTATTGAATTAATAACGCCGTTAATGCCTGTCAATACCGTTAACGCGGTTAGTACGGCCATTATCGCGTTACCGGCCATTGCCGGAAGTTTTAACTGCTGTTCAAATAATGCACCGTTTCCAGCAATCATAACTGCAAACGTACCAAACAGAAATACTGTAATGACTGCGTCAATCACCGTTCCGAGAAACCTTCCGCCGGAATGGCGGATAATTTCGAGGTGGGACCTGGCATGCAGCATTCTGCCTGATTTCATTATTATCCAGCCGAATACAATAAAAAGTGCAGCGGCAATTAATAAACCGCATAGCCCGGAAATACCGAACCTTGCGAAAAACTGCAGCACTTCCTGTCCCGTGGCAAATCCGGCACCAACAACGGTGCCTATGTATGCTGCGGCCACTTTTGAAGCCGAAACCCCTTTTTTCTTCACATTCCCTGTCCTTAAATCATGTTTCTTAAAATAGTTATGATTAATGGTACCGGGTTTATGCCAAACATGGCCGCACCTTCCCGGAGAAATACCGGTGTATGATACTGCCTGCGTTCTCAAGGTACAGTATAAACGGGCATAAAAAAAGAACCCGTTTCAGGGTAATCTGAAAGGGTTCTTTTTTACGTATCAGTCTTCTTCAATGGTTATAGCCTGTACAGGGCACTGATCTGCCGCTTCTTTTGCAGCATCCTCTGCATCCTCGGGTATTTCGGTATCTATTGCAGATGCTGTTCCGTCATCGTCCATGCTAAAAACTTCCGGGCATAAATCAGCGCAAAGGCCGCAGCCAATACATGTGTCCTTGTCAACAAAAGCTCTCATGAACATACCTCCTCCCGTTCATCCGGTGAAGTTTGAATTTTCAATTAAATTATACTACAGAAAAAGCTGTCGGACAGTATCCCCGGCTACAAAAAATGCCTGAAAACCGGTATGAAATACTGAAAACTCTCTTCGCCTGAAGAAGTTAGGCATTCCAGGAATAATTTCAATTTGGCAAAACACTTGATCTCAAAGTGTATTATATATATAATATACTTTTAAAGGTGGTGAACAGCGTTTGATTGATTTTACCAGGCTTAACCTGAACAATAAGGAACCTGTATATGTGCAGATAGCCTCATTCGTGAAGAAGCAGATACTGGCGGGCTCCGCGAAATCAGGCGAAGAGCTTCCGTCCAGGAGAGAGCTTGCCGCATTGCTTGGAATCAATCCTAATACTGTTCAGAAAGCGTACAGGCTCATGGAAGAAGAAGGCTATGTAAGAACGCTCAGCAATTCAGGGAGCATAATATATACGGATGAAAAAATCCTGTCCGCCGTTGGAAATGAGTTTACAAAAGAACTTGTTGCGCATTTTGTTAAAGCCGCAAAGGATATCAATATGACATTTAAGCAGACCATTGATTTAATCAGCGAGGTATGGGACGAAATTTAATTTTTTGCATCGGTGTATTATTGGAGTAATACATTAAGGAGTGGTTGACTTGAGGAAATTGTACTACCTGGTGAATCATGAGTTCAGAAGCCTGTACAGGATCATCCTGGTTATTTGCATTGTTATGATTGCATTGCAGCAGGTTCTCCTGGTAAAAAGCATGAATTACAATCCAAACCGGTTTGAAAGATTTGAATTCCTGTTTTCAGACTCGGGCTGCATTATAGTTTTCCTTGTATGCCTTTTTTCGGTGTGCGGGCTTTGTGTTTTCAATGCATATTCCAATTACACGGAAAGCAAAAGCATATACACGCTGCTTACGCTGCCGTCGCCAAGGGAATACATATATTTTTCGAAGATTATAACCTACGCGGTATGCTTTCTCACCCTCCTGGCATCGCAAATAATAAGTGCCTGGATGGGGTACGGCATTTTTTGCCGACGTATTTTATCACAGCGGTTTGCATCAACAGCCGTGCGCCCTGCCAGCAACGGCCTGTTTCTTACCTTTATCCGCCTGGATTTTTTCAGGCTGATACTTCCCTTCGGGGTTGAGAGTTTTTTGAATTCACTGGCAATTTTTATATGCCTGATTTGCACTATATACTATGCAGTTATCTGTGAGCGGAGCAAAAGGTATTTGAGTTTTGCGGCCGTGATCCTGAACCTTGCTTTAATAATACTCTCGCTTGTTCACAGAACAGGGTCCATGACCGTTTCTGTTCTGAATGAAAGCGGCCATATACATGTTTTAAACGCGGCATTGTTTCTCGCAACGGCATTCATTGTGTACGACAGCCTGAGACTTATAAGGAAAAGTGCCGTTGTTTAAGCCTGAAAGGATGGTATTTATGGGCAGATTGGTGAAAAATATAATCCTTGTCTTTTCAATACCCGCTGTTTTGATAACAGTGTTCACATACGGCTTTATGGCTGCCCGGAAAGACAGCTCAACATTTTTCCTCAGGGATTTGGAAGGTGACAGGTCGGTATTAAATGATATAGTGATTTCGGGATATCTTGAGGACAGGTATCACGGCAGGTACTTTGAGCTGAAAAACGGTACGCTGGAGAGCAGTTTCCTTTATTACCAGCACCAGGACGATATTGCAGGATTGAAAAAGCCTCAGAACCTGGTAAACGCTGTTATACACAATGATTTTGTTTACTATTACCAGTTTGAGTATAAAATATCCCCGGGGGCAAAAACAGAAGAACAGCCGGAAAAAAACATGCCTGCCGCAAACAACCCGTCGCTCCGGAGAAGTACCGTTTTTACCGACAGTATAGACATTCATGTAAAAATAACAAAAAGGCCTGCTGATTTCACCGCCCCGGATTTTGACCTGGCCTCCCTTTACCTTGACCCCGGATTGAGGTACGAAAACAGCAGCATGGATATAGAGTTCTACAGGTATTTATCCGACGTCGAATATCAGAGTGTATATACCGATTATTCCCTGAACCCGGGCTCCTTCCCCGCACCCCTTCCAAAACTGGCAATGACCGTGCTGAATGACGAACTGTATTTTTCAGTTGTCTGCCCGGAGGAGTATTCGGGACACAACGGCATTTATAAGGCAGTTAAGTTTTACAGGTGGTGGGATGAAACGGAATATCCGGGTATTGTGGACACAATCACCGAATTCAGCCTTGATGATCCGGTCATCGAAGCAGCGGGGCTTGAAGCAGTCAATGATAATTTGGTATTGCTGCTGTTCGAAAACAGTGTATTTAAAGCCCGGCTTTACAATACGCGCGGAGATCTTATGGATGAACTGGCGGTTCCGGGAATTACATCAACGGAAGGCCTGCCGGAATACCAGGGTTTTATAAATGACAACTGTCTTAATATTTTCCTGAAATACGCAAATGAAGAAGGCTTCAGTAAGTACATTGTATTAAGCATCATGGCTGATGAAGATAACAGGCTGATCCTGAAGCATAGAACAGAAAAAAACAGTACCGGCGAAATATATCCCTTTGATATTGAATCAAGGGGCGACAGGCTTTATATTGCGGCATTCACCAGGAACATGGAGGAAATAATGAAATATTCCGCATCGTGGCTTACACCGGGGCATTTCATGATACATGCCTATGAGACGAAAAACGGCATTACCCTTCCTGTATATGCCGGAGAGCTTGTAACAGATGCTGCGGATGATTATAACAGGCATTTGTATACATCGGATACATCGCCCGGAAACCTCTCTTACTACAGGGTTTTTGAATCGGTCAGAATAGAACAGAGGTGAAACTATGATTGAAGTTATCGGTGTAAAGAAGTATTACGGTACCACGGCGACAGGTCTTGAAAATGAGTCTGTTGCAATCAGCAAGGGAGAGATTGTAGGAATACTGGGGGAAAACGGTTCGGGAAAAACCACATTGCTAAAGGCGATCATGGGACTTTGCGAACTGAATGAAGGCAAAGTGTTGATTGAAGGAAAACCGGTTAAAAAAATGTATGGCAAAATGGCATTCATAACCTGCGAGGGAAGCTTTTTTCCGTGGATGAAACCTCTTGAGTACGGAGAGTTTCTCTCAAACACCGTACCCGGGTTTGACATGGATAAATATACCAGGTTTTTAAAATATTTTGAGCTGGATATGAAACAGAAAATAAAAAACTTTTCCCATGGCCAGAAAACCAAGCTTGAAATCGCGGCAGGCCTTTGCAGGGGAGCCGAATATATCCTGATGGATGAGCCGTTCACAGGCAAGGACATGTTTACACGCCGGGATTTTTTAAAGCTCATGATCTCCAGCCTGAAAGGAAATGAAACAATCCTGATTGCCACCCACCTGGCAGATGAAATTGAAAACTTCATTGACAGGGTAATAATACTCAGGCACGGAAGAATCAGAGCCGATTTGCAGATGGACGAAATCAGGATGTCCGACAGGGATTTGAAATCTGTCCTGATGGAAATAACAGGTTACAGGGAAGACAATTACAAGCGTATATTTACGATGCGGCAGTAAGGCTTGACGAGTGTTTTCCTTATTGTTTACGGTCGAATCATGTTATATAATTTAGATATATGGGGAAATTACCGGAACCCCACGTTATTTTCACAGATTTCAGCTTTTATTTATATTGAAAAAAGCGCATTTAAGAATTTAATAAAGGGTGGTTGAGGCAATGAGAAGAAATCTTGGAATCGTGGTTCTTATCCCTTGTATTTTGGCTGTAATACTTGCAGTACTAATAGTTCTGGATAAGAGGAATTCGTCGATGGCTCCGGCAAAGGGAAAGGGTTCGGACAAAACCGTAGTATCGGTTTCACCAACTCCTGATGCCCAGCCGACCCAAGCACCGCAAACTTCACCGGAACCTGAACCCGAAGTATCTCCAACCGATGAACCAACCCCAAGCCCAACAGTTTCGGCAACACCAACACCGTCACCCTCACCCACGCCTTCTCCAACGCCTGAACCCACTCCGGCTTTAACACCAACACCAGAACCGGGGCAGGAATCTGAAGAAACGTCTGAAAACAGCGGTGAAACAGGTGAAGTAACCTATAACGCGATATACAGGCAGGACGGAAACAGTTACTCATTAATTGCAGACGCCGATACACTAACCTTTATTGTTCTGAATAAACAGGACAATTCAATAAGAGAGACCGGGTATCCGTTTAGTCCCAGGTATGCACAGCAGCCCTCTGATTTCTCCGGACCCATTTTAGGCTACAAAAGCAATTACTTTGTGTTCATGTCAAACAACCAGGTCGTGATTTCCGACGGTACACAGGAAAAGGTTATTGCAGAATTAAGCGGAGATATCGGCGAAGGAGTGCATATAAATCCTGTTATTCACAGTGAGAACAGAATTTTTGCAGGTATTGAAGGAAAATTCATACTCATTGTGGATTTAAGGGATTTTTCGGTTGAAACCTATAACGAGACATACTCGGTTGGTTACCTGGTTTTGACCGATGACTGTTTCAGTTTCAGCCAAAAACGCAGGATACCTGCAGGACCGTATTATGAATACCTGTATACGGCCAGGGACGGAAAAGTCAACTTGCTGGCCATGATAGGAGAAATAAGCAGTTATGTCGTAGATGTTGAAAACAGCATTGTAACAATTGAAACAACCGATAATGACAAGTTCCGGGTTGACCTTAAAACAGGCGGGATTTCTGCAGACAGGACACTCAGTATGGAGCGCACCCTGTATTTGCCCGCCTATGCCGACGGTATTATTGAAGGGCTTACCGATATACGCTTTCTGAACAGAAACGGCAATAACGAGGTAGTTCTTAAACTGCTGCCTGCTTCATATAAAGCCGATTGCTACTATAATTCCTATTACGATAATTTCTACTTCACCTTTTACCAGCCCGAAAAGGCCGGTCTGCTGCCCGGCTCGGCAGGCAGTTTCACCATAGTGGATTATTCACTGATATCGCTGAAGGATGACAAGTTCCCAAGGGACGCCGCCGTAAAGGAACTGCTGTATTCAGCCCGGACAGGCATCGGCAGTGCGGAAATCTATCTGCTTGAACGGTATGAAACATTGAATAACGAAAGTGTTGCCTTTGAACTGGTTTATGCATGGATTCCGGTAAAAGACAGTACAAAGGCCTACCAGCTTTACCTGTATGTCCCCCGCGGTGAAGATTACGAGCCTTACCTTGAAATTGCAAAGCAGCTTATCTCGTAAATTAAGCTGTTAAAAGGATATAAGCATATTAAAAATTAAGGCGGAGCTTCAGCTCCGCCTTAATCCTTAATAACCCCGTTTCATGTAATCTTTATAAAGGTTTTCTATTGAACGGTCATAGGATCTTTCCCCGTCTTTCGAGAAAAAGCATCCCGGCACTTCACCGCTTCTCCTGTGATATGCCACGCACTCACAGCATTTCCCGCGGCGCGAACAGGGATATGTACAGGTACATACAGCTTTTGAATCGCAAGCCATCTGTTTCAAACCTCCGGATTTAAACTTTATACTCTGATTATAGAATCAAATGCCGTAAATTTCAATAAATGTACAGAGGCAGGATATTATGCCTGCAGCCTCACAATCTTTGTTGCTATATTCTCACAGAAGGATATATCATGCTCCACAAAAAGGATTGTCGGCCGGTACTCGGTGAGCAGCTCTTCAATCTGCATTCTTGACAGGATGTCAATGTAGTTCAAAGGTTCATCCCATACGAACAGGTTGGCATTCTCGCACAGGCTGCGTGCGATTAATACCTTCTTCTTCTGCCCAGCACTGAAATCCGACATGTCCTTTTCGAACTGTACCCGTTCAAAATCAAGTTTACGAAGTATTGCCAGGAAAAGGCTTATGTCGATATTGTTCCGTTCGGCATAATCGTTCAGGCTGCCCTTCAGGAATGAAGTATCCTGCGGTACATAAGATATTTTAAGATTTGCCGCCTTGTAAAAATCTCCGGTGTAGTCTATTTTCTCACCGCAAATCAGTTTAATTATGCTGCTCTTGCCCGACCCGTTCCTGCCCCATAATGCAATCCTGTCTCCCTGTTCAATCGTGAACGAAACATTTTCACAGACTTTCCTGGTTCCATAAAACAGTGAAACATCCTTAAGTTCAACAAGCCTTCCGGCATGGTGTGCGGCGGTTGCAATCTTAAGAGGCTCGGCCTTTTCAATGTTTTTCAGGAGCTTCGACTTTTCCTCTATCATATTCTTCTGTCTTCGCTCAATAGCCTTTGACCGCTTCATCATCTTTGCGGCAAGATGCCCGACATATCCCCTGTCATATACATGGTTTCCTATTTTCGTCGCTTCAACTTTATACGACCAGTCTGCCCTTTGTCTTGCGGCCCCTTCAAGCCTTTTGATTTCCTTCTTCAGCTTCTGGTTCGTTTTCAGTTCGAAACTATCTTTAAGCTGCTTATTATAATACCAAGTTGAGAAGTTACCGCTCTGAACTTCTATATTCGCCCTGTTGATCGACAGGATATGATCAACGCATGAATCAAGAAAAGCCCTGTCGTGTGATACCAGGATGAAACCTTTTTTCGAGTTCAGGTATTCCGCCACAAGTTCCCTTGCCTCAACGTCAAGATGGTTGGTAGGCTCATCAATCAGCAGAAAACTGTTTTCCTTCAAAAACAGCGCAGCAAGGAGGACTTTTGTCTGTTCCCCGTTGCTGAGCGTCTCAAAGGGACGGTATAAAACATCTTCCGATACATCCAGTTTCGACAGCTCGCGCTGTACTTCCCAAAGCTGAAAATTGCCTCCGACGGAATCAACAACGTCAATTGTCAGCTGGGACTTGTCATCAACGGCATAGGGAAAGTATTCAAAGTTAACGCCTGCACTGATACTCCCCCGATATTCATACCTGCCAAGCAGAAGGTTAAGAAAAGTGGTTTTTCCACGGCCGTTCCTGCCTATAAATCCCAGTTTCCAGTCCGTATCAATCTGAAATGAAACATTTTCAAATATATTGTCATAACTGCCTTCATAGCAGAATGTGAGATTCGAAACACTTATTAATGACATAACACCCTCCTGAAAATAAAAAAATCCATTCTCCCGTGATGAATAGCCGTCGGAAATGGATTGACAGTTGGGCTGTATGACAAAAGATATGCATATGTCACATATATAAAAATAAGCGCAACAATTTACAACCGGCATTACCGGTAAAGTAATCCAAATTCCGACAACAGAATAGTCCCTGAACAGACTATTTTAAGTTTATCAGTTAATTTGAGATTACTTTGAACACATTGTCACACCTCATTTCATAAATGATCTGTTTAATTATTGCACGAATTTGTCTTCGTTGTCAACGCTTTAAGACTTTTCACCGGATACTGTTCTTTTATAATCATTTTATCCAGGTTTCATCCTGTACCGGCTGCCACCCGCCGGCTCCTGCAAATAAAGCGGCTGTTTCCGTTCATTCGCACGATAGCTTTTCTATACAGGTCAACTGTTTGAAGATACCGTGCAATGCAAGGAAACTTTCAGCGGAGTGCAGCATAGAAATGCGCAGTCAGAGCGAGGACAAGCAAGC
>LSQX01239400.1_pt2 | contig 10598 bp, 2 predicted proteins | sample 654561 | NCBI WGS metagenome assembly LSQX01 (sample SAMN04489861, study PRJNA283612) | anaerobic digester metagenome | isolation source: 4 biogas reactors fed with cattle manure at either 37C or 55C with and... | place: Denmark: Kongens Lyngby | collected 2014 | reverse complement strand
GATACTCCGCCGATATTGGCTGCAAACAGCCTTACTGTTCCGGCATCGGCTTTATCCTCTCTGACTATTATTATATTTTCGTCTACGCCTGCTGCACTTACATATTCAAATACATCAGGATCAAAAGACAGGGTAATATCATAACCATGAACAACCTGCTCCAGATTGTTTAACCCGATTCCCACCGTAAAGGTGGCTTCAGGCTGTACGCTGCTGTCTACGGTAATTACAGTTGCAGGAATTACTTCTACTTCAAAGTTTATTTGGTATATTTTCTTAGTTATTCCGTCTTCCGCCGTAACAATGACATTTGTTGTTCCGGGAAGACTTTCAGCCGGTTCTATCGATACGGCAGCTTTACTGTCATTGGCTGTTGCGGTTACTGTCGGAACTATTGTCGTACCTGCAGGCAAAGAAATATCATAGCTGGTTATGGAAGGATCAAATCCGGCTATCTGGACCCCGTCTACCAATAATTCTTTCAAAGTTGCATCATTATTAAGTATTCTCTTTATTTCTACGTATTTTACATATGTATCTATAGTGTCGTTTGATGAGTTTTTGGTTGCAAAGAAGCCTATCTGAATATTTTGAAGGGATAAGGTCGTGGACCCTACAACCGTGTAATTAGTTCCGTCCAACGAATAATACCCTGTATAGTTGTTACCTGTTTTCTTGATCTTGTAGAAAATATTCAAAGGAGTATCCGCCGGCGCATTATATGTTACTGTTGCAACGCTGGTAAAACTTGACGATACTTCTTGCCCAAATTGGAAAAATAAGCTGCCGTTATTATACTCATAATCCAGTTTGATATAATTATCCTCGTCCTGCCATACCAATAACGCATTCTGCTGATAGTTCGCATATGGCACTATAGAGTAATATACAGCCGAAACTACTTCCCAGTCACCTTCCACAGGACGTACAAATACATTTTTCCAACTTGTTCCGGTACTGTACATGTCTGAATCCTGGGTTGGCAAGCGTAAACCCATTTCAGGAACAACAGAGTAACCCTCAGGATCATCGTTCAGAATTGTCCAGCCACTGTCTATAGTTCCATCCAAAAAACTATAGACAATAACAGGTTCATTAGGTTCGTCAGCAACTACCTGAATGGGATAAATGCCAAACATGCTCAGGCAAAGACTGATGATGAATACCATGGATAAAATTCGATTACCTTTTTTCATAATTCTTTACCTCCTACGCATAAGCAAATATCATTTATAAGTACTGATGGACCAGAGGGGCATATACTCCTCCGGCCTTGCATTGGTATATAAGTCTTCAATGATTATTGCCACATAAGCGAGGTCTTCTATGTCGATCTTACCGTCGCCGTTAATATCGGCCGCCTTTGCAGCCTGCTATTCGGTGCCTGTGCATTCCTTGCCGTAGTAGTAAGCAACAAATCCAAGATCAGCTACATCAATAATTCCGTCATCATTGGTGTCCGGTGTTGCTTCCGGCTGTATTCTGCATTTCATTGTTCCGTATGCGGAAATACGCTAGTTGCCGGCTTCGGTTTCATAAGGCCAATCACCTATGCCTCCAAGGTTATATACTCTTTTGTATCCCATAAGCAATGCCTTTTCCAGAGCCTCTTGTGCCCTCCCGCCCATTGCGCAGTAGAATATTATCTCACTTGATTTATCAGGTATTTCTTTTTCCAGTTCTGCTTCCAATTTATCTAAAGGAATATGTATGCTGCCCTTGATATGCAGCTGTGAATACTCGTCGTCTGTACGTACATCAACAATGTAAGCGCCACCATTGAAGTCTATAAGAGCCTGCATTGCAGAAATGCTGTACTGTCTGAAACTACCGCTTTGAAGGATATCAAACCAAAAATCATCTCCCACCAGAGCGAGAAAATCATTTGCCGATACCAGGTCATTGATATTTTTATCGCCTATGACATCAAGCTTGTTGCATGAACTGCAACTCGTAACAGTAAGAAGTTTTCCATCGTTGCATGCCACCACAAGCTGATCTGAATCTACTGCGAATGTATTGGGTATAAGCGGAAAATATTCGTCAGCCGGCCCGTCGTTTATTCTAATAAGAAAATGCTCCATCCATATCTCACCTGTATCGCTGGATAAAATGGCAGGAGTACCCGGATGGTTCAGATATTCACCGGCTATGTAGAACATGATCCCAAAGGAACGCACACTTCGAAAGCTGCAGGGCTCCGCATATCCTTCGTAATATGCGTTGTAATCCAATACATCCCATTTCTGACCATCAACAGACATCAGGATCTGGCTCTCTCTTGTAACAGCCATACACATTCTTTCATTAGCCGAAATGGAAATAATATCGTTTTTTATTCCGGAGTTCAATGAAATCCAGTGTTCACCGTCAGGAGAACAGATAAGCGTACCGTCAGCACCGGCGGCTAAAAATGTATCCCGGAATATAGTCACACTATAGAGCGACTTTGTGGTACTGCTTTTTGCCGATTTGAAACCGCTTCCGTCTTTTGCAAATAACACAACGCCATCATCACCCACAACTACATCAATACCATTCTTTGAAACCACACTGTTCAGGCAGACATTTGTGACAGCGGGTAAGACGGATACTGTTTTGTCAGGCTTTATCCTGTCGACCCGGCCGTTTGTGCCTACGGCTATATAGGCATCACCGTCATAGCATACCGCACGGTACCCTCCTGACACCGCCGGGCGCAGTTCAGCAGATGGCGAAACAGATGTGCCGGTCTTGTGGTCCGGAGAACCTGGATTATCTTCCAATCTGTTCAATAACTTATACATAATAACGGCCGTTTGAGCTCTCGTAACTGTTCCTTTGGGATTGATCCTGCCGTTGCTTCCCACTATGATTTCTTCGCTGATCAGTTGGGTCACTGCGCTTAAAGCATAAGGAGCCACTTCTCCGATGTCCTGGAATCTGTTTATGTCAAAAGCCGATTCATCAAGTTCCACCCCTGCAATTTTCAATGCCCTTGAAACAATAACCATCATATCCTGTCTGGATATGTTCTCCCTGGGTTTGAACCGGCCATCACCGCATCCCAGAGTAATTCCAAGTTTCTTTGCTATTCCTACCTCATTGTAAAAGTAGTCGGATGGCACTACATCATTGAAATTGCTCTCTACTTCAGCAGTCAGCTTCAATGTTCTGACCAACAGGCAAATAAAGTCTGCCCTGGTGATGTTGTTTCCCGGACTGAATGTAGTTGCTGAAGTGCCTGCAATGATACCTTGAGCAGCAAGAGATTCAATCTGCATTTTTGCCCATTCATACCCTGCTAGGTCCGTGAAAGTTTTCACTGAACTTGTTTCATTATTGTAAAGAGTGGCAGTCAGGTCTGAATCCAAGGCTCCCACTGACTCCAGCTTGCCGGTGGTCTCCAGTGTTTGGCCTGGTAAGGCATTTTCGGCATTTTGGCCTTGATAAAAACCTGGTTTTTCCTCGGCATAAACAGCACTTGACATACAAATTATTATGGCTGTAATTAAGATGTTTATTATAATTAATCTATCTTTTTTCATCGTAATCTCCTTCTCCCCAGCCTTATTCTCCTAAATCTGTGACTTCATCATTGTTTATACCTGCTGTCGTTTCTTTATTTACTGCTCTTTGAAGGTATCCATTGCAATATTCATTGCTGTAACGATATCAAAAAACAATACACCCAGAGTTCAAGCCTCATAACAAAATACTATAAAATCATATAGTAATGTATAAGGTGTCTTTGAATTCTGGGTGAGTATCTGTAATATGATAGTCAAGGGTGCGGTATTAAACTGTTTTCACAATGAATGATTCTCGTTGTCGTAATAAATTCGTTGTGTATAAAGTGATTAATATCGGACAAGCTGGTGGAGGGAATGTTCTTCCCCTCCACCAACTCTTGGCAAAAGTTTATTCCTCATCCTCAATACTTAAAGCAACAAATGCAAGGTCCGAGATATCAATTTTACCGTCTCTGTTCATATCTGCAATCCTTGCTTCGTTCCAATCCTCACTTTCGGAATCCTTGCCATAGTAGTAAGCTACTATCGCAAGGTCTCCCACGTCAACGATACCGTCATTGTTGATATCTGCCGTTACCTCTTTATTTACGGAAGCTTTGAAGATATCAATAGCGATATTCAAAGCTGTGACGGCATTATCAACCTGACTCTGTGTCGCATTCGGATTGTTATATACCGCCTTGGCTTCATTAATAGCGACACCAAAGGCATCTTTTGCTTCCTGTGGATATTGGCCGATATCCGGACCGACCACTGCCTCATTGAAGAGGGTCTCAGCAATACTTATGACTGCTGCCAGGGCTGACTTATCCACTTGCTGACCCGGGATCCTTGAATCAAGGAAGGTCTGTATTGCATCGTTCAAAGCAGCCAACGCATTGTCTACCTGCTCTTGTGATGCGGTATTGTCATCTCTTACAGCTATTGCCGCATCAATGGCAACCCTGAAGGCCGCTTTGGCTGCCGGCGGATACTGACCGGGCTGTGTACCAACAACCGCATTGGCATAGATATTTTCTGCGTATTCTATGGCTGCAATGAGCTCAGTCTTATCAGGTATAACCACTGTGCCGATGGTGATTGTCTTGCTGCTTAACTGAGCTTCAACTACTAATCCGTCAGGAGCAGTACCCAGGTTGGCCTTGGTAATGGAAATTCTTCCCGTGGTGTCCGGGACTTCGTCCTTCACTTTGAAAGTAACTTTCAGGATTTCGGTACTCTCTCCGGATATGCCTCCGCCGGTATTGGCAGCTATAAGTCTTACTTTTCCGTCAACAGATGTATCCTCTTTAACAATTTGAATACCGCTGTTGGCAGGTTCTGCGCCCACATATTCGAATATATCGCTGTCATATTCAATGTTGATGTCCTCGGCATATACATCTGATACATTGTTAAGGACGATACTGACTGTAAACTCTGCGCCTGGTTCTACAATATCAGCCGCAACAAGTGCTGCCTGTGGTACTACCGGAACAGGCGGCTCTTGGGTTGCAAGCGCATCTGCTGCGGCGCCGACTACTATCCACTTAACTGAAGCTTCAAGGATGTAACCAGTCTGATCCCTCAGGAAGGCGAAATCGTCCACTGCTTCCGGGAAATCAGGAAGGACATTGACATATCCGCCCACAACGCCACCGGCAATGAAGAAGTTATCAGCACGGTTCTGGCCATAGCCAAGTACATGAGACTTGGTACCCACGCCGGATACCCATGAGGTATTGTTACACATATGTGTACCCAGGATGTAGTTTACTGCGTTGAGGGTATATTTCTCACTTACAATGTTCGGGAAATACCTGTTGAGTATTGCCATGCTGATTGCCATGTTAAGAACTCCGACATTGCCTTCTTCAACCGGTACTCCAAACGGGTTGGCAGATATCTTGTCCTCCAGAACAGGGATGTATGCCTCAAGAGCTTGCATAAACTGATTCTTGAACTCCTGATCCATGTACTTAAGGACTCGGACTGCCTTCCATCCGTCCTCACCAAAGATTTCGGGGACCAACATGATGTTGCTATAATGAGTCAACAACTGTTTATATGGATCTTTGTTGCCATTGGTGGCGATTATAAGCTGTATAGCAGCGTTCCACCTTGCAGCATTCAGTTCTTCATCATAGACGGCGGGCTCTGTTCTGTTAGGATCAAATTTTACCCAAATATCCTCCGCAGCGTTCAGGCAACGAACCGCAAGATCGTCATCAAAACCTTTCAGCACATAGGATGCCGATGCCAAAGCTGCGGCCGCCTCGAATTGCAACGCTTCATCTATAATACCGGCAAATGCTAATCTGTCGTCCTTCTTGCCGGAACGCAAGCCGTAGGTATCGTTCTCGTCAAGGCTGCTGTCATAACGAAGTCCATCTGTAACCTTTGAGGGATCACCCGACTGTATATATTGATTTGCAGTAGGAACCTTCAATCCCTTAAATACGTAACCGACATTTTCTATCTGTCCCAATATCTGAAGGATACCCTGTTTTACTTGCTGCTGTAAGTCATTGAGACCGTCAACTCTGTGCAGTTCAACGAATCTGGCGGCATTATCCACCATCAGCGTGTCGTATTCAATACCAAACTCATCAAAAGCCAGAGCGAGATCCTGAATTGCTTCAATGTTGACAGCTGTATCTAAGTCATAGTCGCTGGGATCGTACCATCCGCCGGTGGCAAGCCCAGGAATATATTCATAAGCATCAAACGGTGAATCAGTTGCAGGACCCATGCTCCATCCATCAAAGAATTCTGTGTTCAGAGGTGCCTGAAGCGCATCGTCTGCGAATGTATGATCATGCCAGATGCGATAACCTTCGCGTATCTTCATATGATCCATATGTATTGCCAGGAAACCGCTTAATGATGCCTGCCAGGTCCTTTCGTATACGTTCTTTGCTATGGGGAATGGATCCGTCCGTTCTCCTGCATAGCGGATTACATACATACCAGGATCTGTTACAGCAGAGAAATCGAACTTTCTGTATTCGTAACGAGCCCATGGAATAGAATCGCTTACTGGACCGGAGAATACCTCTGTGTAGGTACCATCAGCATTCAGACGATCAATATAAGCTGTAATTGGTGCGTCATAGAAAGGATCAAGTTCTATTAACGCTACCTTTGAGAAGTCCGGTGCATATCCTGCCTGATTATAGGCAACATTCGGCTTACGTGTCCAATACTCGTTAACATCAGGACTGATATGCCATACAATCTCGGTTGCGCCCTCAGGAATCAGGGTGCGGACTATAAACCAGCCGTCCTGAGTATTGTTGCGTCCGTCATAAAGCATCAGGTCTCCGCTGTCAGAGGTAATGCGGATACGGTTCTCATCATCCTCGGCGGCAAGAGTCATCTTATTACCGGTAGCAAGAGGAAGGGGCTGCTTGTTACCCTCATCATTGTACCAGTCTTTAACATACCATGGCTGATCCTCTGTTCTTACTCTTTCTATGCTCTCCATATCATCCTGAGCATGAAGCGGGAATACTCCGAAACTGTCGTATTTACCATCACCATCAGAGTCTGCCTGGAAACTCTTGCTGATAAATTGTGACGGGATGAACTGCAAACTGAATCCGGCTTTGCCTGCAAGATCTGCCGGCAGAGGATTGTCCAGTTTTACAGTTAGCTTGACTCCGCCCGGCTCTGGCTCTGCTTTCAGGGTATAATTAACTGCAGGGTTGCCCTTGGAATCTGCCGGAATGGTCAGGTTAGCACTTAGAGTATTAGTCTCTTCGTCAATAGTACGGCTGTTGAGTACAGGAGGTACCATGTAATCCCACTGTTCAGGAGCCGGAAGCAGGGTAATGTCACCGTTAGTGGCAATACGGCGCCCTGACTGAATGAGCTCGATTCCTGCATTCTTCTTATCACCGAGTTCAGCGTCATAGGTATTGTTATACATATATAGTTCGAAGCCACGGGTCTGCAGATATCCATCTTCCAAACCGGTCTTCTTAACACTCATTATGAAGTTATTGTTAAAGTCCTTGGTAGGCGCTTGCTCGGTGGCAGCTTCTTCATTTGCTATCAAACTGGCAGCGTAGCCAACCCCAATCCATTTTGATGGATAGTTTATGATGGCTTCATTTTCAAACCACAGGAAGTTGAAGTCATCAAGGGATTCTACGATATCGGGTGAGAACGTGATATGGCCTGGTAGAATGGAACCGGGTATGTAGGATTCATCGGCACGGTTACTGTTATATGGATGCAGGTGGGATTTCGTGCCTACGCCTGATATCCAGGAATGGTTGGAGACAGGGTGTCTTCCCAGGACATAGTTGGCAGTACGTAAGATGTAGGTCTTCAATTCAGGAATATCCGGGTAAAACTTGTACATTGGAGCAAGGCTCTGTCCGAAGCCGATTATTCGATCGACTGCACCCCAGCCTGAGCCTGTAGTCCACTGTACGCCAAAGGGAGTTCCGGCTTCAGGACCATAATTAATAGTTTGTGCATATTCAATTATAGCATTTCTTATATCATCGTTATAATCAACATCCAACAGGTCTTTTATATACATGACATTGTATCTTGAACTTATGTTAAAGGTTGGATTGCCCCACCAATCGGTACCTTTCTCGAATGCTCTTGGTACAAGTGGGGTAATACGTTCCTTAAATTCATTAAATCTTTCATTTCCCATCTTATTGGTGGCCAGTACAAGATAAACCAGAGTATTCCATTCGGTGGAGAAACTTGCACTCTGTCCGGCTCTTTCTTTGTCCCATATCTCCAGTGCAGTATTCAAACATTTTTCAGCAAGTTCAGGATAATAATCGTATAAGAGATAAGCAGCTCCAGCAATATTCGCGGAAACATCTCCGGTAAGGTTAGTGGAAATGTTTCCTAGCAATACTCTGTCATCGGGTACTCCGGAGTATACAAGACCGTCACGTTCAACTATTTCGCCTTCTTCAAGGTTGGGATCATAAATATAGCCGTCCGTGTCGGAGGAAGGGTCTCCAAGGTGGGTGTACTGGCGCAGTCTGCGAAGTTCCATCGTTCCTCCGTATCCGCCAAGAACATCGTATTGTGCAAGGACATACTTGATTCCATGAGCAACCTGCTGCACGATATCTGGAATTCCGTCAGGCTTGTGCATTTCAACTAGTCCGCCTGTTTTGTCGTCCCATACAACCGAGAGTGAATCATGTCCTCCCATGTTATCAAAAGCACAGGCAGCATTTATAAGATCTCTAAGCACCTCAAGCTCTCTGGGACCCTGTAGGTCAAAGTCGCCTGCGTCAAACCAACCGCCAACATTCAGTCCTGGGAAATACTCCTCAGGTTGAATTCCTTTTTCAGCAAGTTTTGGTGGCATGCTGCTGCCCCCCCTCTGACCGTCAAACCAGGATGTGTTAAGAGGACCATAGCTGCAGTCATCCATATGCGAGGCACCGTGCCAGACACGATTGCCTTCCCGAACCTCGATATGATCCATCTGGACTGCCAGGAAACCTGTAAGAGCAGATTGCCAGGAAACATCATAAACATCGTTTGCAATCGGGAATATTTCTGTTTCCTGATCACCATATTGAATAACGTACATACCTGTTTCATTGATTTCTGTAAAGTCGAAATTTACATATTTATAACGCTGCCATGAAATAGGCTCCGTTACAGCGGCAGAATATACCACATCTTTTGATCCGTCTGCATTTACATGGAGCAGCGAAGCGGTTGTAGGATAGTCATTGTCATACTTGTCAAGTTCTATGACCGCGAACTTCTCCTGGAAAGGTGCATAACCGACCTGGCTGAATGCTATATTGGGTTCACGTACCCAATTCTTTTTTACTCTCGGACGGATATGCCATTTTGCGACCACATCCCCGCTCTTGCCGCCGGTAATGAGATTGCTGAGCACATACCAGCCGTTCTGAGCGCGGTCACGTCCGTCAAACAGTTCAAGTTCACCGGTTTCTGAAGAAATACTGATATTGTATAGTTCATCCTCAGGAGCAAATGAGAACTTATAACCTTTAGCAAAAGGAACCGGCTGCGATTCGCCTCTGTCCTCATTCCATTCCTTTACATACCATGCCTGTGACGGAAGATCAGGACGTTCCACTTCCTCCATGGAGCTTTGGGGATGAAGCGGGAAAATACCGAATGTATCGTATTCTCCGTCGTTATCGCTGTCTACCTGGTAAGACTTGCATTCGTATTTCGACGGGATAAACTCCAGGTTGAATCTGGCCTTGCCGGCAAGACTCTGGGGCAGGTCAGATGTGAGAACAACTGAGAGTTCTACACCGCCTGGTTCCGGTTTAGCAACAATGTTATAGGTATAACTCCCACCCGGGGCACCGCTGTTGAAAGACATCGATACGGTAGCGGTATTTGTTTCCGGATCAAAGGTCCTGCTGCTGCGGGAAGGTGCCGGAGTAGCGTCCCACTGTTCGGGTGTGGGCAGATAATGGATGTCGCCGTTGGTGGCTATACGATACCCATGCAGGAGCAACTCTATTCCGCTCATGTGCTGATCTCCGAAAACACCGGAAAATAAGTTGGTGTACATAATAACATTGAAGGCATTGGAACCAACTGTAGTCAGATATCTGTTGGAACCGTGACTTGAATCGCTTAATACCATTTCAAAGTTTTCGTCATATTCTCCCGTGTCTGCCGCTGCAGCAATGGAGCCGAATGGTATCATACTGAATAGCATTACAAAACTGAGGACAATCGAAATAATTCTTTTTCGTGCTATCATCATTGTACATCCTTTCTTCAAATTTATTCACTTTAAGAGATACATTTTTTGTGTGTTTAATACTGTGTCTTATAAATCGTCGGGACCGGCTTGTATAGATAACAGCAGGATACTGGCTGACACTTCGATGCCGAAACTGGAAGTATAAATAATATCCGTGGATCAAGGGCAGGGGAGGGATGGAATACTATGTTTCCATCCCATAACTTTATGTACCGGCGGTATTACATTCTGTTAGCAATAAAGGCAAGGTCTTCGATGTCAATCTTCCCATCCTTGTTAATATCTGCAATTACGGCTTCATTCCAATTGGGATCGCCCAGTTTTGAACCGAAGAAGTATGCAACCTTGGCAAGGTT
>LSQX01395588.1_pt1 | contig 10600 bp, 8 predicted proteins | sample 654561 | NCBI WGS metagenome assembly LSQX01 (sample SAMN04489861, study PRJNA283612) | anaerobic digester metagenome | isolation source: 4 biogas reactors fed with cattle manure at either 37C or 55C with and... | place: Denmark: Kongens Lyngby | collected 2014 | reverse complement strand
GAGATGGATTGTGACTTCTCCCATAATCCCCGGGATTTAGAAAGACTTTACCGGTCAGCAGTTGAAGGTGCGGAAGTGGCAATCGGATCACGTTATATATCAGGCATCAATGTCATTAACTGGCCCTTGGGAAGAGTATTAATGTCATACTTAGCTTCTGTATTTGTAAGAGTTGTAACCGGGATGAAGATAATGGACACTACAGCAGGTTTCAAATGTTACAGGCGGATTGTACTGGAAACTTTAGATCTTGATAAAATAAAATTAAAAGGATACGGATTTCAGATTGAGATGAAATTTACTGCATGGAAATTTGGATTTAATATTGTTGAAGTGCCTATTGTTTTTACTGACAGAGAGGAGGGTGTGTCCAAAATGAGCGGTGGCATTTTCAATGAAGCATTATGGGGTGTCATAAAAATGAAAATAGAGAGCTGTTTCAAAAAGTATAACAGGGAATAGCTCCCTGTAAAATACCCTGCACATAATCCAAATATATAACTAAATTATTTCCACATGGTTCCTCCAAAAACTTTAATAAAAGACGCTACCATCATCAACGAAGGTTTGAAATTCAAAGGTTCCGTTTTGATCAACGGTTGTATAATTGAAAAAGTATATCCATATATCACTCCTCGGGAAATACTAAACACACCTTTAAAAGTGATTGATGCAGCAGGATTATACCTGATCCCCGGGGTAATCGACGACCAGGTGCATTTCAGAGAACCCGGGCTGACCCGTAAAGGTGAAATTGCTACCGAAAGTATAGCTGCCGTTGCCGGTGGAATCACAACATATATGGATATGCCAAATACAAATCCTCAAACCACAACACAAGAGCTGCTGAAACAAAAATACGAAAGAGCCTCAAAAGTCTCATCTGCAAACTACTCATTCTATTTGGGGGCCACAAATAACAATATTACCGAAGTGTTAAAAACCGATCCTGATGAAATCTGCGGATTAAAGGTATTTATGGGCTCCTCTACAGGAAATATGCTTGTTGATGATGAGGCGGTGCTGTCAGAAATTTTTAAACACTCACCTGTTTTAATAGCTGCCCATTGTGAAGATGAAAAAACAATCCTAAATAACTTAGAAAAAGCAAAATCACAATTCGGACTGAATATCCCTGTAACAGAACATCCTGTAATACGAAGTGAAGAAGCTTGTTTCCTCTCCTCTGCCAAAGCAGTTGAGCTGGCCGGCCGAAATAACAGCAAACTTCATATATTGCATCTTTCAACAGCCAGGGAGATATCACTTTTTACCTCAGGGCCGGTTTCGGCAAAAAATATCACCGCAGAGGTTTGTATTCACCATTTATGGTTTGATGAAACGGATTACCTGACCAAAGGCAACTTTATCAAATGGAATCCCTCGATTAAAACGAAAAAAGATAAAGAGGCCCTTTGGGAAGCCCTCTTAGCTGATAAAATTGATACTATTGCAACCGACCATGCTCCTCATACAGCAGAAGAAAAAAACAAGCCATATCTTGAAGCACCTTCCGGCGGCCCTCTTATACAACATTCATTGGTAGCAATGTTAGAAATGAGCAGGCGAAAGATCATCCCGGTCGAAAAAGTAATCCAAAAAATGTGTCATGCGCCGGCAGACCTGTTCAAAATTGACAGACGTGGTTATATACGGGAAGGTTATTATGCTGATCTTGTCCTGATAGATCCAAACCTAAGCTGGGAGGTTATGCCTGAAAATATCCTTTATAAATGCGGCTGGTCGCCTTTCGAAGGTTTTGAGTTTACACATAAAGTAATTTCTACATTTATCAATGGAGAGGAGGTCTTTAAAATGGGTAAAATAAACAATGAAATAAAGGGCCGAAAAATTAAGTTCAACAGATAATCTTCACAAAATAACAAATCGCTAAAAAAGAGAGGCCATTCATATAGATGGCCTCTCCCGGTCTGATTAAACCAATCGCATTATTTACTACCTCTTCTAATTCCACAAATTATTATTAATCATCCAATCTTCAACTTTTAAATTCTTTTCATCCGGAACAATTATATTTTTTCTCAGATCAAAACCCCATTTGCTCTCATTAATCATCCAATCCTCAATCTCAAAAAGAGGCTCTGCTTCAATCCGGACAGTACCAGCACTGTTTTTTACTTCCCAATACTTATCATTAACCATCCAATCCTCCAAAACCAGCCTGATCTCTGCCACACGCTCCAGCTCTCCGGCTGCACTTATCTCTGCCCCGGCAACATTTATATTTGCTGCCGATAATAATACAACAAACAAAGTTGTAAAAACAATCCGGCTAAATTTATCAATTCTTGTTTTCATGGTTCCATAATTTATCGTTACGTCTTTCTTTAGTTTATACTAATAAACATATAACCGGAGCAAAGGTTGTACCTTTCAATGATAGAAAATAACATAATTATGTAAATCAAACAGAAATCTCGGTAAACATGCGGTTTTAAACGGTAAATAAAATACCTTTCGGTATTATTTTTTCAAGATTCTGTGGCAACTGACGAAAAATACCATATAGTGATGACCCGCTGCCCGACATGGCGGCATAAAGTGCCCCCGATTCATAAAGTATCTCTTTGTATTTTTTAATTATTGGAAATTTTTCAAAGAGAGAAATTTCAAAATCATTAACAACCACACTTCTCCATTGTTCAACAGGAATATCTGCAATATCTTTTAAACAAGCATGGGGCTTTGAAGGAACTACCTTTTTATATGCTTCCCCGGTAGAAACAAAACATCCCGGGTCAAGGACAACAATATGGTAGTCTGAAATATCTAAATCTATGAAAGTCAGCCGGTCACCTCTCCCTTCTGCAAGCATAGGCTTGTTATTGATAAAAAAAGGGCAATCTGCACCCAATATTGCAGCATAAACTGACAAAACTTCCGAAGTAAGTCCAAGCCGGAAATATTCATTTAGCATCATAAGCGTGAAGGCTCCGTTTGAACTCCCTCCGCCAAGCCCCCTGCCCGGTGGAATAACCTTATGCAGATGAAATTGAACTGCAGGCAACTCAAAATCTTTTCTCAAAAGATTAAAAGCCTTTAAAACAAGATTATTATCTGTATCTCCATCAATATGGACACCCGAAATGGTTAATCCTGTTTTTCCGGTTTCTGCCATTTCTAAAGCATCTGTAAAAGGTAACGGGTAAAAGAGAGTCTCAAGATCATGATATCCGTCACTTCTTTTAAAAACAACATTCAATCCGATATTTATTTTGGCATTTGGAAATACTATCATTATTCAAAAAAGTTATTTTTGTATATAACAATCACACAATAACTTATTTATAACATCGGCAATCTGCGTTTATCGCCAGGTGCAAATCAAATTTCTGTCGCCCCATGCATTATCAACCCTTCCAACCGGCACCCAAAATTTATTATCTCTTACCCAACCTGCCGGAAATGCAGCTTTTTGTCTTGAATATTTATGCTCCCACCTGTCTGAACTCACACATTCTGCAGTATGGGGAGCATTCCTGAGAACATTATCTTCTCTGTCATATCTGCCATTTTCAATTTCCTTAATCTCGTGGTAAATAACATTTAATGCATCGATAAACCTGTCCAGTTCCTGTTTTGATTCACTTTCGGTCGGCTCAACCATAAGTGTGCCATGAACCGGAAATGAAAGTGTGGGTGCATGAAAACCAAAATCCATCAATCTCTTAGCTATATCCTCTTCAGTAATTCCCGCAGTAGATTTAAAATGTCTGCATTCCAATATAAACTCATGGCCAACGCGACCGTTTTCCCCGGTATATAAAATACCATAGTTATTTTCAAGTGCTTTTGCAATATAATTTGCATTTAATATAGCAATAGATGAAGCTTTGGTTAATCCTTCTGCTCCCATCATTTTAATATATCCGTATGTTACGGGCAAAACCAAAGCACTTCCCCATGGTGCTGCAGAAACAGCATTGATCCCTGCATGCCCGCTATTCATAACAGAATGGGAAGGTAAAAATTTTACCAAGTGACCGGCAACGGCAACAGGCCCCACACCGGGTCCTCCGCCACCATGAGGAATGGCAAATGTCTTATGAAGATTTAAATGACAAACATCTGCTCCGATTAATCCCGGTGACGACAAACCTGCCATTGCATTCATATTTGCCCCATCCATATACACCTGGCCTCCGTTCTTATGAGTTATTTGACAAATCTCAACCACGGAAGACTCAAAAACTCCATGTGTTGAAGGATAAGTAATCATTACGGCAGCAAGAAACTTACTGTTCTCCTCAGCTTTCATCCGAAAATCTTCAATATCTATATTACCTTTTTCATCACAATTCACAATAACAACATTCATACCTGCCATTACCGCACTGGCAGGATTAGTCCCATGAGCAGAAGAAGGGATCAATGTTATATTGCGATCTCCTTCCCCACGACTTTTATGGTACTCTCTTATAATCATCAGCCCGGTATATTCACCGGCTGCCCCTGAATTAGGCATAAGACTGACATCAGCCATTCCGGTGATCTCAGCAAGATCGCGGCGCAGCTCTTCCATCATCTCATGGTAACCGTGAGCCTGATTTTTTGGCACAAAAGGGTGTATACCATTAAACTCTGTCCAGCTGAGCGGTAACATTTCAACGGCTGCATTCAGTTTCATTGTGCAAGATCCCAAAGAGATCATCGAATGTGCCAGAGAAATATCTTTCCTTTCTAATTTTTTAATATATCTCAACATCTCCGTCTCAGAACGGTAGAGCCTAAACACCTCCTGCTGCATAAAGTCAGATATCCTTTTGAATTTTGAATCTATTTCAAACCTCCCGGGACACTCTTTCAAAACAGGCCGTTTTTTATTTGCTGCTTTAGCAAAAATCTCAACTATCAATGCTAAATCCCCGCAATTGGTGGTTTCATCTATACTTAATCCGATATCGCCATTATCAAAATAACGAAAATTCATCTCCTTCTCAAGAGAAAGCCATTCTATCTCTTCTCTTCTAACATATTGGGGCAGCTCAAGCCTGATAGTATCAAAAAAATTAACATTTAATTGTTTATATCCCAACTTCTCCAACTCATTACTTAGAAAGGCAGTAATATTATGGATACGGCGGGCAATTCTTTGCAACCCTTCTCTACCATGATAAACCCCGAAAAAGCCGGCCATTGTTGCAAGTAAAGCCTGAGCCGTACAGATGTTGGATGTTGCTTTTTCTCTTTTTATATGCTGCTCGCGGGTCTGAAGAGCCATTCGTAATGCCCGGTTATTGTGAGCATCTCTGGAAACCCCGATAATCCGGCCCGGCATACTCCTCTTAAACTCATCTTTGGTAGAAAAAAAGGCAGCATGAGGTCCGCCATACCCCATTGGTATGCCAAAACGCTGGCTGCTTCCAAAAACAATATCAGCTCCCCACTCTCCCGGGGGAGTTAACAGTACAAGTGAAAGGAGATCACATGCAACTGCCACCTTTATATCTTTATCATGTGCATTTTTTACAATTTCGGAAAAATCAGCAACCTCTCCATTTGAATCAGGATACTGAACCATAACACCAAACAGATCGTCGTTAAAATCAAAATCTTCTTTTGACAATACCTTCAATTCAATACCCGCCGGTATTGCACGGGCAGCTAACACATCAAGGGTTTGAGGCCATATATTTTTGTCTGCCAACAATTTATTTGCTCCGGCCTTAACCATGAACCTGGAACGAAGATTATACATCATATTCATTGCTTCAGCAGCTGCCGTAGCCTCATCAAGAAGAGATGCATTAGCTACTTCCATCGAGGTCAGCTCACATACCATTGTCTGAAAATTTAAAAGGGCCTCAAGCCTTCCCTGGGAAATTTCAGCCTGGTAAGGAGTATAAGAGGTATACCAAACGGGGTTTTCAAGAACATTACGCAAAATAACTGCCGGGGTAAAAGTATTATAGTACCCCATTCCTATATATGTATTAAACACTTTATTCAAAGCAGCCAGATTTTGAATTTTCCTGAAGTAACATTGCTCTGTTATTCCCTTAGTTAATTTAAGCGGCTCATTTAATCTGATCTCAGAAGGTATAGTCCGTAATATTAATTCTTCAATAGAACCGGCACCTATGAACTTCAGCATTTCATCAACTTCCTCTTCTCCCGGACCAATATGACGTGATATAAAAAGGTCGTTAAACATCTGTATTAATTTTTATTTAATTGTAACAAAAAAGATGAACAGGTAATTATTATTTTAATTCAAGTAAGAAACGGATTGGATAATTTTTCGAAACCTATGGTTGTTGATGGCCCGTGACCGCATAAAATATTAACATCGGCAGGAAGGGTAAATAATTTATCATGAATACCGGAAACCAGCTGGTTAAAGTTACCGCCGGGCAGATCAGTACGGCCAATACTTCCTTTAAAGATAATATCACCTGATAAGAGTATCTTATCAGCTTCAGAATAAAAAACAACATGTCCGGGAGAATGTCCGGGGATATGAATCACCCTTAATGAGGAATTACCAAATTCAATCAGATCATTTTCCCCAAAAAAGGCATCAGGCTCTCCTACTGCTTCTATTTGAAAACCAAACATTTCTCCCTGCTCAATTGCGGCCTCAACCCAAAATGCATCATCCCTGTGAGTCAAAAAATCGATACCATACTCCCTGCGCACAAATTCAACACCTAATATATGATCAAAATGACAATGTGTATTAGCTATAAATAGAGGCTTTAAATTATGCTCCAGGATATATCTTTTTACTTTCTCCCGCTCCTCCGGAAAATAAAACCCGGGATCAACAAAAATACACTCACTGCTCTCATCATATACCACAAATGAGTTCTCCTGCAACGGGTTTACGGTAAACTTTTTTATACTTATCATACTTATTAATTTACAGTGCCTTTTAACAATGGAACAAAAACAAAACCTCCATGTTTTTCACTCCGGTACTCCTCTTCAGAAATACGTATAATTACCATCATCTCCTGTCTGTTGTCGCCTCCCACGGGTATTACAAGCCTGCCGCCAATTTTCAGTTGCTCTTTCAGTGCCTCCGGTACAGATGGGGCTCCTGCAGTCACCAATATTTTATCAAATGGTGCAAAACCCGGCAATCCCAGGTGCCCGTCTCCAAAAAAACAAGCAGGATGATAACCTATTTCAGGTAAAAATGACTGTGCTTTTAAAAACAACTCTTTTTGTCGCTCCACTGTATATACTCTGGCTCCTATCTCTGATAAAACAGCTGTCTGATAACCTGATCCGGTGCCAACTTCCAAGATTTTATCACCTCTCTTCACCTCCAACAGCTGGGTCTGAACAGCAACTGTATATGGTTGTGAAATAGTCTGCCCTGATCCGATAGGAAAAGCCCGGTCTTTATAGGCAAAATTTAAAAATGAACTTTCCATAAAAAGATGCCTTGGCACTTTTCCAATAGCCGATAAAACATTTTCATCTTTTATTCCTTTGATCCTCAATCCTTCAATTAATCTTTTTCTCATCCCGTGATATCTGGGATCATCATTTAGCATCATTATCAAGTCAATTACTCAACAAAAATAAATTTACTTTTAAAAAAAATCCAATCTCCAATTTATACAATATTAACATATAAAGTTGATAAATTAATATCTGCAACTCAATTTACAACTAAACTGAATCTTATATTTGTAATATTATGCTTAATCTGGGATTTATAGGAGATATTAATTTACTGAAGCCGTATGTTAAACTGGTTCGGAAAAACCCAAAAATTCATATTGTCGGAAAGTCATCTTTCGGAACTAAACTGACTGAAGATGATTTTAGATTTTCAATTCCTGAATTTAACCGTATTGAACTAATAGAACGTTCGGATATACTGGTAATTAATCATTTCTCTATTCTCCCTTTTAACCTTACCTGCAAATCGGTTAAAAAAGGCAAGCATATTTTTGCTGCCGGCTATCCAGGTTACAATAAAAGTGAATTAAAAGAGCTGGCTGAGCTGGTAAAAGAGGCCGGAATAATATTTCAGCTCTCCAATCCCCTATTCAATCATCCTGTAATATGGTGGATCAAAAACAATATCAAACCCCCTGCATATTGGGACATCACTTACTACAAAAAAGAGATTCTCAGTAAAGATGATCTACTCACAGGACTGTTAATGCTGCTGCAAGAGTTAATAAATGCTCCTCTCAGAAAAATAAATGCTCTCTCTTTTAAAAATCCACCGGTATTGCCTGAGTTTATTAATCTTCGCCTCGAATATGGAAATGCAGTTGTTGTAAATCTTAATACAGGATCACACTCTTCAAAAGAGTATATAATAAAAGCCTGTTCTGCCGGTTGCTCCGCTTTAATGGATTTCGGAAACAAAATTTATACCTGTAATGAATCCAAAATTGATCCGTCAGAAAAAAAGTTCATTGACGAATTCGATCGTTTTATTGAAAATATCCGGTCAAAAAAACAACCTGTAATAGAAATTGATGACTATCTGAAGGTTTTGCAAAATATTACTTCCATTAAGTTAAAATTGTCCCAATTCTCCGACAGTTAGGCTACATTTGCCACAATAATTTCAATCTGTTTTCGTTTAATGTAAAGATTTACAATAACGTTATTTTTCCATACTGAACATAACCGGCAAATCATGAACAGAAAATGGCAGGTTGCCAGATATTTAACACTAGATTTAATTGCTTCCGCCCTTAGCTGGACAATGTTTTATATATATAGAAAAGTGGTTATTGAAACACAGTTGTTTGGTATTGAAATACCTGTTGAGTTTACTTCAAGATATTTTCTCGGGCTTGCATTTATTCCGCCTGTCTGGATTTTTTTCTACTATATAACCGGATTTTATGACAATATCTATCGAAGATCGAGACTGTTAGAGCTGGGGCAAACCTTTCTTACCTCCGTTGTTGGGGTTGTGGTAATTTTCTTTGTACTCATATTAGACGATTTTATCCATTCATATAAAAATTATTATCAACTGTTCTTTACCCTTCTTGCTTTACATTTCGGGCTGACTTATCTGTTTCGCCTGATACTTACAACCCGTACGATACACAGAATACATCAGAGAAAAATTGGTTTTAATACAATTTTAATAGGAAGTAACAAGAAAGCAGAAAAAATATACAATGAAATGATCAGTCAGCAACGCCCTGCGGGCAATCTGTTTGCCGGCTTTATCGGGCTGGAAGACAACAATAACCTGATCATGGAAAAATATCTTCCCAACCTTGGCAAGCCTGCTGATCTGAATAAAATAATTGAACAAAACAGTATCGAAGAGGTAATTATCGCTCTCGAAACAAAAGATCATGAAAGAATCAGCGATATATTAACAGTACTCGAAAACAGACATGTTACCATTTGGGGAATACCCGACCTTTATGACTTTCTATCCGGTACAGTTAAAATGAATGCCATCTATGGCAGTCCCCTCATTAAAATTTCCAATGGCATAATGCCTGCCTGGCAGGAGAAAACAAAAAGAATGCTTGACATTGCCATTTCAACTATTGCTTCAATCGTAATGTTTCCCCTATTCTGTATCCTTGCCATAATCATCAAAACCACATCAGAAGGGCCGGTCATTTATAAACAGGAGCGTATCGGGCGATTTGGCAAACCATTTAATATATACAAACTCAGAAGCATGGTTCATAACGCCGAAAGCGGCACACCTAAATTATCGTGCGCAAATGATGAAAGAATAACTAAAGTTGGATCCTTTTTAAGAAAAACACATCTTGATGAGATACCGCAATTTTATAATGTAATTAAAGGAGAAATGTCGTTGGTTGGTCCCAGACCCGAAAGGCGTTACTATATTGATCAGATTATAAAAGAAGCCCCCTATTATACCCACCTGCACAAGCTTCGCCCGGGTATTACCTCCTGGGGCCAGGTAAAATACGGATACGCCTCCAACCTGGATGAGATGCTCGAACGGCTTCCTTATGATATGTTATATTTGAAAAACATCTCCCTTTATGTTGATTTTAAAATACTTATATACACTGTTATGGTAAGTATAAAAGGAAATGGAAAATAATATACAAAAGTGCATCAGCTTTTTACCGAAGTTCAAATTGAGCTAAAGATTTATATTCCGCTCCTTGTGGTTTCAAAATACTCCGGTAGAAAATAATCTCACGGCAAATTTCTTTTTGAAATTGATAGTATTTATAACTTTCAACCAATCTTTTAAATTCAAATTTATCATTCAGGTATTTAATACGGCCAATAGTAAGGTGTGGATTAAATCTTTTTTGTTCCTTTGGAAATCCAAATTTTTGCAACTGATTATCAATCTCTTCCGCCAGTTTACAAAGAAGCTCGGAATTATCTGCTTTTATAAAAATCACATTGGGAAACCGGCCTCTCTGAAAATAACCTACTCCGTTCAGCTTAAAAGAGATCACCGGAAATGTACCGGCAACTCTTTCCAGAACAGTCCTGATCAGACTCACCTGTCCGGGCAAAGTGTCGCCCAGAAACTTTAATGTCAGGTGCATATTGCCGGGATCCACCCATTTGATATTTTCTCCGTTTAATTCCTGTTTAAACAGTGATAATATTTTCAACAATTCAGATTCAGGCTTTA
>LSQX01385559.1_pt1 | contig 10600 bp, 10 predicted proteins | sample 654561 | NCBI WGS metagenome assembly LSQX01 (sample SAMN04489861, study PRJNA283612) | anaerobic digester metagenome | isolation source: 4 biogas reactors fed with cattle manure at either 37C or 55C with and... | place: Denmark: Kongens Lyngby | collected 2014 | reverse complement strand
TATAGGGAAAAGCTAAAGTATTGATCGGTAGATCTATATGACATAATAATAAACTTAAATAACTACTTGTTCACAACAAAGGAGCGTCATAATGATTATGAAGATTAAATGCTTGTCTGTAGCAACTTTAATGATAGCAGCACCTGTAATATACACCATGGCTGCCACAATGATGTGGGATGGCGGACCGGACGGAAGCGGCACCAGCTGGAATGACCCCAACAATTGGGAGTAAAACACAGTGCCGGGTCCAGAAGATACTGCGAGATTTAAATCTAACGTATTGAGAGACAAAACAATATCTCTCGATGTTCCGCAAGTTATCCACAAGCTTTTTTTCAGTGACTGGGGTGATTTCAACATCTTCACCATAGGAACTGAAGAAGATGTAAAGGCGGGAAATACATTAACCCTGGTAGACGTGTCGAGAGGTTCCAACACACCAAGTTTTGATCAATATATCCGTGCTAATATAATACTTTCCGATGACAGCACATGTGATATTGACAAGGGATACAATGTGGCATACGGTATAGCTGTAAACGGAATAATCAGCGGTGAAGGAAAAAGCCTTACTAAAACAGGTGTCGGTCCGCTGACTCTATGTGGAGCCAACACCTATTCAGGTGTTACAACTATATCTGAAGGAACGTTAAAGCTCGGTAACGATTCATCACTTACAGGATCAGTAGCAGGTGATATAGTCAACAACGGAACGCTGATTGTAAGCTCTCCCGGAGATGTAATCCTCGGCAATATAAGTGGAACAGGAAACATTGTTAAGCAAGGCAGGGGCACTCTTACCTTATCCGGCAATTCCTGTGCTGCAAGTTCAGGAAAATTCACGATTAAAAGCTATGTATGGAATGTTTATACGGCAGGAGCCTTGGACTGCACTGTGCCGGGAACAGCCCTCGACAACAGCTCCCATTCCTGGGAGGAGAGCTTTTCGTACATCGGCACAGAAAGCCTTGATATTGGTACGGGAAGTGTCAGCCTTTCGAAAGATTTAACCGTAAACGTACTTAACAATACTCTTTCCGTTGGAGGTGCAATTTCCGGTTCCGCAAAACTTACCAAAGGCGGAGGCGGAACACTGGAGTTGAAAGCACAGAATACATACAGCGGTGGAACAGTTATCAATGCCGGAAAGATTACCCTGGCAGAAGAAGGCGGTCTGTCATCGTCGGTCACGATCAACAGCGATGCCACGCTGGTCCTTGACAATTCAATTGAAATCACAAACCGCCTCTCAGATGCAGCTTCGGTCACACTCGCCGGCAAGATCGAGCTGACAGGAAATGATGCAGAAACAACTTCAGAAACAGCAGGTACCCTGACACATGCTGCCGGTTCTATAACTGCTACGCTTTCACCGGGAGAAGGACAACACGTTGAGCTCAAGTTTGCCTCATTGGGCGGACGCAATGCAGGAGCCTCAGGACTTTATCGCGGTAGCAGTCTTGGCTCTGCCCCCGGGAATGACACGGCAAATATCTTTTTTACCGCTTCTGCACCAGTCTCATCTTACGGAGCGTTTGCGGCAATTGACGAAGTCGGTGCAGCAGCAACAACTGGTGCGGCAGTTTTGCGCGGCATAATCTTCGATGATTCCGAAAATGGTTCAGGCAAGGGATTTGCCGCATATGATGCTCCGGGTTATGGAGTTCGCATGTTGGATAAAAACACGGAGCAGATGACGAGTTTTGTTCCAGGTACTGCAAATATCAGGCTCGATTTAAACAGCGATGAGAGCTTTACAGGTGAATGCAATACACTGCACCTCGACAACATTAGTGGTGATGTCAGGTACGTTACTAACAGTGGTGATCAACTCTGTCCTCATAACGGACTTCTGTTTACCGGCTCAGATCTCATCGTACTGGAAGGTGGCAAGGTGAACGCAAACCTTGACGAGAGCAATGGCGAAGCAATTATTCTTTCTGCCAATTCTGCAGGAGTTACTGTTGATACGGAAATTATCGGAAATAATATAACGATCGGCGGCAGCGGCGATTTTGATTTGAACGGCACTCTTACTGCTGCGCCTTCCGGTGCCGGCTACATTCGCCTGAATACATCAGGCACAGTTTCCCTGAGCGCTGCAGCTAATGGTGCGCTCGTCGTCAATGACGCTACATTGAAGCTCATGCCGGGCGGAAAACTTTACGAAGCCAACTCTGAGGCAAGTGGAAGCATATGCTATGTAACGGTCAGCCGCCTCGGAACGCTCGATCTTAACGGGGTATCTGCCAAAAGCAACGGCATTCACGGTTCAGGAAAAATTACAAACAATTCCGAAACACCTGCTACACTAACATGTGAATGGCGACCATCCGGTAAAAACTGGCAATCGTTTAAACCCAATTTTTCCGGAAACATAGAAGGTAATATAAAACTGTATATTACCGGCAGCGGATACTACATATACAACTACATACAGGAACTTGGCGGCAACAATACTTTCAATGGTGGCGTTACAGTAGGAAACGCCAACTTTACATTGAAAATAAACAGCCCTGCTGCTCTTGGAACCGGTCCTCTGACTATAAACGGAGGCAATTTAGATAGCGAAAGCCTTGTTTTATCAACAAATAATGAGCAGATTTGGAATAACAGCTTCACCTTCAAGGGAAGCGGCAGTCTTAACATGGGCGCCGGTTCAGTAACGCTCGGAACAGAAAATCCAACCGTGACTGTAGCGAAAAACAACCTTGTTGTGGAAGGTCCGATAGGTGAAGAAGAATCCGGAAGCGGGTTCACTAAAGCCGGTGCGGGCAAGCTCATTCTCGAATCTGCAGATAGCACATACACCGGTAACACCATAGTAAATGAAGGTGCGCTTGAAGTGAACGGCGTTCTCGGTTCAGGTGATATTTTTGTAAAAGATGGCGGAAAACTCATTCTCAATGCCAACGAGACAATAAACGACAGGGCCACTTTGAGTATCGAAGAGAACGGAGTTGCGGTACTCAACAACACAGCTCCCGAACTTATCAAGGCACTTGTAATTGGCGGTGTGGAACAATTTGCCGGAGGTACATATGGAGCACCCGGAAGCGGTGCTGCTCACCAGATAGAGGACTACTTCGAAGGTAAGGGGCAGGTTTGTTTCATAGGACAAACATTTATCATGATACGATAAAATTTGCAAATATGACTGCCACAAGTCCGGTGTCTGGGTCTAATTACGATCCGGACAGGATTATCGCAACTGTTAAACTACGGTTTAAATGAAAAATCAAAGGAAATTTTAGAAAGTTTTGATTGTGTTACAGTAATTTACTTGTTATAACTTTTAATTTCTTTTTCAAAATTGGTTAATTTACTTGTTCTAATACAAGTTTATTAAAAATAGGGTTTCTTTCATGTGGAAATATAAAATGCCGGTCGAGGTCGACTTCGGATACGGTAGTCGACAACATATAACTAACCTGCCGGAACTGGCAGGACGCAGGTTGCTGGTGGCGACAGACGAACGTCTTGCTGAAACTCCAATGATAGCTGAACTGATAGAGTCGCTGTCGGCAGTTGAGGTCTTCACTGATATTGAGCCTAATCCTACTGTGGAGAGTGTTGATGCGCTGGCAGATCGTCTGCGCAGCACCAAAGCTGAAGCGCTGGTAGCGATTGGGGGAGGTAGCGTTCTGGATTGTGCAAAGGCGGCAGCAGTGCTTGCTCTCGATTCTGCTGATTCGATCCGTCATTTTCACAGCGGCGGCGCAGCCCTGCCTTCGACTCGACTGCCTCTGGTTGTCATTCCCACTACAGCAGGAACCGGATCGGAAGTAACTCCCTTTGCAGTACTCGATGATCGTGCACAAGGCATAAAGGCGCCTCTCGGAGGTAATGCCCTTTATCCTTCGGTAGCCCTTATCGATCCGCAACTGACTGAGTCTCTGCCATTGTCGGTAACCGCTGCAAGCGGACTTGATGCACTTTCGCACTGCATGGAGGGTTATTGGTCAATCAACCACCAGCCTCTCTGCGATTTAATGGCAATAGAAGGTGCACGAATTGTTTTTGAAAACCTCGAGCGGGCGATGCTTGAGCCCTCCGATAGCGAAGCACGCAGCAAGATGTCGTATGCGGCACTGCTTGGCGGCATGGCTTTCCAGCTTCCGAAAAACGCAATGGTCCACGCCTGTTCATTTCCCCTGAGCCAGCAGGCACATCTTTCACACGGTGCAGCTTGCGCCTTTACGCTGGAGTTTGCACTACGACTTAATGCACCGGCAACGGGCGGACGCATGGAGCGTTTTGCTGCCGGTTGCGGCTTTGAAACGATTGATGATATGGCTGCTGCAATACGTCATTTGAAACAGGTGGGTGGTCTGCCGATTACACTGCGTGATGTCGGAATCAAGGAAGACGAAGTAGATGCCTTGATTGCCGGTTGCACTCATCCGCTGATGCTTAACAATCCGGTAAAAGTTACTCCGGAGATCCTTGAACAACTCTTCAGGGAGCTTGCCGGTTGACAACGATACTTCTGGCAGGTCTGGTGGTCTTTGTAACCCACGCACTTGAAGGCATAACCGGGTTCGGATGCTCCGTCCTGGCATTGCCTTTTCTGATCTGGCTGTTCGGATCGCATGAAATTGCCGTCCCCATTCTTGTAGTGCTGGCGTGGGTTCTTGCTCTGCTGATTGTTTTTACAAATTTACGTCATCTGCAGAAGCGTGAGGCTATTTTTATTATGGGACATGCTCTGGTGGGATTGCCCCTTGGGATGTTGCTACACAAATTTATGCCCGAGGCGGGGCTGACACTGTTGATTAGCCTTTTTATGGTAGTTGTTGGTACACGCGGGCTGAACCAATTGCTGTTGCGTAAAGATGGTTTGCCTGATAGTGCCGCACCATCTGCTGCCCGGGGTCCGGGCGGGAGGCTTGCCCTTCTCGCCGGCGGCATGATACATGGAGCCTTCGGTACAGGTGGCCCGCTTGTGGTGATTTATGCTACACGCGCACTGCCGGACAAGAGCCAGTTCAGAGCGAATCTCTGCCTTTTGTGGAGCACACTGAACACGCTGATGATTGTACGCTGGCTCTATCAGGGCGATGTTTTCAATAACGTTGAAATCATGAACGGTCTGTTGACAATGATGCCATTCATGCTGCTCGGCTGGGTGGTTGGTCAGCGCCTGCACGATCGTTTCGATGCACGTCATTTTCTTATAGCCGTCTACAGCGTACTGACTGCTAGCGGCTTTGTTATGTACAGTCAAAATATAGGCAGAATTTTTTCTGCCTGAAAATTGAGAGAATAAAATCATGAATAAAGAGAAAGAGAGAGAGTTCGATGTTGCCGCGTTTGACGCCAGGGCAGCTGAGTGGCGCTATGTTATAACCGATATAATATGTCGGGCTGGTTCAGGGCACCTGGGTGGGGCACTGAGTCTGGTAGAAGTGATGCTGACCCTTTATCAGCGTGTAATGCGGTACGATCCTGCAAATCCGCTCTGGGCGGAGCGAGATCGTCTCGTACTTTCCAAAGGGCATGCTGCACCGGTGCTGTATGTGGCACTCGCCGATGCCGGGTTTTTCCCTGCTGAATGGCTTGGAACGCTGAATGCTGACGGGACGAAGCTGCCGAGTCATGCCGATGCGCGTTTTGTGCCCGGTGTTGACTTCACTACCGGCTCTCTTGGTCAGGGTCTTTCCGCTGCCAGCGGCATGGCATGGGCAGCAAAAACTGACGGAGCAAAACATACAGTCTACTGCCTCGTAGGTGACGGTGAACTGAATGAGGGACAGAACTGGGAGGCTGCAATGTTTGCGAGCCACAACAAGTTGGACAATCTTGTGGCAATAATGGATTACAATCGCTTGCAGATCGACGGTTATACTGAAGAAATCATGGGTCTCGAACCGTTGGCAGATAAATGGCGGAGCTTCGGCTGGCACGTATTGGAAGTGGATGGTCACTCATGGGATGAACTTTATAATGCTTTTGAGAGCGCTCGTGAGGTAACGGGGAAACCGGTTTTCATCATCGCCAATACTATTAAAGGCAAAGGGTGCAGTTTGATTGAGAACAAACCTGAAAGCCACAATATCAAGGTGCCCGATGCGGAGTCTCATCAGAAATATTTGGCAGCATTGGATATCAAATCCGAGATCACTTTAAAGTACTAAGGAGTTTATCATGAGTAATTGGCATGAAAAAGAAATGCGCGCCGTCTACGGCGAAACCCTGAACGAACTGATTGCCGCAAATCCGGCGATCTTCTGTCTTGAAGCCGATTTGAGCAAGGCTTCAGGTACCAATCCGACCGTAGCGGCAGCTAATCCGGAGAATTTTATTAATGTTGGCGTGGCTGAAGCCAACATGATCGGCGTTGCGGCAGGTCTGGCTTCCGAAGGAAAAATTCCCTTCTGCGCCACGTTTACCTGCTTTGCATCTCGTCGTGTTTACGACCAGATTACAATCAGCGTAGCTTACGCCAACAACAACGTTAAAATTGTCGGCACAGCTCCCGGAATAACAGCGGGCCCCAATGGCGGTACGCACATGTGTTTCCAGGATCTTGCGATTATGCGTGCCATGCCTAACATGCACGTCTACTCTCCCGCCGATCCCTACGAGCTGCGTGCGGTTATGAACTGGATGGCAAACAACAAACAGCCCATGTATATGCAGCTTATACGCCACCAGGTAGATGCCATCTTCGATGAATCCTGCACGTTTGATCCCACCCGTGCCGTTCAACTGCGAAGCGGCAGCGATGTGACGCTTGTAACAACCGGTTACATGACGCACTTTGCGCTGAAGGCTGCAGATACTCTTGCTGCGCAGGGTGTGTCTGTTGATCTGCTCCATTATCCTTCTGTCAAACCTTTTGATGAGAAGAGCCTGATCGCCTCAGCACAACGTACCGGTTCCGTCGTCACTGTTGAAAACCAGAGCATTATAGGCGGGCTCGGCGGCGCTGTATGCGAAGTGCTTTCAGGCAACTACCCGGTGCCGGTCAAACGCCTCGGCGTTCCCGATTCTTTCGGAGAAGTGGCAACGGAAGAGTATCTCTTTGCCAAACACGGCTTCGGTCCGGCTGAAATTGCAGCGGCTTGCAGCCAGATGGCAGCCAAAAAGAAGGGAGCTCAATAATGAAGATTGCGCTCGGAAGTGTTGTAAAAGGCTTTATTCTTAAAAGTGCCCTTTCGGAACACCTGAAAGCTCGTGGCTTCGAGGTTGTCGATGTAGGATGCCATGATACGAGCCGTTTTATCAAGTATACCTCTGTAGGTGAGCGTATAGCTCATGCGTTGCAGAGCGGTGCAGCCCAGCTGGCGATCAACTGCTGCGGTAGCGGTACCGGTGCAAGTCTTTCTGCCGGCAAGTTCAAAGGTGTTTCAGCAGTAAGTTGCGAGTCGGTCAAAAGTGCCCGTCTTATCCGTGTGGTAAACGGTGCCAACTGCCTTTGCATGGGCGAAGATATGGTAACACCCGAACTGGCATGCGAGATGGCAGATGCGTTTATCGAAGCAGAATTCTGTGATGCTCCGGCAATAGATCAGGCAGTGCGTGATTTTTGGGCAGAAGCGCGCGAGGAAATTGAAGCCAAAGGTCCGGATGCAGCTGAACGTGAGCTCGAAGGACTAAACTGAGAAGCAGAGAGGAAAATATATAATGAACAAACCACATGAATACCCCACAACCGCCAATGATCCCACGATGTTACGACGCGACGATGCCGTGTTTACCTACGAGCACAAGGCGGGACCCGGTACATGCAATCTGGACTTGCTGAGCTACGGAGTTTACAAAATATCCCCGAACGGACAGAGCGATAACCTGTTCCACAATGATCGTGAAACACTGCTCTTCTCAGTTGAGGGAAAAACCGAGGTTACAGTAGAAGGACAGAAATTTGTACTCGATTATTACGATANNCTGTACATTCCGCTGCAGACAGCCTACAGCCTCCGCAACTGCGGCGACGTTGCCGCCCGCGTAGTGGTGTGCAAGGCACTGGCAAACAAACGCCATAACCTCCACTATTCAAGCTGGAAGGAAATTTCACAAAACGAGGAACGCATCCGCCACCTTGATGGCAAAGACGTATTCCTGATGTTTGATGTGACCGAGCCGGACGATCGTCTTATTGCTGGCTACACAATTTATGAGCCGTACACGCGCGCATGGCCGCCGCATAACCATACCGACCAGGAGGAGGTCTATATCTTCAGTAAAGGTAATGGCGCCATGGAAGTTTACGCTGATGAAGAGACCAAAACTTTCGTTACATCAATGGATGAAGGCGATGCTGTTGCAATCCCTGTACTGAATTTCCATCCTGTTTTCAGTCAGGAAGAAGAACTGCATTTTATATGGTGCATAGCCGGAGAGCGCTATTGAGTAGGAGATAAACATCAGTCATTCATGGATGGTGAGGGCGAAAGCCTGACTACCTGAAAAACGGGAGACAAAAATGAGTAAAGTTAAAATTGCGGTTCAGACGATAACTTTCGGCAACAAACAGAGCGAGAACTTTCCCGCCGTGTTTGAAGCGGTGGCAGCCAGCGGCGCCACAGGCATAGAGCTTGGTTTTCGTCATGCTGCCGACTACGGTGCATCAAAGCTGCTGCGAGAGCTGGCTGATGCCGGCCTTGAATTGGCTGCCCTGCACATCGGCGGCAATCTGGTAGACACCTCCCAGGCTGCCAACGAGCGAAATGAGCTCGATAACTTAATCGAAAAGCAGACAGAACTCGAGTGTCCCCTGCTAATCTATTCCGGTTTGAATGTAAATAATGATGAGGAATTGAAGCGCGATCTCCACATGCTTAACACAGCCGCTTTGCGCTGCTCCGAAAACGGAATCAAGCTCCTGTTCCACAATCATAATTGGGAATTTGCTAATAATTCGCACATTATGAATCGCCTGCTGCAAGACGGCGTGCCGGAGTTGGGACTTTGCCCCGATTTGGGCTGGGTGCATGTCGGGGGCGGTGATGTTATCACTTTTCTGACCGATAACAAGGAAAGACTTGGTGCCATACACTTTAAAGATTTTACAGCACCACCCCCTGAGGGAGAGACGATTGAGCTGGGACGCGGCTGCGCACCCCTTCGTGAGGCGGCAGCCTGGATGGCGAAAAATTGTCCTCACTTGTGGGCGATAGCGGAGCAGGATCGTACAGAGTTGGAACCGGCTGAAGCTGTGGCAATTAACAGCCGCTTTCTGAGGGAAGCTCTCGGTTAAACAGACTGTTTTATAATAATAATGCGCCGTCTTCCATCTGTTTGAAAGGGAGACGGCGTTTATAAAAAATCAAATTCATTCAGGAGTAAAATATGAAATATCGTGTAGCAATTATAGGATGCGGTGCCTTGGGTACCCTGCATGCCAAAGTTTGGAGTTCCCGGGAAGACAGCAAGATTGTGGCTGTCTACGATATCCTTGACGATAGAACACAAAAGATGGCAACCGACTTTGAGGCAACCGCTTGCAAGAGTCTGGAAGAAGCCATAGTGGAGAACGACGTAAACGTGGTGAGTGTCTGCACACCGGTCGTTCATCATCCGGATATATCTTGCCTGGCAATGGATCATGGTCGTCATGTAATCTGTGAAAAACCGATTGCCCTGACCGTAGCAGAAGCGGAACGCATGATTGCCAAGTCACATGAAAAAGGCGTAAAACTGGTAGTAGGTTATCAGTATCGCGGTTTGCCCCGCTACATCAAATGCCGTGAAATTTTCCGGTCAGGAGATTTCGGAGGTCCGATCTTCTTCCGCTATACTGACATTCGTGAAGCACGTCCGAAAATAGCGATGCATCACAAGAAAATGAACGGAGGTCCTGTTATTGATATGGCAGGTCATATCTTTGACATTATGCGTTTTATTACAGATGAAGAGCCTGTTCGTGTTTACGCTCGCGGTCACATTTTCGGTGATCGTCGCCCCCGACTTGTTGCTAAGGTTGATGAATTCGCCATCGATGCAGCTGAGATCAACGTAGAATACAGCGGCGGGCACGTTCTTGCCACACTGATTCACTGGTCGTTGCCCGACAAGCATCCCGGTATGGGCGGAGAAGAGATCGTTGGAGCCGATCTGATCGTCAAACCGACAAATAAGGGCGTAGAAGCACGCTACACGGATCATGCCATTACATACGATTTAGGAGAAATTCCCACCGGTCCGACAGCACGTATTGAGGATCTGGTTCAAGCGATTGAAAACGATACAACTCCTGAAGTTTCAGGAGAGGTTGCATTGATTGCTCTTCGTGTATCGCTTGCAGCACTGGAGTCTATCGAAACCAATCGTGCAGTCGACCTGTAAGGCTGATTATTAGGGGAGATGTTCCCTTGTGAATCGTATAACGAATCATACCTTCATCAAATTTCAGATTTTTCAAAAAATATAGTTGAATTTTCTGAAGGGATTTGGTATATTACATTCCCGTTCCCTGACAAATAGGTGTCAATGTTTCTTCAGCGATGCTATGAAGGGGATACGCAAAGTTTTCTCTTGTGTGCCTGTAGCCCAACTGGATAGAGCATCTGACTACGGATCAGAAGGTTGCAGGTTCGAATCCTGCCAGGCACGCCAGAATTTTAAATGCGGGATAGAGCAGTCCGGTAGC
>LSQX01245482.1_pt1 | contig 10600 bp, 8 predicted proteins | sample 654561 | NCBI WGS metagenome assembly LSQX01 (sample SAMN04489861, study PRJNA283612) | anaerobic digester metagenome | isolation source: 4 biogas reactors fed with cattle manure at either 37C or 55C with and... | place: Denmark: Kongens Lyngby | collected 2014 | reverse complement strand
GTCTATCCCCTCATCCGTTGCAATGTTTAACCCATAAAATCCTTTGTTGGCACGTATGTTTTCAACAATGGAAGGTGATATTTCTGAAACAATGAGTCGGTCAAAATTCCCGGAGTTCCCGGCTTCTTTCAGAAAAAGTCCGGCTTGAATAGCTCCAAATCCGAATCCTACAAAGACTTTACTCATTTTCCAGCTTTTAAACATTTATCGGCGCAGGTCGCAATCCGAACCTTGCTTCAAGTTTCATCGTTTCCGCCAGGGGTAGAATGCCCTCGGAGGCACCGGGGTGAGATAAACTTGCAGCAGCACAGCAGCTTCCCAGTTTTGCCGCATCCACGCTTGTCCAGCCTTCATGAAGACCATAAAGCATCCCAGCACAAAAAGCATCACCTGCACCAACTGCACCGGCTATAAAAGAGTCGGGCAGGGCTAGTGAGCCTACTGAGAAACGTTTTCCTGATTGCTTGCGTATATATGCCCCTTCCGGCATGTGGACTGCAACAAGTTTCATTTTACCGAATTTGTACAAGCGCTCCACAGCTTCAACAAGCATTCCTGCATCAAGATTGCCAGATGCATCGCGTGCTTCAAGCCCTGCAGCACGGCTGGCTTCAATTTCATTAACTATCAGATAGTCCACATATTTAAGCGAGGGCGGTACAATGTCAGTAAACCTTGTTCCTTCTTCGCTGACTACATCGACACTCGTAAGAATTCCCTGTTTCTGAATTTTATCAAGCAATTTGGCAGCTGCAGTTCCGTACGCAGTATCCGGTTGATCGAGTGCGTCGAGCAACAGCAGGTAACCAAGATGAAAAATACGACACTGCAGGCGATCTAAATCTACATGTTTTTCACAAAAAAGAGCGTTTGCACCGCGGTGATGATAAAAAACACGGTCACCGCTTGAGTCATCATTCATAACATCCGTGAAAGAAGTGGGTGCTGCATTGTCTGACACCAGACCTGTAATATCTACTCCAAGGGCTTCGAAAGTGTGCTTTATATACTGCCCGTCATCGTCGTTACCAACCACTCCCATGCCCGCAAGCGGAAACTCTGCCCCGAGTCGTGATAAATCATAAAGCACATTTGCCGGTGCACCTCCGGGACTGAAGCTTACACTTTTTATGTTGGCGAGCATACCGCGCCCGGGAAGGCAGTCTACCTGCTTGACCCTGTCAACAATCCAGTTTCCTGCTGCGGTTATTCCTTTTCGTTTCATTAAGTTTCACCAATCAGGATTACTGTTGCCGGTTCATCTTCTTCAATTTCGCTGAATCTGCCAACGAGCTGATTTTCGAAAAAATTATCGTTTACATCATCATTTGCGGTAGAAACCTCTCCGACAATAGCGTATTCAGAATCAGCCCAGAATGCATGCAGGACGTCACGTGTAAGTGTAATGCGTTCTCCTGCTTTCAGGATTATCGTTTCATTGGGGGAGACTTCTCTCCACTCTCCGTTAATTTGCAGGCGCTGACTTTTCTCGGAAGGCAGCTCTATGGCGAGTCTGCCCCAGCGACAGATAATGTCTTCTTTTTTTGCACGATGGAAATGTCGGGGCGTTACCTGCCGGTGTCGCACATACATGAGCTTTTCGCAGTACTCCGGCTGTTCCGCAAGGTTCACAAGCAAAAGACCGAATTTTGAAAAATCTCCAAGTCCAAAATCCGTTACATCCCACTTGGGATTTGGCGGCAATGTCCAACCATGGCGCTCGAAAGCGCTTTTAGCCTCAGCAACAACGGCATTTATTTCAGAACGCTTCACTTTCAGGTACCCTCGCACGAGATTTCGAAAAGTTAATTTGACGGCAGTGATCTTACATGGCACCAGAATCAAAGTCCAGTTAAATCAAAAAACGCAAATTGCATCCGAGAAGATACCAACCATGACCTTCACGACACAAGCGGCATGACCGCCTTAAAATGGATCCAGACAAGGAGAATATCAATTGGAACCACCGCAAGACCCCACTTATTCTTTCTGCGGAGAGTCAAAAAGAAAAGTAAAACCGGGAACGCCCATGAAATGGCCAGCGAGACTGTTGACACAGCCGCTATGCACTGAATAAAGAAGGGGAGTTGTTCGAAGCCGTCGAAGCACGCTGGCAGTGCGATTCCAAGGACAAGTGCAAAATGTGTATAGAAACAGGCTCTCATGTCTTTATTTGATTGGCTATTTGTTCCGTAAATTGCAAATGCGAACGGCAACGCGCATCAACGGCACAGTTAGCGCCGTTGGGTGCCACCGATTGTTGGAGATTATCCCCATGTCATTTGGTATCCAGTTGCAACAGACCACACAGTTATCATTGAGTTCAACATCATCGGTGAGGCAGCGGTATTCCGTTGCTCCCATCGCTTTGTTCGCCGTATATTTCGAGAACTCAATGAACATGGTTGATCTTTGTAGAGGCGATCTTTACCAAGGAACGTAATGCCGAATTGACCGATTCCTCAGTGGGAAAATAGGCGGCAACATCAGGCGAAAGGCGCACAAGATTCGTGCCCTCCCTGAATTGCTTTGCGTACTTTCCTCGCACGCCTCCTTTGAGTGTAGAGAGGTCGTACTCAGGGCGCAAATCGTCATCTTTTTCTCTGCTATTCGTTTTCTTCATAATACCTTTGCTCCCGCTTTGTCGTGCATCGTGCGCTGATGATTCGGATGTTCTCCCCGCGGTCTGTGTGCGCAACAACAAGCACTCGTCCCGCCTGAGACAAACTCACGGTCACAAACCGCTGCTCTGACACTGAGTGGTCTGGATCGTGATATGTGATCGCAAGGGGATCGGCAAGGACTGTCGCGCCCTCGTGAAAGGACACGCCGTGCTTTCGCAAATTGTGTTGAGCCTTCCGTTGATCCCATTCGAAAATCATGGTCGCATGTTACCACGTTACCCTCGGATCGTCAATCAATTCTATTGCACTCACTGCAAGCGGCAAATTGCAATATCAACAGGGACAGCGAAGAATAATCCGGACAGGGTCGCCGTTTGTTCGACTGCTATTATGTGAACATTCTGCTCAGCTTGTCGCCAGAGAAATCCCGCACGGGCTTAGCAAACTGCCTACTGCCCACTGATCACTGCCCGGCTCGCCGGACCTTGCCACGGCAGTTTGCTAAGTCGATGTTTTTTTGAATGCTGCAAGTAATGTAGCAAGAAGTCCGATTGACAGGATGGGGTAGAAGAGTGCCAGTTTGTTTACCTGTTGCAAATTCTCAAGAAGTATGGGAGCGGCGATTATTCCCAGAGAACCTGCAGCGATTACAAAGCCTACGGCACTACCGCTTTGTTCCGGGTGACGAGCGGCAGTGAGTGCCACAATCAACGGCCATATGGTAGCAAATGTCAAGCCGCTCAATCCGAATAGCATCAGACTGTATCGCCAATCAGAAACAATTCCCTGAAGGGCTACCAAGATAAAACTTGCAAAGCTCAGGGCAAGCAGAAATGGAATGGTAGGGATCCTCTCTGGTAAAACTGTTCCCAGCATTCTGCCTATCAGAACACCGACCCAGAAAATTGTTACGCCGAGCATCGCCCATCTTTCCGGTGTGGCAAGATGCTCCAGCAGATAAAGGGTGGCTCCAACGTTTAGACCTGATTCTGTCATTACATAGCCGAACAGTGCTATAGCCAGGAGCCAGAGAGAAAGTTTTCGAACCGGGTGTGCGTCTGGTTTTGCGGTACATTTCAGTCCGGAACTTGTCAAATCTTTATAGTTGGGGAGAAGAAGGTACGGAATAAAAACAAATAATCCCAGTGCGGCGGTGGCAAAATAGAATATACGCCACGAAACTCCATGGGGCAGGAGTGCCGCCATCAGTGCAGGTGTGGCAGCTGCACCTGCACAAAATGCTACTTGAATGAAGTTTAAAACAGCTTTGCGTCGATGGCTGAACAGATCACTCAGGAATGCCGTTCCCTGACTCTGAAGAGTGCCGCCGCCAAGTCCCATAAGGACGGCAGCAAAATGTGCTGTAACTATATGCTGGGTAACACCCCACAGGGCAGTGCCCAGGATTATTAGCATTGTGCTGTAGCGCAACATGAGAAGCTTGCCCCAGCGATCACTTAAAGCTCCTGCAAGAAGTGCGGCGAAGAAGAATGCGATAAACTGCGTTGTTATAACGCGCGTCAGCTGTGGAATTTCAAGGACCAAATCTGCTGCGATTCGTTTAATCGCCGGAGGTAGAAGAACAGTTGTTATGGCAAAGAAGAGCATTGCTCCTGCAGTGGTTATAAGAGCTATAAACTGCTGACGTTTTGTATATGGGGATTGAGACATAACTTGAAAATGTGGGTTAAATTAAGAGTTGAGATGGAGCTGGAAAAGCTTCTTTTTTCGTCAATCTATAGCAATTATGCTTTATTGATACGATACAGCGTGATTATGATAGGTTTTTTAATGAAATAGGGCAATGGAGAAAATGGCGGGAGAACGAACCTCGAGAAAAGCTCCGGAGGCGCAGATGTCTCACGCAGAGAGACACAGAGGCTGGAGGGCGAATGTCCTCATGAGCCGTGGTTGCAAGGCAACCTCAATAATCTCAATAAGGTCAATAGGTCGTTCCGAGTCCCTGGTAATTGGCGCCGGAAACAGGGCACTGGGGTAAGGCGTTCCGGGTGTAAATAATTCACGATGTTTATAGTTCTTTCTTTTCAAAAACGGCTCGATTCGGTAATATACCGTTCAATTTGTATTAAGGAGCATCAATGGGTCTCAGTATTGGAATAGTCGGACTCCCAAACGTCGGCAAATCAACACTTTTTAACGCTTTAACAAGAGCACAGAACGCAGCATCAGAAAATTATCCGTTTTGCACTATAGAGCCTAACATGGCTCTTGTGCCGGTTCCTGATGAGCGACTTTCGAAACTGGCGCAGGTAACCAGACCGGAGCGCATGGTAAATGCCCTCGTTGAGTTTTCTGATATAGCCGGGCTAGTTCGCGGTGCCAGCAGGGGGGAGGGACTTGGAAACAAGTTTCTCGCCAACATACGTGAGGCTGATGCCATTTTGCATGTTGTTCGCTGTTTTGATGACCCCGATGTAGTACATGTGGAAGGCACAGTTGATCCCCTGCGTGATGTTCATATAATTGAAAACGAGCTTCTGCTTGCTGATCTGGAAAGCATTGAAAGACGCATGGAAAGAGTTGGCAAGATGGCACGTTTTGATAAAGATGCGCAAACGAAGTTGGAAGTTCTTGGCGAGTTGCTAAAACATGTGATGGATGGCAACCCTGTTAGAACATATCCCAGGCACGACTCTCCAGAGCTGAAGATTATATTCAGGGAGATGCGCTTTTTGACTGACAAGCATACAATATTCGTTGCAAATGTAGGTGAAGATAATGTGTCGGAGGACAACAGGGAAACTCTTGCCTTGCGCGAATATGCTGCTTCTCGCGGAGAAGAGTGTGTTAGAATCTGTGCGAAGATTGAAGAGGATATGGCAGGATTGCCTGATGCAGAACGTACAGAATTTTTGTCATCCTACGGTATTGATAAAAGTGGGCTTGATACAATAATATCTGCTGGTTACAAGGCATTGGGCATGATCAGTTTCTTTACGATCGGCCCCAGGGAGATTCATGCATGGACGATTCGTCGTGGCTGCAAGGCGGCAAAGGCGGCGGGGGTAATTCACAGCGATTTTGAACGTGGATTTATTCGTGCTGAAGTTATACCGTATGGCGAATATATCGCTCATGGCGGCGAACAGAACTGTAAATCTCTCGGATTGGCACGTATGGAGGGCAGGGATTACGTGATTTCTGATGGTGATGTAGTTAAATATCTGTTTAATGTGTGATCTGTAATAAAATTCAAACAAAGAGTATATCCTTTGAAAACAGTAAAATATAATAAACGCCTTTTTGGTTGCTTGCTGCTTATAGTTTTAGCATTATCTGCAAAGGTGGATGCCAGGGACATTGCAGGGAAGCTGCCACGTGCAATTACAACGTACGGTACGGGCAATGAGGCAACGAGGATTCAGGCAGACAGGGCAGAGTATGAGCTTGACTCAGGCTGGGTTACTTTTGCAGGGAACGTAGCGATAAAGTACAAGGATGTAGAGCTCAGATCAGATAGAATCCGTTATAATCAAAAAACCGGAGATGCCCAGGCTCTGGGGCAGGTCGTTCTCGTAAGTGATGATGGGAGTATTTGGCGAGGAAGCGCCCTTGATATAAATATAAGGGACTTAGCGGGGAAGATAGAGACTATAGATATTTATACAAGCCCGTTTCGTGTTCTGGCTGAGACCGGAACAATTTCGAAGAAAGATACTTATGAAGTTCATAATGCGACGATAACAACGTGTACTAATGAACCGGGGCGCTTCCATTGGCAGATGAGTACCAGGCGCGCTCGTGTTCGCTCCGGAGATGACGTTACAGCATGGGGAGGTGTTCCGAGATTTTTTGGAGTTCCCTTATTTTACTTTCCATATTTCTGGAAAGATCTCAGCAGACATTATGGATTCAGATTTGAGCCGGGTTATCAAAGCTCATGGGGAGTGTATCTGTTGAGTACTTACAAGTTCCCGATTATACGTGATAAAGTTAATGAGAATTATCTGGATTCACGGACGAGTCTTGACTACCGTACGAAGCGCGGCATAGCATACGGAGAAAGGCTTAATTGGGAAACTCGCGACTTCGGGGAGGGCTGGTTTTCTGCGTACTTTGCTGATGACGACAAGCCGCCGATAGGTATTGAAGATACTGACAGGTATCGACTCAGATTCAATCATGATTGGAATGCCACATACAGAGATCAGCTTCTTATGCAGGCAATATATGTTAGCGATGATTTGTTCATGCATGATTTTTTCAGACGTGAATTTCGAAACATGAACCAACCCGATAACTACATATCTTTCACACACCTTGGTGATATATACAGTGCCGGTCTTTTAACCAGATTCCGTTTGAATGACTTTTATACTCAAGTTGAACGTCTCCCGGAAGCGTGGTTTAACCTTAATTCTCTAGAAATCGGAAATACAGGATTTTATATTGAAAATAAATCAGCACTCGGATATTTGAATAAGGAATATGATGAGCGATACAATCCGATGCCGGAATCTTACAGCAGCGTAAGGTTCGATTCTCTGACTACAATGTCAAAGCCGATGAAGTTCTTCGGTTTTCTCAACTTGAATCCACGAGCCGGTTATCGAGCTACATATTACAGTAAAACACTGGATAAAATAACACAGTCGACAACTTCTGAAATCATTACAACAAATGAATATGGCGATGTAGAGAGCGTATACAGCACTACGAATGAAACTTTGGAATATGAGGATGGGTCTGATTTTCGATCTGTTTTGGAATTCGGCATGGAGGCTTCTCTCAAGGCATTCGGCCATTGGCGAGATGAATCCGGGAATATATGGCGACATATTGTAGAACCATATGCCAACTATACCTTTATACCCGAGCCGAATATATTACCCGATGAGTTATATCAGTTTGATGATGTAGATTCTATTAATAAACAGCATTTTGTACGGCTGGGCGTTCGCAACAGATGGCAGGTCCGGCAGCAGGAAAGTTCGCGCATATACGAGCGTTTATACATGAATTTCTTTGCAGAAATAAACCTGGATCCCGAAGAGGGGTTCGATAACATCGACAGGCTGTATTTTGAAACCAGGTATCGCCCGAATACGTGGATGCGCTTTGACTTTGAAAGCTGGTACGATGCCCAGGAGTCGGAACTCGAAAGCGCCTCGATTCGGCTCATGGCATGGCATAACGTGTTTAATACTGATGTAGAGTTCAGGTATCGTAATGATAACAGCAGCCTGTTGCTGGGTAACCTGACCTGGCGTATCAATCAGCCATGGTCGATAAATGTTTTCGGACGTTATGAATTTGAAGGCTCGCAGGTAGAAGAAATCGGCTCGTGGATCCAACATAAGTGGGATTGTATGGCTATTAGATTGTATCTGAGTGTTGAGCCCGGACACGGAGAGAGAAGGGATGGCTCTCCCGAAAAAGATGATTACAAGATCTCAATAGCCGGATGGTTGACTGATTTTCCCCCGGACAGTATCCGTGAGAGAGACTATCGCTAAAACCCAATTTAAATAAAATTAAAACTAACTATTTACAAAGAAAGAATTATCAATGACAGCCACAGATATCGCAAAACTTGCTTTGGCACTATTCGTTACCACCTTTGTTGCTTACGGAGCAACATGGGAAGATCCCCCTCCGGCTACTGTAATTGATATGCCCAGGGGACAGCCGCAGGCACGCCCCCACCGGGAAACACGGCAGGTTGTCCAGCCTGCACCTCGGCCGGCGTATCGTCCGGCTCCTGCATCTCAGCCGCGTTCCTATCCTGCACCCCAGCAGGTTGTCCAGCCTGCACCCCAGCCGGTGTATCGTCCGGCTGCTGTACAGCCTCAAGAACGTACTCGCCAGGTTGGACAACCGTCTCAGCCGACCCGGAGGTATATTGGACCATCTCCGCAAAGAGAATACGAACATCCGCAGCGTACACTGTCTTATGCAGAAGAGTCTCCCGAATATGGTACCTTTGGTGAGATGGAGGGGTTTGTTCCGGATTTTCAGGATTTGTATTCACAACATCTTGATGCTGATCGGCATCCTGTATACACTTTTGGTGTGATGTATACAAAGGATACCGAGTTTGGTTCTTTCGGCATGACTGATATGGTAGAGGCAAATTTAGAATATCGGCTTTTCAGGTTTGATAATTTCCTCTGGGGTTCAATTGATGCCTGGGCGGTTGCACACGGTATATATTTTATAGATAATCCTGGCATGAAAGCCATACCTGACTGCCTTCTCGATGCAGGAATTGATTTAGGAGTTTGGTGGCGTTTTGTCAATGGATGGTCAACAGAGTTCCGTGCCATGCCCGGTATTTTCTCCGACATCACAGAGCCTGCATTCGGTATCCCGCTGACGTTTAACATGTATTATGCGTTTGATCCGACATTGAGCCTGAAACTCGGTGCTACGTACCGTCCCGGCTGGGATATTCCTGTAATGCCCAGTCTTGGAATTGCATGGGAGCCTGTAGATGTGTTTCGCCTTGAAGCGATGCTGCCCAAGAGTAAAGTTACACTTTTCCCCAATCACATGGTTTCATTCTTCGGTACATTTGAATGGCGCAATATTACATATGCACTCGATGACAGCGATCCGGCAATGCCGGACAAGCTGACGCTTGATGACATGATGATAAGCGCCGGTGTAGCCCTGTCACCAATGCGCGATTACTCTATAGTCGGCGAATATGGCATGTTTGTGGGAAGAGAACTTTCAGCCGATGTGGAAACCGATAGAGCGATAGATCTTTCGAAAGAACCGTTCTTCCGTATAATGATACAAGGTTCATTTTAAAGTTTTAAGCAATATAAAGGAGATCCGGCTTGTTGACTTATTGCATGAATGTTCATCCGGGTGAAACACTCGGAGAACAGATTGACAATGTGGAAAAACTTGCCTCGGCAGTGGCAGATTCATTCCGGGCATCAAACTCCCTGCCTGCGTCATATGAGTTTGGTTTGGGGCTACGCTTCGGGGCAAATGCGGCAGCAGAGTTTGTTTCCCGACCAGATGCCCGGAAAAGATTGCAGGCAATCTGCGAACGAATGCACCTTGCACCGTTCACCATGAATGCGTTTCCTTTTGGTGTATTTCATGGAGCGCAGGTAAAAGAAGAAGTTTATCGCCCTACCTGGACTGATCCTGCACGTATAAAATATTCAGCTGATGCCGCCATGTCGCTGGCACTCCTGGCTCCCCGAAATATAACGTGTGGCAGTGTCTCCACCTCGCCACTGACGTATAAGACTTTCAATGAAGATATCGGAGTTGCAATCCGGAACTTTATAAAAGCGTTGGAGAAAATTCAAAAAATACATGAGACTACCGGCAAGCGGATTATCCTATCGATTGAACCGGAGCCCGGTTGTTATCCCGAAACTACGGCGGAAACAATTGACGTTGTGAACAGAATAAAGGAGGAGTCCGATGAAAGTCTCCATCCTTACGTGGGGGTGTGTCTTGATACAGCACACCTTGCCGTAGAATTCGAAAATCTGGCTGAGTCTGTTCGCAGATTTATGGCTGCCGGTATTATTATAGGCAAATTCCAGATCAGTGCAGCACTCGAGTGTAATGACAATGCTGCGGGAAGAGAGGCTCTTGCCCGTTATGTTGAGAAGACTTACCTGCACCAGACTGTAAGGAAAATGCCGGATGGAGAGTTACAGTTTTTTGGAGACCTGCCTGCGGCACTTGCAACAGAGGCTGTTGATGGTGCTGTGTTGCGCTCCCATTTCCATGTCCCGATTTTTGAAGAGGGAGCTTTGCCGCTTCGATCAACAAGTGCGCTGTTGCACGATCCTGATTTTGCTGCAGCAGTCAGGGAAAGCGGGTGCAAACAGTTTGAGGTAGAAACATATACCTGGAATGTGTGGCGCGAATGCTCCGGATCTGCCGATGAGGTAATACCGGGGATAGTTCGTGAGCTTGATGTGGCAAAAAAAATGATGTCCCTCTAAAAGTCCAATACTACTACAACAATACAAAAAAAG
>LSQX01170535.1_pt1 | contig 10600 bp, 10 predicted proteins | sample 654561 | NCBI WGS metagenome assembly LSQX01 (sample SAMN04489861, study PRJNA283612) | anaerobic digester metagenome | isolation source: 4 biogas reactors fed with cattle manure at either 37C or 55C with and... | place: Denmark: Kongens Lyngby | collected 2014 | reverse complement strand
GCATCAGGATGCTCATGAAAACGAAGAACCGGGGCATGAACATGAGCATGGAGAATACAATGCGCACATCTGGCTTGATCCTCAAAATGCGGTCATGATGACGCGTAATATGGCAGAGAAGCTTAAGGAAAGGCTGCCATCACAGGCTGAAAAAATTGAGCAAAATGTATCAGACTATATAAAAACACTCAATCAACTGGACACCGACCTCAAGGGCCTGCTGCTCGATCTGCCCCGCCGTGATATCGTGACTTTTCACGAAGCTTTCACTTACTTTGCCAAAGCTTATAATTTGCATGTTGTCGCAGTGCTGGCGTTGGAACCCGATGAGAGCCTGACGCCGCAAATGCTTAAAACGCTGGTTGAGAAAGTAAGAAAAGCAAATTTGCCGCCGCTGTTTACCGAGCCGCAATATGATGACAGGGCAGCCAAAGCAGTAGCGCAGGAAACAGGCGCTCTTATTTATGAACTCGACCCCATTGTGACAGGTGACGGTTCAATAGATGCGTATCAGACTGTTATGAGAAAAAACGCCCAGGTGCTCATTGAAGCGCTGAGTGACAAATAAGGGAGGATTTTTTAGATGAACAAGGTGCTATTCTATGCCATGACAGGGGAAAAGAGCTGCTTGATGCACGTCTTGATGAATGCGGTTGATTTATTTGATAAAGGTGCTGAAGTTAAAGTTATCTTTGAAGGAGGATCTGTGAAGCTTCCGTCAGTGCTGCAGGAAGAAAATAATCCTCATTATATCAAAGCGCGTGAGCAAGGCTTGTTAGCTGGTATTTGTATGGCTTGTTCAAAGCAATTGGGTGTCCTTGAAATCAATAGAGAACTTGGCTTGCCAATTCTCAGCGAACTATTCGGACACGCGGGTATGAGTGGCTATCTGGAAAAAGGGTACTCAGTCATCAGTATGTAAATGTTCAAAAAAGCCTCCTGGATTTAATCCAGGAGGCTTTTTGCTCTTTTCAGCTGTTATTTAACTTCAACTTCTTTCTGGCATAAACCCCTGAACGGATCTCTTGAATGAATAGCTGTGCGTTGGGCATGTTTGGATGGGCTTCTACCTCTTTGACCGCCGTTTCAATGTCATAGGGCAGGGTAACAAAGCAGATATCAAAAGGCGCTTCATCGCTGTTCTCATCACCATCGATGATTACATACTGTACCATGTTAACTCCCAAGCCATTGCCGACTGAGCCTGTATTAAATAATATTCCTTTTGTTAAGGTGCGCAGGCTCTGGCGATGTGTATCGGCAAAGCCGACAACTTGATATTTATTTTCAAATAAGGTTTCAAGCTGTGCGGACGGAGTGAGGTGGGGGTTGAGCAGGCTGCTCATCACAGGCCGGCCATGGATTAAGCGGATGTTTCTTCCGCTAAGTTTGATGCTGTGTTCTTTTGGAAAGTTACACAGCTTTTCCAGCCTGGAGAGCCCAAGCTGTTCAAAATAGTAGGAGTCATTGACATACTGCTGGCGGCCGACACCTTCATCCCAGTTGCCGCGTAAAATAACTTCGCAGTTAGCGGCAGCCCAGTCAAAGGTTTTGTCATTGCTAGGCCCTTTGCCCACCAGGTCACCAAGGCACCAGATTTTATCAATGCCCCGACGCATCAGATCTTTTTCAAGAGCCAAAACAGCTGTCATATTGCCGTGCAGGTCTGCCGCCAATGCGATTGTCACAAGACTTTACCGGCCTCCGCCACCAGCCAGTTAAAGAGGTTTTGCATTGCAGGGTCGTGCTTGGACAGGTTTTCCGGATGCCATTGTGTACCAATGCCGGGGTAATTGTTTTCAAGTTCCAAGCCCTCGATCAGGCCATCCTCAGAAACAGCATTGACCCTCAGCCCCTTGCCCACAGTTTTGACAACCTGGTGATGCCGGCTGTTGACAGACACCCGGTCTGCGCCAAGAAGTTGATGGAGCAAAGTGTTCTTCATGACATCCACGTAATGCGCGTTTGTGGGCGTATTGTTCTGCGAATGGTTGATAGGTGTATCCGGTAATTGGGCAGGGACATCCTGATAGAGGCTCCCGCCATGCGCGACATTCATCAGCTGCACACCACGGCAGATGGCAAGGAAAGGTTTGCCCGTTGTTAAAAGATATTTATAAGTAAATAGTTCCTGCGCGTCCCGCTCGGGTATGATATCACCGCAATGGGGATGAACAGATTCAGAAAAATGCTCCGGAGCTATGTCTTCACCGCCCGGGAAAATGACGCCGTCAACTTTATCTATCATTGCTTTCCAGACTGATGGGGAGTCTGTTAAGGGGAACAGCAGAGGAAGTCCGCCTGCCCGAATCACTGCGTTTATGTAATCATTGGGCATGCTGATGCGTTTTGCTTTATTATCCCAGTTAGCACCGATACCGATTGTAATCATCTTTTTCCTCACATCATAAAGTATTGCGAAATTAGTATAACATATTTTCAGGCTGATAAAAATGAGCGAATTCTAATTTGTTGCCTGCCTGTATTTATGTTATACTTCCTTTATATTGTAAGGGGTTTGCTCAGTTTAAAGGAGGAAATGAAGTGGCGAAAAAGGACCAATCCAAATCACCCGTCAAGGGCAGGATATATGGGTTTCTTGCCGCGGGCTTAACCAGCCTGGCATATGCTGCAATATTTCCCTTGTATAAATGGCCGCATTTTTTGCTGATGGCAGCTGTTGTGCTGATTGCAGGCCGTTTGGCGCAGGTGATGGGCTCCGGCCTTGACACTTCCAAACAAATGGCAGCAATGGATGACCTGCCAAAAACCGGCAACACCCAAGTAGATCAGATCATTGAGCGCGGTCAGGGCATATTAAAACAAATCGTGGCTGAAAACGAAAAGATCCCTGATCCGGAGCTTTCCAGGCAAATTGATGAACTGGAAAGCATTTCAAATAAAATTTTTCGCACGGTGATTGAAAAACCCGCAAAAGCACCGCAGATTCGCCGTTTTATGGACTACTATTTGCCAACTACTTTAAAAATGCTGCAAGGCTATAGCTTAATGGATGACAGAAAGATATCCAGCCGCGAAGCACTCAATGTAAAAGCGAAGATTGAATCAGCGATGGAAGTCGTGATCGGTTCATTTAAAAAACAGCTGAACACTCTTTATCAGGATGATATCCTGGATATTTCTACAGATATAGACGTACTGGAAACGATGCTCAAACAAGACGGTCTTGGCGCTGAACAGTTTAGTATGCACGGTGGCAGTTCAAGTGCGGCAGCGCAATTAAAAAAGGAGGATTAAACCATGACAGATGATATGCAAGTTAATCTCGAGAATCAGGAACAAGCTTTGGCGCAGATGCCTACCCTTACTTTAACCCCCAGGGCTGAGGACAAGCTTCAGATGGAACAAGTCATTGAAGAGCTTGAAAAAAACAAAAGTGATGAACCTCTGGCACCTGATGTCCAGGCGGCTATCGCCAAACAGCTGGACAGCAGCCTCAACGACGAAGAGCGCAAAACGGTCAGCGAGTTTTCAAAACAAATTGACATTGCCAATGCGCAGCACGTGATGTTATATGGTGCGGATGCACAGAAGAAAGTCTCTGACTTTGCCGATACCATCCTTTCTGATATCAAGAATAAGGATACCGGCAATGTTGGTGACATGATGGGCAAGCTTATTGGTGAATTGAAAAGCTTCGAAAGCACAACTGAAAAGCCGAGGGGATTGAAGGCTTTGTTCAGCACACCTGAAAAATATATTGCCGCGGTGCGTGCTCGCTTTGAAACTGTATCGGCCAATGTTGAAAACATTGCAGGCACTCTTGAAAAGCATCAGGTGACCTTGCTCAAAGACGTCGCAATGTTCAACCATCTCTATGACATGAATATTCAGTATTTCAAAGAGCTGACAATGTATATCATTGCAGGCGAAGAGCGCCTGGGTGTATTCAGGCAAAATGAAGTAGCTGATGCCAGGGCGCATGCTGAAAAAACCGGCGACGCGATGGATGCCCAAAAGGCAAGTGACCTGAACTCAGCCGCCGATCGCTTTGAAAAAAAGCTGCACGATCTGAAACTGACACGTCAGATATCTATGCAAATGGCACCTCAGATCAGGCTTCTGCAAAACAACAACGCATTGCTCATCGAGCGCATCCAGTCAACTCTGGTCAATACCCTTCCCTTATGGAAAAATCAGATTGTTCTCGCCATCGGTCTTGAACACAGCCGTGAAGCCATGCAGGCGCAGCGTTCCGTTACAGACATGACCAATGAACTATTAAAGAAAAACGCAGAGTCCCTTAAAATGGGCACGATTGAGACAGCCAAAGAAGCCGAGCGCGGCATCATTGATATTGAAACACTGGTTGAAACCAACCAAAGTCTGATTGATACGATGAATGAAGTCGTCCGTATTCAGGATGAAGGCCGCCAGCAGCGCAGGGAAGCTGAAAAGACACTCAGCCGTATGGAAGACGAGCTAAAGACACGTCTCATCAGCGGAAAATGATGGGATTAATATGATTCATAAAAAATCAAACGCCTTTCTTGCTTTTATTATCATGCTTGTTTTGCTGACAGCTTCTATCTCACTGGGTGCTTACAGGAGCTGGTCTGCTCAAAAGGCAGAGGTTGAACAGAGCAAGGGAAGTTTGTTTGAGATGCTGACGGCCAGAAGAGAAATTGGCAGCAACATCTTAAGTGTCGCACGGCGCCACTTGCCAAAAGATGATGAAAAGATTGTTGGTTTGCAAAAAGATATCGATGATCTTGCCCGCAACAGCAGTTTTTCTCAGCTCGCTGGAGCAAACGAGCGCTTTGAAAACAATGCGATAACTTTGCTGGCTGACTTAAAATCACTATCTTCCGTGCAGGCCGATGCTCGCGATTTAATGTATGTGGAGCAGATGCTGCCTCAAGCACTAGAAAAAAGCGCGCGGATGACAGAGCAGTCAGAGTATAACCAGCAGGCTCTGGCATTTAACACAGAAATGAACAAGCGCTTTTCAGGCAAGGTAGCCCAGCTGCTGGGCATCAAACCAGCGGAAGAGTTTGCCGTTTCAGAGGTAAAAAAATGAAAAAACGCTTGACCCTGATCGGTGTTTTGCTGCTGGTTTTATTATCTACCCAAATGTTATCGGATGCCTTTGCTGACACACCCCGCATTCAGGACAGGGGAGCAATCCTCAGTGCACAAACAATCGCTGATGCTGATAAACTCAGCCGGCTGGTGGAAGATAAAACCGGCCTCATCATTCAGGTAGATATCCGACATTTCCTTGGCGGTGCAGACCCCGACACTTATGTACAGCGCTTGCTAAAAGAGACTGAAAACGCTCAGGATACCTTGCTTTTGCTGGCTGTAGTAGGTGAAGAGGCTTACGCCGTCGCCTCAGGTACCAACGCTCAGAAAATTATCTTTCCCGAACTATGTGATACACTGCTTTCTGCTAATTTCAGAAATGATTTTCTCAGCCAAAACTATGACAGTGCTGTCGCAGGATTTTTGTTAAGCATTGCAAAAGAAGCAGCAAAGCAAAGCGGGACTTCCATAAAACTTGACGGTCTGTTTGGCTACAGCGCTCAGAAAACCAATGCACCTCTTGCCACAGCAGCACCTGAGGCTACCAAAAGAATCAAAATCTTTGATTTTAATAGCATCCTGCGTGAGCCCATCACTGCTACTTCAGACCCTACAGGCAGCAGAGCAAAGACTGAGCGGGAAGATAAGGGCCTTAGCATTGGCAGCATCATTGTCATTGGTCTGGTACTTTCGTCCATCTTCGGCAAAAATAAAAGAGGAAGAGCAAAAGGCTGCGGCTGCGGTCCCTTAGGTTGGATATTTAGTGTGTTTGGCCTTTCCAAATTTTTCGGCTGGAGAAAGTAAGCCATGCGCCTGCTGATGATCAGTCTTGATGCAGCCTATTCGGCTGATGCAAAAACGCTGCTGGCTCTGCCTCACTTAGGGGCATTGGCGCAGAGCGGTGTTTTTTGTGATAAGGTCCAGACAATTTATCCCAGCATTACCTATCCAGCTCACACAAGCATTCTGACAGGCTGCTGGCCTGAGAAGCATGGGATCAGCCATAATGAGAAGTTTTTTTTCGATTTGCCGCCTCAAAAGCGGCCATGGAACTGGAATGCCGGTGACATCAAGGTTGAAACCTTATTTCAGGCAGCTGCCAGGGCCGGACGAGAGGTTGCTTCTCTTTTGTGGCCTGTCAGCGGGCACAATAAAGCTGTTCGCTACAATCTGCCTGAAGTTCACGCTTTGCCTGGTGAGAATCAGACGGTGAAAGTTCTGAAATATGGGAGCTTTTGGTGGTTATTGAAAACTGAATTGAAGTATGGGAAGCAGCGCATCAGTACAAAACAGCCTCATCTTGATCGCTTTACTGTTTTGGTGGCTCAAAAGCTGATCGAAAAACAATACAACCCCAAAAAGCCGGTGAATGTGGAACCCAGCCTCCGCACCAAACGCCGTCATATGCCCGATATTTTGGCTCTGCACCTGGTTGACCTGGATGCAACCCGTCATCGTGAGGGCACACACACCCAAGAGTCCAAAGCGGCGCTCTTAAGATTGGATCAGCATGTGGGAGCTTTGCTTAAGTCCTTGGAAGAGGCAGGGGTGCTGTCGGACACAATTATCGCAGTGATGAGCGATCATGGACAGGCAGATGTGCAAAAAGAGTTTGCACTGGATGCTTATCTAAATTCCAGCGGAGTTCCGGCACGTGCTCAAACCTTGGGATTTGGCGCTTACATCCATTGTTCACGGGATGATTACCATAAAGTGTTTGAATTTTTGCAGCAAAATCAGCAAGATTTGCATATCAAACAAATTTATACCCGCCAGAAATTGCGGAGTATGCATGCCGCACAGGGAATACTGCTTGCGGTTGAAGCTGAGGATGGCGTTGAGTATGTAGATCAGCTGGGTGGCAGCCAGCACCGCGCAAATCATGGTTTCGGCCCTGATCATCTCGCTTCACAGTGCTTATTATGGCTTTCCGGTCCTCCTTTTTTACAAGGCGCTCGACTGCACAGGGCTGATTTGGTTGATATCGCACCAACACTGGCTCATGCATTGCGGCTTGAACTTCCTCAGGCACAGGGCAGAATTTTATTTGAATCGTTTATTGAAAGTATGAGGGAGTAACGAATGGCAACGCAGGCTGCTGTGACTTTTTTTAATCAATCCGGCTTCACGGTCGCAGTTGGAAAAACACTGATGATTTTCAGTTATTGGGAAGAGCATATTCAAGAAGACTATCGTTTATGTGATAAGGACTTTCGCGGGTTTAACAATATAGTTGTTTTCGTTCCAAGGGCCAGCGCAGAACACCATGATCCAGCTATTTATAAGTGGAACAAGTCATTTCCCATCAGCTTTGTTCTGACAGCAGATTTGGTGGAAACTGTACCTGAAAAAGCAAACACACACTTCATCCGTCAAGGTGAAAGTTTAAAGATCGCCAATGTACAGATCAAGGCATACGGCTCGACTGATGCCGGTGTATCGCTCATGGTCAAGGCTGCCGGTATAAATATCTTTCACGCCGGGGACCTGAATTTATGGCATTGGCGTGAAGAAAACACACTCCAGGAAATAACCCGCGCTGAGGATGAGTTTTATCGGCTTGTTTCATCCATCAACGAAGACAGGATAGATATTTGCATGTTTCCTGTCGATCCTAATTTGGGTGGTTTTTATGATGCGGGTGCAAACCATTTTATCATGGCAAAAAAACCAAGAATGTTTTTCCCGATGCATTGGAGCAGCAGGGCAGAAATAGCAGAGGATTATGCCCGCCGAATGCACACTGCCCATACGACTGTTTACGCTCTGACACAAACCAGGCAAACAGCTGTGATTGATTTTAGCGTCAGCCCGCCCTTTGTAAGGGATTCTTTGGCGGAGCGCAAACTGATTGGCCGAAACGCCAATGCTGTTGTTGATGATCGCATTAATTTGAGCGCATATATATCTGACGATCCATTTTCTGAAACAGATTTACCTGTAGATTTGCCAAAAAGACAATACTGAGTTATGATATTTGTTTTGTTAACGCCTGCATAGCTTCAAATGCAGGCGTTTTTATGGTATAATCATATAGCAGAGTAAACTCGAGCAGGGAATATAGGCTGTTTTTGTTTATCATTTGACCTGCAATTCAAATAGCAATTTAAAGAGGAAAATTAATGGATTTACGAGAGCTTAATCCCGTACAGCGAAAGGCAGCTGAGACCACAAAAGGGCCGCTGTTGATTATAGCAGGCGCAGGAAGCGGCAAGACGCGTACCATGACCTATCGCATAGCGAACTTGATGCGTGAGGGTATTTCGCCTGCATCGATTATGGCATTAACCTTTACGAACAAGGCAGCCAAAGAAATGCTCAACAGGGTGGACAAACTCACCGGAAGTTCGGCAGGAGACGCCTGGATTGGTACTTTCCACTCAGTTTGTGTGCGTATTTTGAGGCGTGATATCGAAAAAATCGGTTATCAGCGTTCTTTTGTTATTTATGATGATGACGATCAGATGCGCGTTCTCAAGGATATATATAAGCGCCAGGATATCGATGAAAAGCAGTGGCCATTTCGTGAAATAAAATCAGCCATTTCAGATGCTAAGAATCGACTGCTTTCCGCCGATGAATGGTTTGCTCAAAGTCCCAAGGATTTCAGATCTCAAAAGATACATGATATATTCCGGGCATATGACCACAGCCTCAAACAGGCCAATGCGCTTGATTTTGATGACCTCATTTCAAAGGCCTTGCAGCTGTTGGTAGATCATCCTCCTGTGCTTGACTACTATCAGCGCCGTTTTGAGTATGTACACGTTGATGAGTACCAGGATACCAACTTTGCTCAGTATTCACTCGTCAAGCTTCTGACACAAAAAAGCGGCAACCTTTGCGTGGTCGGTGATGACGACCAGTCTATCTACGGATGGCGCGGAGCTGACATCAGAAATATCCTTGAATTTAAAAAAGATTTTCCCGATGCTGAAGTTGTTAAACTTGAGCAAAACTATCGATCTACCTCCAACATTCTGGATGCGGCCAACGCTGTTATTTCCAATAATGAAAGCCGGATGGAAAAAGCTCTGTGGACCGATTTGGGGGAAGGCGAAAAGATCAAGTTTTGCAGTGCAGGGGATGAACGTGAAGAGAGCGCCTGGGTATGCGAGCGAATTCGCAGCCTGCATCAAAAAGGCCTTCCCTACTCGCAAATAGCAGTTCTTTACCGTATGCACGCTCAAAGCCGCGTGCCCGAAGAAATGCTCATGAGGGCCGGCATACCTTACCGTATTTATGGCGGGACCCGGTTCTATGACCGCAAAGAAATCCGCGATATCATTGCCTATCTCCGGCTTCTGGTGAACCCTCTGGACGAGGTAGCCCTTAAGCGGATTATAAACGTGCCTAAGAGGGCAATTGGTGACGCAACGGTTGCGATGCTTGAGCAGCATTCATATGATAACAATATGCCTTTATTCCGTGCACTGACTGACTTGCCTGAAGCGCTGTCCTCACGTCCCCGCAAATGTGTGGGCGGGTTTGTTGAAATGATGGACAAGTTAGTGGCATTAAAAGAACAAATGCCTTTGACAGAGTTGGTCCAATTTGTTTTGGATGAGACAGGCCTTCTGAGTCAATTTGAAAACACCAATGACGAAGAGCTGATTGCAAAGCGCGAAAACGTAATGGAGTTTGTTGGCGCAGTCCAGGAATTTGAAAATTTGGCTGAAGAAACCACTTTGGAAGCTTTCCTTGAAAATGTTGCCCTGGTGAGTGACCTGGATATGCAGGAAGATGCCCCGCAGTATGTTACCTTGATGACACTTCACTCCGCCAAGGGGCTGGAATATGATGCCGTGTTTATCATTGGGATGGAAGAGGGAGTATTTCCCTCTTTGCGCTCCTTAACTGATGACGAGCGAATGGAAGAAGAGCGCCGTCTGTGTTATGTCGGTATAACACGCGCCAGGAAATATTTGAGTTTGTCACTAGCAAAACGCCGCACCTTATTTAACCAGATCGCTTTTAACCCCCCCAGTCCTTTTATTGCAGAAATACCTTCTGAGCTTTTGGCAGATGATTTTGGTAAGACACTCAGACGCCACTTTGGTGTAACCGAAACTCAGGGAATGACCATGCGCAGACCTGCGCAAAGACAGCCTAAAACCAGTTTTGGTCTACCGGGTATGGGGCAAGATCCGACGGTGATTCCTGGAGTGAAAAAGGGTTTTGTAAGTTCAGTTGCCAGAGAAAAACTAAAAACAGCCAATGTATTTAAAGCAGGTGACAAGGTGCTGCATAAGAAATTCGGCGAAGGCGTTGTTCTGGAGCTGAGCGGATCAGGCATGGAAACCCGCATTAACATTCAGTTTACGGCCTACGGTGATAAGCAATTTGCCCTTCATGTCGCTCCAATTGTTAAAATGGGGTAAGCGATCGTGACAATAGATCAGTCCATGCGGGAGCTGGTTGACCGCATCAACCGGTATTCCAGAGAGTATTATGTAGAGGATAACCCCACCATATCTGATGCACAGTGGGATAAGTTATATGATCAATTGCTTCAAATGGAAAATGAATCGGGCACAGTATTGCCCGATTCGCC
>LSQX01124481.1_pt1 | contig 10600 bp, 6 predicted proteins | sample 654561 | NCBI WGS metagenome assembly LSQX01 (sample SAMN04489861, study PRJNA283612) | anaerobic digester metagenome | isolation source: 4 biogas reactors fed with cattle manure at either 37C or 55C with and... | place: Denmark: Kongens Lyngby | collected 2014 | reverse complement strand
GAGGCCATGGAAGGTCCGGTTCCTACGCACAGGGAAGCTCCACCCACTTTAAGGTCTAGTCTTTCCATTTCATAAGCTAGAGAAATGACAATTCTTAAACCGGTCATGCCGATAGGATGACCCAAAGCTATACCGGAACCATTGTGGTTAACCTTATCCAAATCCAAATTAATTCCATATTTTTCTTTTAAACGAGCGCCTACACCCAGGAATTGAGAGGCAAAGGCTTCATTGATTTCCCAATATTCAACATCCTCATACTTCATACCAGCTTGCTTGAGAACCTTGGGAATGGATTCTGCCGGGCCTATACCCATAATTTCTGGTTCCACTCCACAGGCCCCAATGCTTATCAGCTTAACCATAGGTTTCAAGCCTAACTCCAGAGCCTTTTTCTTAGACATCACTATAGCCGCGCAAGCTCCATCATTAATACCGGAAGCATTACCAGCTGTTCCAACGCCATCTTTAGCAAAAGCAGGTTTTAATTTACCCAGGCTCTCCATGCTGGCGCCTCTTATCATATGCTCATCCGTATTGAAGATGACCGTCCCCTTCTTGGTCTTGATTTCAAAGGGTATTTTTTCTCTATCGAATACACCGGCATCAGTAGCCGCAACAGCTCGGCTATGGCTAATGAGAGCCAGTTCATCACACTGCTCCCGGGTGATATTGTACAACTTGGCTACATTCTCCGAAGTAACACCCATAACCCCACCGACCAGGGAATCAAACAATGCATCCCGGAACATGGAATCAACTAAAACTCCGTCGTTCATGCGATAGCCACCTCGCGCTTTAGGCAACATATAAGGTGCATTGGTCATGCTTTCTACCCCGACTACCAGAGCGATATCGGTTCTGCCCAGTTGAATGTTGGCACAGGCAATATCCAGGGCTCTCATGCCGGAAGTACAGTTCTGGTTTACTCCACAGGCATTACTTTCAATGGGAAGTCCACATTCGAGACCGATTTGACGGCAAACCATGGATCCCTGGTTATGCTGATAAACCTGACCTACTACGATTTCATCAACAATATTAGCTGGGATACCAGCTCGGTTTATGGCCTCTTTACCCACGGCAACAGCCAGATCCTTGGCTGGAACGTCTTTAAGTCCTCCTTGAAATTTACCAATAGCTGTTCTACATCCTGATACGATTACAACTTCGTTCATTGCTATTTCTCCTTTCGATACTATTATCCTTACGAAAACTTCAGCGACTACATGGATCCTATATCCGGTTGCTTCTCCGCCAGATTTTGAGTTGGTGGGCTTCCTTTATCAATTCATCTCTGAATTGGGGATGAGCGATGCTAATTAAACCTTCAGCTCGTTCCCAGGTACTCATACCTTTCAGATTGACTGCCCCATACTCGGTAATTATATAGGCCGCTAAAGACCGAGGCACGGTCACTATGGTCCCAGGGCCAATACCCGGAGTGATTCTGGATGTAAGTGTTCCATCAGCCTTCTTCGAAGTGGAACTTAGGGCAATAATGGGTTTGCCGTTTTTGGATCTAAAGGCTCCAAAAATGTAATCCAATTGCCCACCGGTTCCAGAAATGTTCCGACCATTCAAAGCCTCCGAGGCTACCTGCCCGTACAGGTCCACTTCCAGGGCATTATTAATAGCCACGAAATTGTCATTCTGGGACAATACGAAGGGGTCATTACAGTAACTTACCGGATAACTGGCGCATACCGGATTATGATCCAGGAAGTTATAGAGCTTATCAGTGCCCATGGCGAAGGTATAGGCCATTTTCCCTTGATCTATCTGCTTCCTTTTGCCGGTGATCCTGCCTGCTTCATACATATCCACGAAGGAATCAACCAGCATTTCCGTATGCACACCCAAATCCTTTAGATCGGATTGGGCAATCAATGCCCCTACGGTATTAGGCATGGCGCCAATTCCCAGCTGTATACAGGCTCCATCGCACATTTCTTTCATAACCAGATCAGCTATTTTTTTGTCAACATCGCTAACCGGCAGCGCAGGCAGATTGGTCAGTTTAGGATTGGTACTACTTTCCACGATATAGTCAACATCAGAGATGTGGATCCCTTCGTTATTACCACCCAGACAATATGGTACTGAACTATTAACTTCTACCACCACAATTTTGGCCTTTTTAGTTACAAAAGAGGCCAAAGAATTGGAGGTAGAAAAATTAAAGAAGCCATGGCTGTCCATTGATGCTACCGGCTGAAAACAGATATCTATGTCCTGGCATAATCCAATTAGTCTATCCGCCTCGTGATAGCAGAGGGGTATATAATTACATAGATTCTGATCCATCAGTTTGCGGGATACCCCGGAAAAATGCCAATCATTTAAATAAAAGTGTTCTCTTTCCGGATCTACCTCAACCACTTTGGGAAGTACCGCAGTAGTAACCACTCTGATCTTAACATCGGTCAGTTCATCTTTGCGCTTGGCCAGAGCTGCATCACAGTCGATGGGTTGCTGTACGAATTCACCGTACTGTACCCAATCTCCCGATTTAACCAATTTGGCAGCCTGGTCGGCGGTTATGTTTTTTTTATTGTATTCTGCTGCATAATTCATGTACTATATCACTCCCTTAAATAATCGCCTGGGTGGGCTGGAATCGGTCGGGGTGCAATGCTTCAACTCTTTGCACACAGTCAGCATACCCGGCTCTGTTTTACAAATTTTGAAAATGTGTGACCACAACTTCTTTCTGAGTCCTGACTGGGGCCATTGAAGTATATAGTAATAGTCATCGAATATTTCCTTGCTTGTTTTTCTAAGCATGTCTTTTCCAATATCCATCTAATTATTACCTGAGCTTTTTTCATTGGGGATTAAAGTCCCCACCTTATCAAAAAAGCAGCTTAAACTCTATTTAAAATTTGGTTTTCTTTTGTTTACAAAAGCGTTCATGCCCTCTTTTTGATCCTCTACGGAGAAACACATACCAAACATGCTTGATTCTATGCTCATGCCAGTATCAGTATCTACCTGCATTCCCTTATTGATAGAATACTTGGAGTACCCAACCGCCGTAGTTGCCTGCCGCCCAATCTTTTGCGCCATTTTCCTAGCTTCCGCCATCAATTCGGCAGCCGGATAAACGTGGTTTACCAAACCAATGCGGAAAGCTTCATCAGCTTTTATGGAAGCAGCGGTATAGGTTAGTTCTTTGGCCCGACCTTCACCGATCAATCGGGGCATTCTCTGGGTTCCGCCGAAACCCGGCGTTACTCCCAAACCAACCTCGGGTTGTCCAAAAACAGCATTTTCTGCCGCCAGCCTGATATCGCAAGCCATAGCCAATTCGCATCCGCCGCCCAAGGCGAATCCATTGATGGCAGCTATAACCGGTTTTTCCATCAGCTCAATGAAACGGAATACCTCTTGTCCAAAGGCGGCAAATGCTCTGGCTTCCTGCACTGAAAAGTTCTGCATATAAGCAATATCTGCACCAGCCACGAAAGATTTGTCTCCTGCTCCGGTAATAATTGCCACTTTAATAGCTGCATCTTGCTCAATATCTTCCAGAGCGGCCTTAATATCGGCTAAAGTTTCTTTATTCAAAGCATTAAGGGCTTTGGGGCGGTTGACGATTAAGACCGCCAGAGAGCCCTCTTTTTCTAAAATTACATTTTCATATGGCATAACGGTTAACCCCCTATCACTATGACTAAAAGTTCTTAGTACTGGAAAAATCCTTTACCAGTCTTGCGACCCAACCATCCAGCCCGAACCTGTTGCTTTAACAAGGTGGAGGGACGATATTTGGGGTCTCCGGTTTCTCCATAGAGAGTGTTCATTACGGCCAAAGCTATATCGGCCCCAACCAGGTCGCACAGCTCCAAAGGACCCATGGGCCATCCAGCTCCCAGTTTCATGGCGGTATCGATGTCAGCTGCAGTGGCCAGGTTTTCGTACAGGATTTGGCTGCCTTCGTTAATAGCCGGAACCAGGATGCGATTCACCACAAAACCAGGACCTTCTTTAACTCTTACCGGCGTTTTACCAATCTCTGCGGATAATGCTGTTACAACGTCCAGGGTTGCTTCCGAGGTCTGCAGACACGGGATAACCTCAACCAATTTCATAACATTGGCTGGATTAAAGAAATGCATTCCTACTACCTTATCTGCTCTCTTGGTAAAAGCAGCAATTTCTGTAATAGGCAAGGAAGAAGTGTTGGTGGAAATGATGACTTCAGGCTTTAAAAGAGCATCCAAACGAGTATAAACATCTTTTTTAACATCCATGTTTTCAAAAACGCATTCCACTATGAAATCCGCATCAGCCAGGTCTTCGAACTTTCCGGTAGGTATAATCTTGCTTACCACAGCGGCCTTGGTGCCAGCAGGTACTCTACCCTTCTGTTCTGACTTTTCTAGACTCTTGCCGATAGCATTAAGGGCCCGGTCACAAAACTCCTGTTTGATGTCATAGAGAATGACTTCCTTGCCTGCTGCCGCAAAAGCCCAAGCAATTCCTTGACCCATGGTTCCTGCACCTAATAAACCGATCTTCTTAATAGTCATATGTCAATAACCTCCTTTAATGTAATATACGTAACAACAAAATTTGCATCTAACCCTCCTATCTTGGAATTAGCTTTTATGCCTTCTTTTTTAAGAGAGCTCTTATGTCTGTATAATAAGCAAGTTCTGTGCCAATGAATTTGGCTTAAATGAAAACCCCGATTTAAAGGCAAAATCTCTATTTACAGCTATAATCGACTTATCTTGTGAAAGTACTATTTATCTCAAAACAGGAGAGTCCTTTTTGTCGATTAGGGTTAAGCAACCTGATATTTTAGGGGTTTATAGGTGTGTCGATTAATGTCTCTCAAAAACGAGGATATTTGTCGAATTGGATGAGATGTTTTTGCAAGAGCATAAGTACTTAGGAATATTTTTGCTTTTTTCTACAATATTCATAATTTATTTATGGTAATTTATGGCTTGCCGGAAAGAATTACTTGCTAATGACTAAGGGGTAAGGGGTAAGACCGCTTATTGATGCAGTTAAGATGGTGGCAGGATCATTACCATCTACATATGTGATGCAAGACAGTGATGGATATTTCTTTTTACTAAGCAGAGAAATGCTGGACAGGTTTAAATCAACGGGGTGGTCGAAGTCCATGCCTTTTCCACTCCAACCGATTAGCACACACCGCTAGTTGATGCTTCTGCTGCAGACCCTGGCCTTGTGGAGTTAACCCAAGCCGTATTTATTTAATTTTCTATATAATGCAGAGCTATGGATACCTAAGTATTGGGCTGCCTTAGTCTTGTTTTGACCTGCTTTCTCCAAAGCCTGAACTATCATATGTTTCTCTAGATCTTCTACCGTCTCCGTTAAATTAAGTGGGGCAAAATCATCGTCGCCAGGCATATAGCTGGTATTATTATCCATCAAGGAGGGGAAATCTGCCCAGTCAATGCAATTGGTGTCCCTCATATGGGCTAGATTTATAGCTCTCTCCACTAGATTTTCCAATTCCCGCACATTACCCGGCCAGTGGTATTTCTTTAGTAACTCCATGGCCTGATCGGAGATTTTTTCAATGTTGATCTCTAGTTTCTCACTTATCCTGACTATCAGTACCTCCACCAAAGCAGGCAAATCTTCCATTCTTCTTCTCAAGGGAGGGATCCTTAATTGGACTACATTCAATCGGTAATATAAATCCTCCCTAAACTCATGACTGGCTACCATTTCCTCCAGCTTACGGTTGGTAGCTGCAATCACCCTTACATTAATAGGCAAGGGAGTAGTGCCTCCTACTCTTTCCACCACCCTTTCCTGCAGAACCGATAAGAGCTTGGTCTGCATAGTCAGGGGCATATCACCTATTTCGTCCAGAAATATGGTTCCCCCTTTGGCCAGTTCGAATTTACCCGGTTTACCACCTTTTTTAGCTCCGGTAAAGGCGCCTTCTTCATATCCGAATAACTCCGACTCCAACAGGTTCTCGGGCAGGGCAGCACAGTTTATCCTTATAAAAGGTCCTAATTTTCTGCTGCTGGCATTGTGAATGGCCTGGGCAAATAATTCTTTACCGGTGCCGCTTTCCCCGGTAATTAACAAGGTTGAAGAGGTCTGGGAGAACTGCTTGGCCATTGCTTTAACCGTTACAAACTCATGACTGTTTCCCTTAAGGTTATCAAAAGTCCACTTGGCATTATACATGGCGCGCACTTCATCTTTATAGAGATTCAATTCTCTTTCTGTCTCCTGCAATTTTTTTAATAAGATTTTGGCCCCAGATATATCCAACACCAAACTGTGTTCTATAGCCCCGATTATGTCCCCATCTTCCTTAATGGGCAAACGATTGACAATAATATCCCGTCCTTCTACAATGGGCCAAACATCAGCTGTTTCCATGCGTCCTGAACTCAAAGTTTCCAAGAGTTTGGAATGAGGCATAATTTCCAGTATGTGTTTACCTATTACTTCACTACGCCTCTTTTTGATAATATCCAGGTAAGTATTATTCATGACGGTTATATAGCCTTCTTTATCTACAATAGTATAGGCAGCATAAGGGCTTTCAATCAAGCCCTGAAATATCACGTTAAATTCCAGATTGGTTTCCTGTAATTTATTTACCAGGAATTTTGGTACCGAAATATCAAGTACCAGTGTATGCCCAATAGCACCAATGACCTCATCGTTTTGCATAATAGGCAAACGATTTACTATCATGTTATTGCCGTTTACTGACCAGACATCCACCTTATCAGGCAAACCTGTTTCTATAACCCGGGGTAGTTTGGAATAAGGGGATACTTCCCTTATAGGCTTGCCAATAGCTTCTTCCAGTCCTTTGCCCAGAATATCCAGGTAGGTTTGGTTAACATGGGTCACCCTCATTTCCTTGTCAATAACAATATAGCCCATATTAGGGCTACCGATAACCTGGTCCAATATTCTATTGAACTTGGGCTTGTTCTTCTGATACTCTTTAATTAAAGACTCTGCTCTGGAAATATCAAAGAATAGACTGTAAATAAATGCTCCTGCAACTTGCTGATTCTTTTTTATAGGTATCCTGGTCACGACTGTATCATGACCATTTATACTTAAAGTATCAGCTTCATCAATATGTCCCGTTTTTAAGACTTCCAGAAGCTTCCCATCGGGGACAATATCCATAAAATATTTCCCCACCGCTTCTTCTTTTTGCAGCCCCAGCAGGTCCAGCAGAGTTTGGCTAATACTTTTTATATTCCTATTATTATCAACGGCCATAAAAAAAGCATTAGGATTCTGTTTCATTGAATCACATATATCAGAATAATCAAAATATAATTGCTGCATATAATACCTGCTTACTTCCTTTTTCCGACATTAAGTGACATATACATTGTACCATCTTGAGTTAGAAAAATTAAATGGATAATACAAATCATATCCTCTTTCGTTCATTTTTCTAAAACATTTCTCAGGAGGTACAGGTTACAATTATGTATAAGGGTCTGCTCAGTCGCCATGGGGTAAAAGCAACCCTAATGTGAGGATTACAAAGACTAGCACCCTTATAAACTTATCCCATGAATTTCTTGTGAATATAATAACAATAATATGCAAAATTTATGCCATTCAATTTTACGTTGTGCTGGCTTGTTTATGATGGTTGAATTCCCGTTGTTCAGGTATTATAGTTTTTGAAATTGTTCCAACTAGGCAGCCCTTGCTAATACCCAGTATACACATTTGTTAACCTTTTTATTGATCTTGATTATCCATGCTTAAATGTGCTCGAAAGAATATGTGCTTACCTACAGAGGATTTATTATAATATACTAAAGAGAAAATAGTTCAACTCTACTTTACTTCTTGCTTGTTTTAGTTGAAGAAATATCTGCATAATGCCCGAATGATTTGTTAGCAGGTAAAGATAATATACTAAAGGCAAAAAAGTTCAACTCTACTTTACATTAGGAGGATGATAAAAAATGACTGCCAAAGATTTATTGGACAAGGGTGCGGTGCTTCAGCGAGATAAGGAGAGTTATGCGGTAGTTCCTCATATGCCGGGCGGATTAGTAAGTCCGGATGCTTTGAGGAAAATAGCCGATGTGGCTGAAAAATATAATGCCCAGGCCTTGAAGCTGACTTCGGCTCAGCGTTTGGCTATTGTGGGCTTAAAGGAAGAAGACCTGGATGATGTATGGCGGGATCTGGATATGAAACCCAGTCATGCCATCGGTCTCTGTGTCCGCAGCATCAAGTTTTGCCCGGGGACTACTTTTTGCAAGAGAGGTCAGCAGGATTCGGTGAGCCTGGGATTAAAATTGGATGAACGCTATCATGGGCTTGAATTGCCCAGTAAGTTCAAAATGGGCATAAGTGGCTGCGCCAACTCCTGCGGAGAAAACCACTTTCGGGACGTAGGAGTAATGGGCATGCCTAAGGGATTTAGGCTGATGGTGGGAGGCAATGGAGGGGTAACACCACGTATTGCCAAGACTATTTATGATGGTCTGGATGAAGAACAGGTGCTGGAAAAAGTTGATCAGGTAGTGAAAATCTATGCCCAAGGAGCAAAAAAGCATGAGCGTTTAGGCAAATACATCGAGCGCATCGGTCTGGATGAATTTAAGAAGCAATTGGAATAAGTTCACACGAAAATGAATTATCCGCCGACTCTCACTGTTAATACGGATCTCAGGCGGGCATATGTAAGGGCGGTCTTTGACCGCCCGTCGGGCATAGCCCCAAATTTTCTTACTCGCTTGTGTTCCCTGATCATGGGGGTTGATAAGTTTGCTTAGGAGCCTAGCTCAAAAGTTAACTTATGTTTTAACTCTGAGTTTGTGTGGCAACTATGCTGGCGGCCCCATATCTTTCCCGCAGACGAGGTTTTTCAATCTTACCCGTGGGATTGCGGGGTATTTCATCGAAAACGATAACTCGTGGTCGTTTGTACCGAGGCATGGGAGCACAGTAGGATCTGATTTCTTCTTCGGTACAGTAACTGCCCGGCTTTACTTCTATTATTGCTGCGGCTATCTCTCCCAGACGCTTGTCTGGCAAGCCAATGACCGCAACATCCTTAATAGCATCATGGGCCCGCAGGTAATCCTCTATCTGCACCGGATATATATTTTCTCCGCCACTTATAATTACATCTTTCTTCCGGTCTACCAGGTAAATAAAGCCGTCTTCATCCATCTGGGCCATATCTCCGGTATATAGCCAGTCTTCCTTAAGTACGGCCGCCGTGGCTTCGGGGTCGTTGTAGTAACAGTTCATAAGTCCAGGTCCCTTGACCACCAATTCCCCTACCTGTCCCTGACTTACGGCACAGCCATTTTCATCACATATTTTGACTTCCCAGCTATGCCCCGGTATACCTATAGCACCGACTTTATGAATATTCTCGGTACCCAAATGGACACAACCCGGTCCAATGGCTTCACTAAGACCATAGTTGGTATCATAAAGATGATGGGGAAAATACTTCTTCCACCTCTTGATCAGGCTGGGGGGAACCGGCTGAGCCCCGATATGCATTAATCTCCACTGGGACAGATTATAATCGCCCAGATTTACCGAACCTCTTTCAATAGCATCTAGAATGTCCTGAGCCCAAGGAACCAGAAGCCATACAATGGTAATCTGTTCTTCTGAAACTGCTTTGAGTATCCATTCCGGTTTAACTCCTCGCAGCAGTACTGCTTTGCTACCAGCCAATAAACTGCCGAACCAATGCATCTTGGCTCCGGTGTGATACAGCGGCGGGATGCACAAAAAGTTGTCTTCCCGGCTTTGCCCATGGTGTTCCCTTTCGGTATAAGTAGCAGCCATCAGACTTTGGTGATTATGCAGAATAGCTTTGGGAAAACCAGTAGTCCCGGAGGAAAAATAGATAACCGCTTCATCCTGCTCTGACAGGGTTATGGAAGGAGCCTCGGAAGAACAATTTGCCGTCAGGCGATCATAGCTTTCGGCAAAGGCCGGACGGTTTTCCCCGGCATAGAATAGTATTCTTACTCCAGCTAGGTCCTGGTAAATGCTTTCCATCCGATCAACAAATTCCGGCCCAAAAATTAAGCCCACAGTTTCAGAAAGATTCAAGCAATACTTTATCTCTTCCGCAGTGTAGCGAAAATTCATGGGGACCGCTATAGCCCCAGTTTTTAATATGCCAAAATAAATGGGCAGCCACTCCAGGCAATTCATTAGAAGAATAGCTACCTTATCCCCTTTTTTTATCCCTCGTTTTCGAAGCAAATTGGCAAATCGATTAGCTTTCTCATTAAATACTCGCCAAGTCATATCCCTTCTATATTCACCAGCGGGACTGTTTTCAATCAGCTCATATTCCAGCCAGGCTACATTATGACTTTCCTGAAGATCCATGTTAATTTCGGTAAGGCAAACTTCCTCCCCGTACAACTCGGCATTACTCGCCAGTATTTCCGTGATAGGCATTATTTCTTTCCTCCCGTTCTACCTGTATAATATTTTTGCCTATATAATAAAAATCCGTACTTCGTAAATCCATTAAAAAGTACTACAAACAAATTATAAAGCCAGATCGAAAGTTTATCAATAGGTAACAGTAGGACAGGGGGCTGGGGTAAGA
>LSQX01231610.1_pt1 | contig 10601 bp, 8 predicted proteins | sample 654561 | NCBI WGS metagenome assembly LSQX01 (sample SAMN04489861, study PRJNA283612) | anaerobic digester metagenome | isolation source: 4 biogas reactors fed with cattle manure at either 37C or 55C with and... | place: Denmark: Kongens Lyngby | collected 2014 | reverse complement strand
GCTGAAGCTTGATTGCCAAGTCTGATTTAAAAAGCCGGTCAGATCCCACACGGATTTGACCGGCTTTTTTTAAGATTTTATCAGGTCTTTCAGTCGGGGTACTCAGGGTCATGCAGTTCGAACAAGGCCTCAATTTCAACAGGTATGTTACCGGGCAGCACATTGACACCAATAGCTGAACGGGAGGGCGCGCCGGCTTCTTCACCAAAAAGGTCAACCAGCAGACCGCTGCCGCCATTCGCAACCTGCGGCTGTTCGGTAAAAGAATCATCACTGGCAACAAAAACCGTTATTTTCACCACTTGTTTGACTTTGTTGAGATCATCGATATGCGCCTGCAGCACAGAGAGTACATTGAGCATGCAGTTTCTAGCATGAATTTGTCCGTCTGCGGTGTTGAAATCCTGACCAAGTTTTCCCTGGACCGTAGCACCGGGAATTGCCGGACCGCAGCCTGAGATGTATATCAGGTTTTCGCCGAATCGTTTGGCTTGAGCGTATATGCCCGCTTTTGTCGGTCGTTCAGGCAATTCCAAGCCCAGATCATGCAACTTTTCATAAACATTATGGATTGGGGTTGTAGCCATGGTGTCATCCTCCTCATGGTATCCGTTTTGTGAACAAATATGATCCTGCCGCATACGCAGTCGTGTGTCAGACTTGCCTGCCTGACATACCAGGCAGGTAGCCGTCGTTGAAATCACTGTATTCATTGTAACATGCCGGGAGAAATACGTCGTCTGGTTTATTGGCACAACAACCGTTGTCCGGCGTGTGTTTTCTTTTCTGTGTTATTACTGTTCACATCAGCCAGCCTGGCAATACAGCCATTAACCAAAACAACATCCATCCCTTCTGCCTGGCGGCGGGGCTCTTCGTATGTTGCCCGATCCTTTAGCGCAGCCGGGTCAAACAGGCAAAGGTCAGCAAAAAAACCTTCCTGGACCAAGCCGCGTTTTTGCAGATTAAAGCGGTTGGCAGGCTGGCTGGTCATCTTGCGCACAGCTTCTTCCAGCGATAAAACCTGTCGCTGGTACACCAGATCATGGATTGCCCTGGCAAAAGCACCATAAAGGCGCGGATGCGGTTTGCCTGCGCTGCTGTACAGCGCGTCAGAAATCAGCATGGACCAGGGCAGGCGGGCGATCCTGTCGCAATCCACCTGGCTCATGCTCATGCTGATGACAGACACGCTGCCTTTTTCCTTAATAAGCAAATCACAGAGCAGCTCGACTGGATCAACACCACACCGGTTGGCGATCTCCGCCATGCTTAAGCCGGGAAAACTGGCGTGAGCCGGATTTTCCAGAGCGCTGATCAGGATGCGGTCCCAGCCAATGGCCTCTACCATGCTGTCCCAGCCCGGGTGACTTTTCTGCAGTTCAGAGCGCACAAAAGCAGAACCGGTTTTTCCGGATATCCTGTTCAGCGTCTGCTCCAGGGTTTCCCTGATCACAGAAGGGGGCAGCAAAGTCATCAGTGTCGTTGAACCGCCCAGGTAGGGGTAGAAATCAGCAGTAACATCCTGGCCGGAACGCTCGATCAGCTGAATAGCCGGATCTATCATTTTCTGCCAGTTTTTGATGCCAACAGATTTAAAATGGCTAATATTCAGTCTGATACCTGCCTGGGCGCCGATAGACAGGATTTCACTGACAGCATCCAGGAGACTGTTTCCTTCGCCCCGCATATGGCAGCTGAGAATTTTGTTGCGCACAGCTAGCGGTTTAAGCAATTGTGCAAATTCATTTTTTGTTGTATAGGCGTCCGGTACATAGATAAGGCCGCAGGATGCTCCTGGAGCGCCTTGTTCCAGAGCTGAATCAAGACAGGCTGTTGCCTGTGACATTTCAGAGGCAGAAAAAGGTGAACGGCTGAAGCCTTTCAGCGACATTCGGATGGCACCGGTGCCCACCAGGGTCGCGACGTTAATCCGTAAAGGAACCGTTCCGGCAACAGCCAGACTGTCCGCATAAGTCATGACAGTGCAGTCATCCGGTGCCTGTCCCAGGCATGGCTCAAGGTACTGCAGCCAGGCGGCGTGGGTCGCTGGCGCGCTGGGAACCAGGCTCAGGCCGCAGTTGCCGTTAACGACCGATGTTATGCCCTGGGCCAGTTCCAGCTCACCGTAGTCCATGTCGCGCAGAACAGCAAGATCACCGTGGCGATGGACATCTATAAAACCCGGTGTTACCGTCAGCCCGGCCGCGTCAATCAGCAGATCAGCATCATATGGAAGACCGCTTCCACGCTGCATACGACTGGCAGCCGCAACTGGCGGACCAGCAGACGGGCGGACCTGATCCGGTAACATCCCGGTACAGGGGATAACCGCGGTTATCTTTTCATGATCAAGCAGCAGGTCAGCCCTTTTTGCAGGCTGACCGCTGCCGTCGATCACGAATCCATTAATGATAATTGTACGCACGCTGCACATCTCCTAAATATACGATCAGGCAGCGGCTACGTTATTCAGCGTTCCAACCGGACCATCTGGTAGCCGGTTACGGCTGGCAGCGTCAAACGGATATAGCCCCCTTCAGGTGCTATATCAATCGCCTGATTCTGGGGCAGCAGTTTAGCGGATTTGAAGCTGCCCCGTACTTTTACAACAGCTCCGGCCGGCAAGGTGCTGTGCTCTTCGATGATGTTCATGCGGCCGCGCACTTCAGGGAAAGTAACCTTGACATGCAGCAAGGCATAATCATCGCACCCGGTCAACGTCAAACGTGCGGTCGACGGGATATGCTCCGACTTGATCAGCGGGTCAGGCAGCAGCTGGTCCAGACACTGGCGCAGCAATGCTTTCAGTGGATATGCCGCCGTTTCGTTATAAGCTTTGAAAATAGAAAAGGCAATCCGGCCGAACGATCCGTCATCACTGAGTGCGGCTGCCGCGTAGCCGGTTTCCTTTTCCGGTGGTGTGTAGTAATAGGCATGGAATCCGTCCCAGTGCCTGTTGAAATATGATTTCACGGAACGGGCGATCAGTTTTCCGGCAGGCTCGAAGCGTACGCCGTTTGCACCGTATGTGTTATGCACCATGTCCGGCAGCATGGGATCGTCGATTTTTTCCATACGATAAAAAGTAACATTGTCTGATTCCAGCCCCGCGAATGCGAAGTCCTGTCCGGTCAGGGCAAAGCCTTTGCCATCTGTCGTGATTCCGGCTTTACCGGTTGCCAGCACACGGCCGCCCCTGGCCAAATATTGCGACAGTTTTCCGGCAAGCGCCTCATCAGCAATCAGTTCATCCGGCAGGATAATGAGCTTATAAGGGGTGAAATCCATGGTGTCGTCTATCACATCGTAGTTCTGCTTGAGTTCTCCCAGCATACGTGATGCTCCAGCCAGTGAAGCATTGACCAGAGATCCGCTGCCCGGGTTATCGGGATCCCTGACCAGCCTTGATGGGATCAGCAAGGCCAGATCCGCCAGATAACGGGTTCCGTCAACATGCGGCTGCAATCGGGCGTACCAATGGTTGAGCCGGCTGACTTCCTTATAGACCGCTGGTTCCAGATTTTTAGCCGGATGCATGTGATCACCGATGGAGACATAAGCGCCGGCACAAAGCGCGTCGTAGTAGTCATGCTCGAGAGAAGCGAGCGTTTTGAGACCGCCGAAATCGCCCCAGCTCATCTGGAAGCGACCCGTCATGTAGACAACATGGTCGTGCAGCTTACGGGCATAGGACACTGCAGGCCAGAAGAAATCATAACCCCAGCGGCCGGGCAGGCACTCGATCTCGACATGTGTATCCAGGTGGCGGGCCAGCGAATAAGCCAGACCATTCAGCCAGAGATAACGTCCCGGACCAAGGATCTCTTTGACCTCTTCGCCAAAAGCCACCATGGTGTCTTCCTGAAAGCGGGCATTAGCGATGCGGTCATAGGGGTCGATCCCTGCCGCTTTCATTTTTTTCAGGCAATGGTGGCAGTAGCAGGGTTCAACCACCATGCAATCCAGAAACAGGCCATCAATATCATAGGCGCAGACTTCTTCCAACATGGCCCGGTGGTAGCTGCGGTAATCAGGGTTGTTGTAGCACAGCGTTCGGAAAAAATTCGCTGTCAGATCACCTCGCAGCACCCGTCCTTCCTTATCGAGGCGTAGCCAGTCCATGTGCTGTGAAGCATGTTCATGGTCAAGGCCTACATTGATATAGGCACTGACACCGATGTCCACTTCGTGGCAGGCCTGCAGCAGATCGCCAAACATATCGCCTTTCATCCCGGGATAAGGGATGCCAACGCGTGTAGGATAATAGGCAAAACCAATATTGCAGCGGGCAAAAGCGTTGATGTAGTCCACGTTCGCTTCCTTGAGCTGCCGGGCAAATTGCTGCGGATCCCATTCACTGTTGAAATCATGGATACCCGGCATGGTATGGAAGTCAAGGTGTATCGCTCGTTTCATGGATCGCATGGTGTGTTCACCCCTCACTGTGCGCTGTTCACTGAATACGTTCCCGCAAAGACTGCAGAGATTTTTTGATCATTTCTTCACCGATCTCCGGCGTCGATTCTGAGGCATCCTGGATAAACCATTCGTCGCTGAGCGACAGCTGGTCCAGCCTGACAGCCCCGGGCAGCAGCGCGCTCAGGATAGAGCACTCCCACTTGCCGGCATGGTCATAACCGGTAGCCTGCTGAGCTTCTGTACTCATGCATGGCAGGACTTTGATCCAGTTCAGGGGGTTGTCTGACTCATCAAGTTCAGCGTAATAGGCCGCGTTGCCCGGATTGCCCCACCAGCCATTTCCCTGGGTCGCTTCCAGGTGGCGCATGAGCAGTTTTTTCGCGGCTTTCATGCAGGACAAGGTCATCGGCATCAGGTTTTCCTGTTCGTACTGATGATGAATGACAAGGTAAATATTGCGCCAGCCACCGGCAAGCAGGGATTCGAGGATGCAGTAGACATACTGTTCGAACACATCGCAGTCAACCTGGATGGTATTTTTCTCCGGTCCGGCAACAGCATAACCAGCGACGCCATACCAGATCGGTGGCGCGACGACCAGTTCCCGCTCTTCAGCGAGTCGATCGACCAGGCCTTTGGCAATTTGTGTGTCCGTGCCCAGAGTGGCATGCGGCCCGTGGTACTCCATGGTGCCAACCGGAATGACCAGGGGAATGCGTTTTTTCTTTGCCGCTTCAATATCCTGGTACAGGGCTTCTTCTAATCTCATGAAGGTCACCTCTTATCCTTGATGCGGTTGGTTCAGATTTCCAGCTCGTAGATCTCACCGATCGGCGGGCACAGGCTCTCGCAGCCATCTTCTGTGATGACAACGCCTTTTTCCCAGCGAATGCCAAAAGTGCTGGCGGAAACAAAAGTATCCACCTGGAAGGTCATGTTAGGCTGGAGCAGATATGTGGAGGTGCTCTCCATCCAGGGCGCTTCAACTTCAATCATGCCGATGCCGTGGCAGGGGCCATACGCGAAATTATCTTTATAGCCGCGATCACTGAAAAGCTTGTAATAGTCCTGGGCGACTTTCGCGGACAGGACTCCGGCTTTAAGCTGCTTCTCGGTCCAGCGATGGGCTTCCAGGCCGAAGGTAACGATTTCACGTTTCTCAGGTGTCAGTTTGCCGACGCAGACCGGATAGCCGATGCTGGGCGAATAACCGTCAACTTTGGCGGACAGGTTCAACTGGACAATATCGCCTGCCAGAATTTCCCGGTGAGACGGGCGCGAGATTGCGTGGCTGGTTGATTTTTCGCTGAACACATACATGGGCAGACCTTCATACTCAGCACCGTTCTCGTAAATGACCCGCTGGGCAACACCCACCATCTGCAGTTCGGTGACACCGGGACGGAGGTTGCGTCTCACTTCTTCCATCGCCAGATGGGTGATACGGAAGCCTTCACGCAGACAAGCCAGCTCATTGGCGGATTTGATGCTGCGCAGGCTGACCATAATATCAAAGGCATCAACGATTTCCGCCTGCGGATAACATTCTTTCAAGCCTTCCATCATGACAACAGTTGTATCCAGCATGCTGCAGACACCAATACGCAGGTTATCGCCGGTGACCCCGATGCCTTTGAAGATATCACGATAAGTGCTCGGTTTAAATTCCGGATAAGCCGGATTGGCTGATTCGCGGTAATAAAGTGCCGGATAGACCTTGTCAATGTGACCGACATCAGCCGCGAATTTGATACTTTCCGGTCCACAGATCAAAGCGGCGTCCCCGGCTGCTGAAATCGCGACACCCGCTCTTTCAAAAAGAGGCCAGAACCCCGAAAAATAGCGGGCATTGGCATAATCCGACTCTGTTGAATTGACCAGCAGGACATCAAGATTCTTTTCAGCGGCCAGCTTGGCAGCTTTCGCGATACGCTCATGGTACTCTTCATGGGGTATTCTTACTCTACTCATTTTCATTTCTCCTGTCGATCTGATTGCCCTGATTCGGGCCGGTTGTGGGAACGTTCTCACTTCTATTATAGGCCAGCATCCGCAGAAGCGTCAAGCAACATAAAGTGACCAGCCACGTGGCGTTAACACTTAGCAGGGATAAACAGATGGCCAGGTGAACGGCGGATCCCGGAATAACACAGACGAACAATGAGCTGCTGTGACGGTTCAGCTGTCCTGTGTGGTCTGTACGCTGCCGGCTGTCCTGCCGCCTGCCAGAAGCAGGGAAACCAGCGCGACCACTAAAACGATCAGCAAAAGCATAGCGCGTTCCATGCCAAATAAATCCGTCAGCTGCCCGACCAGCAGTGGCAAGGCCATACCGCCGGCAGCACCCAAAGCCATCATGGCGCCCATGGCAGTGTTCGTTGACTGCTCTCCGCGCACGGTTGCGTGCATCATCAGAACCGGCCAGGCAGGGGCAAAACCGAAGCCGGTCAGGAAAAGCCAGGCCAGACTCCAGCCGGCCTGACTCGTCAGCAAAAAGAGGCTGATAAACACACCGGCAAAAACCAAACCGGTTATCAGGAAGGTGTTAAAACGACCACGCAGAAAGCTGAACAGCCAGCGGCCGATCGCCATGCCCAGCCAGTAGGCTGAAAGAAAAAAAGCAGCCGGCAAAGCGGTTGTCACCGTCTGCTCAATATAGCCTGTCACCCAAAAAGCTGCCCCCTCCTCTACACCAACGTAAAGGAATATGGCGACCAGCAGCACAACAAAACCGCGGTCCTGCAACAGTTTCTTCAGATACAACCCCTTGATTTTTGCTGTTTTGTATGGCGGCAAGTGCTGGCGTGTCAGCCAGATCAGACCAGCCGTGAACAGAAGGAGCAGCATCAGATAATTGCCGCGCCAGCCCAGTGTGGTTTTGCGCATGCCCAGAGCGACAAAGGGCCCGCCGACCGCGCCCAGGCAGAAATACATCTGAGACAAGTTGAGGACCGCGTTGACACGACCAGGGTTGGCGACAGCCAGCAACCCGGACAGCATACCTTCGATGACAGCGAAACCGCCGCCGATCAGCAGGGTAGCCAGCAAAAAAACATAAGGCACACGGCTAACCATAACCAAGGCCAGACCGCTGATCATCATCAGGAAAGACAGTATGATCACAGGACGTGTGCCGATGTGGTCACCGGTCTCGCCCAGCAGAACAGGCAGCAGAAATGAGCCGAGAAAGTGAAAAGAGATCATCAAGCCAGTGAGACCGGCACTGAGTTTGTAATCAGCTGCGACATCGCCGATGACGCTCTGATAGACAGACAGATAAACCCCCAGCAGAAACAAGGACAGGTAGCAGGCGCTGTTGCTGAACCGGCCTGTTTTTTCTTGTGTGCGCAGACGCATTACTCGTGCTCCATCCATTCGTACTCAGGTGATCGGCAACCAGATACCGTCCACTTCAGATCAAGTCTATAGAAGCAAAGGCAAATCGTCAAACATCTTCCGCGACAATCAGACATGGTTGCGGTTGTCCGATTCTGCACGCTGCCGGCGAAGCGTTTTCCTGTTCCAGTCTGCAAAAAATGAGGTTGAGCAGGCGAACCCGCCGAAAAGCGTGTGGAAAAAGGTATAATGGTCATATAATAGTCATGTACGTCAGCCGATTCACCTGTTCACGCAACGTTCGCTTGACAAAGCAACATCATCCGAACCTGACTGTGGATCCCTGAACGTTCCGCAAACGACCGAATTTAACGGTCAACCAACAGAGGACAATGGAGGAGCAGCTATGCGCCCCGAAGACATCCGGCAAATACGTAATCTGGCTGAACGTTATGCTGAAGCCGCCGCGCACCCGCGCAATCAGGAGAACATCCGCCTGCACCGCGCTGTCAACAATCTGCAGATGATCCGTCCGGTCGTACTGATCGATGAACAGCCCTGGTCTGAACTCAATACAGCAGGCGCGTTGACCCTGCGCTGCAACGATCCCTTTTATCATCCCTATGAACAGTATCTGCGCAGAAAGTTATACCAGTGGCAGCACCATCCGGCGGACATGGTTCTGACCCCTTTTATTCCAGTCGCAAAAAGAGTTGGCGGTGAAATCGGCGGTCTGGCTGTCAAGGAAAAAACGCTGGCTACCGAACTGGCCAATCCCATCGTTTCCCACAGCTACGAAGATCAGCTGGCTGATCCTGGAGACGAGATGAAAATTCAGATGCCTCACATCTCTTATGAAAAACAGGCAACGGAAGACGCGAGAGACCGGCTGGCCGAAGCGATCGGTGATCTTTTGCCGGTACGCCTGACCGGTGTCAGCTGCTACATCAGCCAATGGGATCAGATCGCGATATACCGCGGGGTGACCCCCTTGCTGATCGATCTGGCGGAACGCCCTGATCATGCCCATGCCATCATGGAGCGCATGACCAGGATGTATATCGAACGGTATCGCCAGTTTGAAGCACTGGGCCTTCTGGAAAGCGAACCCTACACCATCCACTGCACGCCAGCCCGCTGTGACGACCTTCCGGTCCCGGCAGAAGGCGAACCCGTTCAGCGCCGTCACCTCTGGGGACGCTGCATGGCTCAGATTTTCGCTTCTGTTTCTCCGGCCATGCATGAAACTTTCGAGATCGCCTACCAGATCCAGACCATGGCTCCATTTGGTCTGGTTTATTATGGCTGCTGCGAGCCACTCGACCGCAAAATTGAGATCATCAGCAAAATACCCCGCCTGCGCAAAGTCTCGATCACGCCATGGGCCGATGTCAACCTGGCTGCTGAAGCGATCGGCAGCAAATATGTTCTGTCAGCCAAGCCGAACCCAGCCCATGTCAGCGGATCCTTTAATGAAAACGCTGTACGCCGGGAAATCGATGCCATTCTCAGAGCCTGTATGAAAAACGGCTGCTCCTGCGATATCGTGCTCAAGGATATCAGTACCTGCGGCCATAATCCGGAAAACCTGCGACGCTGGGAACAGACGATCATGCAGATGGTACGTGGCTAATCGCCGGGACACTGAACGCCAGATGCCCTGAGCAAGCATAAGCAAAGGATAGGGAGAAAATGATGAACAGCAAAGAGATTGTGCGCAGAACCCTGAATTATGACCATCCGGACCGCGTTGCCCGCTCCTTCGGCCTCTCGGATTTTGTATCCTGCGGCCATACCGTAGCGACCCATGCTACAGAATGGGCTAAAGTCTCCGAAAGGCGCTGGGAACGCGTCGACGAATGGGGCAACCTCTGGGCCCGCGTCGATCCCACATCAAAGGGCGAGGTAGTGGCAGGTGTATTGAAAGATGTCTCCGATGCCGGCCAGTATGTGTTTCCCGATTTCAGCAACCCAGCTGATTACGCTGTCGCAGCTGAAACCGCAGCTGCCCATCCGGAGAAATGGACCATCGGTGGCCTGCCCGGTTTCACCTTCAATATTGCCCGAAAACTGTTTAAACTGGAAAATTACCTGTGCGACCTGCTGCTGGAGCCTGAAGCGATCCACCGCCTGCACGACCGCATCGACGAACAACTGGTTTACATGATCGAAAATTATGCTGCCGCCGGGGTTGACAGCGTTATGTTCCCTGAAGACTGGGGCACACAAACCCAGACACTGATCAGCCCGTCGGTCTGGCGCGAAGAGTTTTTTCCGCGTTTTGTCCGGCTCTGTCAAGTAGCCCATGCCAGAGGCATCAAGGTCTTTATGCATTCATGCGGCGCTATTGGTGCCATTATTCCCGGACTGATGGAGGCCGGCATTGATCTGCTGCAGTTCGATCAGCCGATACTGCACGGCCTGGACACGCTGGCTGCTTACCAGGAAAAAGGCAAGATAACCTTCTGGTGCCCTGTCGATATCCAGAAAACCCTGCAGACCAGAGATGAGCAAGCCATACGCCAGGAAGCACGCCAGCTTCTGGAAAAATTATGGCGCGGACGCGGCGGCTTCGTTGCCGGATACTACGGAGACAACACTTCTATCGGGTTGGATCCCAAGTGGCAGGAGATCGCCAGTGACGAATTTATGCGTCGCGGCACCCGGAAAGCCATGGGAAAATAACAGCAGTTTCGGCAGACAGGCCTTTAAAATGCCATGCGCTGCCAGCCGGAGCCGGTGCGCGGAGGCAGATCCAGGATTTCCCTGGCCCGGTCAACATAGAAGCGGTAGTTTTCCAAAGGTGTGCCATTGGGGATACGATGATCAAGCCCAAAAACCGT